>WNFT01006558.1_pt1 | contig 19622 bp, 20 predicted proteins | sample 5400191 | NCBI WGS metagenome assembly WNFT01 (sample SAMN13153359, study PRJNA577476) | soil metagenome | isolation source: 80 cm saprolite under Madrone tree | place: USA:California | collected 2016-06-14 | reverse complement strand
TGACGCGGACGAAAGCGGAACCGCTTTGGGCCTTGATTGGCAGGGCTGCAAGAGCCAGAGCCAGAGCTCCGACAACTACAATCAGCGTAACGACACGTACGAGAGAGGTGATGGCAAAGCAACGCTTTAGCCGAGCGACTGGATGGGCATGCATGGTCTTTTCCTCCTTGAAAAGATGTCAATCGTGATGCCACGGTCCGGCGAGCGGGACCGCCGGCATCAGTCACAGGAGCAAGCGCTTCTCCACAGCCTGGCGAAGCTGCAGATGAAGATACTACCAACAACTTAAACAGGGGAACAAGGAGACCCGCTCTTAGCGCTCTTGTTTGCCTCCTTTCCAAAAGAAGATTGAGAGAGGTATTCTGAAAGCGCTTACGGAAGCGCTTTCATTGCTAAGTATGCCTGTAGAAAGAGACTTTGTCAAGGGTTATCTCTTCTGGTCTTCTGGAAACAATGATGCTCACCCAAGTATGTGAGCCGGACCAGGAGCGAGATAGAATATACAGTTATGGGGAGTTTACCTTAGAAAGTCGGGCCGGCTGTAAGATGTTATGGTTCACCTGAGGAAAGCTAAAAGAGAGGATGAGATGCACCTCTCATCCTCTCCTTCAATGCAGTTCCCGCCAGTAGTATGTTTATACCTTAATTGTGGCAGTAAAGACCTCTTCACGGAACAACTGCCCGGTCTTGGGATCAATCGTTCCATCGAGTCGCCCATCGGTCCAGATGGGGTGTACACTGCCGCCATAGGCAACAATACCCTCGTAATCGCCATACTGATTGCCTGCATCGGCGTTGGGATTGGCCGAACTCTCATCGCTCATGGCAGTTGTTACCTTAACGTTGGAGCCGAAAGAGAGCCCACCATTGGTTGATTGACTGAAGTATACATCGGTCTTGGTATCAGCTGGATCGTTGCGCGGATCGTTCCAGCTCAAGTTGACTGCGCCCGTGAGGGGGTCCACCGAGAGCCACTGATTGAATTGATCCTTCTGTATCCCGGCTGGGTCATCGTTGACGCGCACCTGGGCACTCCAACTCGCGCTGCGATCAGTCGAGCGAGCCACAAAGATATCCGTTCCGTTGTTTGCCGTCTCGTCCATCCACGAGCAGTACAGTAGGCCGCTGTTCGCGCCTCCACTGCGGTCGGCATCGCAGGCGGGATAGAGCAAGGCATTGCGGCTGGCCTGGGGAAGAATGCTGATGTCGAAAGCGACGACGGTCGGAGCAATGAGCTGCTGCTGGCCGAAAGTGGCGCCTCCATCGAAGGAACGATTGATCATCAGGAGGTTGTTCTGAACGTCATGCCAGGCGACGTAGACCTCGCCGTTGGGTCCCACGAACGGATCGGCGCCAATTACGCCATGTGGCCCCTCCTTCAGGTCGTTCAAGGCGACCGGATTGCTGAATGTCTGGCCACCGTCGGTGGAACGCGCAAAGAGCAGGGCGCTGTTGGTCGATGATTTGCCAGAAGAGGCTGTATCCCAGGCCACGTAGACGCTGTCGCGGAAAGGACTCTGCGGGTTGGTATCTACGGCAATCATCGGCTTGTCGTTGAACTTGCCGCTCCCACTATTGAAGTTGAAAAAGGTGACCTGAAGCCAACTCTTTCCCCCATCGGACGATTTGGCCACTGCCATCTCCGTTCCCTGGATCGCGCCAAAGGTACGATTGAAGAAGACGACAATGTAAGAGTAATACACGTTGCCCTGTGTATCGAAGGCAACACCGGGATCAGAACCGAAGTCGGTCCCATTCTTGCTGACAGGAGGTGGGAGTGGTAGGTCCACCGCGCCCCAACTCTTCCCCCCGTCGCTGGAGAAATATCCTCGCATAGGTAGGCGAAAGATTTCATTGGACCCACCCACGAGCATGCGGGAATTGTTGGGATTCACCGTGATCGAGGTTTCGCTCTGTGGTCCGTCTTCGTTGCTCATATCCACGTTGGCAACGGTGGAAAGCTGGCCCTGGAGTGGGGCCTTAAGTGATGCCGGGGAAGAACTTCCTTTCAGAAGGTCCTGATACTTAGTCCACCAGGTCGGTACTGTGTAGTCTGAACCCGAAGCGTGCGCATGCAGACCGGTTGGAAGGAAGAGCGCGCTGAAAAGCAAGGCACACACCAGGGACGCGTAGACCAGTCCATTCCTGTTTGGACGGCTGATGACAGATGTACGGAACATCATCCTCATTCTCCTCTCTGTACTAAGGCTGGCAATTACTTTAATCTCAAGGAGAGATGGATCAGATTATAGAGGGATGCTGGGCTTATGTCAATGGAAATGATGAACACCCCTGTTGTAATGACCCTTAGTTAACTCGTGCTTAGGGTGAAACTCTTTTTCACCACCTGCCGTGAAAAACAAAAATAGTCGAAAAGAAGTAGAAAGGGAGAGACGATGATGTTAAATAGGAGTCAGCAGGTAGAAGGGCATGGAACACTTCATTCACATCTGGCCTTGGGACGACGAAGTGATCGACGCAGCAGAATACCAGCGTTCGCGCCAGAGCCTCCGGCGCTTTGTCACAGAAGTTGACGTGAGTAGACTCTACACCTTAGAAGATGTTTCATCAGTGGCCTCTTTAGTCGGTCACGATGTACGCGTGCTGGCGATCACACGAGGAAAGAAATTTGAGAGGAAGAACCTGCGCCTTGAACCCGGTGCGAGTGAACCCATCAGCTCTATCGAGCGGGAATATGTGTACACTACGTCTATCGAGGATCAGGAGATAGCTGTGGCTGCGATTGAGGGTCATTGCTGGATTTCAGAGCGTCGAATCGTGGGATTTCAAGGTTACCAGCGCGAAGAATTGAGAGTCGTGTTGCCGTCGGATAGAGATATTGCTCTCGGCAATACCCCTAATGTCGAGGAACAAAGTCTGTATGGGATAGACCTGCGGGGCGGCGGCAAAAGAGAATATCATCCGGTGAAGGAACCACAGAATACTCAAACACAACAGGGGTTTATGCGCATCCTCAAGGACGTCATACGAGAAGTGCTTTCGGTACTCAAGTGATACAGGTTCGCTTTTGATGGAACCTTGAAAGGTAAGGGAGAGGATTTTTGTAGCTGCACAACCCTCCCCCTTTGCGAACTACTCGATGGTAATCGTCGAGATCACGTCGCCCTGGCGAATGTTGCGCACTACATCCATACCGGAGGTGACATCGCCGAAGATAGTGTAATTGGGCGGGAGACCGGGCTGGTCTTCCAGGCAGATGAAAAATTGACTGCCGTTGGTATTGGGGCCGGCATTTGCCATCGCCAGGGTCCCTGCCTTGTAGGGGCGTTTGACGGCCTCGTCCTTGAACTGGTAGCCAGGGCCACCCCTACCGGTTCCGGTGGGGTCTCCGCCCTGGATAACGAATCCTGGCACGACACGATGGAAGGTGACGTTGTCATAATAGCCGTCACGTGCCAGGGTCACAAAGTTATTCACCGTCATAGGTGCCTCAGCCGGGTCCAGTTGCAGGTGAATATCGCCTTTGTTGGTTTGAATGGTAGCGTGATATGTTCTGTTCGTCTCAATCTGCATTGCAGGAGGCGCGCTGTAGCGCTTCGCTGACATGAATCTTTCCTTTCTCTCGGCACAAATCCATGCCGCCTGTTCTTATGCGTTCTGCCAACGCCGCTTGCTCGCGGCTAGTGCTTCGCACTCAGGCAGAACGAAAGGCAACGCCGCTAAATCGCGGCTACGCTTCGCGCCAGGCGGCATGCAAAGATTACATCTGTGAACAATACGGTTGTTGTGCTATGGAGCCTGAACGACGATGACGTGGTTCATGACATCCGGCTTAATGTTTTTGGTGGACGCATCATCACCGGGACCCTGGATCTTTTGCGCGATATTCAAACCCTGTACAACACGCCCAAACAGATTATACGATTTTGCCAATAACTTCGAGTCATCCCCTGTGCAGATGAAGAACTGGCTGCCATTAGTATTCGCTCCGGAATTAGCCATAGCCACGCAGCCCGCACTGTATGTTCCTAAAACGGGCTCGTCATTGAATTTATAGCCGGGACCACCCGTGCCGTTACCCAGCGGGTCGCCTGTTTGGATGATATGGATATTACTGCCCGTCTGGAGGACACGGTGGAAAACCATCCCATCATAGAAATGGTGCTGGGCCAGGTACACAACGTTGTTCACTGTTTTCAGCGCGTATTGTGGATCGAGTTCCAGCACAATCAAGCCGCGATTGGTGTTAAGTCCAATACAATAGAATTTGTTGACATTGATGGTCATGGTTGGAGGATTCGAGTAGGTGTGCTGCGTATTCTTGAAAGCCGTCGAACTGGGTGCAGCTGATGTATCGGTCAGTTGCTTGACGACATTTGCATTTATGCAAGGAGAGGGATTGGGCAGAGTAAGGTTGGGTTTGACCTGCGCGTGTGCATTAGACTTCTTAGCAGGCTGCGTAAACGGTCCCGCGTGATAGATGTAGAGCGTCCAGACGCCTAATCCGATGATCAATAACGTTAAGATGACGGAGGCCCAGGGATAGCGGGCCAGGCCGCGAGCGGGACGTTTATAGCCAGGCGCACGTTTTGGTGCCTCTTTCACCTCTAATTTTGGCAACTGGGTAGCATGGGCTTTAGCAACTCTGGCCGCCCTTCTGCTGGCGGCGCGTTTGGTGGTTTTTGGCATGGGGTCTGCAAGACTCCTTCGTGTGTGAATATGTATGAGGCCCGCGGTCAATTATTGCTGATCAATCAATAGTTATGTTGATGCTATGGGCGGCCATACGTACTTTTTCTCCGTGCTATAATAACTCTCTTGTGCCATTGGGTCAAGTATTTCAACGAATTTTTGACATTTCCTTGTGGATAAGCTTGTGGATAAATCTGGGGATAACTGAGGATAACTCGACCTTTGTAGTGGATAAGTGGAGGATAAATGAGAGTTATGTCATGCTGCATGAGGATACTAAGCACAAACCGAAGAGATACATATCCACATATCCACAAGGAACATTCGCTGCTTGCTCATTGATTTCAGGGAAAAGATTCGCTACACTGTTGAAACACACCCATTTGGTAGCCCCAAAACCCCATAGGGTCATAGGGGAGAGAGAGATTTTGTCCCCAAAATGGGGTACAAGCGCAGTAAATCGAACCTTTGTGCTATAATCGGCCTTAGAGGGACCCAACATTTATTGCACACATTTGTGCTATGGAGTCTGAACCTTGGAGAAGCTGTTACCGCAAAACATAGAGGCTGAGGCGGGAGTTCTCGGCAGCATCATTATAGATCCAGAGGCTATTGTACAGGTATCGGATTTCCTGCGTGCCGAAGATTTCTATCGTGATGCTCACCGCACAATCTACGAGGTTATTCTCCAGTTATACGAAGAACACGCGCCCGCGGACTTTATTACCATCTGCGATGAACTGGAGCGCCTTAATAAGCTGGAGGGGGTAGGGGGGGCCAGCTATATCACATCGCTGGTCAACCAGGTGCCGACAAGCGGCAACGTCGAGTTCTATGGACGCATAGTAGAACGCACTTCCATTTTGCGCCGCCTGATCCACGCGGCTGGACAGATTGCCGCCATCGCCTATGAAGAGGGTGATGCCGATGTAGCCCTCGACAAAGCTGAGCAACTAATTTTCGAAATCAGCCAGGGACATGCGCGCTCAGACTTTTCGCATGTGCGCGATGTGCTCTCCGAGTACATGAACAAACTGGACCAGTTGCATGAACGCCGCGGTACGATTGTAGGCGTCCCTACGGGCTTTACCGACCTGGATCGGCTGACGGGGGGATTGCAAAGGTCGGATCTGATTGTGCTGGCTGCGAGGCCTGGCATCGGCAAAACTAGCCTGGCCTTGAGCCTCGCACACAATGCCGCCATCAAACATCAAAGTTCCATTGCTATCTTTAGTCTTGAGATGAGTAAGGAGCAGCTGGTGCAGCGTCTCCTGTCGATGGATGCATCGATTGACCAGCAGCGCCTGCGCACCGGTTGGATCGAGGAAGACGAGTGGGAGCGTATCGTGTATGCCCAGGATACGCTTTCGGAGGCCAATATCTGGATCGATGATACGGCGAGTATCTCCACGATGGAGATGCGCAGCAAGGCCCGGCGTTTGCAGGCCGAGTACGGCGTTGATCTGATTATCGTGGATTACTTACAACTCATGCAGGCAACGATTGGTGGCAGGCGCAACGAGAACCGTGTGCAGGAGATTTCGGAGATCAGCCGGAGCCTGAAGGGGTTGGCCCGTGAGCTTAACGTGCCTATTCTGGCGCTGGCGCAGTTGTCGCGAGCGGTGGAGAACCGGCAATCTAAGGTGCCTCAACTGTCGGACCTGCGCGAAAGTGGATCAATCGAGCAAGACTCAGATATCGTCATGTTTATTTATAGAGACGACGTATATAACACTGAATCAGAACGCAAAAATATCGCGGATATCATTATCGCAAAACATCGTAATGGACCGGTTGGGGAGATCAGTCTATTCTTTCAAGCCAGCCAGACGCGCTTTCGCGACCTGGAACTCAACTCTACAGCGGAATAATTGGACTTATTACCATGACACTATTTGCTGGATTCCCTTCGGGGAAAAACCCATATGTCCCGGTACCGGACGTTTTCTTTACGGTACTGGCACCGGAGATCGAGGATACAGCCGAACTGAAGGTGACGCTGCACCTCTTCTGGCTGCTATCGCAAAAACAGGGCAATCCGCGCTGCGTCAGCGACCGCGAACTGGTGGCCGACAAGATACTGCTGCATAGCCTCAAGCGCAAAGGGGATCCACGCCCGGCCGAGGAACGTTTGCGGCAGGGATTGGAAGCAGCAGTTGCGCGTGGCACCGTTTTGCGGATACACTTAAAAGTATTGAGTGAGAGTACCGACCGGGAAGAGATCATTGGCTGGTATTTCTTCAATACAGCCCGCAGTCGTAAAGTGGTGGCGGAGTTGCAAGGAGGTGAGATCGTGCCCGCTAGCTTGCTGGATATTGAACACGAGCAGCAGGGCGATCAGGATGCGGAAGTAGTAGTTCCGGCAGGCAAAGCGGCATTATCGAGAGTTTATGACGCAAGGCAACGTATACAGGTGCAAATTGAGCGACCAAATATATTTGTATTATATGAGCAGAATATCGGTTTACTCTCTCCTCTCATCGCGGATGAACTGCAAGATGCTGCCGATCATTACCCGGCAGATTGGATTGAAGGAGCATTCCGCGAAGCTGTACAGCATAATAAGCGAAAATGGAGCTATATCCGCGCCATTCTGAGGCGCTGGGAAACGGAGGGCAGGCAAGCATGGAACGCCTGAATGATATCTTAGCAAGAAGCAAACACCCGCGCACGCAGAGCGGGGAACAACCATCTACTCGCACGGTTCCCTCTCGAGGCCAGCAGCCTCGAACGCCTCCGCGTCGTCCACTACGTGAGCAGACCGCTCACCTGGGGCCGATTTCACGATCCCCCCGACTGCGCGAACACTATCAGGAACCCCACGCTTCAAGGGAACAGGTCGAGGCAGAGTCAGGCCAGTCGTTGTCATTTCAGCAAGAGAGGCTACCAGCATTACATCCTGCCCATCCACGGCAGCGCTTTTCGATGAACGAACCAGGTGGAACGTACCCCCATTCCCAGCAGGCTCCTCGCACTGTACAGGATTTCCAACGTGTGCAGTCCCGGATGGACGGAGCAAGGTCACTACAAAGTGATGATTTTGCATCTGCCCGTGATCGTGGCTACCCACATGGAGCGCAGGCAGATGTACAGGAAGAATGGGAAGACGATACGGCAAACATGCGTTATGGCGATTGGGAAAACGGTGGAGATGATGAAGAATTGCCGCCGCGACCGCGAGATGCAGGCATCACTGCAAAGGTCATTCCTGCTACAAACAGGGGGACCGCGAGGATTTCACAAACGCTTCCAAATGGTGGTCACCATCTCGTCACTCGAGAATTGCACCCACTGCCAGATGCCGGGCCCAACCTGCCTGTGCAGCACTCGCAGTACATCACACGCGATCTTCGTGATGTTCAAATGCCACCGGGAAATCTCCCGGCACCACAATCATTTTCAGAGGAGCCGCGGCGCTCGCATCGTTTTGCACAGCCGCCTGAGCAGCAGCGGATAGCGCGTATGAACCAGCATATGACGCCGGATGGATCCCGCGTGCAACAATCAGCTCTTCGAGATAATACACCGCAGCCGTCAGCACAGCTAATACCGGCTCCTTATACGTCACGGGCGGTTGTGTGCCCAATTTGCAAGGGAGCCGGGTACCTGCGCGCCGATGTTCCATTTGGACACCCCAATTTTGGCAGACCCATCGCCTGTGAGTGTAAAGAGGTCGAACGCAAAGAGAAACGGCGACGACAGTTGCAAGATATCTCAAATCTTGGTGATGTCGGGGACAAGAGCTTCGAAAACTTCAGACCTGATGTCTCGCGAGTCATATACCAGGCCTATCAGACAACATTAGAGTATGCTCGAGATCCTCAGGGATGGCTTGTCCTCATTGGACCCAACGGATGTGGAAAGACACACCTGGCGGCAGCAATTGCTAATCAGTATCTTGAAGAAGGAGCCCTTGTCCTCTTCGTTACAGTAATTGACTTGCTCGAGCATCTGCGAGCAACTTTCGCGCCGACATCCACCGTAGTGTACGATCAACTTTTTTCACGCATGCGCGAGGCGGCATTACTTGTCCTCGATGACCTGGGAGCACATCAAAGCTCACCGTGGGCCAACGAGAAACTTTTCCAGCTACTGAACTATCGCTACAATTTGTGTATACCTACCATCATTACCATGAATAATGGTGCCTGGTCCAATGTTGAAGAACGTATTCGCTCACGTATGTCAGACTTCAGCCTGGTCACAACCGTTAAATTTGATGGGGCACAAGATTATCGCCCACGTAATCCCAGAAGAGAATAAGAACGCCAGGGGGCGGGGCGGTCATAGGCCGGGTTAGCAGACTTTCATTGTGAGTGCCAAAATTGGGGCTATCATTCTTGCGTTTGCACGTTGTAGGTGCTATCATAACCATACATGGCCCTACTCACGTAGGGTTCCTCTGCACATTAGATAATGTTTTTGCCTATAGTAAGTTGCATGCAACATATCTCAACCAGAGTAGCAAGACAGGACCACAATAGGGTACCTTATCGACCCTGTCCATTACCTGTAGAGATAAAAAGGAGCTAAGATGGGTGCTGTTTTCAACCCAAATGATCCCAAATGGATCAAAGAAACACGTGAAGTGATGGAGCCACGAGGAATCGTGATCCCCAATGTCATCGAATCCACGCCTCGTGGCGAGCGCGGCATGGACATCTACTCGCGCCTGCTGAAGGAGCGTATCATCTTCATCGGTACGCCGATCGATGATAACGTCGCCAATCTCACCGTCGCGCAGTTGCTGTTCCTGCAGAGCGAGGACGCCACCAAGGATATCAACCTGTATATCAACTCGCCCGGTGGCGTGATCTACGCTGGCCTGGCTATCTATGACACCATGCAGTGGCTGAAGCCGGATGTTTCGACAGTTTGTGTCGGTATGGCAATGAGCATGGGTGCTGTACTGCTGGCAGCCGGTGCTGCAGGAAAGCGTTTCTGCCTTCCCAATTCGACCGTGCTGATCCACCAGCCTCTTGGTGGAGCGGAAGGTCAGGCGGCCGATATCGAGATTACTGCTCGTGAAATCCTGCGCCTGCGCCGCAGCATCTACGACATCCTGGCACGTCATACGGGTCAGACCATGGAGCGCATCCAGCAGGATGCCGACCGTAACTACTTCCTCACCGCACAGCAGGCAGTAGAGTACGGACTCGTCGACGAGGTGCTCTCTAAGGAAGAAGCCAGCCTGCGCTAAACCGCGTGGCTCAGGGTACCCGCAAGGGGCACCCCTACCATACATGTAGTGACTGGCGAAGGTCATCTCGTGTATGGTAGGGGTGCCCCTTGCGGGTACCCTGGGACGCGATTAAGAGGGAGAGGCATTTGCCTGAAAAGCCAGTTCAAGCGCTCACCGGACGCGTTATTCGCTGCATTCTGTTTGACTTTGGAGATACGCTCTGGTTTCGTGGAGATGTGAATACCTGGAAGCGATTGGAAGCGGCTGCCAACCAGCGTTCAGCGTAATCCGGGTCTTGAGGCCAATGGTCCTCTCATAGCTGTTCAGACACTTCGTGCATGGGGTATCGAGGGCATTGATGAGGCCCTTGGTAAGGCCATTTTTGAAGCAATGCGCGTGCGGATTCCAGAATCGCGTCCACTCTTCAAAGACACACACTCGACGCTCGCGGCCCTACAACAGCGTGGCTTCTTGCTTGGCGTGGTCAGTAACCGGCTATGGGGAGGCAAACCATTTCAGGAAGATGTACAATCGCTCGGTCTTTTCAATTATTTTGAGCCGCGTACTATGGCTATTTCAGCCGATCTGGGTATTCGCAAACCCAATCCTGCAATCTTCTTGCATGCCTTGCGCGCTCTCAATGTTCCACCACAAGAGGCAGTCATGGTCGGTGATTCTCTACGCGCCGATATCGCCGGTGCATTAAGCCTGGGTATTTTCACCATCTGGAAGCCTAAACCGAGATTGCATGGTCATATCAGAGCACATATTCATGCTACTGGTAGTGTATCTGCCGGCACGCTAACTCTCGATTCGGCCCCTCCTGAGCCTGGAACACAGATAGGGGAGACTTTTGAGGGTGAGGTACCTCCAGGTATGCACGTGACCGACGATGACTACATGCTGGCACAGGTGAAAAGCCGCGATTCCCTTGATCAATTCATCAGCGGCGAGATTAAACCTGACTTGATTATCGAGCATTTGAGCGAACTGCTGGCTGTTTTCCGGGAGGTGGGTAAGCAATGACGCCCCGTCTGCGTAAGTTGCTGTTCGAGACGCTTTACAAGAACAAGTACCTGTATCGCTTCGCAAGTACGGTTCCGTTTGCCGGTCAGTGGCGAGTGTGGCAGCGCCTGGTGCTGAAACGTATTCATGGCCAGGATGTGTTAGAGTTAGGTTGTGGTCTGGGAGATTTGCTGGCAGACATGACCCTGGCAGGTTATAATTGCCAGGCTATCGAACAATCTCTGCCCATGGTCGAGGCGGCTCGCCAGACGATGCAGCGTCGTGTGCCCGGGCAAAAAGCCTGGATTATCCATGGTTTGGCACAGCATCTCCCTTTTTCCAATGCCTCGTTCGATACTGTCGTCAGCACGTTCCCTTCGGAATACATCTATGACCCCGATACTGTTGCCGAGGTAGAGCGAGTGCTGCGTCCCGGTGGGCGTCTGATAGTGGTGGAGGGTGCCAATCTCTTACCGGTGGGCTTCTTTCAGCCATTGCTTGTGCTGATACAGATGCTCGTCTATGGCCCGGCAGCCGTCTTTGGTCCGCGCAAACGCCGCAATCTGGATGACGAAGTCGAGCGCAGCCGCGACACCCGTGGTCCAGAAAAGGGCATATTGCTTAGCGGCCACGACATAGGAACGGGTGTCACCACCGATGTGCTGGAGGATGCCTGGTTTGGCCGGCATATCCCGTTGGAGCAGAACAGACTACGCCGCCGCTCCGAGCGCGTGCGCAGCCGGCGCTGGGAAGTGTATATCACGATTGGCGAGAAGCCTTGTTAGCTTCAGTGGGTGCGTTCCTGCATATTGCGCACGATCTGAGTCACCATATTCCTGGGAGAAAATCGTACGGATTCAACAAGTAACCTGTTTCTTATGCCAGGAATGACGACCGTTTTGCCCGCCATCAATCCACGATAGCCAGCACGTGCCACCGTAGCTGCATCCATAATCTTCCTGCCGCTGAACAGCTTTGAGTCCTCCATATTGGCCCTTTTCTGGAAACCAGATTCCGTAGGACCTGGGCAGAGAGCGGTCACGTTTACACCTGTACCACGCAATTCGTTGGCAAGCGCTTCCGAAAACGAGAGTACGTATGCTTTGGAGGCATAGTAGACCGCCATCAATGGGCCGGGCTGAAAAGCAGCGGTTGAGGCAATGTTCAATATTTTCCCCCGATGGTTTTTGAGCACGCCGGGCAGGAATAGTTTGGTGAGATGGGTGAGGGCTACCATATTGACCTGCATCATGCGCAATTCATTGTCCAGGTCTAATTCTGAGAAAAGACCATAGGTGGCATAGCCAGCGTTATTCACCAGGGCATCGACAGTCACGTTTTCTTGCTGAAGCTCGGTAAAAATCTCGTCGGGTGCGCCTGCCACCGATAAATCCTTCACGATGACCTTCACTGTTATACCAAATTTTTCGTGCAACTCGTCTGCCAATTGCTTGAGTTGCTGCTGGCTGCGTGCTACCAGCACCAGGTCATATCCGTCACGTGCGAACAACCTGGTCAGTTCGAGACCAATGCCGCTGGACGCTCCTGTGATCAGGGCCGTTTTTCCAGATTGCATCTGTATATACCTCCTGCATAGGTTGGATTATTATCCAGCTACGAAAATGCGTTTAGACATATTTACCAATTTGTTATAGGCGTTGGCGTGGTGGGTTGTCAAATGGTGGGGGTCCGGGAAGATATCTCAGAAGTGCTACAATGAGCAGTATCCATTTGACTAACGGCGTTTCTGAGATAGGAGAGAAGAGCAACCATGTCTACACTTGACCTTTCAGCGGACGAGCTACTTACGACAACGCGCTCAGTGCGCAAGCGCCTGGATTTCTCGCGACCGGTAGAGCCGGAACTGATTAAGGAGTGCCTGGAGCTGGCTGTGCAGGCTCCCACGGGAGGCAATAGCCAGGGCTGGCACTTCGTAGTCGTAACCGATGCCCAACAACGTGAGGCACTTGGAGCAATCTACCGCAAAGGATGGGCGACCTATCTTGAGCGTATGGCATCTGGCAACCCGGTGCGCCCGGGTCAGTCACTTACACGGGAGCAGGCGAGAACTCTCATGAGGGTAAGGGATTCGGCGCAGTATCTCGCCGACCATATGCACGAGGTACCTGTGCTTATAGTACCATGTATCTGGGGCCGCACTGATGGCCTGGGTGTTATTGAGCAGGCAGGCGTGTGGGGATCAATTCTACCGGCTGCGTGGAGTTTCATGCTGGCCGCCCGAGCGCGAGGATTGGGGACATGCTGGACGACGGTTCACCTGTTTTATGAGCAGGAGGCCGCAGAGGTGCTCGGCATTCCTTATGAGCGGATAATGCAGACCGCGCTTATTCCGGTAGCCTATACATTGGGAACAGACTTCAAGCCCGTGCCTCGTGTGCCTCTGGAGTCGATAGTGCATTGGGAGAGGTGGTGATTGCAGATGAGCAAGTGGTCATATACGAGAGGTCTGCACGACCTTGGCAACTCTATATACGCCTACCTGCAGCCCGATGGCACCTGGGGTTGGAGTAACGCCGGCATCCTCGTCGATGGGGAGGCTTCCCTGTTGATCGACACGCTCTTCGATCTGAAGCTGACTCAGCAGATGCTGGATACTATGCGTAAGTCTATTCCCGCGGCAGCTCATATCGACATGGTTGTGAATACACACGCTAACGGTGATCATTGCTATGGCAACGAACTCGTGGCCGATGCCCAGATCATTGCCTCGGCGCGCACCGCGCAGGAGATGATCGAAGGGGTGAAGCCCCAGCTAATGGCTGCAGTCCTCAAGCAGGCACCGCAGCTTGGGCAACTCGGCGAGTATATGAGCCGCATCTTCGGATCGTTCGATTTCGACAATATCACGCTTACACCACCGAAGACGACGTTCGAGGGCGAACTGAGTCTGACAGTGGGAGATAAGGCAGTGCATCTCATAGAAGTAGGCCCTGCGCATACCCGTGGTGATACGATGGTTTATATCCCCGGTGACCGCGTCGTTTTCACAGGCGATATCCTGTTCATCGGCGGCCATCCCATCATCTGGGCTGGGCCCACCAGCAACTGGCTGCAGGCGTGCGATCGTATACTGGCGATGGATGTAGAGACCATCGTTCCCGGCCATGGCCCAATTACCGATAAACAAGGGGTCATCGAGGTCAAAACCTATCTTGAATACATCTTTGAAGAGGCGCGCAAACGCTACGAGGCCGGGATGCCCGCCCTGGAAGCTGCTATGGATATACCGCTGGATCGCTACGCAACATGGACAGACGGTGAGCGCATCGCTGTAAATGTGGCATCTATCTATCGAGAATTGAGCGGCGACCAGGTTCAGCCTGATATGGTCAGTTCGTTTAGCTTGATTGCTGCACTTGCGTTGCAACGCTAATACATTATCGGGGGGAAGGTAGCACTATATCGAAGAGATGGGCCTGGCAGCCAGGCCCATCTCTTCGATATAGTGCTGTCTCTATGCGCTGCTTCCTCGTTGGCGAAAATATGTGCTTTTATTAACATGAACTGTAAAAAGGCATAAAAGGCCCTCGACAAGCGACTTCCGCTGTGTTACACTTGCACTAAATAAATATTTGAGAGTTGTAACGTGGCTAAGTTATGGGATGATCTGATGAAAATGCTTGCGGGAGCTAATCCGCAGCATTTAGTGTCCTGGTTACTTCCGGGAGCGCACTTTGAAAAAGAATTGGTTACAGAGATGAGAAATCGGACCATTGAGGCCGATTTGCTCTATATTGTAACCTGGAATAAAAAGAAAACAGTGTTGCACGTTGAATTCCAACGTCGGCGCGACTCGAAGATGGGCAAGCGTTTGTGGGAGTATAATGTTATAGCAACATATCTCTCCGGGCTCCCGGTCTGCTCGTTTGCAATCTACATCAAAAAAGGAGGCAGTATTGTAGCTTCTCCTTATGAGCAGAAGCTCCCCAATGAGGATTTAGTACACATTTTCTACTTTAGAAATATCAAATTGTGGGAGATACCATCGGAGTTGCTCAAGCAGCCTGGAATTGAAGGCTTGCTGCCTCTATTACCACTAACGAAAGAGGGTACTCAGCGCGAAGTGGTGGATGATATGATCGCAGGTCTTAATGTGGCAGAAAGGCAAGATCTATTGCCTCTCGGCTTTGCATTTGCGGCACTCATTTTCAACAAAGAAGGTGATCGCGAATGGCTAAGGAGGAAGTTTACCATGGATATTCTTGAAGAATCATGGGCATACCAGGAGATGGTAAAAAAAGGACTGGAAAAAGGTCTCCAGCAAGGGTTAGAGAAAGGACTAGAAAAGGGTCTCCAGCAAGGGTTAGAGAAAGGGCTGGAGAAAGGGCTGGAGAAAGGGCTGGAGAAAGGGCTGAAGAAAGGTCGACAAGAAGGTGAACTCCAGGCACAACGTGAAACGCTTCTTGATATCGTCCAGGCGCGATTTCCTGAGCTTGTGTCTCTGACAAAGAAACAGACGAGCATAACTAAAGACCCGCAGTTATTGCGCCATTTGACCGTCAAAATCAGCACTGTCCAGACTCTTCTGGCACTAAGCAAAGAGCAGAAAAAGCACTGAAATGAGGAAGAATGGGGAGAGAAGCTCGACACACGTATAAGCTGGAATAATGCTCTCTTCATTCTTCCTCATGGCCGAATCGTATCATAAATCAGTGGTCCCACCGCCACGGGCGCATCACTCCATGTATAACAACTCAGCAGCGCGTCTTGAATAGAGGCCGCTTCGGACTCAGTACGCGCATGAATCTCTACCAGTGGATCGCCGACCTGGCGGTAATCTCCTATCTTCGCCTGTAAGACGAAGCCCGTTCGATGATCTATCTGCTCACCTTTCTTGAAGCGCCCGGCTCCCAGTTGCATACTTGCCAGGCCCATGCGTTCGGCCTCAATACCTGCGATATAACCGCTTCGAGGTGATACGAGTATAGAGCGTACAGGAGCCGTGGGGAGTAACTCGGGGTGTTCGATCTGGCGTGCATCTCCACCCTGGGCCGCGATTACTTCTGCCAGCTTTGCTACTGGCGCGCCTGAATGTATCGCGTGTTCAACACGCAGCTCTGCCTCGGCCATACTTTTTGCCATCCCCGTCATCACCAATAACTCTGCTGCTTCGTGATAGCAGAGTTCTGAGACATCCTGCGGCCCCTCACCATGCAGGATAGCGATGGCCTCGGCCATCTCCAGGGCATTGCCGATAGCATGACCAAGGGGCTGCTCCATCGAGGTAATGGCGGCGACAGTGTGCAGACCCGCTAAACGTCCAATATCGACCATAGTCTGTGCCAGTTCGCGTGCCTGGTCAACATTCTTCATAAAGGCACCAGAACCAACTTTCACATCTAATAGCAAGTGTGAAGCCCCTATGGCCAGTTTCTTGCTCATGATGCTGGCGGCAATGAGGGGAATACTTTCGATCGTGCCCGTAACGTCGCGCAGGGCGTACATCTTACCATCAGCAGGTGCCAGGTCGTTTGACTGTCCGGCCAATACGATGTGGTGCCGCGTGAGGATACGCATAAATTCTTCACGAGATAGGGTTACTCGGAAACCGCTGACCGATTCCAACTTATCAACGGTACCACCCGTGTGACCCAGGCCGCGCCCCGTCATTTTGCCGACGGCAACGCCACAAGCAGCTACCAGTGGGGCGATAACGCGCCATTGCCAGAGTGAGATCGCTGGTCTCGCGGGCGTTCATACCGCGCCAGTAGACGGCCATCAACCAGGCCGATACCTGGTAGTCAGGAATCTGCTCCCGCGTATACTGCTCAACCAGCCACGTGATTTCTGCCGTACTGAGAGGTTGTCCATCACGTTTTTTGCGAATAAGTTCTACTGCCTGCATGCGGTATCCTGACTATTCGGTTAACACGATACGTAACGAGTCGCTTTCATAGCCATTGCCCGTCTCAATCTGATACCGGTTCGTAGTCATACTTCCCAGGCGCACATTGCGGTCAAAGGTCAGCTGACCGTTCGTGAACGAGTAGATATTGGCGTCCTGTCCCGGCACTCCCTGGATAATGATGCTGTCGAAATTCTCTTCTTGTTGCTCCTTGAATGCTTTGAGCAGCGTAGCCACCTGTTGCCAGGGAACGCCCTTTGCGTAGACAATACGTACAATTTTCTTCCGCCCATCACCAATGGTGCTGTCCACTACGCTATAAGGAAGTGCACCCTGCTCAAGCGCTTGCAACTCAGCTATGGCTCAGGTGGTGGAGGTGCAGGCGGCGTTGGCGGTACAGCAGGTGGGCGTCGCCCCGGAGTAGGCGGTGCCTGGCGTGGCTGCTGGTAAGGCGATTCTGGCGCAGCAGCAGGTCGTGCCTGTGGTTGAGATGGCTGGGGCACCTGGCGTGGCTGCTGGTAGGGTGGTTGTGAACGTGAAGCAGGCTGGTTGGAAGCCTGTTGCATCAGGTCCCGTCCACAGTGTATGCAGTATGGAGTACGATCTGAATTGATGCCTCCGCAATATGGGCAGCGCATGGCTTGCTCTCCCGTCTGGTCTCTTGTCTCAGGAATGACCGTATATTGCTAAGTATATCACATCTGTATCTTTCTTAAATTGGCCCAAGGAACTACTGCGCGTGACTAAAGTCATACCTACAAAACATGCCTTTCCGTACTCCCCAGCTTAGCTGAGACCTCGTATACTATGCTCAGCGATCATAAAAAGAACGCCTTCATAAGCCAGCGAACTGTGTTGGGTGAACAAATATCGACGGCATAGTAACGCTGCTTTATCAATCTCTGTTGTTATAACCAATCTTAAAAAGCTGTATTCGGCACCTACCCGTCCTGCCAACGCCGCTTGATCGCGGCTAGTGCTTCGCACTCAGGCAGGACGAAAGGAGAAGGAGTTATTATCGTGGAAGAATTAACATCGTTCAGTACTAAAACTGGTCCGATTCACCTGCCGAAGGATGGGCGCCCGGTCGACGTACAGGTACTTAACCTTGTCAAGACTTTTGGCAAGATTGAAGCGGTCAAGGGCGTTTCGTTCACTATGGGCAGGGGTGAAATCTTTGGCCTGCTAGGTCCCAACGGTGCAGGGAAAAGCACAACTATTAATATGATGTGCGGCTATCTCGCACCTACCTCTGGTGACACCATTATCGATGGGCTTTCGATCACTAAGGATCCCATGAAGGTGAAACGCATTCTCGGCGTTGTACCACAGGAGATCGCCCTCTATAAAGATCTGAACTCCATGGAAAACCTGGAGTTCTTCGGTGAGATTTATGGCTTGTCTAAGAAGGATCGCCGGGCGCGTGCGGAAGATGTGCTGCACTTTGTTGGCCTCTACGACCGCCGCAAAGAACCGGTGAAGAATTTCTCCGGCGGCATGCAGCGGCGCATCAACATGGCAATTGCCATGCTGCACCAGCCTAACCTGTTGCTCATGGACGAGCCAACAGTCGGCGTAGACCCGCAGTCACGCGAGAACATTTTTGATACCATCGAGAAGCTGCGCGATCAGGGCACGACCATCCTCTATACTACGCACTACATGGAAGAGGCCGAGCGGCTCTGCAATCACATCGCCATCATGGACGAGGGGCGCATCATCGCTATGGGTACGCTCGAAGAACTGCTGGCACTGCGCGAACAGACCCGCGAAATACAACGGCCGCATGGGCTACAAGAACTCTTCATCCAGTTGACAGGCAAGACGCTGCGCGACTAATAATGCTGACGGCCATAGAGTGATACATAAGGGAGACAACCACAATGAAGACAATCTGGTACATCGCAAAGAAAGACCTCTTGCAGGTACTCAAAGATAGAAATTCTTTTTTTCTGTTACTCGCTGTCCCACTGGTACTTATTGCTGTGATAGGCCTGGCCTTTGGTAACATTTTTGGCAGCGGCTCCAGCCAGATTACTATCACCGTTGCAGTGAACAACCAGGATAGCGGCTACGTTGGCGCTTCTATAGTTAAAGCATTGAAGATCAACTCTGATCAATTGAAGATTACCGTCAATCAATATAATAGCTCTGGCCAGGTCACTGACCAGGTAGCCAACAACACCAATGTAAATGCCGGAGTAGTCATTCCGTCTGGCACAACCGATAAAGTCAACGCGGCTGCCCAGAACGGCACAACACCTAAAAATCTCGTCCAGTTCTATGCTTTGCCGAGCAATAATGATCCACGTGCCACCGTCGTTCAGAACATCGTGACCAATGTACTCACCTCGGAACTGGCAGGCAACTCCGCCGTGGGACAGGTCTATAGCGTCTGTAACCAGCCGGGGAATCATTGCGCGCCCGGTACGATCAATCCGCAGACGATAGCAAGCAATGTAGGCCAGGTCAGCGTAGTTGGCGGTCAGTCTGCTGTGCAGGCGCTGACAGCGGGCAAAGCAGCCAAGATCAATTCTTTCGACCAGCTTGTTCCCGGATATGCAGTGTTCTTCGCCCTCTTTGGCATCAATGCTGCCGCGGCAACCATCTTGCAGGAGAAGGAAGATGGTACATTCCGCCGCCTGCTGATCGCGCCCGTGCAGAAATATGCCCTGCTTGGCGGCAAACTACTGGCACAATTCCTGCTTACACTGGCACAGCTCGCGGTGCTTTTTGCCGTCGGCTACTTCGCCTTCCACCTGGATATCGGCTCCTGGCCAGCAGTTATCGCGCTGCTGATATGCACCAGTTTCGCGACCACCGGCCTGGGTATCCTGCTGGTTTCAGTGGTCAAGACGCGGCGGCAGCTCAATCCTATCGTCACGCTGGTTGTATTAATCACCTCGGCTATCGGCG
>WNFT01003510.1_pt1 | contig 19624 bp, 14 predicted proteins | sample 5400191 | NCBI WGS metagenome assembly WNFT01 (sample SAMN13153359, study PRJNA577476) | soil metagenome | isolation source: 80 cm saprolite under Madrone tree | place: USA:California | collected 2016-06-14 | reverse complement strand
TAGTTGCGTCGACGTTCTCTGATTTGACCTTGCCAGGGAATTCTTCCATGAGCCCGCTCACGGCGGGCTTGATCTGGGCGCAAATGGGTCAGCCAGGCAGGTAGTAGTACGTCACCTGGAGCTGCTTCGGCTTCGAGGCCTTGGCATGGACCGGGAAAGTACACAGCATCGCCGCTGCAACAAGAAAAATCTCAATCGCGTTTTTCGAGATCTTCATCAAGCATTCCTCCGACTAGTCCTGACCAATAACGCCTTCCCCGTCGCCCGTCGCTACTCGCTCCGCCCTCATGCGCTTCAGCTGACAGCTCACGATTGTTCGCAACGCGCTCGCGAGCTTTCTCACCACCCGGGAATGGCGTTGGATCGATCGGTCAACGGCTGGCGCGGGTTTTAATGGCGTTGGGAATTCGCTATCCGCTCAAGTGCTGCCGGTGATGCTTTTCGAGTTTCTCGGGAAGGCGGTCTGGGTGGCAGCGATCGGTCTCCCGCTCTGGCGCGCTGGCAAGCTGGACGCGGACGCCGCGGAGACGTTCATGCCACACTGCACGGAGGATCGACCGCAGGGACCTCGCTCAGAGTCACATCTCCTCGGCGCCAGCCGGGAGCGCCGAATCCCTGGCGCGGCGAGCCCCGAGCGACTATGGAACGCACGCGCGAACGATTCAGTCAGCACCAACCCACGATCAGCTTGGGTTGGTCAGGGCTTCGATGACCCGTTGGCCGTTCGCGGCAGTTGGCGTTCGGCACCCGCGTCACTTTCTACCGCGCCGTGGGCGCCGGACCTCCCTGCGCACCCTGTCGACGCGCCGCTCTGCATCCGCTCAGGAATAACGGGCCAGGGCCACCTCGACGATCTCGCCGACCAGCTCGGTGTACGAGCGGCCCGACTCGCGCGCGGCGAGGGCGAACTCCGCCTCGACGACGAGCCAGGGATTGGGATTGGCCTCGATCACGTACAGCTTTCCGTCCTGCGCGAGGCGCAGGTCGATGCGGGCGTAGTCGCGAAGCTGGAGCGCGCGGTATGCGCCGAGCGCGGCCTCCCTGGCTCGCGCCGCCACGTGCTCGTCGAGGTCGGTGGCGATGGCGGAGTGGGTCACCTTGTACGCTTCCGTCTCCGTCGCCCACTTCACCTCGCGGCCGGCAATGTGCGGCATTCCCTGCGGAAGCCGGGAAAGATCCAGCTCCACCAGCGGCAGCGTGACGGGCGGATCGTTGCCGAGGATGCCGACATAGAGCTCGCGGCCCTCGACGTACTCCTCGACGAGTGCGGGACAGTGGAGCTCGTCCTGGATCAGCCGCGCCCGCTCCAGCATCTCCTGCCTGCGATGCACGACCGAGCCCGCGTCGATGCCTACCGATCCGCCGCCCGAGCAAGGCTTGACGATCACCGGGAACGAAAGGTCCTCACCCAGCTCGAATTCGCCGTCCTCCGCCACCACGAACGAGGGCGTGAGCACGCCGTGGTAGCGGATGATCTTCTTGGCCAGCGCCTTGTCCTGCCCCAGGTGCAGTCCGTGCGGACCGGAGCCGGTGTACCGGATCTCGAGCAGATCGAGGAAGGCGGCGACGTGGACGTCCTTGCTGTCGTCGCCGGTGTATGACTCGGTCAGGTTGAAGATCAGGTCCGCCGGGCAGCGCGCGAGACCGAGCAGGCTTTCCTCATCCTCCAGCAAGTAGAGGAACGGCTTGTGCCCCAGCTTCTGGAGCGCATCGAGCACCTGCGCGCGCGCGAGCTTGGGCACCCGCTTGGTCTTGCGCGGCGCCGGCCGCCTCGCCTTGTGTTTCTCGCGGGGCGGCGCGACCGGCGCACCAAGCGCCGGGGCCGTGGTGTCGCTCCACGACTCGTAGAGGACTGCGATCTTCAACTTCTCGCTCATTTCTCCGTGAACCGGCCGCGCGTCAGGTAGTTCATCACCAACGTGGTCGCGTAGGACACGACCTCCACCAGGTGGGCGGGCTCGCGCGCAGTATCGACCGCCAGGTCCATCTCCTTTGTCCGCTTCTCGATGGACTCGACCAGATGCTTGACCAGCGTCCGGCGGACTCCGGTCCAGTAGGTGATCTTGTCCACGATCACCTTGCGGTGCTCGGCGAGGAAGTCCGCCGCTGGCCGCGAGCCCTGCGGCGCTGCAGGCCCGAAGAGATCTTCGAGGTCCACGTCGAGCGGCAGGTCGGCCACCGCAAGCGTCTCGTCCGGCGAGCGCTCGCGGTAGAAGTCCTCGATGGTCGCCTGCATCTCGTGGACGGGCAGCTCCGCCTTCCCCACCGAGCGCCGCGGGTCCTTCTCCCCGAGCGCCTTGGCCGTCCGGTCAACGTACTCCAGCTTGGCCAGCGCCGCCCACCCCTGATAGCGGCGGCGCCAGTTGAGCCGCGGGGTGAGCCAGACCGCGAACGTCTCGGCGAAGTCCTCGTCGGGGTGCTTCTGCGCGTACCAGCCGGCGATGTGGCGCACGAACCCGCGCGAGAAAGGCACCGGCGTGTAGTCGTCGGAGTAGGGGCGGTCGAAGGGACCGAACAGCTCGTGCCACTCGCGGGTGGCGTACAGCTCGTACGCGTAGTTGAAGGCGTGGCCCGCCTCATGACGGAGGTACATCATGATCTCGCGCTCGTCCTCGATGTCGTTGACCGCCTCCTCCAGCGCCGCGAGCTTGGGGTCGGCGAGGTAGAAGGGGACGCCGATGATCGGCTCCCGGTCGGGGCAGGCCCATTCGTCGCTGAGGTAGCAGGGAGGGTGGAAGCGGCCGAGCCCCTTCGCCGCCAGCTCGCGGTAGAGCTGGGCGATGTATTTCTCGAGCATCGACCCCTCGAGCTTCAGGCCGAGGTCCTTGATCTGCACCTTGAGGAGGCCTCGCGCCTCCGGAGGGGTTTGCTCGAAAGACTGCACGGCGGTCATGGTACAGGATTCGGGCAGCCGCCAAGAGGAAGAGCAACCCAAGCCTGCGCAGTGGGACGGACGCTAATCCTCCGGGTCCAATCCGTCCTCGCGCGCACGCCGGAGCGCGTCGAGAAGTGTCTTGGTCGGAAGGAGGATCTGACCGGTCAGCCGCGGGGCTTTCATTTCAGCGCAGGGCCTTGGCTAGCCGAATACTGACATCCGACCCTCCTTGAGAGTGCGGCGGCCGGAGCATGGGACATCCGCGCAAACCACGAGTTCCCTTCGTCGAGCAGTGAACACGATCGCATGCTCTCGGATGCGCCCCAACGGGGAAGTCACCAGGAGAGCGAAGCATGGTCGTGCTGATCGGTCGGGACATGACCCGACCGGAGCAGGGGAAGCATGAAACGAATCGTCTTCGAAACAGCGCTCGTTGTCATCACGGTTGTCCTCGGCCTCGAAGCCGTTCACTACCGGGAGGCTGTGCTCGAGGCGAATGTCGATCGAAAGCGAGCTTGGAAGACGGTCGTCGAGCTGCGGCAAACGTGCAGCGAGGGTGCTCGTGCACACGAGCCCGGCCAGCCTCGGCCCTGACCTCTCCGATGGCCGCGCTTCGGCGAGGACGGCAGCGCGACGGGGCCGGTCAGGCGGAACCGCCGCCCGATTCGAGCAGCGCGGCGAGCCGCTGCTCGGTCGCTTTGATCTTGTCGCCGGTGTGCTCGAACGCGTACCCGTCGACCTCGCCCGTCTCCCGATTCACGTGCGGCCTCATCATCGCGCGCATCCAGGCCGGATCGAACGCTTTCACATCACGACCCTCGGCGTCGGGGCCGGCGTAAGCCTTCCAGCTCAGCGTCCGGAACATTTCGAGCTTGTCGAGCACGGCGGCGCCCGCGGACCAGCCGGCTCTCTCCCCGAGCGCGAACCCGAGGTGTCCGAGCGCGTGGAGGAACACCGCCTGGAAGGCGACGTTGCGCTCCTGGCGCCGCTGCTCGAGGTACGCGAGCCTGCGCTCGAGGACAGCGAGCCGCCCCTCGGCATCGGGGACGTTCGCGTACCGCCCCGGATCCGGCGGCACCCACAACGGGCCGAACGCCCGCGAGATGCGGCGCCAGTACGCGCGCACGAACTCAGCGCGCTCGGCGACCTTGCGGAACATCTCGGCGTTGGGGTTCGAGATCGGATCGGTGTCGCCGAGGAGCGAGTAGCTGTAGGCCTGTGTCAGTGCCGACAGCGTGAAGAGTTTCGGGCTGCTGTTGCCCACGATCTTGGAGTCTTCCTCGATGTACTCGACGTCCATCCAGAGGTTCTCGGGCTCGGTGCGCTCTTCCTGGAGCAGCACAATGACGGGCGAGAAGGACTCGTACTTGATGACCTCCTCTTTCGTCGCTTGTGAGTTGAGGGCGTTGCTCTCGATATAGAGGCGCTTCTCCGCATCCTCACCGAGCCCCACGATCCGCCCGTCGTCCCGCACCTCGCTCGCGTAGCAAACGAACGTGATGTCGGTCGCGGAAAGGAACGCGTGGATCCTGTCCTTGAGCGCCTGGAGGCGGGCGATCTCCTGGTCCGCCGCGGCGTCCCGCTTCACGCTCGCGCGCCGCCGCCTGTCAGTCAGCGCATCCATGACCGCGCGTTGGAAGGAATAGAACGCGAAGCAACGCCCCTGCCCGTCGCCGATCTCGAAGAGCGTCTCGCCGAGCTCGGGAGAGGCTTCGAGCATCGCGAGGCGACGCAGCCCGAGCGCGTTCGTGGCGACCGCGGCATCGCCGGAGAACCCCATCTGCTCGATGAAATGCAGGCGTGCTCCCGTGAAGCGATCGGGGATGACGAGTTGGACCGCTCCGAGGAAGCCCTGTCGATTGTCCCCCCGCTCGACCGACTCCATGACGCGGAGGTAGAAGCCCACGAGCTCGCGCATGCGCGGCGTTCGGTGGGCCCGATCGTCGTCGAGGAGTTCCTTCGTCGATTCCTTGCCAGCGCCGCGCGCGAGTGAGCGCTGCGCGTTTGGGTTCACGCTCATCATCGACGACATCAAGGCCGTGATGATCTCGGCGGCGGAGAGCGTGCCGCTCATGATGACCTTGCCCGCCTGGTGCCCGACGAACACGGGAATCCTCATGGCGGAGAACATATCAGGAGGTGTTCTCCGTCGACGACCGCAACAAATAGGAAGCGCGCGGTTCTCGGCACCTGCGGCAGAGGGGCTCTCCTTGCGCCGCGTCGTCGCAAAGTTAGAGCGGCGCGGAGTGCGGAGCCGGATCGTGAGTGCCGCCGAAAAGAAGGCCGCAGCGATTCTCGCTGGCATCGCCGGCGTCGAAGGGCGCGCTGGAACGCTTCAGCGATCAGCGTCCGCGTCGACCTCGGTCAGCTTGCCGGTGGCGACGTCGTAGACGAAGCCGCGGATGGGGAACTCATCAGGGATGAGCGGCGATGCACGAAGCTCGGCGACGTCTTCGCGGACGCTCTGGACGACGTCGGAGAAGGGCAGGAAATCGATGGCGGCGGCTTTCGATGCAGCGTTACGGCCGAGCTGTTCGGCAACGATCCCTCGCAGCTTGCCGTTGTCGAAGGTGAGCATCCCGCAGTCGGTGTGGTGGATGACGGCGACCTCGTTGGTTCCCAGCAGGCGCTGCGAGATCACCAGCGAGCGCAGCGCGTCCTTGGCGCGCCCGCCTGCGTTGCGGATGACGTGCGCATCCCCTTCCTCGAGCCCGAGCTGCCGGGAGGGCACGATGCGGGCGTCCATGCAGGTGACGATCGCGACATGCCGGGCAGGCGGCATCGGCAAGTGTCCGCGGTCGAATCGTTCGGCGTACGTGCGGTTCGAGTTCACCAACTCGTCGATGACGCTCATGGCTTCCTCCTTCGGGTGCAGTGCAGGAATCGGTGCCCTCGCGCCTCCGCGAACGGAGCACGAGCGCCCGCGCGCCCTGTGGGGCGCCGGGTCGTCGAACGGTGCAGGCGCTGGCCTGGTTAGCTCGTCGCTCCCGTCGCTCCGCAGGCGCGGAGGGCGGGACAGATGCAGAGGTACCGGGGCGACGAAAGCATTCGCCGTACTTAACGAGACGGCGACGAGGCGTCAAGCTGGGCAGTCGCCTTCAGGGACGCGAGCTCTTCAGACACGTACGGTTACGCCCGGGAGCGACGCTGCGAGTACGGTTACGCCCGGGAGCGACGCTGCGAAGTCTGCGCCGAAGGCGAGGCTGGGCGTCCATGCGCCGGGCGCGACACCCGCGTGCACGCGGCGCACGCAGGCCAACGCGGCTTCCGCCGTGAAGCGATACCCTTCCGGCACGTTCATGGTCCCCTCCGCAAAATTCCCCTTCGTGTCCTCGGCGCGGCCCCACAGCTCGACGCTCCCGCGCTCCCGCTCCTCTGGCCCCGGTCCTCGGACGTGGCGCTCGATGCGCCGTTTCAGGAAGGTTTGCACGGGGGCGAACCCGATCGCGGGCGCGAACAGGCGCTGCAGCCGCGCCAGCCGCAGTGCCGGGGCGCTCATCGCCATGTAGACCGTGATGTCCAGGATGCCGGTCGAGCGGTGCGCGGTCGCCAGATCGCCCCAAGGGATCGCAATCGCCTGGCGCGGGCCGCTGCGCGGGAACGATACACTGCGCACCAGCGGCTCGATTTCCACCAGCTTCCCTCCGCGTCGGGCGCGCGTGCGCCGGGGCAGGTTCTCCACCATCGTCTTGAGCGTTCCCGGGCTGGCCCCGCCGTGCGGATAGAACGCCAGCTCGAGCCGAACCGCGCCGGGCAGCTTGCGGTGCAGCAGCGCGGCGAGGCAGTCCGAAGGCACCACGTCGAAGCCCACGGCCGGGATGAGCGCCACGTTTGCCTCGCGCGCCTCCGCGTCGCGCTCCATCGCTGCCTCGATCACGTCGAGCTCGCCGGTGATGTCCAGGTAATGCGCGGGGCTGCGGAGGCAGGCGTCCACCATGGGCCGGCTGGTCGCGGAGAATGGACCGGCGCAGTTGAGCACCAGGTCGATTCCTTCGAGTTCGGGCCGGGTGAGAGGAAAGGCGCGCCACGGCAAGCCTGATCGGTCGGCCACCGCGCGCACCGCGGCGTCGTTGCGTCCCGCCAGCACCGGCCGCTCCCCCGCAGCCGCGGCGGCCTCGGCTACCAGCTGACCCGTGTAGCCGTTCGCGCCGTAGATCATCCAGGCCATGCGGCCAGCCTATCCCGAATTGGACGAAGGTCGTTGACGAAGGTCGTGTCCGCGTTTCGCGAGCGACGCGGAGTCTTCGCCTTCAAGTTACCGGCTCGCGATGCGCGGCGGGCTAGACCACGGCGCCGATTCGCCAGACCGGCGAGTCACTGGAGGCGCCGAAATGACATCGTGGAGAGCAAGGAAGAGCGTCGTTGCCATGGTCCTCGTCGCAGCGGTGAGCGCTCGAGGCGGAGTGCCAGCCGCTCACGCCGCCGACCGGAGAGAGAGCGAGTCCGGATCGGACGGCGGACGCCAACGGCAGACCGCCACGCCGATCAAGCACGTCATCATCATCGTGGGCGAAAATCGCAGCTTCGATCACCTGTACGCGACGTACGTGCCGAAGCGCAAACAGGAGAAGGTGTTGAATCTCTTGTCCGAGGGCATCGTCAACGCGGACGGCTCGCCGGGTCGGAATTTCGCTAGAGCACATCAGTTCCGGATCGCGTCGCCGCCGAACGGGGGCAAGTTCTTCATCAGCTCGGACCTCGCGAACAAGCAGCTCTACTCCGTGCTGCCGCCGCCTGACGTGGGCGGCGTTGGCCCCGTCTCGCCCTACGCCGGCATCCTCGGTATCCCCGGAGGCGATCCGGGGCTCCCGCCGGAGGATCAATTCCTCTTCGCCACAGCGATCGCGGATTACCTGGACGCGCTGCCGTTCAAGCTGGATTCGAAGTGCGGGCCGGGCCAGTACTGGCAGGCCGTCAACGTGGACCCGGCCTTCACGCCGAAAGGCCTGGTGCAGACGGGTCTGGTCGTTCCGCCGACGACGCAGCGGAGCATCGGCGACGTGCTCTCCGCCCACGGCATTTCCTGGAAGTACTACGGCGGCGGCTTCAATGCCGACGGTACGGCGAGTCCCTTCAACGGGAGCTACTGCAACATCTGCAACCCGTTCGAGTACGAATCGATCTATCCCAGCCTGGTCGCGGACCACATGCGGGACGTGACCGATCTCTTCGCCGATCTGAAGAACGGCACGCTCCCGGCCGTCTCCTACGTGAAGCCGGACGGCACGATGGACGGCCACCCTGCCTCCTCGAAGTGGACCCTGTTCGAGGCCTTCGCCGAAAACATCATCCAGCTGGCGCAGAGCAACAAGGAGCTGTGGGCCGAGACCGCCATCTTCGTCACCGTGGACGAGGGAGGCGGGTACTATGACTCGGGCTTCATCCAGCCGGTCGACTTCTTCGGAACCGGTCCGCGCATTCCCATGATCGCCGTCTCCCCGTTCTCCACCGGGGGCCGGGTCAGCCACGCCTACAACGAGCATTCTTCCTTCGTGAAGTTCGTCGAGCGGAACTGGAAGCTGGGCACGACGCTGGCGACCGGAGCCGCGACAATCTCCCCAATCCCGATCAGGACGGCGAGAACGCCTACGTGCCGCGCAACATGCCGGCCATCGGGGACTTGTTCGATCTGTTCGACTTCGGCGACGATCGCGGGGACGATCGCGATTAGAACGGCCTGACCGGAGCGCCGGCAGGGTCAAGCTGCCGGCGCTGCGGACCCCGGCCTCGGGCAGCTGCCTGCGCCGACTCCGGCCAGGACGTAGACGCGGTCGCTCCTCCCCTGGCGTGCAGAACGGTAGCGCCGTACCGAGCGGCGAATTCCGCCGCCAGCACAGCGATCGTCGCGATCTAGCATTCACTCGGCCGACGTTCGAACCCCGACGGCTCGATTTCTGGCCGTTTGACCCGACCGGCGACGTGTCGGCTAAGACGACCGTCCCGGGGGGATGGACGATGCGGAATGGAGTGGTGGACGCTGCTCTTCGTGCAGGGACTCTGCGCGTGCGGCGGGTACAAGAAAGCACTGCCGCCGATTCAGCCGCCGCAGCAAGCCGTCGCGCCGGAGGTCTTCAAGATGTCCGACAGAGCGCGGCGGACGCGCCTCGTGACCAGATCTACACGGCGCTGGTCTGCCAAGGACCGGGCCTCCCGAAGCGCCTCACTCGCGGCCTCGCCGACCCTTTGCGCCGGGACGGCCTCACCCTCCCACAAGCCATCGGCCGCGACGTTCGTTGGTAAATGGTTCTCCGGAATCGACTTGAGGCCCCGGTGCGATCCACCGAAGATGCTCTCATGCGATCGATGATGGTGTTCGTTTCCGTTGCCGCGGCGGCATGCGGTGGCTCGAGGTCCGGGCCTGACAACTCGAGATTCATCGGATCGTGGTCCGGCGTCATCACTGCACCTGCGGTCGCAGCGACGGCCGGCTTCAGCATCCTGGGCGCTGGCGGAAACGCGGTTTCGGTCAGGTACTTCTGCAGCGATAGCAGCGGGCCTTCCGGGTCCGTTGTGGATGCGAATTCGTTCCGCCTGTCGCCGTTCACCTGCGCACCATCCGCGACGTCGACGTGCAGCACGACGACGCTGGCGCTCGCAGGCGGTACTGGCCGGATCGCCAGCGACGTCCTCTGGATGACTTTGGACGCGACTGTCTCCGGTTGCGGGTCGAGCGGCGCGGTCTCGTTTACGTTCCGGGGAACCAAACCGGCGCCGTCGTTGGCGCCTCCCAACGCGATCCTCGTGCTGACGCCGCCCAGCCCGGTGGCGCTCGGGGCTCGCGTGACGGTAGATACTTCGCGAAGCACCGACCCGAACGGCCGACCCCTCCGGTACTTCTTTCGCCTCGGTCCGCCCATGGGAAGCGCGGCCGAGATCACCCTCGCCGCCACCTTCGGAGCACCTGGAACCTGGGGTTTCACGCCGGACGTCCCCGGCCCCTACGTCGTGCGGTTGACTGTCACAAACGACGTCCTCACCACCGAGGAGGTCAGCGCGACGGTCATCGCCGGCGGGCCTGGATTGTTCCCGGTCACCGCTCCGGCGATCGCCGCCGCTGTTGGAGAGACGCTTCTGCTGGAAGGGACAGACAGCGCCGATACCGCCCTCAAGCCGCTTCAGTTTGCCTGGACGCTGCAGTCCGCTCCGGCCGGAAGCACCGCCACTCTGACGGACGCTGACATGCCGGTCGCGCGCCTTGCCGGTGACGTGAGCGGCGCCTACCGCATCGGCCTGCAGGTGACCGATGGCGCCTCGGCCGCGATCGCGTCCACCACCGCGTACTTCTTCGAGCGGATCACCCGGTTGTCCTTCTTCCCGATAGACGCGAAGTACAGCCGGGTGCTCGATCGGCTCGTGTTCGGATCCGCAGCGCCGGGTCAACTGCATGTGTTCGACCCGGTTGCCCAGACAGACGTGTCTGTACCGTTGCCGTTCTGGCCAAACAGCGTGTCGATCAGTAGCGATGGCCTGCGTGCCGCCGTGGGACACGATGCTGCAGTATCGTATGTCGACCTCGTCGAGCCGCGAGTCATCGGGACGTGGCCGCTATCCGGACCCTATGCCGCCGACGTGGTGCTTGGAGATCCCGTGGGAACCGGCGCGACCCCGTTCGCTTTCCTCTTTCCCAGCGGCGCCGGTATGTTCGATGGAATCCACTCCGTGAAGCTGTCCGACGGCACGGAAACGATCTTCGGCCTTCATGGCGCGACGCGGGCGGTCAAGCATCCGTCGGGCGACCGACTCTTCGCACTTACGACGAACCTGCTCCCCGCTCAACTCTATCGCGTCGACCTGGGACCCGACGGGACACCCGCAGCGAGCGTTGAAGGGCCGTATCGCGGGGATTACCCGATGGGCGGGGACCTGTGGGTCTCGGGAGACGGCGAACAGATCCTGACCTCCGCCGGCACGCGGTTCCGCACTTCCGACCTGACCTACAGCGGTTCCGCTGCGTTCGGCTACTCTCCCAATCCGAGCATCGTGTCCGCCGACTGGTCTGCAGACCAAGGGCGTTGGCTGATCCAGCCCGCCCAGGGCCTCACCATCCCATCACCTGAGAACACGTCGTTCTGGACCGTGCAGTCTACGGACCTTGCGTCGGGGCAGGAGACTGCGATCCCGCGCCTGGTTGGCGATGGCGCGACATATCCAGTTCACGGGAGATATGTGTTCTACGATTCGACCGGCACTCGAGCGGTCATCGTCGGCCAGGTTAGCGGCTCGACCGATTACATCATCATGAAGCTCTAGCTGCATCAGTCTTCGTGCGCCGGGTCGAAGCGTCGTCCCGACGGAGCGAAGATGCCGACCTACAAGGAGATCCAGACGTCTATATTCGTGAGCATTCAGGCAGAACCGTGAACACTTGCTGGATCGCCGGCGTCAACCGCGATTTGAGCCTGTCCATGCGAGTGGCGCCGAACCTAGTCGACCCAGCGAACGCGAAGTATCGATGTCCTGACTGGGCACCGTCCCCTGAATAGAGGAGAGGCTCGCTCGGTGACCCGCCGCCACTCAGTCACGGTCAAGCAGTCTGAGCCGTTCGGCTGCGAGCACTACATTCGGCGCGGTTGACCATGAGGGCGAAGCGCAGCGACGGTGGACTGCTTTACGTTTGGACGTATCTGGAGAACAGAAGAAACTTCCCCGGGTGGCATCTCACTGCCGATGACGCCGCATGCGCCCGCCTTTCCCGGACGATTCAGGGCTTGTCAGCAGGGTCACTGAGCGAGCCGCAGGTCTTTCCAGTTTGGCCTGTGACGCCGGCAGTGCTGGCTGTGCCAAATAACGGTCGCGCCAAAGCGCGGTCTGCTACAGAGCTCCGTGTTGCGCTCGCTCAAGAACCGCGGCACTTTTCGCTCGAGGAGCGCGACGGAGTGCTGACGATCAAGGCGGGGAGCGAACGTCTCGAGGAACTCCGAAAGAACCTCATCGGCATCATCCAGAAGCGGGGTGACCATTCAATGTTCCCCGACGGGAAACGAATCCTCCACGATCAGTCACTTTGGTTTTGGTGGCTGCTCTCGTAGAGGGCAGTTTGCGGGCCGTCTCTTACCTCGTTCGACTGTGGCGCCCCCGAATAGGCGCCAGGACCGACACGGCTTCATCGACGCACTTCGGCACATCGTAGTTCGGCGGCGCAAGGACGTGGCGAGTTCCGTCGCCACGTCCTTGCGTCTGTTTCAGCGCTTCAGCGCATCACGGATTCCTGGCGGGGGAAGCTGGGGACCACCTCGCGGACTGCATCGCTCGTGCGCAGTGGTCTGAAGCCAGCCCGAACCTCTTCTGACAAGAGTTGCGGCTGTTCCCAGGCCGCAAAGTGGCCGCCTTTGTCGAGCTTGTTGTAGTGGATGAGGTTGGGGTACGCCTGCTCCGCCCAGCTCTTCGGCGCCTGGTAGAGCTCGTCCGGAAACGCGCTCGCCGCAACCGGGATCTTGACGCCCTTCGGCGTGAAGAAGCCGAGCTTTCTCTCCCAGTAGAGACGGGCCGCGGAAACCCCCGTGTTCGTCAGCCAGAACAGCGTGATGTTGTCCAGCACGTCGTCCCGCGTCAGCCCTTCAGCGACTCCGTCGAAGCTGCGCGCGATGAGCTCCAGGCTGCGCGCGTCGTGGTCGATCATGAAGGTGGCCAGGCCGACCGGTGAATCCGCCAAGGCCGTCAGCGTCTGCGGCCGCGTTCCCATGAAGAGCGCGTAGTAGACGTCCTTGTAGAAGGCCGCCAGCTGCTGGTAGGCATGCTTTTCATCCGCGGAAAGACCGGCTGGCACCGGCGCGCCCGCAAACGCCGCAGCATCGATCGCGGGCGGAATGACACCGGGCATGTTGGTGTGGATGGCGAGCAATCCTTTCGGAGCTTGCACGCCCATCAGGTCGACGACGACCGCGCCCCAGTCGCCGCCCTGCGCCACATAGCTCGTGTAACCGAGTCGCTTCATCAGCACATCCCAGGCACGCGCGATGCGCGCAGCGTCCCAGCCGGTGGTGGTTGGCTTGCCCGAAAACCCGTAGCCGGGCATCGACGGAATCACCAGATGGAATGCATCCGATGCGCTCCCGCCATGCGACGTGGGATCGGTGAGTGGATCGACAATCTTCAGCTGCTCGACGACCGAGCCGGGCCAGCCGTGCGTGACGATGAGCGGCAACGCATCCTCATGTTTCGAACGCGCGTCGATGAAATGAATGTCGAGTCCATCGATCTCGGTGATGAACTGCGGGTAGGCGTTCAGTCTCGACTCGACTTTGCGCCAGTCGTACTCGCTCGCCCAATAGCGCGCGAGCTTCTGAATCGTCGCGAGCGGCACGCCTTGCGAGTGATCGCTGACCGTTTCCCGGTCCGGCCACTTCGTTGCGTTGATGCGTCTGCGCAATTCGGTCAGCTCCGCTTCCGGAACGTTCACGCGAAACGGACGAATCGCGGCCTTGTCACTGCCCGTCTGTTCTCTAAGTTCGGCCATGGCTTTGGACCTTTCTGGATACCGAGTACGTGAGCGCGAATCGATTCGCGCACAGTGCGAGTCGAGGCTTCTCCGACCCCCTTTCTCCGAGGCCATCGCCTGATCTGACCTTTGGCGGATGGCGGCGAGACACAGCGCTTCTCGAGCGGCAATGTCAAGACGTGTACAGATCCAGTGCTGCCTCGCTGCTCCATCTCGGCGACCGCGCCCGCAAGGACAGGCCATCTATAATTTTCAAACGCCGCTCCTCTCGAAGCGCCCCCGGACTCCCGGGTGCAGCAAGGCGGATGAGGGCGGGCGGGCGGCCGCCGCGCCGTTGGCCATTTGCCTTGCGAAGTGGTGGAATGCGCCCCGGTCGCGCGGACCTCTTCGTGCGCGGCCAGGGGGAGTGCCATGAAGAAGATCTGCGGGACGATGCTGGCCGTCCTCGGCGCGGCGGCCTTCTTGGCGTTCGCGGCGCAGGGTCGAGGCGATCAGAAGAAGGGCTCGCTCAAGCAGCAGATCGTCGGAGCGTGGACGATGCAGTCCAACATGCTCGACCAGGACGGCAAGAAGTCCGAGCCGTACGGCCCCGGCGCGAAGGGGACCGTGATCCTCACCAGCAACGGCCGTGTCGCGCTCGTCATCCTGCGTGGCGACCTGCCGAAGTTCGCCTCCAACAACCGGACGACCGGAACGCCGGAGGAGAACCAGGCGGTCGTCGCGGGCAGCATCGCGTACTTCGGGAGCTACACGGTGAACGAGCCGGAGAAGACGCTGGTCATACAGCTCGAGGGAAGCACCTTCCCCAACTGGACCGGCACGGACCAGAAGCGGATCCTCGATCTCTCGGGCGACGAGATGAAGTTCGTCAACAAGAGCCCGTCGATGGGCGCGGGCACCGTCACGGTGACGTGGAAGCGGGTCAAGGAAGCGACGAAGACGGCATCAAGATAGCCACTGGAGGAACGACATGGCCACTGCGAAGAAGATCGATCTGCTCACCGTCAGGGTGAAGGACAGATAAGGCTGCTTCCGTCGCTTTGCTCCCGCCTCCCCCGTCCAGCTTCCAACCCTGCCAGACCGCGGCCGGGGTCTGCAACCTCGGCCGCGCAGGGGTTCAAGTCCGGCATCCACCTCGAAGTCTCGAACATGAGACCCGGGATTGACCCGGCCATCCGGAGCCGGCTCTTCGAGCCGTTCGTGAGCACGAAGGACATGACCCGGGGCACGGGACTCGGGTTGACCACAGGGGGATTCGCCATGCGCAAGACCGCTCCGTCGCAGGGTTCCATGGGCATGCCTCCGCTCGGGCGCCGCTTCTGGCTGAAGAGGACCGCGCTCGCCTCGGGAGCGCTTCTGGCGCGGGCGGCGCACGGTGCGCCTGCAGAGCTGCCGCTCCCGACGCTGGAATCGACGCGAAAGCTGGGCGCGCCGATCCTCAACCCCGAGTACGGCCTGCCCTCCCCGCACGAAGGCGAGGTCCTCCGCAGGCCGACCGACCTGACGCCGACGCAGTACTCGTCGTGGAGCTTCACGCCGTTGCAGGACCTGAGTGGCATCGTCACGCCGAACGGGCTCTTCTTCGAGCGCCACCACGGCGGCGTGCCCGACATCGCGCCCGACGCGCACCGGCTGGCGGTGCACGGGCTGGTCGAGCAGCCGCTGCTCTTCACCATGGACGATCTGGTGCGCTTCCCGTCCGTCTCGCGCTTCCATTTCCTCGAATGCTCGGGCAACGGCTCGACCGAATGGGCGGCGCCCCGGGGCAAGACGGTGCAGTTCACGCACGGCCTGCTCAGCTGCTGCGAGTGGACGGGCGTGCCGCTCGCGACCGTCCTCGAGGAGGCGGGGATCAAGCCCGAGGCGAAATGGATCCTCGCCGAAGGCGCCGACGCCGCCGCGATGACCCGCAGCATCCCCGTCAAGCAGGCGCTCGACGACGCCTTGCTCGTCTACGCGCAGAACGGCGAGAGGCTGCGGGCCGAGCAGGGATATCCGCTGCGCCTGTTGCTTCCCGGGTTCGAGGGCAACATGAACATCAAATGGCTGCGCCGGCTCAAGCTGGGCGATCGGCCCTTCTATTCTCGCGAGGAAACCTCCAAATATACCGATCTGCTTCGCGACGGGAGGGCGCGCGAGTTCAGCTTCGTGATGGAGGCGAAATCGGTCATCACCTCGCCCTCCGGCGGCCAGCAGCTCAGCAGGGGCCCGCGGGAGATCTCCGGCGTGGCCTGGTCGGGCCGCGGGCGCATCACCAGGGTCGACGTCTCGACCGACGGTGGGAAGAGCTGGCGGGAGGCCGGGCTGCAGGAGCCAGTGATGAAGAAGTGCCTGACGCGCTTCCGTCTTCCCTGGCGGTGGGACGGCGCGCCGGCGATTCTGCAAAGCAGGGCAGTCGACGAAACGGGATATGTCCAGCCGAGCCGGCAGGAGCTGGTCGCGGTCCGCGGGCTCAATTCATATTACCACAACAATTCGATTCAATCGTGGCAGGTCGCGCCGGGCGGGGAGGTGGCCAATGTCCACGCCTGACAAGCTCGCTGCGCTGCTCTTTGCGCTGGTGCTCCTCGGCGGCGCCTTCTCCTCGGCGGAGCAGCGGCGCTACGGCCTCGGCAAGAAGATCTCCGAGCAGGACCTCGCGGCCTGGGACATCGACGTGCGGGCCGACGGCGCGGGGCTGCCTCCCGGAACGGGGAGCGCGGCCCAGGGCAGGGAGATCTTTCTCGCAAAATGCTCCGCCTGCCACGGCGAGAACGGCGAAGGCACGCCGATGGACCGGCTGGCGGGCGGGCAGGGCACGCTCGCGACCGACAAGCCGGTGAAGACCGTCGGCAGCTACTGGCCCTATGCGACGACACTCTTCGATTACGTTCGGCGGACGATGCCGTTCACCAGTCCGCAAAGCCTGAGCAATGACGAGGTCTATTCCTTGACCGCTTATCTGCTCTCGCTCAACGGCATCGTTCCGAGCGACGCGGTGATGGACGCGAAGGCGTTGCCGAGGGTGGAGATGCCGAACCGCAAGAGCTTCGTTCCCGACCCACGCCCCGACGTGAAATGAGACGAGAGAGCGGGGAGGCGCGCTTTGCGCGGCCCGTGCTGGCTACTTTCTCGATCCATACGACCCCACGTGTGCCGCGCCTGTGGCTCGCCAAAACCGCGCGCGTCCTTCTACGCGGCCACGCACGGTCTGGGTGCCTGGGTGCTCGACCTCGGGAACCTGAAGGAGCGCGAGGGCGACGACTGGGCGGACCGGCATGCCATTCGCAGCGCGCTACCGGTTGCCGAGCGTGCGCACCGTCGGGCAGGAGACGTCTCGCACGCAGTCGAACCGCTCCACGTCGGCGAACTGGCCTCCCCGCACCTGGAAGCGGGCGACGTGCGTGACCACGTCGCCGTGCGTGTCGTAGTCGCAGGGGCCCGACGCGCCCTGGTAGTTGATGGGCTTGCCCACCGCGATCAGCCGCACGGCGCGCGCGAAGCCGTCCGCGCCGGCGTTCACGGGCTCGCCCTGCGGGCTGTTGATGGCCCGCATCGCGTCCCGGATCTGCGTGCCAGTCACCTGCGACGGCTCGGCCAGGTGGTTTTGCTGTGCAGCGAAGAGCGCGGCCAGCATGAGCGTGGTGGCGGCGTCGTAGGCTCCCGAGTCCCGGAATGCCGGCGGCTGGCCGGTGAGCGCCTTCAGTTCCTCCGCGAACACCTGTGCCGAGGTTCCCTCGCCCAGTACCGCCTGCGAGGTGCCCTCCTGGTCCTCCACTGCGTCCTGGAGCGTCTCGAGCACGCGCGCGACGCGGAAGTTGTGCGTATGCACGAGCCGCGCCTTGCTGCCGCTCGCCAGGAACGCCTTCGTGAAGGCTATCGCGAACTTGGGGAAGGTGATCTCCACCACTGCGTCGGGCGGACCGTCATTCTTGCCGGTGCTCTCGTTGCGCTTGTCGATCACCTTGGCAACGTCGGTAGCCCAGTCGTACTCGGCGGGGTCCACCTTTACGTTGTGGTAGACCTGCTCGATGAGCGCGCCGTGGCGCGCCCTGAGCAGGCCCGTCTTCAGGGCGTCGGAGAAGCCGCGGCCGTAGGGGTCGTCACTCGCGTAGATCGACAGCTTGAAGCGGTCGCCGCGGCTCGAGGTGAGGAGCATCCGCACCAGGACAGGCACCTGGTACACAGACGACATGGTGGTGCGGAAGTTCCAGCCCTTCAAATTGCGCAGCGCCGCCTGCTTGACGGGGTCCCCGTCCTGCGCCTCGGGATTGTTGATGTCAGGAGTGGTGCAGGCCATGCACACAACTGGCACGCCCAACTCGTGCGACGGATCGCCATCGTAGGCAAGCGCGTTCACCGCGATGTCGTCCTGGCTCGAGTCGGTGATGATCGCCTTCGCGCCTTGCTGCTTGACGAGCGCAAGCGCCGCGGTCCGAGCCTGCTCGGGCGAGTTGCCTGAGTTGGCCTCGGCCACCTCGAAGCGCAGCGCGCGGCCCTCCCGCTTGAGCGCCGCGTTAGCGGTGTTCACCGCGAGGCGGATCGAGTTGGCCCAGCTCGGCGTCGCCATGGAGCCGGTCCGGTCGATGTCCTGCCCGAGCACCACGACGGAGATCGCACGCGCTGGCGGCCCGCTGCTCTTGCAACCGGTCAGGACGAGCGAGAAGCAGAGGATGCGCTTGATCATGATGGGTTCCCAACTTCCAACGGGCGCCTGCTGCTAGGGTTTGCCGTTGTCTGGGCGGCAGCGCTTTCCGGCGGGGTAGTCGGGATGGAAGTGGTGCTTCCTCGGGCGCTGCACACAGCGCAGACAGCCCCCCCGCTCACCCTTGCTGGCTGTACCAGGCAGTTTCTCGCAGTCGGCGACGGTACGCGACTCGTGACCCGTGTCGTGAGCGCGCACGCTGAAGGCGGACATTGCGAGCGCAAGCAGGGCGGCGACGGCGGATCGGCGGACGGCGGACGGCGGTGCTCCCAGTGGACGTTCGCGGAGTATGCCCTCGAGCGGGAGCGCGGCAAGTTCTTGTCCGCTCCCTCCCAGAAGACGCAGCGGCGCCGTGTTGACCGCGTGCGAGTATCGCGGGCCGGCCAAGGACGGCCGGAGGGTCAGGAGCTGCTTGCGCAGCTCCTCGGGTGAACGTCAGCCAGGGTCTCCGGGCGGCCATCGAGATGTCTCGCCGCCTGCGGCTGCCGGCGCTACAGCAGGATGCATGCTTCGTCGAAGTCGGGTCGCGGGTTCCGAGGGTGCAACTTCGCCGGATCTCCGTACCCCAAGTTGCAGAGGAAGTTGGATCGGACGTGCCCCTCCGGGAAGAACTCCTCGTTACAACCCACGCAGTCCCTGCCTGCCGCGAAGAACGCCTCGTCGACTTTCGCGTGGTCGAAGCCGGACATCGGGCCACAGTCGAGCCCCAACGCGCGTGCCGCCAGGATGAAGTACCCGCCTTGGAGCGACGAGTTCCTGATCGCGGTGGCCTCGACCAGCTGCGGGTTCTTGGCGAACAGCTCGCGCATGGCTGGAGCTTGAGGAAACAGCTTTGGCAGCTTCTCGTAGAAGAGCAGGTCGTAACCGATGATGACGGTCACGGGCGCCTGCATGGTTTTCTCGACGTTCCCGGGAGCGAGCGCGGGGCGCAGCCGCTCCTTCGCCTCGCGGGACCGCAGGAAGACGAAGCGGCCCGGGTTTGCATTGGCACTCGTCGGGCCCCACTTCATCAGCTCGTAGATCTGGCGAAGGGCGTCGTCCCCTACGGGCTTGTCGAGCCAGGCGGCATGGGTCCGTGCATTGCGGAAGACCTGATCCAGACAGGAATCGGAGACGATGGGCATGCGGTTGCTCCTTGGCCGAAGCGACACCGTCGTCCGTCGAGAACGGCTCGTGCGCTCCGACCGCGAAGACGAAGGACGGAGAAGCGAAGTTCTGTCGCCTTCACCCTCCTCCGTGCTCGCTTCGCTGCGCTTCGTCGCGATCAGCTTAGCAGAGCGCTGCGCGGACTACATTATAGAAGCGAGGTGCGCGATTTCGGTTCGACATGGAGGAGGAATGAATGAGGGTATCAAGCAACGCCGCATGAGCGGATGGCTCGTCGCCTCCAGTCTGTTCGCGAGCATGGCGTCAGGGGCGTGCAACGCCGCTCCCGGCCATGGCCATGCCGGCGCCCCGCCCGAAAAGCTGGGGACGATACACTTCGAGACGTCGTGTGCGCCCGAGGTTGCACAACGGTTCGATCGAGCAATGGCGCTGCTGCACTCCTTCGAATTCCCGGAGGCCATCGAGGCCTTTCGCGGCGTTCTCAAAGACGATGCGAGGTGCGTCATCGCCGATTGGGGAA
>WNFT01001515.1_pt1 | contig 19633 bp, 25 predicted proteins | sample 5400191 | NCBI WGS metagenome assembly WNFT01 (sample SAMN13153359, study PRJNA577476) | soil metagenome | isolation source: 80 cm saprolite under Madrone tree | place: USA:California | collected 2016-06-14 | reverse complement strand
CGCGTTCAGCGCGGTCGCTCGACTCAATGCGGCCAGGATTGTTTCCGTCTCGCTCTGCTTTTTTGCGAACGCGCTCGAACTGTTTCTCGAGGCTGGTGAGATCTTCGTCGGAAAGTTTTTCCAGATCGACAAGTTCATTTCGAGCCCCTTTCAACGCTCGGATTACTTCGTCGAGTTTCAAATGAGCCGCTTTGGCATCGCGGTTCTGCGTATTCTGAATGAGAAAGACCATCAGGAAAGTAACAATTGTCGTTCCGGTATTAATAATGAGCTGCCAGGTATCCGAATAATGAAACGTGGGGCCGGTTAGTCCCCAAACGACGATGATGAGAATCGCGCCGGCAAAAGCCCAAGCGCTCCCGAGCACCATTGACGAGCGCCGTGCAAAAATCCGAAAAGCATCGCTCACTACGCAAAAGAAATCTCGCGATTCTTCCTGTTTCTTAAGTTTTTCCTTCTGCGTTTTCATTGCCATAATATTGTATTCCCGCCGCGCGCAAGCCGGAAGGAACGCTTATCAGTGTCGGTCAAGAAGCTGCGGAGCCGCACTCCGGCGGCCTGCCATCGATCGGCCCCTTAACGACGGAAAATTAAGCCGAGCACGAAACCGACCCCGAGCGCGGTCAAGACCGCCTCGTCGGGTTCTCGCGGACGTATTGCTTGCTGTCGTCCTGAAAACTGCGGACGCGATGGAGCGCATCATCCCATACCTCTTCCACGCGGCCCCGATATTCATCGACCATTGCGCCCGCGGCCGAGCGGAGATCTTCCACCGCTTCGCGGGCGTGCGTCACGCCACGCTCTGCTTTTTCTCCCGCCTGCGGCGAAACCGCAGAGCTTTGATCCATTTGGTTTTCGTCAGCCATAGATTTCTTTAGTTTGAAGTTTGTGGAGTGTCGGTATTATTGATCGCAACCGGTACCCACCGGTTTTATTTATTTAGCCGCGACGTTGATCACGGATTTGGCCAATTTGGTTAACTTTTTGTCTGTATCTGATTCTTCGGTCAAGGTAGTCTGAAGTAACTGCGCACTATCCCGATCCCCCAACAACTCGGCGTATGTCCGAGCGCAGCCGTAACCGGCCATCTCATAGTGCTCAACGCGCTGCGCCGCAGCAATTAGCCCGGCATCGCGCACTTCGTCTTCAGCATCTTCTTCGATCATCTCGTCTCCCTCTTTAATCACACCTTCCATGCCCTCACATTTCGGACCGCGGGTTGACTCATCGTGGCTCGTCAAAATCTTTTCGAGACGCGCCGCGTGTTCCTTCGTTTGCTCGAAATGTTCCTGGAACCCAGCCGCAAGCTGTTTGCTAGTAGCGGCTTTAACCATTTTCGGCAGGGCTTTTATAATCTGCTTCTCCGCGCTGTAGAGGTCTTTGAGTTCGTGAATGTAAAGGTCTTTGAGTGTTTCTAGTTTCATATGTGTGGATTTAATATCGTTGGTTTTGCTCGCACCGGAGTTTTCGATGAAGCGGGCTCGCTCCCAAAATCTTTAGGTGCAGCCTCGCAGCAGAAAGATCAGGAGCAAAATCGGAATCGGAATTCCGAGAAGCCAAAGCAAGATGTATCCGGTCGCACCGGCTTGTTTGATTCTATTCGTTAAACGCATCTCAGATGATCCTTTCTTATGTTATTGATTCGAAACTCTTCGTGTGCGCAAGAACCTGCTTTGATTGATGAAACACACAATCGGGACGGCGGATGATTGTCTAATCAGACAAAATCCTATAGTACGCGCGACGATTCCGTTACTAGCTGGAGCGAGCGTATTTCTCGTTCGGTGGCCCGTGTCTTCCTATCCTGGCTTATATGCAGCTTCGACGGAAGCCAGACGCGCTAACCGACGCGAAGAAGCGGGAACGCGCCAAACGCGTTTCTTCCATTCCTATGGCGCAGACTTTCCACAGCAGATCGCTCCGCTGCAATGGAACGAGATCCAGCGTTAGGGCTCAAGAGGACGATGATTAACCATCTCTGGCACAGACTTTTCGTAGCATCGACACCGTCTGCCACACCTTTCGCGAGCTATGTTAGCTAAGAAATTCCGCGAGCGGCTCCATCGGTTTGATGTGTGCGCAGAAAATCTTGAAAGCGGCCAGAATCGGCACGGCTAAAATGATGCCGATGATTCCCCACATCCAACCCCAGAAAGTCAGCGAGAGCAGGATGACGACGGGATTCAAAGTGAGGGAGCGCCCCATAACCCATGGGGTGATGAAACTGCCCTCCAATGCGCCAAAAGCGAGATAGACCGCAGGAAAGATCAGGGCGTACCCCAGGCTATCGAAGCTCAAGGTGGCACCGATGGTCATGCAGATGATGCCCGTCAGCGCGCCCAGGTAAGGGACAAAATTGAGCAGTGCGACCATCACACCCCACATTACCGGGTTGCGCAGACCGAGCAGGGCCACGGCGGTTCCGACGGCCAATCCAAGGCAGGCATTAATCGCTGTGATGGTGAAGAGATAACGCGAGATCTGCGCCTCGATGTCGTGTGCGATGCCAACGGCCGTCTTCTTATCTGATAGCGTGGGCAGCAACTTGACCAGCTTGGCGATGAAGACTTGGTCGTAGACGAGTAGGAAATAGAGCAGAATCGACAACAGAACAGCGCTCACAATAAACTCCGGCGTTCGTATGAAAAGCATCTCAGTGATGGGATGCCGCTTCACTTCCACGGTTTTAGTTTCCGCATCGGCTGTGGCCAGCTTCTCGATCTCGCCGCTTGCCTGTGTCACTTGCGCCACCGATTTTTTTACCGGCAGGAGCTTGTATTGCAGCTCCGCCAAACCAGCCGGTGCTTTCTGGAGCCATCCCACGGCGGGCGTGGCCAGAGCGGACATTCCATAGCCGACAACTGCAAGAAGTCCCATAAGGACGAACGCAGCCCCCACCGGGAGCGGAATCTTCAATCGAGCGAGTCCGCGCACTATCGGCCTCACCAGATAGCTGAGCAGCAGCGCAAGAACGATCGGCAGTAGGATCGAGCGCATGAAGTAGAGGGTATAGAAAACTGCCAGGACAAACAGACCGGTGAGGGCAATGGACCGGACATCGAAAGTTCTCTGCGACAGTTCGGCGACGCGTAAGCGGGCACGGGATGCGACTCTCTCCGCTTCGCGCTCGTCGTCGGAAATGTCACTAGCCGATTCCACCTTTCCCGCGGGCAAACCCATCTATGTTGATGAATCGAATGGCACGTTACATCCACGTGTCTCAGTCTTCTCTCCGCCGCTATAGCGAGAGTTGCTTGCGCTTTCTTGGTTTCTGGGCTTTCCATCTTTTTGGCTTATCGCCCTTTGATTGCGAGCGCCAGTGAAGCGTTTCAATTCGTTGTTCGGTCTGGTGGTGTCACTAAGCGCAGCACAATGTTTCCGATTCGCTTTCTTCGGAATTCCGTTGAATTCAACGGAACCGATTTACGCTGCGATGTCAGACCGGCGGGAGCGACTCTTCGGCGGGTCCGGCGATGACCTCGCCGCTGGGTTTGAGCGTAAGGTGACTTTCGCTTTCTATTTCCTTAAACCATTCTACTCAGACACGTCCCATCAGAGCAAAGATTAACAATATCACGAGAACCAGGCCTAGACCGCCGCTTGGGTAATATCCCCAGCCGGAACTGTACGGCCAAGTTGGTAACGCTCCGATCAACAGGACGATTAAAATAATGAACAGAATTGTGCGCATTAAACCGAGCCTATTCTTGTCCGCCGCGGAATGGCAATCGGGCCGGCGGATGATTGTCTGATCAGACAAAATCCTATAGTACACGCGACGATTGTCTCGAAGCGCGGATCGCAGCTGCGTTGATCCAGTTGAGACGCGCTGTCGTTTGGGGATTGTGCTATTAGATTGCGAACGCCGCAGTTGGCTACGCCAAGTTTTTCAGCCGCTCACACGATGCCGTGATTCACGTTTTCTAGAATGCGGTCGACGTGATCGAGAGACACGAGCAGGCGGGCGCTTTTCGCGAACCTTAACTTAGTTTTTTTCTTCATGCCGGCCTCTGTTCCGGGATTCATCTCCTCCATCATTGAACGGAACCAGTCGAGGTCTGCTTCTGGCGTGTAGTCGAACATCGTTTGGCCAACTGCTTTCCCGTCGCAGTGTAACGGGTTGTCATCTTGCCCGCCTTCAACGACTGCAGCGTTGATTCAATTTTTGAGGCGATTCGCCATCGGCCTTTGTTGGGTTATCATATTGTGAACCGGTAAACATCGAAAATACGCAAAAGCGCGAAGGCAACTTGAAGAATACTGCGGCTTCGATCGAGGAAGTTCTAAAAATCCGGCATCGGGCGACGCGCTGGGCAGCGATTGATTAAGGGGGGCACGAATGAAAAGAGGCAGCCGACCGCGTCGTAAAAAAAGCAAGGCAGGCTTACGCAAAGCGCAATTGCGTTTGCGAGCGCACATCACGGAAGGGGCTTCTGAACTACGTTCCGCGAATGAAGGATTGCGACGTGAGATCCAGCGCCGAAAAGGACTTGAAGGCGAGATCCTCGAAATCAGTGATCGCGAGCAACAGCGGCTTGGCCAGGAGCTGCATGATGGACTATGTCAACACCTTACTGCGGTTGCATTCATGGCGCGCGCGGTTGCCCTGCGCTTAAAAAACCATCGTGTCATCGAAGTGAAGGACCTCGAAAAGATTTCCGAGTTGGTGAATGAGGCTGCTATCGATGCGCGCAATATGGCCCGCGGCTTGCACGCAGCGGAGGTCGATGCAGCGCGGCTGCTACCGGCACTACGAGATCTTGTCTCTCGAGAAATCTGGAAAACGCCTTGCCGCCTGGAACTGAAAACCAAATTAAACCTCCGAGACGACGCTGTCGCCTCTCATGTCTATCGGTTGTTGCGTGAAGCCGTGATAAACGCACATAAACACGCGCAGGCAAAGGAGATCGTGGTTGAGATCAGTCAATCAAACGGTAAGATCATCTTTAGCGTAACTGACGATGGAGTGGGTTTGCCTGCTGGCAGAAACAACTCCCCCGGACTGGGATTTCATATCATGAACTCTCGCGCGCGCAGCCTCGGAGGCCGCCTTGAGATTAAGCGCCCGCAGCGCGGCGGCACTCGAGTTGCTCTCTATTTATCGCGGTCAAAATGAAACGCGTTAGGTCGACCAACAAAAATCCAAAATGCGATCCGGAGGATGCGAAACGTATCGTAATCGTCGATGATCACCCGCTGTTCCGAAAAGGCCTTGAGCAATTGATCCATTCCGACGGCACTTTTGCGGTTTGCGGCGAAGCAGGCAGCGCCGCGGAAGCGATGGAAGTGATCCGCAAACTCGACCCCGACCTTGTGATTGTCGATCTTACCCTGCCAGGCGCTAACGGGATTGAGCTGATCAAAAATATTCGCGCTGAATCTCCAAAGCTCCCAATTCTGGTGCTCTCGATGCATGATGAGTCGCTTTACGCGTTGCGTGCGCTTCGCGCGGGAGCAAAGGGCTATGTCATGAAACACGAAGCGATGGCCAATGTCGTCCACGCAATCCACGAAGTCTTCAACGGGCGCCCTTATCTCAGCCCGGCAATGGCGGCACAAGCTATCACGAAATTCACTCAAGGCCCTTCTAGGGGTGAAGTGGACGCGACGGAGCGATTGAGCGATCGCGAACTCGAGATCTTGGAATTGATTGGCAAAGGAAATGAAGTCCCCCAGATCGCGAAAACTTTGCATCTGAGTCCAAAAACAATCGAGACGCACCGGGCGCATATTAAAGAGAAGCTTAATCTGGCTAATGCACGTCAAGTGGCACGTTTCGCTGTGCAATGGGTGAGCGCACGCGAAATGTAGACGTCACGCTTGACCTCCCAACTGTTCGACGCTTCAAGACTCACGCAGTTTCTTTTTTGATTGACGAAGAAGCCGTCGCATACTTCTGCGATGGATTTGACGACGCGTGACGCGGTTGATGAACTGCTTCAGACGTATAGCGAAACCGGCGGCATAAATTATCTCGACGCCGCCGCCACTCTGCCGTCGCGTCTGGCGATCGAGGCGGCTTGCGCCGATTTAATGAGTTTGATGTTCCCCGGCTTTCGCAGCGAGGCGGTGGTCAGTTCCGAAGATTTGGCCGAGACCACCAGGAATCGAATAAGAAATTTACACGCCCGGCTCAAAAACGAATTCTGCCGAAGCCTGGGCAAAATCCCGCCGGACGAAACGACTGAAAGACGGGCGGACGAAATTCTGCGCTGCTTCTTGTCAGAACTGTCGCAGGTGCGCAAGATGCTTTGGACGGATATTGACGCCGCCTATGAGGGCGATCCAGCAGCGCAGAGCTACGAGGAAATCATCCTGGCTTATCCAGCGCTGGAAGCGATCGCGATCCAGCGAATGGCGCATGAGCTCTATTTAAAACAGCTGCCATTGATTCCACGAATCATGACCGAGTGGGCGCACAGCCGCACCGGGATTGATATTCACCCGGGCGCAAAGATTGGCTCGCATTTTTTTATCGATCATGGCACGGGAGTTGTCATCGGCGAGACCTGCGAGATCGGTTCGCGGGTAAAATTGTATCACGGCGTCACGCTTGGAGCGCGCAGCTTCCAAAAGGACGAGCACGGCAAAATCAAAAAAGGCGGCAAGCGACACCCCAAAGTGGAAGACGATGTCACGATTTATCCAAACTCGACCGTGCTCGGCGGTAAAACGGTAATCGGCGCACGCAGCACGATCGGGGGAAACGTTTTTCTCGTCCAAAGTGTTCCGTCAGATTCGTTGGTGTATTATGAGGAGAAACAACTCCAAATCGTGCCCAAGCACCCGCACAAAACCAATGGTCGCGGCGGAGGATTTACCGGATGATTCCGGTCACGAGCGCAACATTGCTACGCAGCGATCGCCAGGCACGAGCAAGAGGCAAGAAAAGAAAATGATTTATCTCGATTACAACGCGACTACGCCGCTTTGCGATCAAGCACGCCAGGCGATGCTCCCGTACCTCGATCGACATTTTGGAAATCCATCGAGTGTACATGCGGCGGGACGCGAGGCGCGCGCGGCCATCGATGATGCGCGCGATAAACTCGCCAAGCTTCTCGGCACCAAAAGCCACGAATTGATTTTCACGAGCGGCGGAACGGAGTCGTGCAATCTCGCCATGCTTGGACTGGCGAGATGCTCGATGTCCCGCGGCGGCCACGTGATCTCAGATAAGGCCGAGCACCACGCGGTCTTGAATGCCCTCGAGCATTTGGAAAAGCACGAAAGCTTCCAAGTGACGTGGCTGGGTGTATCTAAGCGCGGCATTGTCGATCTTGATCAACTTGCCGCCGCGGTTCGTCCCGAAACGCGCTTGGTTTCAATCATGGCTGCGAACAACGAGACCGGGGTGGTTCAGCCGATGCGGCAGATTTCCGAAATCTGCCGCGAACGCGGCGTCTTGCTGCACAGCGACATGGTGCAATCATTTGGCAAGATCGACACCGACCTGTCGCTGGTCGATTCCGCAAGTTTCGCCGCACACAAGTTTTACGGTCCGAAAGGCGCAGGCCTGCTTTTTCTGCGTAGGGGATTGTCGATCCAGCCGATCATGTTCGGCGGCGCGCACGAAAATGAGCGGCGACCCGGGACAGAGAACGTTGTTGCGATCGCGGGAATGGCAGCAGCTGCAGAATGGACGTTGCGAGGCAGCGGCGGTTCGCCGAACCGCCCTGACGACTTGGATCAACCGACTCTCTTTGCCGCGGACGAGCAAGAGCGAGAAAAAGCATTGCGTGACGAATTGGGCGCACGCGTGACTCGGATTTTTTCGGAGGCGCAGCAGAATGGCGATCCAGTAAACCGCCTTGCCAACACTTTGAATGTGAGTTTCCCTGGTTTCGATTCGGAGACGCTGTTGATGGCACTCGATTTGGAAGGCGTTTGCGCGTCGAGCGGCTCGGCCTGCATGGTCGGCTCAGTCGTGGCGTCGCATGTTTTGCTTGCGATGGGATTGCCGACGGAACGAGCCAGCTCCGCCGTTCGCTTTTCCCTTGGCAAACAGACCACCGCAGAGGAAATCGATCGCGCGGCGGATGCAATCGCGCGAATCTTTGAGCGACTCGCCAAACCCGAGGCAAAGAGCGACGCATATGCTGTTGCGTAAGCAGCTCCAATTCGCCTTCGAAAGATCGACAGTTCATCAACGCGCAGGAAGAGATCTTGAACTCGAAGAAAAGGCACGTGGAATTTTCCGCGAGATTGGCGCGGCGCGCCTCGCAAGTTTGGTTCGTGTGGAATGGAATCCGCGTCTGAAAACTGCGGCCGGGCGTGCTGATTCTCGCGAGAAGTTGATTTCGCTAAATCCGCGATTATCCGACCACGGCGCCATCGAGATTGACCGCACCCTGCGCCATGAACTCGCCCATCTCCTGGCACAATTCCGTGGTGGCCGGCGGCGGATTTTGCCGCATGGACCCGAATGGCGCAGCGCCTGCCGTGATCTCGGGATCGGCGATGAAGCCCGTTGTCATAATCTTCCGTTCCCAATTAGCGAACGTGCTCGGCATTATCTCTATAAATGTCCACATTGTCAGCGCGATTTTCCGCGGGTGCGCCGAATCAAACGGGCGGTTGCATGCCTGGCATGCTGCCGCGCGCATAACGGCGGAGAATTTGACGCACGATTTCGCTTGCGGCTTGTGCAGCTGTAGCGGCGCTCGCCGCGGCGACGGCCGCTGCAATAATTCACGTATCAAATCTCGCTTCCGTTTCCCGCTCCCTTGGCGCTTTTCTCCCCGCGCAATTCTGCCTGGATAAACATGTCGATATTGCCGTCCATGACATCCTGTACGCTGCTCGTCTCTGCACCGGTGCGATGGTCTTTCACCATTTGGTACGGTTGGAAAACATAAGACCGGATTTGACTGCCCCATGCGATATCGCCCTTTTCTCCATATTGCCGATCGATCTCGGCGCGTTTTTTGTCCTGCTCAATTTCGTAAAGTTTTGCCTTCAACATTTTGATCGCAAGTTCGCGGTTGCGACCCTGGCTGCGCTCGGCCTGGCAAGCGACGACGATCCCACTCGGCTTGTGCATAATCCGCACAGCCGTTTCGACCTTATTAACGTTTTGGCCACCCTTGCCTCCGCTACGAAAGGTGTCGATCTCCAGATCGGCCGGATTGATCTCGATCGGGGCGGAATCGGCGATTTCGGGGACAATATCGACACTCGCGAAGGAAGTGTGACGCCGCTTGTTAGCATCAAACGGCGAAATGCGCACAAGCCGATGGACGCCTCGCTCGGTCTGAAGATGTCCATAAGCGTACTCACCGTTGACGAGCAATGTGACCGATTTTATGCCAACTTCTTCGCCCTGTTGAATGTCCACTGTCTGTGATTTGAAACCGCTTCGCTCGATCCAGCGCTGATACATGCGCAGCAACATGTCGGCCCAATCGCACGACTCGGTGCCGCCAGCTCCGGAATGAATGGTGAGAAATGCATTCGCTCGATCATTCTCGCCGGAAAGAAATTGGCGCAGCTCGAATTCCTCAAGCTTGTGAAGTAATCGGGCGTATTCAGTCCCGACCTCCTTTTCTGCCTGGGCGCGCGCAGTGGCATCCGTTTCTTCCGTCGTTAACTGCTGCAACGCATTAAAGTCTTCAATTTCGCGTTCCAGCTCTTGAAACGGGCTGATGAGCGAGCGCAATCGGGAAACTTCCTCAACGTCCCTCTGAGCGCGCTCACGATTAGACCAGAAATCGGGCGCGGCCATACGCTCCTCGATCGCGGCTAGATTTTTTTGGAGCTTTTCGACGTCAAAGAAACCTCCGCAATTCTCTCGCGCGCGATTTCAGGTCTTCAGCATCGATCGGTTGAACTTCTACGGCCATGCGGCAAGATAGCGCCGCATCACGATGACGCAAAGATTCGGGCGATTGACTCCGAAAGCTTTCGCGAGTTGACCTCCATCGCCTTCATCCATGCTGCCATGTCGCGAGCAAGGCGGTTCAGGTGAGCCGTCCTATCGCCGCGCGGAGCTGGCTGCCTTCGCTTTTGCAGCCCGCGCCGGCTCAAGACGAAAAATCGTTTCGCCCTCCTTCATCAGATCGAGGCGATCGCGCGCAATTGTTTCCAGATACGTCACGTCTGTTTTGAGCATATTGACCTCGCGAGTCTGCCGCGACAGCAAAGTTTGCTGCTCGTTTACCTGTACTTGCAGGTTATCGATTTCGGCCCTGCTCTGCACGAGCCTTTTGTAAGGTGGAACGAACAAACTCAGAATCACCAGCCAGACAGCGAGGACGAGCAGGACGCGAAGAATTCGGTTAAGTCGCTGCCAAACTGTGGCTTCGCGACGCGCACGGAAGTCGCCGTAGGTCTGATCCACTTAGCGCATCTTAGCGCCGTATACGGCTTTGTCACCAAGTTCTTGCTCGATTCGCAGGAGCTGGTTGTACTTCGCGACGCGATCCGTCCGGCAAAGCGAGCCAGTTTTGATTTGGCCGGCGTTAGTCGCAACCGCGATGTCCGCGATTGTCGTATCTTCGGTTTCGCCGGAGCGGTGGCTGATGACCACGCGATAATTATTTTTCTTCGCCAGATTAATCGTGGCCAGGGTCTCTGTGAGCGTGCCGATCTGATTCACTTTGATCAAAATCGAATTCGCCACATGCTCGGCGATTCCTTTACGCAAAAATGCGACATTCGTGACAAAGATATCGTCCCCCACCAGCTGAATCTCGTCTCCTAGTTTCGCCGTTAATTTTTTCCATCCGTCCCAATCGTTTTCCGCGCAGCCATCCTCAATCGAGACGATCGGAAACCGCACGCAAAGATTGACATAATAATTAATCAACTCTTCCACCGTCTTTTTCGAGCCGTCGGATTTCTTGAAGACATAAGCATTGTTTTCCGCGTCGTAGAACTCGGAGGCGGCGGGATCGAGCGCGATAAAAATTTGTTCGCCAGGTTTGTAGCCGGCTTTTTCCACCGCCGCCATCATCAAGTCCAGTGCATCTTCGGCCGAATCGAGTTGCGGCGCGAACCCACCTTCGTCACCGATCGCTGTGGAAAGATGTCGATCTTTCAGTACGGATTTGAGGGTGTGAAAAACTTCCGCACCGTAACGTAGCGCTTCTGAAAACGTAGGTGCGCCACGAGGAACGATCATGAATTCTTGAAAATCGATCGGCGCGTCGGAGTGCGCACCACCGTTCAAGATATTCATCATCGGCACCGGTAAAACCCTCGCCTCGGCCCCGCCGAGATAACGAAACAGCGAAACATTTTCCGCGGCAGCCGCCGCATGTGCGACTGCCAGTGAAACCCCGAGCATGGCGTTTGCGCCAAGATTTTTTTTGTTCGCCGTGCCGTCCAGTTCGATTAGCCTGTCGTCGATCTTTCTTTGGTCGCGCGCATCCCAGCTCTTCAGAGCCGGCGCGACCTTGTCGTTGACATTGGCAACAGCTTCCTTCACGCCTTTGCCGCCGTAACGGCTCTTATCGCCGTCGCGCAGTTCTAATGCTTCATGCTCGCCAGTGCTTGCTCCGCTTGGGACCGCCGCCCGCCCGAGCACGCCATTCTCAAGCCGCACATCCACTTCAATAGTGGGATTCCCGCGCGAATCCAGAATTTCGCGGCCGATAATGTTGCGAATCGAAGTTTTTGACATTGCAGGATATCGCAGCGCAGAAGGATTACGCGGCGCAATCATGCGCACGGGCGGTCACTGTTCAACTAATCTTCGTGGCCGCCAAAGAACCGGCGCCGCTTGAGCTTCTTTCTTGCGACCGATATTCTCGTTGGTAATTTCGCCGAGGTGCGGATAATCTGACCGATGATTTGTTTAAAAACATGGGGCGCAATCGGCTTGATGAGCGTCATTTTTGCCGCCGCTGCCGCGGAAATCGGACGTATCCCGACTGATCAACTTGCCAAGGCAGTTAGAAGCGACTCCATCAGCATCCCGACGCCGGGGGAACTTTTCGCGGCGCTCGAGAAGCCGGGTAAAACAAATTGGTCGGGTCAATATCGCGGTCCGATGTCGATGACATATCGCAACCGCGCGCAAATCGCACTCAACCTCGGCGGCTTGATCGCCGATGGCTTTATTGCGGTCGAAGCCAAAGACAGCCAGCAGGTGAAAAACATCGGGTCAGACATCATCAAGCTTTCAAAAGCGCTGGGAGTAAGTGAGAATCTGCTCAGTCGCGGCAATAGCATTAACGAATTTGCCGAAAATGACGAATGGGACACGCTACAGGAAGAATTGGAAGCGACACAAAATGAAGTGAAATCGTCGATGCAATCGCACAGCGACCAGGATCTGGTCATCCTCGTAAGTTTGGGCGGCTGGGTTCGTGGCACGCAAGTGGTCAGCGCGGCAATCATGCAAAATTATGACGAACGAAGCGCAAAAGTTTTGCGGCAACCGGCGCTTGTCAGTTTGATCCAGGCAAAAATCGGTGAGATTTCACCCGAACTTCGCGGCGAGCCTCTGGTCAAAAATGTGAGCGAACAACTTACTGGGATCGAGAAGCTCGTTTCTTTCCCCATTGGCAAAGCACCCAGCGTCGACGAAGTGCGGAAAGTCAACGAAGCGGTTGGAAAAGTGATGGAGGAGATAGAGAATAAAGCGATCGTAAAGTGAAGCGCCGCCTTCCCATTTTCTTGTCGATCTTCCTGCTCGCCACCAGCATCGGTGCGCGCGCCCAGACGAACACTGAGGTCGAGGCGCGTAAAGCCGCACTCGATCTCGCTGGCGCATTTACAAACGAGGGATTCAAGATACGCGACGGTCATTGGTGTGGCACGATCAAGCCGCACGATCACGCCCTCATCACGGTGAATCTCTATGCGGGAAATCAGTATTGGTTCTCCGCCGGCGCAACTGAACAGGCCAAGAAAATTGCGGTGAGCGTTTATGATGAGAGCGGCAAGCAAGTCACGACTGAAGGTTATAATGCCGGGGAAAAGGCTGCGGCCGGCTTTTCACCGACGAACAGCGGCCAATACTTCGTTTCGATCAATCTGGTTGAAGGCCAGGAGGGCAGCTTCTGTCTCGTCTATTCTTATAAGTAAGACTCGGTCAAGCCTTTTGCCTGGCGTGAGCTTTCGCCAACTAGACTTTCGCGTCTTCGCGTCTTTCTTAGGATCAGTTTGGTCTCATGGCATGATCTCGCTCCAGGTATTTTACGAAGGCAATGTTCAAGGTGTCGGTTTTCGCTGGTCGATTCGACATATAGCGAAAGGGTTCGATATCACCGGCTGGGTGCGCAATCTGGTTGACGGTCGCGTGGAACTTCAGATTAACGGAGAAGAAGATGAAGTGCGTGCGTTCCTCGATGCCGTTGGCCAGAGCGACCTTCGCGCCCATATTCGCAATCAAACGGAGAACAAATTACAAAACCCGGTCGCGGGCCACGGTTTTGAAATTCGCCATGACTGATCCGGCAATCGCTGTTCGGGGTCTAACGAAAATTTTCCCGGTCCCCCTCCATCGGCAGTCGATCGTCGCGGTACGCGACCTCGATCTTCGCGTCGAACCAGGCGAAGTTTACGGGCTGCTTGGTCCAAATGGCTCCGGCAAGAGCACGACTCTGAAAATTATTCTCGGCCTCGTTTCGCCAACGCGCGGTTGCACGGAAATTTTCGGTCGTGACAGCCGCCTTGTTAAAAGCCGGGAAGCGGTCGGTTTTCTGCCGGAGAATCCCTACTTCTATAAATATCTCAGTGGCGAGGAAACGCTGCGTTTCTTTGGCCGGCTCTGCGGGCTCGGCGGCGTCCTGTTAAAAAATCGGATCGATGAATTGCTTGAGCTCGTCGGCCTGACAAAGGCGCGTAAGCGGCGGCTTGGTACCTATTCAAAAGGGATGTTGCAGCGCATCGGACTTGCGCAGGCGTTAATTCACGAGCCCAAGCTGGTCGTGCTCGATGAACCGACTGCGGGCGTCGATCCGGCCGGTTCGCGCGAGATTCGCGATTTGATTGTCGACCTTAAGCGACGCGGAATCACCGTGCTGCTTTCCTCGCATTTGCTGGCGCAAGCACAGGAAATGTGCGACCGCGTCGGCATTCTCGCCGACGGCGTGCTCGTGCGCGAAGGGCGGCTTCAAGAATTGATCGCGATCGAAAATCAAACCGAGCTTGTCCTCGCGGATGCATCTTCCCAACTCGTCGAAGAAATCGAATCATTGATCAATCGATCAAACGCGAAATTGATCGAGCGCCGAAAATCGACAACAACCCTTGAAAGGTTGTTTCTCGACGCGACCACCGAGCGTCCCAAATCATGAGCAGCGACACCGGCGCATTGGCGCGACATCGCGCTTTTTCTTTCTCGCGAGTTTACGCGATTACGATCAATACCCTTACCGAACTGACGCGCCTAAAGGTTTTTTATTTTTTGTTGATCTTTGCCTTGCTGTTAATTGGGAGCTCCATTTTCATGGCGCAGCTGACTTTTCAGCAGGAATTCCAGATCCTGAAAGATGTTTCGCTTGGCGCGATGTCGATTTTTACTTCCCTGCTCGCGATCGTCGCTACCGCGCGGCTCATTCCCCAAGACATCGAGGACCGTACGGTTTACACCATTCTCGCCAAGCCGGTGCCGCGTTTCGAGTATCTGCTCGGAAAAATTGCCGGCGTGCTTTTACTACTCGCAATCAGCACCCTGATAATGAGCTCGGTGTTTCTCGCTGTGCTCTACACACGTGAACAAACCGTGCTGCACGAAACTGTGCGCCAAATGTCCAAGGCACCGCGCGAACAAGTTGATGATGCGCTCCGCGCCGTCCGCTCCTCCGCGCTCAACATCGATCTTTTTCCCGGAATTACCGTCATCTATCTAAAAGCCTGTTTGCTCGCGGCGCTGACACTTTTTGTATCAACCTTCGCAACGACAAGCATCTTTACGATTGTCGTCATGACTTTCATTTACTTCATCGGGCATTTGCAAGCGACCGCGCGCGAATATTGGCTTCAGGGACACAGCAGCGGATGGATTACGCATGGGTTTTTGGCGGTCGTTGCCCTGATCTTTCCCGACTTGCAGGCCTTTAATTTAGTCGATGATATCGTTGCCGGTGCAGCGATTTCGCTGGGACTCTTTGCTAAAACCGCCGTTCTTGGAATTTTCTATACGACGATCTACACATTGCTGGCTGTCTTCGTCTTTTACGGGAAAGAACTATAATGCGTGTCCTTCTCGTCCTCCTAATTCTGATCGTCCTCGGGGCGATCAAATTGCCAATCGAGCGCGATCTCGCTGTCATCCATCGACAAGAACATTTTCGTGGCGTCGAATTTAATCTCGATCTGCGTGAAAAACTCGGACAGCTCGGCTTCATCGCCGCGCTGAGCGGATTTCGAGCGATCGTCGCCGATGCTCTGTTCATTCAAGCGCATGTCGCCTGGGAGCGGACAGAATGGAGCCGGGTGCTGCTGTTGTTCCGGCACGTCACGACGCTGCAACCGCGCTCGATTTTGTTTTGGGACATGGCGGCATGGCATATGGCTTGGAATGCAAGCGTGGCCGCGATGAACGATCGCGCCCAGCCGCGCCTCGCGCTCCGTGTGAAAGCACAGCGCGAATATTTTGCACTCGGCAAAGATTTTCTTGAACGCGGAATAAAAAATAATCCCGATCGCCCGCAGCTCTACGAAACGCTGGCCCGCCTCTATAGGGAAAAATACAAAGACCACGAGCGCGCCTCTGAATTTTTCGGTAAAGCCGCAGCCTTGCCCGGGGCGCCACGTTATAACAGACGTTTCTCTGCCTATGAACTCTCCTACTGCGAGGGGCGGGAGCGCGAAGCGTATGACCGCCTGCGTCAGCTCTATAACGAGAGCGAGAAGGAACGCCTGCCGACTTTGATCACACGACTGAAATTCCTCGAAAACAAACTTGGAATCCCGCAGGATGAACGAATTCCCGATCGTGCACCGTAGCATGTTTTCGATCGATGCGTTTCGCAATTTTCAGTGATATCCACGCCAATCTGGAAGCACTCGAGGCCGTGCTTGTGGACGCGCACAAGCACAAATGCACACACTTTGTTTGTCTCGGCGACGTGGTCGGTTACAATGCGAATCCGCATGAGTGCGTGGAACGCATTCGCGAAATGGATTGCCCCATCGTCAAGGGTAACCACGACGAGCAGGCGGCGCTTTCCGAATCCTCGACCGATTTCAACGAACTTGCTGAGCGGGCCATTGAGTGGACGCGCGGCAATCTGACCGACGAAGACAAGGAATGGCTGCGCGGCTTGCGATTACAGCAACTGGTGCGCGGTTTTACTATCGTCCACGCGACGCTCGATACGCCGGCACAGTGGGGCTATGTCTTTAACAATCTCGACGCGGCCGCGAGCTTCACCTATCAGCACACGACAGTTTGTTTTTTCGGGCACACTCATGTGCCGATGGTGTTTATTCGTGACGATAACGGAGTAAGACGGGAAAGGATCGAACACCTCCGCATCGAAATGACCAAGAAATACTTCATTAACACGGGCAGCGTTGGACAGCCACGCGATGGAAATTGGCGCGCGGCCTACTGCATTTACGACATTGATAACCACACCGTCGAACAACTGCGAGCGAAATACGATCTGGAGACTGCACAAAAGAAGATCATTAAAGCCGGCTTGCCGCAGCTGCTTGCTGAGCGGCTTGCGATTGGGCGCTGATTACTTCTGACAAATCTGAAATCGATTTTGATCATTAAGCCGAGTTCGCTCGGCGACGTCGTCCACGCTCTCCCGGCAGTGGCGCTGGTGCGCGATGTTCATCCCCGTGCTGAAATCACCTGGGTGATCAATCCGGAATTCGCGCCACTGCTCCGCGGCAATTCCGATGTCAATCACGTTCACATCTTTCCCCGCCGCGAATTCCGCGGTCTCGGTGCGACAGGGAATTTGGTGCGGTGGTGGAAGACAACCAACGTGTTGCGGCCCGATCTGGCGCTCGATTTCCAAGGACTGTTGCGTAGCGCGCTGATCGCAAAAATCAGCGGGGCAAGAAAAATATACGGAATGAGCGATGGGCGCGAAGGCTCGCGCTGGTTTTACCATCGCGTCGCCAAGGTCGATCGGCGGGCGCATGCGGTGGAACGCTATATAAAGCTGGCGGAATGCGCCGGTGCCACTGTCGGCAAATCGCTTCGTTGTCCGATCCCGACGGGCGATCCGCTGCCGCGTTTTGATGACTATCCGCCATTCATCCTTCTTCACCCGTTTGCCCGCGGCGGTGGCAAGTCGCTCTCGAACGCTGTAATCGAGGAATTTTGCCATGCGTTTTCGCCGACGCGCGTGGTCGTTGTCGGACAATCGCGGGACAAGATCGAGCCACCTGAAAATTGCATCGAATTGACCAACCAAACTTCGCTACTCCAATTGATCTGGCTCATTCGGGCCGCGCGTTTTGTCGTGAGCGTGGACAGCGGTCCGATGCACATCGCCGCGGCCGTGACCGATAATTTATTGTCGATCCACACCTGGACCGATCCGCGCCGGGTCGGCCCCTACAACCCCGATGTCTGGGTTTGGAAACACGGTCAAATCCTTCGCGTCAAAGAATTGAAAATGGCAAAGATTAAACGACACGGCCGTCGTTTTAAGCCAAAAGACGTTCCCGCCATAGCCGAGCTCATTCGGCCACTCGTCCCAGTCGATCCCATGCTTACTTAAGTCGCCCCAGCTTCTCACCCGGAGCATGTTGCGTCCGTTGGTTCAGAACAAATTCCGCGAGCGGCAAATCTCGCGGGTAAGTGATTTTGAAATTAAAGTCGTCGTTCGGTACAAGGAAAACTTTGCGACCGAGTCGCTCGACCGCGGAAACTTCATCCGTCACAGAAACTTTTTTTGCATAGACATCGCGATAGGCTTCCTCGATCCACGCGCGTTCAAAGATTTGCGGCGTTTGCATGGCGTAAAGTTGATGTCGATCCACCGAATCGGTAACCACAAGATCTATATCGGCGCGCTTGAGAGTATCGTTAACCGGCTCAGCCAGAGCCGCGGCCCCATGCACCCGGCACTGCTCAAAGACACGCTCGATTTGCTCCGGCCTGACGAGCGGACGCGCGGCGTCGTGGACAGCAATATAGCGAGCATCACGCCTGAGATTTTCCAGACCAGCACGGACGGAATCTTGTCGACGTTCTCCGCCGGCGATAATGGCCCGAACTTTTTTGAAGCTTTGATTGCACGTGAGCTTTCGGATCTCATTGCATCGATCGTCTCGCGTAACGACGATGATTTCGCCGACGGAATCGGCCAGCTCGAACGCGTCGATGGTATGCGCGATCACCGGTTTACCGGCCATTATCTCGAATAGTTTATCAGAGCCCATGCGACGGCTGCTGCCCGCAGCGACGATAATGGCCGTTAGCATTGGATTGGCCTTTAGAGCGCTCGTAGGGTTGAAGCAGTCGAGGATTTCACTCTCAACTATTCAACTGCTTTTGCACTTCCTGGCTCAAAGTCTTGCCATCGGCGCGACCCGCCACTTTGACTTGTAATGCTTTCATGACACCTCCCATCTGCGCCTTCGACGTGGCGCCAGTCTCCGCAATTGTCTCGCGCACAACCTTGGCCAGTTCGTCGGAACTCATCGCCTGCGGTAAATATGCATCCAAGATCAACAATTCCTCTTTTTCCTTCGCTGCAAGCTCGGCACGACCGCCTTTCTCAAAACTCTCGATCGAATCCTGGCGCTGTTTTACCTGCTTGCGCACAACTTGCGCGGCCTCTGCGTCGCTGAGTTCGGCTTCGGCCCCGGATTTTGCAATTGCGGCGTATTTCAACGCCGACTTGAGCATGCGCAGAACCCCGAGTTTCCTCGTGTCTTTGGCACGCATCGCCTCTTTCAAATCTGAATCCACCCGCTCCTGCAGGGTCATCCGCGGAGACTACGGCAGCGATATTCGATTGTCGATGTTGTGTCGTCATCAGCGCAACGCACGCGTTTCAAAACAGATCAGGGCCGTGCCCGCCAGCAAGGCGACTGTGACTCTCCCTAACGAATGGCAAGCCGACGCGCCTCTATCACATCACGCCGTGGCGCAACCGTGCAGGCCAGCGATTCGTCGTCCGGATGCGCCGCGAACATCATCAAGCGGGAACGCGGAGTAAACGCGGGAGCGAACACGGGTAAGTCTTGTAACAGAAACCCAGGCAAAGCCAATGACGGAACTCTATCCTTTTGCCGCTGGACGGTAGAATTTGAGAGGGATAAAATTCCGGTCTACGGCTTGGGCCCAGAGCAGAACCAATGTCGCTCCAGGCGATGTTTGCACAAACGTATGTTTCCCCGGCGCGAGAAACCGCGCACCGTCATATGGTATCCCGTCGAGCGTTCCTCGCACTGGAACATTATCCCGGGCGATAATTTTGTAAGGCGCCGGGATCACAACATCGAAGTCCATCCCCGTGCTGTCGGCCGAGGAAGGCCCAAGAAACCTGCCCGCCACGAGTAGGTTATCACCGACAGGAATATAATTTTCCCAGACAAAAGCTCTCGCGCGGGCGGGCATTCGCCCCATCATCACCGCGACGCCGGTATGGGTTGCAATACACCGTTCGGCCGCGTTATCGGCCATGAGGCCGCGCCTGAGCCGCTCCAACGTAACCGATTCCGTCACCGGACGGAAGCAGCGCTGCCGAAAAATGGTTTCGCCTTT
>WNFT01001514.1_pt1 | contig 19636 bp, 14 predicted proteins | sample 5400191 | NCBI WGS metagenome assembly WNFT01 (sample SAMN13153359, study PRJNA577476) | soil metagenome | isolation source: 80 cm saprolite under Madrone tree | place: USA:California | collected 2016-06-14 | reverse complement strand
CGGTCGAACAAAAACGACTGAGAAGTCGCTTGGCATCACGTTCGGAGCCAAGTTCCATTCCCAGCTCGACCAGCGCCGTGAGCTTCAGTCCTGTCGCCTGCAATGCGTCCCATTCGCGATGTTCCCCAGATTCGATTCCGGTGGCGTGTTGCTGACCGAGCGAGCCGCTGAGACCTAGTGCGGCGTTAACCTTTTTAAGGATCTCTTCGGGCTCGGACGGTTTGGTGATTATGTCCGTTACCCCGTGCAAGTCAGCGATGGCGTGCGCTTCGCGCTCATGAAATAGAGCCGTATAAAAAATCACCGGCGTCGCGGCGTTCCCGGCCTCGCGCCGCAACCTATCCACAAACTCATAACCATCCATCCTCGGCATCTTGATATCTGTAATGATCAGATCGGGATGTGATTGATGCACGACGACCAAAGCTTCCTCACCATCCGAAGCCTCCAACACGTTGTGCCCACCATAGGCAAGCAGCGACGCCAGGAATTGCCGGTTGATAGGTCGATCGTCAATGGCCAGGATGCACGACATGGATTACGCAGCCTTCGTTGCCGGCACGCCGGCTTCAATCTCGTGAATCAGATAAGGCGTTATCTGGTCGATGAATGTTTGCGGATTGATTGGCTTGCTGAGGTAACCATTGAAGCCTTCGCCCAGAAGCTTTTCCCGATCGCCGACCATCGCGAAGGCAGTAACCGCAATCAGCGGAACATCTCGCAACGCGCGGTCCCCTTTAAGTTGGTGACAAACCTCCACGCCGTTAGCCCCCGGCAACTGAATGTCGCAGAGGATGAGATCCGGGTGCACGCACCGCGCCGCTGCAATTCCCTCCAGCCCATCGCGCGCAGTGAAAGGCGCGTGGCCAAACGCCTTCAGTAGATAAACCATTAAGTCGAGGTTCGCAGGATTGTCTTCAACGACCAGCACATGTGCCATTACACTCTCCTAACAATTCAGCCACAGAGAGACAAAGTTATTGCCACGAAAAGGCACAAAAGGCACAAGAGAGAAACGCCCGCGTTGGATTGATAGAGTTTTTGATTTTCCCCTTTTGCGCATTTTGTGCCTTTTTGTGGCCGTTTTCTTTTCTCTCTGTGCCTCCGCGCCACTGTGGCTAATTTCTTCCTAGTCCTTCGGAATCAGCAGTCGAAATACACTACCTCCGCCATATTCGCTTTCCAGTTCAATGCGGCCCTTGATCAGCACCGCCAGCTTTTGACTGAGATACAGACCCAGGCCCGTCCCCTCGCCCCGATGATCGATATCAACCTGCTGAAATGCCTGGAAGAGTTTGTCTCTGTCTGCGAGACGAATGCCTATGCCAGTGTCGATAACATCGATCAAAGCAAGCGTGTGCCCATTCACTGGCCGGGTACTCAGCTCAATCTGCACGATTCCCTTTTCGGTAAACTTGATTGCGTTGTTGGTGAGATTGATCAGGATCTGACTTAGAATCCGTCGATCAGAGTCAACCCGCACACTGGCCTTCGGCGCTTTCACCTCGAAATCCAGGCCTTTCTTCTCGGCCAATGGTCGCAACGCTGCGGCGACATCTGCGATCACGGCCTGGCAACAAATAGGCTCATACCTCATCTCAACCTTTCCGGACTCAATCTTGGCCAAATCGAGCAGATCGTTTATGAGCGAGAGCAGATGCTTACCGCTGCTCTGCACTATCGTGAGCTGATCTTCCTGATCTGAGGTCAACGGTCCGGGCAGTTTCATCAAGAGTGTGCCAGTAAAACCAATAATCGCATTCAAAGGCGTGCGCAATTCATGACTCATGGTGGCGAGGAAGCGGTCCTTGGCCAGATTCGCTTTTTCGAGTTCGACGTTCTTCTCTTGCAATGCCTGTTCGAACCGCTTGTGCTCAGTCACATCGCGCGCCGCTCCGAATACGCCCTGAAGGTTGCCCGATTGATCATTGAAAGTCGTCGCGTTATAGCTGACAACCGTTTCGGCCCCGTCCTTGGAACGAACAGTCAATTCATAGTTCGTCACCCGCCCCTCGCGCACGACCAAACGGATGCCGTCTGCGGCCAATTTAGGGTCCGTGAAGTATTGCTTGAAGGGCGTGCCGATCAGCTCCTCTCGGGCGTGGCCGGCGAGGATTTCCATTTGCTGGTTCACATCGGTGATTATCCCCAAAGGATCGGTGGTCATCAGCGCATCAATGTTCGATTCCATTAACAACCGCGTATAGAGCTGTGAACCGCGCAACTGTTCTTCGGCCTGTAGTCGCGCGCGACGGTTTTCCGCCTCCTGCAGCTCGCGCTCAATCGTGGGTCCCAGCCGCACCAGATTATCTTTCATCAGGTAATCGTGCGCCCCGGCGCGCATGGCCTCGACTGCCGCTGCTTCCCCGACGGACCCGGAGATAATTATGAAAGGAATATCCTTTTTCATTTCCTTCATGAGCGCGAGTGCCGCCAGCGCGTTGAATTTGGGCATCGTGTAGTCGCAGAGAACGACGTCCCACACGCGCGATTCCAGCGCGAGGGTCATTGCCTCCGCGGTATCCACGCGATCGGAAATGATTTTAGAACCCGAGCGCGACAGGAAGCGGGTGAGCAATGCCACGTCCTGCTCGGAGTCTTCTACATTCAATACTCTTAAGGTCTTACTCATGCCTTGATATCCGCTCGCGAACACAATCGACCAAGCTGTTGCATGTCGTTGGTATTGCTCTTCTTGAGGGACGCAACATCAGAGCCTGGTCCCTGGCGTTGCCTTCCGTCCAACAAGGTCAGTGTGTGGTCCATCTTTATTCCCTTGGGTGCGTGGGAATTCTGGGCGTGGAATGAAATGCGGCTTGACTACTCCCGCGGCGCAGACCCGGCCTCTATGCGGGAATGCTCCGCTAAACCGTGGCAAGTCTAATGCCGATACGCTGAATAGTCCCCAGCGGTGCTGAAAAACGCCGCTAAGAGCTTGTTGCACGCCGTCATGTCGAATTCCGCGTAACTCTCGGCAAACAAAATGAGTGGTCTGGCCGGTCTTTTCTGCCTCACCAAAACCGGTCTTTGGGGCTTTAAGCAGCGGCATGTCCTCCAGGCATTTCCGAGCCACACATTGAACGGTCATAGTCGTGATGCAGCCTTCCCTCAGTGCGCAATACTCATTTACTCAAGCTCTGATTCTCCGTCGCTGGCAGCCGGCAAAAATATTTTCAAGACCGTACCTTCGTTTAGTCGGCTATCGATCGAAATCGTTCCCTTGTGCTCTTCAATTAGGCGCCGGCATATAGCCAGACCCAGACCAGTGCCCTTGCCCGGCGGCTTGGTGGTAAAGAATGGCTCCCATATTCTCGCCAAGTCTGCCGGTGCGATCCCAGCTCCGGTGTCAATGAACTCGATATTCACTCCGCTCACTCCATCTTCGATCTCCCTTGAGCCAACCCGAGCTGTTAACTTCCCACCACAAGGCATAGCGTCGCTGGCGTTGGTCAAAAGATTCAGAAAGACCTGCCGCAACTGCTGCCGGTCAGCCGCCATCATCGGCACGTTAGCGTCAAACTCACGAGCGACATCAATTTTCTGACGTCGCAGTTGATATTCAATTAGCTTTAATGTGTTGTCGATTTCCTCGCGAACATCAAGCGTGGAGATTTGCTGATGACCGCCACGACTAAACTGCAGCAAACCGGCCACCAGTGTCCCCATGCGTTCGACTTCGCCGATTACAATCTCAACTGCCTCGGACTTCTTCTGATCACCATTAAGCTGGCCAGTCAACGCTTCGAGTCTAAGCAGGACGATCGCCAGCGGATTGTTTAGTTCGTGCGCCACGCTGGCGGCAAGCTCGCCCATCGTGGCCAACTTCGACGTCTGCCAGAGTTGTTGAGTCATTGCCGTCAATTCCACGGACTTGGTTTGCAGATCTTCCAGAGCCGTTGCCAGCCGGACATTCGTCAATCGCAAGGCTTCTTCAGCCAGCTTTACATCCGTAATATCCTGTTTGATTCCTACGAAATGAGTAATAACATCGGACCGATCTCGAATCGGGGTAATCGTCAAAACTTCATGATTGAACGTTCCATCTTTACGGCGATTCACGATGGTGTTTCGCCAAACCTTTCCCGAAAGGATGGTGGCCCACATGTCCTCACAGAAAGATCGGTCTTGGTCTTCGGATTTAGCGGTCCCTGGGGCCGCGCCAACAGAGTCAAAAGGATAATCGCCGGTCTCGGTAAAAGCCTGATTAGCCCAAAGAATTTCTCCCTCCCGGTTGATTATTACTATGGCATTCGCCGCCACCTCCAGGGCCGCGCTTTGCAGTCGAACGTTTTCTTCGGCCTCTCGGCGCGCACGACGGTTGTCGGCCTCATTAATCTCCCGTTCAATCACAGGAACAAGACGAGCCAAATTGTTTTTGATGAGGTAGTCATGCGCCCCCGCTCGCATCGCTTCGACCGCCAGAGCTTCCCCGATCGTCCCAGAGATAACGATGAAAGGAGCGTCGATGCTCATTTCTTTCACGAGAGTAAGTGCTGCCAAGGCACTAAATTCGGGCATTGAGTAGTCGCAGAGAATCACATCCCATTGATGCCTGGGCAGCACCGCCGCCATCGCGGACGCAGTTTCGACCCGGACCGAGACCACGTCGTATTCGGCACGCGATAAATGGCGCTTCACGAGTGCGAAGTCACGCTCTGAATCTTCCACATGTAAAACTCTCAGGCGGCTCATAATTCACTCATTGGGCGCAGGTTCATTCAGCAGCAGCCAATACAAACCCAACTGTTTCGTGGCTTCCGCAAATCGCTCGGACTCGATCGGCTTGCGAACGTAGCTGTTGGCGCCCAGTTCGTAGCTCTTAATCATGTCTTCTTCTTCACTCGAAGAGGTGAAGACGACCACTGGCAGGCGCTTGGTCGTGTCGTTCTCTCGGATCTTTCGTAGAACCTCGAGCCCATCCACCTTTGGTAATTTCAGATCGAGCAACACAAGCTGCGGCATCACTGGCGGGTCATCAGCGTGCTTTCCGGTCCCGAAGAAATAGTCCAGCGCCTCAACTCCGTCGTGCGCCACGATGACGTCATTCACAATGTTGCTCTTTTTCAAAGCGCGAAGCGTCAGGGCCTCGTCCCTGGGGTTGTCTTCGACCAGTAGAATCACTTTGTTATCCATCTCCTGTCTCCTTTGAATTTGGGAGTGTGAAATAGAACGTCGCGCCGTCGTTCACCGCTCCTTCGGCCCAGACTCGGCCGCCATGCCGGTAGACGATCCGCTGCACGGTTGCCAGACCAATACCCGTGCCTTCGAATTCACCCGCGGTGTGGAGGCGTTGAAATGCGCCGAATAATTTACCGACATAGGCCATGTCGAATCCCGCGCCGTTGTCACGCACGAAAAAGGAGAGGTTGCCGTTGCGCTGCTCGCTGCCAAAGGTGATCTCAGCCTGGTCTTGCTTCGAAGTGAATTTCCACGCGTTGCCCAAAAGATTCGTGAGCACGATTCGCAACAGGCGTTTGTCGCCCTGAGTCGTCAGCCCCATCTTAATGTTGACTGATACGTTCCGCCGGCCATTTCTCTTTTGCAGATCGGCAATCACGGCCCGAACCAGGTCACTCAGGTTCACTTCTTCGCGCCGCATCTCACTGCGGGTCACGCGCGCAAGCTGCAACACATCGTCGATCAACTGGGCCATCTCCTGGCTGGCGCTGCGCACCTCCTGAAGATAGTTCCTACCTTCCGCGTCGAGTTTGTCCGCGTAATCTTCGAGCAGCGCCTGGCTGAAACCATTGATATGGCGCAAAGGCGCGCGCAGATCGTGCGAGACCGAATAAGAGAAGGCTTCAAGTTCTTTGTTGGCAGCCTGAAGTTGCGCGGTGCGATCGGCAACGCGCTGCTCGAGTTCTTCATTGAGACGCCGAATCTCGTGTTCTGCCTGCTTGCGCTCAGTGACGTCATTGTTGACCTCGAGAATGGCCTTTGGCTTGCCGTGCTCGTCGCGGTGCAGCACCCAGTGACTGGCGATTACCAGACGCTCGCCATCTTTGGTGGTGTGAACCAGTTCGCCTTCCCAATGCGCGTGGGCGAGAAGTCTAGCCTTGATTTCCTCTACGGCCCGTGGATACTCAGTCTTGAGAAGGCCTTCGGTGGTCTTATCAAGGGCTTCCTCCGCCTTCCACCCATACACTTGTTCCGAGCCGGCGTTCCAGAAAAGGATGCGGCCATTGAGGTCGCGGATCAGTACCGGCGCAAGATCAAGGATTCGTGCTTGCTCCTTCAAAGCTTCTTCTGAGCGCTTGCGCTCGGTTACATCGCGCAGGATTACGGTGTAGAGCTTCCGCCCATCAGTCTCGATCTGTGAGATGGAAGCCTCGATGGGAAATTCTTCGCCGTCGGCGCGCAAACCGAACAGGGCGCCGAGCGCGCCCATTCCACGTCTGGTTACGTGCGTGTTGCCGAAACTCTGTATGTGACCTTTATGACCAGCTCGAAAGCGCTCCGGAATGAATTGGTCGAGCGGTTTACCGATGGCGTCTTCGGCCGGGTAAAGAAACATTCTTTCAGCAGCTGCATTAAAGAGCACGATGCGCTGTTCCTCATCGATGGTGATGATCGCATCCATGGCTGAGCCGATTACCCCGGCAAGCTGTTCCTGGCTGCGGCGCAATCTCTCTTCTGACTGCTTGGAAGCCGTGATGTCCGTCATGGTGACGAAAGCCAGTGCCTGGCCGTTCGGTTCCTTGACGATGGCCCCACCGTAACTGAACACTCGCTTCCACTCGCTGCCGAGACGCCGCACGCAAACCTCGTAACCGGCCAGGTGTTCACCAGCAATTACGCGAGCCATGGGCCACTGCTCTAACTTCAGGACTGCGCCGTCAAGAGTCGACAGCTCGAAGATCTGTTGAAACTCGGGCAGCTTCAGCAGACACTCTTCCATGCTGGAGAAATCCAGCATTTTCAGGCCGGTCTGGTTCCAGTGAAGCAATTGTCCATTGAGGTCCGAAATTACCAGACCCTCACTGAGGTTTTCGATTATGGTGTGAAGACGTTCCTCGCTCTGGCGTAATACCTGTTCCGAGCGCTTCCGTTCACTGATATCAATGATACTGGCCAGTACAAACGCGCCTTCGGCGGTTTCAATCGGATTGAGGCCGATCTCGATCGGCACTTCGCTGCCGTCCTTGCGAAGCCCGTAGAGGTCACGCCCAACGCCCATTGCCCGGGCCGAAGGATGTTCGAAGAAACTGAGCCTTTGGCCAGGGTGCATGCTGCGATATCGCTTCGGGATCAACATCTCTATCTGTTGGCCAAGCATTTCCGAACGGCTGTAGCCGAACAGCTGCTCACTCTGGCTATTGACCAGAGTAATGAGGCCTTCTCTGTCAATCATCAGGATGCCGCTGGGAGATGCTTCGACGACGATTCGGAAACGCTCTTCGTCACGCTTGCGCTCAGTGATATCGATAATGCTGGCGAAAACAAATGCGCCTTCGTCGGTTTGAATTGGGTTGAGCCCGATCTCGATTGGCACTTCACTTCCGTCTTTGCGGCGGCCAAAAAGATCGCGGCCCGCGCCCATCGAGCGGGTGGACGGATGTTGGAAGAAACCCTCTCGGTGAGTGGGATGTCCGGCGCCGAAACGTTTAGGAACCAGCATCTCGACCGGCTGGCCCAGAAGTTCGTCCGGCTCGTACCCAAAGAGCTGAGCAGCTCGTTGGTTGGCCATGGTGATCGCGCCGGTTCGGTCAACCATGAGTATGGCGCCGGCAGCGGCTTCAAGCTGCGCGGTCCTGTCTCTGACTTTTTGCCCAAGCTCGCGGTGCGTGCTGCGCACTTTGGCGACCATTGAGTTAAAAGCATCGGCCAGCGCGCCCAACTCATCAGCCCGGCGCAGATCCACGGTTTGCGAATAGTCTCCGGAGGCTATCGCTGATGCGGCCCGGGTGAGCGACTGAAGCGGTTTACTTATGTTCCGGCTCAATAGAACAGCGGCGCCCACACCAATCGCGAGCAGGAACAAACTGGCGATGATCATTCGGCGCAGGAACTGATTTGCCTGAGCGAGTAAAGGTTGAGTAGGAAACTCAATTGCCACAAACCACGGTGTGCCGATAACTGAACGTGCCAGAGCCATCTCCGGCTCTCCGTCGCGCGTGTAGTGCGAAACCTCCGCGAGTGTCGGCAGATCGATCGGTGGTTTTGGCACTTGCTTCACAAAATCAGTCCAAACGTCTCCCTCAGAGTTTCCCACGTAGAGCACTGCCTGATTACCAACCAAATCGGTCAGTTGCTTGCGCGCTTCAGCAGCGCCCGCGAGTTTGCGCCACCTCACCAAATATCCAAGTGGCTTTCCGCTGTCATCTCTTGCGGCGGCTACAACCGGAAAAGCGGGCCCTCCATTAACAATCCGAATCGTGCCTACCGTCTTGAATGGGTCAACCTGGCTTTGGTGGAACTCGGGATTCAGATCGGCTGCCTCGGGAGTTGCCGTTTCCGGAATTGTCAGCAGCGGTTCGTGGGCAGCGTTCCAAAGTTCGATCTGCAAGTTGCTGGTGTCCTGCGCCGTTGCCATTTGTTTCAGAATCGCAACCGCGGCTTCGCGGGTCGGCTTCGAGGGTGATTCAAGAAATGTGCGAATCGTCGAATCGTTCGCCAGAGTCGCACTTCGGGTGCTCATCGCGGCGCCCTGTTGTTGTAGTTGCGTCGCGAGATACGTTATCAGGGTCGCCAATCGCTCACGCGCGGTGTTGAAGGCGGCATCTTTCACTCCCTGATATGACGCGTAGCTGGAAACCATAATGATGACAAACAATAGCGTGCCAATAAGAAGCGGCAGTCGCCGCTTGATCGACAAGTCGAAAGCCGATCGACGGCCGAGTGGCTGCCATCGACGGCCGGCACGAGACCTCTCTTCTTCTTTTTTAGATGGCTGACTGCTCTTCATGATTTACCGCCATGCAGTAACTCGGCGATGGCCTCGACCGTCTTCGTCTTGCCCGTTCCCGTCGGGCCGAGCAGCAAGAAGACGCCCACCGGACGGCCCTCAGGCGCCAGCCCGGACGGGTACATGTAGACGTATGGCACAATCGCCTTGGTCGCGGCTGACTGGCCGACGACCCGGCGCGAAAGAAGCGAAACCAGATCGGACGATTGCTCGATTGGAATTGCTTGCGAAGCTGAAACAGAAACTTCATTCATGGAGATTCCCCCTCGGCGGCGCGGGCCTGGGCCCGGGCCCGTGATACTAGCAATCGATCAGAAGAAGGGCGCCGTGCTCGCCCCCGGGACAGCGCCCTTCTTCGTCCGCGGTTTGCCCCCCACGCGGGCGCGCCGCGATCTGCAGACGCTCGGCATTCGGCGATGAAATGCCGATCGTTGCCGAGCGTCTCGTTGAACGTTCGACACCTCGTTGGTACAGATTGACGGAACGGCCGTCGGGAGGCACAGCACCGTCAAATGATCCGTGACCGAATTGTTTTCGGTTTCGCGGGAAAAGGCTCTGAGAGAAGGCACTCTTTGTTCAGAGGTGACTCAATTTACCGTTCCGCACTCATGCCCCAACTTTGGGGCTACGGCAAAAACCGTCAGAGCACAATGCCAGAAACGTCGAAAAAGTCTGTATCTGCGGCGGCTTGTCGGGAACCGCTAGTCACTCAAATAATTGCTCGAATCTGATCCTCGTTTTTCGATGCGATCATTTACGGAAGGGACCAAACGAACGTAGGAGTATTGAAAACCCCGATATGCGCACGGCCAATTCCGTTGCCGTAGCCTAGACCTGAGGCATGAAACGCACAATCAGGAAAAACCTTACTAACGCTTTAAGGCTTTTACCTGACACGGTCTACAGATAGTTAATAAATAATCCTAAGATATGGATGAAATGAAGTTTATCTTGGCGTGAGACACCCGTTACTGCTCGATCTTCACCAGTCCCGTCTTGATTGCATAGCGCACGAGTCCAGCCACGTCGTGAATGTTAAGGCGCTCCATGATCTGCGTTCGGTGCGACTCTACAGTCTTGACGCTGATGTTCAATTGCAGCGCCACCTGCTTCGTTGACTTTCCTTCGGCGATCAAACTCAGAATCTCTCTTTGCCTCGCCGTCAGCTTCTCCTCGCGCGCACGCTCTTTGCCCGTCCGCTGCACATATTCCGTGATGGCCTGTTGCGAGAGCGGCGGACTAAGATAGAGTTCTCCTCTGACGACAACACTGAGTGCCAACTCCAACTCTGCGAGTGAAGCGCCCTTCAGCAGATAGCCTCGGGCGCCGGCCCTCAAAGCCTGCCAGACATATTCCTCACTGGCGTGCATCGACAAAACGATCACCCGGACCCGGGGCCACATCTTGACGATCTGACTGGTGGCTTCCAGTCCGTTCAAGTCAGGCATCGCAATGTCCATCAACACAATGTCTGGCTGTAGTTTCGCTACCAATTCCACAGCCTCACGGCCGTCGGACGCCTCGGCAACGACTTCAATGTTCGGAATTCTTTCGAGGAACGCACGAATACCCGCGCGCACCAAAGCATGATCGTCTGCGATCAAGATGAGGGTCGGGTTCATTTGCTCGATCGTTACTTAAACGATTGGGAAGCGCACCCGCACTTGCGTACCCTTGCCGTTGGCCGAATCGATATCAATGTGGCCACGAACGGCGCTCGCTCTCTCTTTCATTCCACGTAGTCCAAGAGCAACGGGCGTGGAATCCTTCAGGGCCTTGACATCAAAGCCAACCCCATCGTCTTTCACTTGCAGAAACAGTTGATCGTGATTCCGTTTCAACCTCACTGACACTCGCTTCGCTTTGGCATGCCGGGCCACATTGGTCAGCGCTTCCTGGGCTATCCTGAAGCAGGCCGTCTCAGTCTCTCTGGCCAGCCGTTGCTCGTCATCGGTCGTCTCGAACTTCGCCACAATTCCGGTGCGCTGCGAAAAACGATCGATGAACCAACGCAGCGCCGTCGCCAGGCCGAAGTCGTCCAGATGGGGTGGTCTTAGATCGAGAGAGAGATCGCGGACCTGGCGAAGTGCTTCGTCGGTAACGCGAATGCTGTCTTCGATGTGATTGGCAGCCTCGGCAGCGTTCCGGGCCGTCTTGGCTGTTTGCAGATTGATCCTTACTGCCGTCAGGACCTGGCCGATTTCATCGTGTAACTCGCGCGCTATCCGCTGTCGCTCGCTTTCCTGTGCATCAATCAGCGCGCGTGAATAAAGGCGCAGCGCTTCCTGTGTTTGCTTGCGCTCGCTGATGTCGCGGGCCGTTCCTTGCACGCCCACGGGCAGGCCATTCTCGTAAACCAGCCGGCTGCTGATTTCGACCGGCGTGCGGCGGCCAGTCTTGGAAACGATCTCCGCTTCATAAGTGGTCTCGGCTTGTTGGTCCAATTTTCGGCAAAGGTTTTCACGCGCGTATCGCAGGTGACTGGGCGCTATGAAGTTCGAAAAATGTCGCCCAATGATTTCCTCGCGCTGGTAGCCGGAGAGATTTTCAGCCGCACGATTCACGGACGTGTACCGCCCATTAAGATCGTGGACATAGATAGCGTCGTGGGCATTTTCGAACAACTCACGGTAGCGTTCTTCGCTCTCGCGCAGAGCTTTTTCAGCGAGCCGCTGATCGGTGATGTCGCGCGCCATTCCCCGCACGATGGGAGTGTCAACCCCTTCGGTGCGTAGAGAATTGTAGTATTCCCAAACCCGTCGTTCGCCGGAATTGGTTTGCACAAGCATAAGTCCACCATTACCCCCATCCTTGCGCAGCCTCGCCATATATTCATCAAACTGATCACGCACTTCGGGCGCCAGAATGTCGCGGATGTTTCTCTTCCCCACAAACCCATCCAGGTCGTATCCCAGGGCGATGGCGGCAGCACGATTTGCCGAAAGTATCAGTCCGTCCAGATCGTGAGTGCAGATAAGCTCATGGCTGTTTTCAACCAGATCGCGATAGCGTTCTTCGCTTTCATGGAGTGATTCTTCGGCGCGTATTCGATTCAATGCTTCGCCACAGTGATCGGCGAGGGCTTCGAGATCCTTCAGAGCCCGATTATCGTAAGAGTGTGGCGTGTAGCTTTGAATCGAAAGCAGGCCGACAATCTTCGAAGCATGCCGCACCGGCACAGTCATCAATGACGCCGAAGGACGAGAGGTGTCCCCGAAAGGAACGGAGTCCGGATCAAACTGGATCGGCTCTTCGCGAAGCCGCAATTCAGGCCCGCGCTCGAGGACGCAACGGGCTCGGGCGGTTGGCTTCATCGTCAGCGCCGCTGGGGTCACCTCCACTCTCTCGCCGTCGATCGTATCGACATTCAGCATTGGACAGATCAGATCCCGATCGACATCGTAGAGATCGATATTGCATGCATCCCATCCGAAAAGCTCCTTTGCAGTTACTGCAATGATCAGTCCCGCGTCGAGTTGCGTTCTGGCCCCGCTTAGCTTGCGTGCCAGACTGGCAAACGCCGCACTAATTGCTTCGGCCCGCTTTCGCCCAGTGATGTCCTGGGAAATACCTTCGTAGTAGATAACAGATCCACCCTGGTCGCGCACGGCCCTAACGTTGACCGTCGTCCAGATTCTGCTGCCATCCTTTCGATATGCCTCTAGTTCGAAGTCTTTTACCAGCCCTTGCGCATCGAGCCGTGCCTTGAACTCTTCACGTCTCTGGGGGTCGACATAGTGGTCGCGGGCAATATCCTTACGCGCGGTGATCAATTCCGCAGGGGAGTCAAAACCCAGCATGCGAGCCAGCGCCGGATTCGCCGTAATGAACCGGCCTTCAGGGGTTGTTTGGAAGATTCCTTCGCCAACGTTTTCGAAAATCTCGCGGTATTTCTGTTCGGCCCGGAGCAAGGCTTCCTCTGCGCGCTTCCCCTGCGTGACGTCCCGATCGATGCTGAGAATCGCCTCCCGACCCAGATAGCGGATTAGAGATCGGTTGATCAGAAGGTGCACGAGCGACCCGTCACCACGAATATGGCTGGTTTCGAAATTCTGGACCTTTCCATCTGTTCGAACCTGTTCCAGCCGTCGCCTGGCGTCGCTGGGATCGTGAGCTATCTCCTCAAGCTTGCGGCCAATAAATTCCTCTCGCGTGATGCCATATACCTCGCACGCTTTGTCATTAACATCGAGCACTGTGGCATCGGCGGCGTCAAATATAAGAATGGGATCGTTTGCCAATTGGAAGAGGTCGCGATATTCCCGCCGGCGGTTTATTTCAGCCTTGAGTTCTTTCCATCTTCTCCAGGAAAAGATTGCAAAAGCAAAGGCCAAAAAGACGAGAACAGCGGCAACCTCGTTCACTTGCCAGGAATTGTATCGCGCCGACCATGCGGCAAATTTCTCAAAGGAATCAAACTGAACTGCCAGAATGAAGACAACCGCGGCGACCACAAAAGTGATCGCCAGATCTTTCCAAGCTTTGCTCTTGGTCCGGGTCTTAGGTTTCGGCACACTCATGGATGAACCATCCGCTCGAAGAAACGAATAATTACCAGCCGCGCATCTAGGAAGCGCGGCCGGATCACGGGCCGTGACTCATATCAAAGCGAGAAAACCAAATCGCGAAGGCGAGAGGTTCGAGCGGTGCGTGAAGAAATGGAAATCGGGACTCACGCTAATGATGTCGGAAAAACGCGTCCAACACCGGGGCACCTCTTGTCTCGGCAGGGATTCTAATCCTCGCGTTCCCGTCGCGCAACCATTTTTGGAGAACTGAATCGCTATGGCCTTTGCCTTACCGATTTCTCCCGATGACAAAGTCTACGCTGGCACGCCGTATGCAGTCTCTCGAGTCGGCGTTAATAAACCGCCGAGATTGCACGACTTAACGGTGAAAGTCTGCGGCCTTCGTCATCACTCGTTCTGTTTCGCCCACCTTCTTGGGAAGAGAAGAATTCGCGGTCCAGCCGCGTCACCGTTTGCGCGAGTGAGTTCCCCAGGTCATAAACAAATCCAAAATCTCCAAAGTCGGATTAGAGCCATTGCGTATCGCGGAACTAATCTCAATTGGCTGGTCGGGATCAGTGAAAACAGAGTCGCATAATGCAAGAGGAGAAAACGATGTTAACGATTAGCCAGTATTCGCGGCGAGTCCTGGTGGCTGACGACGACCCCTTGATCAGGAAATTAGTAGCCTCAGCCATTCAGCGGGAGGGATTTGTGGTCGTGACTGCCAACAACGGGCGCGATGCCTACCGAATTCTCAAGTCGGACGGTAACTTCGGCGCCGCGATCTTCGACATGACGATACCCCATTTTAAGGGTCTCGACATGATTCGTTATATGCGCACTGAGAAGCGGCTGATGCGAATTCCCATCATGATGATTTCCGCCGAACACGACATCAGGCTCATGGCGAGCAGTTTCGCGGCCGGCGCCTCAGCTTTTCTTGCCAAACCGTTCACGTCAGAGCAAGTCCGAAATACACTTCGCATGTTAGTTGGCAGCGTCAAACCAGCCAGACAAGCTGCCTAGTCTGAGAAATGTCATGTTGCCAATGAGATCGTGCGCATAAGCAATCTCGTTCCCGAGTTGCAAAGCTGCGCGATTGAATCGTTCGTCTTGTTTGTGACTGTTCATGTTTTTTTTCGCCGAGTCTGACTCCAAGCGGCGATGGTTAGAAGAGGCGAAAGCGTGCGAGTGGGTTGTTCGGCTGTGGAAAGACGCCTCGATCAGCGCCGCGTGGATGACACTTGGCCGCTCCTCAACTTAGTAGCACAGCATCTACCAAAGCATCCAAGGGCAGAATTCATAACCTCGCTTCGCCTCAGACCCGCAAGGTCGGCGGCACAAGCCTTGCGTTAGCCGGCGAGGACAATGCTGCGCAGTCTCTATTGATGTCGCAGCGATAAGAGTGGCGGCCATCCAGGAGTCAGCCCCGATTCCGCAATCAGTCGCAAGCCCTGCTGTCACGTCACAATCAGCCAAAAGCTGACGCAACCTCACGATTTCTCAAATCCAAGCGGAATTACCGATCAGGAGAGTGATCGAGAAGAACGCGTTCGCATCGGCGTCAGCGCTTGAGCAGTCGACTACATATTCGCCGACCGAGTCGCGCAGAAATTATACGGAGAACTTACATGCACCGAAAAAATTATATCTCTTCTCTGTCTGATATTTCAGATTTGAGATCTCAAAGATGTGAAATCCCAAACTTAACATCTGAAATCTCCTGCCATCGCCCAATCCGTTTAGCTCTTCGCCTCGCGTCGGTCATTATATTCGCGGCTAGCTTTGCCATCGGGGCCACTAAACCTTCTGACGCAAATCCCGATCGCGGCGCGAGTCGAGCGAGAGCCGTCTTGGCAAAATCGTTAGCTGTTGAGCCGGCGGTGTCCGCTCAATTCAATTACAAGTGGAACGTGGATAACCGCCAGTTTCCGCTGCTTAGCTTTTTCAGCGAGCATCTGAAGCCTGGCCTGGATCAGTCACTTAGTTATCCAATGGATCAATTCAGATTTCTGATCTTTGAAACTCTGGATTACGACGATGCACGGGCCAGATATTTCCTGCCTTCAATCTCCGGCGACGGCAAGGACGTTCATTTAATAGAATTCGAACCCACTCAAACTAAGAACAACTTTGTCTCGATCGATGAAAAGAAACTTAGGCTCACCGATGATGGCTCGCAGAAAACTATCCGCGCCAGCGACGGCACAAGGTATGTTTTTGTCCGCTATCCCGACGGCGAATTTCATTGCGCGGGGATCAGGGACGCTGGCAACAATCAACTCAACTTCATTTACACGTCAAATGGTTCGATGTTGCATGGAGTGGTAGATTCCGCCGGCCGCACGATTACCTTCAACTATGCCGATGATGAAATCGGATCAATCACGCAGACCTGGACGGCGAATGCTACGGGGGTTCAGAAGACCTGGATTGTCGGTGACCAATCAGCCGCCGCGTCGCTCCCGTTGAACTATTCGAGAGCGCCCGGGTTCACGAGCTTTAAGAGGGTGCCGGCGAATGCTGTCGTGCAAGAATACACAGCCGAGATGGCCGCCTCAGACAAAGTGCTGGCGCAAGTCTTCGGCGGGCCTAATGCCGTGGCCGCGGGCAATGGCTTTGAACCAGCCGGTCTAGCTGACGCGTACCCGCGTTATCGTGGCGACATAATAGGCGACGACGGAAAACTAAGACGCGGCCATCTCTCCTACGCAGTTCATCTGTATGGTAACTCTAGCGGGACCGGAGATTCGCCACTCTACATTCCCAACGGTTTTACTATGCACAGTACTCAGCCCTCGCCGACAGATGCGGCAGTTACTTTCTATTATCCAAAGCTGGGAAATTTGACTGACGTCACCCTGGCCGTATTTCACGTCGCCGACTTCGAGATTCGCTCGGAAGGCGATCGGGTCAGGATCGGAAACATCGGAGGAATGGGTGGTTCAACGCCTCTTTATAGGCATTCACACATCGAATTCTACCAAGGCAATACGGGACTTCCGGCGGCAGACGCGCGCACGCGACTGCGCATCGATCCTGCCACCGTTTTCACCAGGATAATGCAACCTGAAGGTTGAACTCTGAACAGTGACAGCCACGGCTTAGAGTTCAACCTTAAGGTTGCCGGTTCTTGGCCGATCCCTAACCGAGACTTCAATCAACCTCCAAAATCTTGAGCATAACTATGACAACCAGAGAGTCAGACATCATCACGATCGAACGGCCGCCTGCGACGAGTGGGGTTCGTCAAGTGTCCTCATCCGACCTGCCTTATGTCGAAGCGCATGATCGGCGCATTCTCATCGTTGATGACGACGAGTCAGTGCGCAAATTGTTTGCCGATTATCTGGATGAAAGCTATTCATGCGCGACGGCTGCCGATGCTTATGATGCTTTGGAACGACTCTCACAGGAGCAGTTCGCCCTAGTCCTCTCCGACATGCAGATGCCAGGTCTCGGCGGCATCGAGTTGCTGCGCAAGATCATCGAGCGCTATCCCGACACGGCGGTGATCATGATCTCAGGCGTCGATCGGACACAAAGAGTGATCGACGCGATCAGGGTGGGCGCGTCTGATTACTTGATCAAGCCATGCGAACTCGATGTCTTGACGTTGTGCATAGAGCGAGCGCTGGAACGGCGCACGCTTCTGCGCAACGCTCGCCGCTATAAAGAAGCGCTGGAGAACCGGAATGCGGAACTGGCGCGAAGAAAGACTGAACTTGAGCGTCTTCAGGCCCAGATAGTTCAGGCCGAAAAGATGGCTTCGCTCGGCCAACTCGCCGCCGGCGTCGCGCACGAGTTGAACAACCCGGCCGGCTTCATCTACAGCAACATCGCTTTGCTGAAGGACTACATCAAGCGGCTGGAGCGTTGTCTGACTGCCTTCGATGACGTTGCGCTTCCGCCCGCATCGGCCGAGCGAATCCGTGAAATGAAGACCGAGATCGGCTACGACGATATTCTGACGGACCTTGATTCAATTCTTTCGGACTGCCACATCGGCGCCGAGCGCATTCGCGACATCGTTCAAAATCTGCGTCTGTTTTCGCGTCTGGATGAGGCCGAGCTTAAGCCCGTCGACCTCAACGAAGGGATTGAGGCTACGCTCCGGTTGCTGTCGATGTATTACAAGTCGGGAAGAGTACGTTTGCTGCGCGATTATGGCGAACTGCCCGAGGTCAATTGTTACGCCGCTCAATTGAATCAAGTATGGATGAATCTCTTAGTCAATGCCGCACAGGCTATTGGCGAGGCCGAGGGCGAGGTCCACATCAAGACGCACTGCGTAGGCGAGAACGTGATCGTTTCGGTCAGCGACACTGGCGCTGGTATTGAGCCTGAACACTTGAAGAACATATTCGATCCATTCTTTACCACTAAACCGGTGGGCGAAGGCACTGGGCTGGGTCTCTCGATCTCGCATGGCGTTATCGTCCGTCATGGCGGCGCCATCGTGGTTGACAGCACGCCCGCACGGGGAACGACCTTCACGATCACTATACCCGTTGATGCAAAACCGATTTCGACTGACTTGTCAGAAGCCCGCGCGTAAGCGAGGGCGCACTTATTTGCCGCAGAGGCCGAAGGAGAATCCACAATGAAATACAAGATCATGATCGTTGACGATGAATTAGTAAATCTGAGGACGCTCGAAAGATTGTTTCGGCGCGATTACCAGGTGCTCTTAGCGCAATCTGGCGCCGAGGCGCTAACCCTTTTGGAACAGCACGACGTGGCCCTGCTGATCTCGGATCAGCGTATGCCCGAGATGACTGGCATCGAGTTGATGAAGAACACTGTCGCGCTCAGGCCGCACATGGTGAAAATTCTGCTCACGGGTTACACGGATGTAGGCGCGTTGATCGAAGCGATCAATTGCGGATTGGTGTATCGCTATCTAACCAAGCCTTGGAATAATGACGATCTACGCATCACGGTTAGCCGCGCCTTGGAACATTACGAGTTAATTAAGTCAAAGCACATTTTGGAAATGGTAAACCAGCGGCTGCGTGTCCGGCTGGGCCAAATCGGCGAACTGGCTACTGAAGGCTTGGAAGAAGCTGCTGCGTTCGGGGGTAAAAATTCTGGTGAGATGCGCGTGGCGCCAACAAAGCCGGAAGTTTATGAATTGCTTGGTTAAGATTTCTTGCTTGAGTGCGACAAGAAAGTTTAGGTAGCCAACTCATTCACACCCTGCTTTAGCTGGGTGATAACGAACTGCATTCTATTGCTATCTATGTCTTGCTTTTTTCAGTGGCGTAAAATCGACACTTGAAGGTAAGATGCAGTTTCTATCCGTTGGTCTTTGCCCGAGACTCGGATGAAACTGACGCAGTTCAAAACGAAAGAATCCGATCAGCAGAAACTGGGCCTTGCGCTCGGTGATGTAGTGTGCGATATTGCGGAGCTCGCTCGGGCGGTTCAAGCTTCCGGAGGCGAACCTGCGGTGTGGTTGCTCAACGCGAACAATACGCTCGAGGTCATCAGCCGCGGCGCGCCGGCAATAAAAGAGATGGATGCCCTGCTTACGCGTGGGCCAAGCTCTGCACGCGGTCAGTTGAGTTCGTATCCGCTTGACGAGATCGAGTTTCTACCTGCGGTTTATCCACGCAAGATTCTCGCGATCGGGCGTAATTACGTTGATCATGCGATCGAAGGCGGCGCAGAGCCGCCGAAGGCGCCGCTCATCTTCAACAAGCTTTCCAACTCATTGAGCGCCCATAACGCGCCAATTGTTCTGCCGACAATCAGTAGTCAAGTCGATTACGAAGCGGAACTGGCGGTTATCATCGGTCGCAGAGCAAAACGAGTCGACGAGGCCACCGCGCTCGATTATGTTTTCGGCTACACCCTAATTAACGACGTCAGCGCGCGCGACTTGCAATTTGGCGACGGCCAATGGACGCGCGGCAAGGGCCTCGATACCTTTGCGCCGCTCGGTCCGTTCATCACCACGCGCGACGAGATCGCAGACGTGCAGTCTCTTAATATCGAAGGGCGCCTGAACGGTGAAGTCATGCAGTCATCGAACACCGGCAAGATGATCTTCCCGGTGGCTTATTTGATCTCGTATCTTTCGCAGGGCATGACGTTGGAGCCGGGCGACGTAATTGCGACGGGGACGCCTGAAGGTGTCGGCGTGTTTCGTGACCCGCCGGTGTTGTTAAAGGCTGGGGACGTCTTTGAAGTAACGATCGAGAAGCTCGGCACGCTA
>WNFT01002424.1_pt1 | contig 19648 bp, 21 predicted proteins | sample 5400191 | NCBI WGS metagenome assembly WNFT01 (sample SAMN13153359, study PRJNA577476) | soil metagenome | isolation source: 80 cm saprolite under Madrone tree | place: USA:California | collected 2016-06-14 | reverse complement strand
TCCCGGTCAACGCCAGCGGGCCAGCCCCAGCTCGATGGGCTGACGCACGAGGAGCAGATTGCTAGACTGCAGGCGGAGTTGGCCAGTAAAGAGGCCCAGCTTGAGTCGCTCGCTCGGGAAAGTGCCGGGCGAGGAAGTAGAGAGGTGCCTGCGGGAGCTGTCCAGAGAGCTAAGAAGCGGAGCGGATGAATAGTAGCATCTTCTTCGGCGGTTCGGTGCTCGCCGCAGTCATCGCAGGTGCAATCGCCTTGTTTGCACCCTGCTGCATCTCGGTCATGCTCCCCGCCTACTTCGCGAGTTCTTTCCAGAACCGCCGTCTCCTGGTTGCGATGACCTTCCTCTTCGCCGCCGGGATAGCAACGGTCATCCTGCCGATCGCGATGGGCGCGTCGGTGCTGCGACAACTTCTGACGACCCAACACACGGTCATCTACGTCACTGGGGGCTTGCTCACGCTTGGGTTAGCCATCTACGTGTTGCTTGGGGGACAGATTCATCTGCCCATGCCTGGACGACGTGCGAGTGGCAAAACTGGAATCTTGAGTGTCTATTCGCTCGGCATCTTTTCAGGGGTAGCAAGCTCGTGCTGCGCTCCCGTGCTTGCCGGTGTGATCGCCCTCTCCAGTGTCGCGTCCTCGTTCTGGCTCGCCCTCGGGCTTGGCACGGCCTACGTGTTCGGGATGGTTGCTCCGTTGTTCATCATCGCGCTGCTCTGGGATCGCTACGACTGGCGAGCGATCCGCCTCTTCCGACCGCGCTCATTCACCTGGCGGCTCGGTCCCATCACGCGCACGATCACCGCAACGAACCTGGCCAGCGGACTCTTGCTCGCGCTCATCGGCGGGGGCATGTTGTGGGTGGGCTTGGCATACAGTTCCATGCCCCCTCTGGCCGACTGGCAGACGCGGCTCGCCGTGGGCTTGCAGCACTATGGCCAGGTCATCACCAATGCCCTCGTCTGGGTGCCGAACTGGGTGGCCGCCGTGGTCTTCCTCGCGCTCGCCCTCGGGCTTTCCTGGTATGCACTTCGGCAGCTAGGGGCAGGTGCAGACGACGACAAGGATGCGAAAGAAGCAGCAGAAGCGCAAGAAGAAGGAGTAGAAAAGCAGGAGGAGCCAGTTGAATACTAAGACGTTGAGAACGGAACAAGGCAAGAAGAACAAAACGACGCCGAAGAAGGCGTCACCCTCTCGAAGGAGAGCTGTACGGAAGAGCCGCAGCGTGCGTGTCGGCATACTCGCCGCTGTCGTCATCGGAGTGGCAATTATCGCCCTGGGAGGGATTTTCTTCCTCAACCACTCGGGCGGGAACAACTCGAGCAGGTCGTCCTCGAGCGGGTCGTCCATAGACACCAGCCAGGCTGGGAAATACGCCTTTCAGGTAGGAAGTCCGGGCCCAGGTTCACAGGCCCCACCCATCACGCTCCCATCCACTGCTGGGGGCACGTTTGATCTCGCTTCGCTGCGCGGCAAGACCGTCCTGCTCTATTTCCAGGAAGGACTCACCTGCCAACCGTGTTGGGACCAGCTCAAGGATATCCAGTCGAATATCAGTCAGTTTCATGCGCTGGGCATCGATCAGATCGTGAGTATCACCACCGATCCGCTCGATGCCCTCAACCAGAAGGTGGCGGACGAAGGGCTCTCCATCCCCGTCCTTTCCGACCCTAGCCTGGTAGTCTCGCGGGCCTACACGGCGAACGGATATGGCATGATGGGCGCGAGCCGCGATGGTCATACCTTCATCCTTGTGGGTCCCGACGGTCGCATCCGCTGGCGGGCTGACTACGGTGGAGCCCCCAATCTGCTTACCCAGGAACAGTGTGGGTTCTGCACGCAGGCCAAAGAGCTGCTTGACCGTCTCTCGGTCGAATACGGGTTCTCCGTATCGACGCTCGACCTGGCTTCGCCTGAGGGGGAAGCGCTCGCCGTACACAGTGGTGTGCTGTTCCCACCGGGGATCTTCCTCGACGGTGAACCCTTCTCATACGGTCGACCGTCCGAGCGGAGGCTGCGGCGTGAGATCGAACGACGGCTCAGGTCTGTGGTGGATAGCACTCATCCCCTTCCCTCTCATGGAGAGTGATGGGTACTATCGGCATCGATGGAGGAGACGTGTCGTTCCGGGTGTGTCCCTTGATAGAGGCTGGCTGAGCCCATCCCTGGTCGCACTGGTGTTGACAGCTCTCATCCTGGCTCTGGATGTGTCGCTGCCCAACCTACCGGGTGCACAGAACGGCCTGATAGGGCGTCTGATGGCTTTCATGGCTGGTGTGTGCCCCCAGCGGCCAAGCCACTCGTACTTCCTCGGTGGCGTTCAACTCCCTCTGGAGGCTCGCATGATGGGGATATTCGGGGGTTGACTTCCGGCGTGATCGAGCTGGCAACGCTTGGTCGCAGGCGTACCCGGCGCTGGCCTCGCCTCCCGATTGCTCTGGCGTTGCTGCTGGGGTTTGGCGTGATGGTCTTCGATGGCTTCAACGCCCTGTTTTTTGACCTGGGCCTGCCCCACGCCTACGCCTCCGATCTTCGTATGCGCCTGGCGACCGGGGTACTTGCAGGCATTGCGATGGCATTCGCTCTTGTGCCTACACTCGCGCAGATCGAAGAACGAACTTCAGGCATGAGTGGCTCCTCTCTCCTTGTTGAGCTATTGACAAAACATGGTATATTTAGAATATCCTTTCAGTATCGATAGAAGGATTGTACTGAGATTGCGCCCGACACCAGAGCAAGCCGGTATCCTGCAGCGCACCATCGACGAGCATGTTGCATACTCCAACGCTGTGGCACGGCTGATTTTGCTCAGCAGAAGAGCTATGGCGTGGACCTGAGGTGGGCGCATCCGGCTGTTACGTGCCATCGTCACTTCCTGTGGATATCGGCAACACCTTACATGATACGCAAAGCATCAGGTACAATTATGCAGGTTCACCATGTACGCTCTACTGGCGCTCTCGGCCACCATCTTGACCTCGTTGCTCCCAATCCTCAATAAGCGAATACTACGTGATACCCGTCCTGCACTGGTCGCCTGGGCTATCAATGCCTGTTCACTCCCCATCTTAGCGATAGGCACGTTGCTGCTCACGCAATGTAGGTTCACACCTCTCCATAACGATGGACCCTTCTCCTGCACGATGCCTCTGCCACACATAGATGTGATCTTTCTCGCTGCCCTGCTGGCTTCAGTCGTACTCAATTGGGCAGCGACACTGCTTTCAACCTATGCGCTGGCGAAGGTGGATGCCTCACTGGTGAGCCCATTGCTCAGCTTTAATCCGGCCTTTACGCTCCTGGTTGCCTGGCTGACGCTGCACGAAATGCCTGGCCCCATACAGACCATCGGCATCTTGGTCATCCTCCTGGGTGCCTATCTGCTTGAGGTAGAGGAAGCGCGAATGGGGTTCCTGGCACCACTGCGTATGTTAGCGCGCCAACCGGGGACGGTGTTGGCTATCATTGCGAGCGCGTTGTGGGGAACAACGACGGTTCTGGAAAAGCTTGCCATTGAGCACATGTCTCCACCAAGTGGCCCCTTCGTTGCCCTGGCTGGAACGTTCTTGATGGTCGTTCTCCTCACGCCCAATGCGTTCTTGCTGCCTCGAAAAACGGAGGCAGCAGCACAGCAGGGGACATGGAGCGGGCTGCGTGCCCATCTTCGCGCATTGGCACTTGCCATTCTCATCTCAGGGATAGCACCGCTCTTCGGCTTCACTGCGATTGCCACTGGTCTTGTAGGGGATGTGACGGCGCTCTTTAAGCTCAGCGCCGTGTTCACCATCCTGTGGGCGTGGCTCTTCCTGGGAGAGAGCAATATCCGCCAGCGGCTACTCGGTGCTGCTATGATGATCGTGGGTGGCGCGCTTGTTGCCGTGTAGTGTGAGAGGGGCGAGGCGGAGCCAATGACTTTCAGGGGCAGCATGCGCTAGGAGGTCATCTCACCGACAGCGTTGGCTGACGGGCCAGCCGCGGTAAACCACAATCTGGAAGCCTCATCGAGTGTAAGACCGTAAGGAGCGCTGGATGGGAGGGAAAGCTGAAAGAAGGTGTACGTGGCATTCTCTGGCACATAGCGTACAAGCGCACGAGCACCGTTGTTCACGAACCAGACGGCATCATTGTGCGCGACTACAAGCCCAAAGAGCGCTGCGGGGTGACCCGATACTGTTGGCACAGGCAGTTCGGTCACTTTGCCGGTCGTAGTGTCAATCATGCCGAGCTTGCCGGGTACAATCTCGGTGAACCAGATGCGTCCCCTGGCGTCACTCGCCATTGAGAAGACCTGCGCCTGTGGATCAACCAGATGGTAGAGCGTGACGCGGCCCGTGGCGGGGTCGAGATGGCCAACGGCACCGCCTGTCAGGTCACCGAACCAGACCTGCCCATCATGTGTCACCGCGAGGCTGAAAGGAAAAGCGGAAATCTTCGGAGCAGGAGGAGGTACCGGCCAGATCTGGAGCGCGCCTGTGGTCGGATCAAGCCGCCCAATGCGCCCAGCCGAGAGTGCCGTAAACCAGAGCTTGCCCGAGGTATCGAACTGGAGATCCTGTGGCCCCATCGGATGCCCATTTGCAGTGCCGAGTGGGAAGATACGAAACGCTTGCCTCGCCGGGTCAAAGCGCCCGATATAGTTTGCGCCCTGCTCAACGAACCAGACGTTGCCTTGTGTGTCGATGACCGCGGTCATGAGCCCGTTCTTCCCGTTGGGAGGCTCCCAGGTTGTGACGACGCCCGTGCGTGAATCGAGCCGGGCGAGGCGGTTGGCATACATCTCGCCAACCCACAGGTTTCCCTGGGCATCCACCGCCGGCTGCATCAGGCCGACGTTGGACGATGGGAACGGATAGAGGTGTTGCTGCGCCGTGCGCACCAGGACCCTGGCTGGGGGTGCGGGTGTTCCACTTGCTGTTGGAGGGGGAGGTGTACCGGGTTGGGCACCGTTGGCTTGCTGCTTCAGGGTGGCAGCGCCGTTCGAGAGCGCAAAAATCGTGACCACGCCGAGCAGCAGTATAACCAGCAGAAACCAGGCGTCACGTTGGCGGCGAGCCGACCAGCGGACAATTGGTTTGTCGGCATGAACTACGTCATGTGTTTTCGCTTGAGGAGTCTTTGCCTCGTTCGGCTCCGCTAGAGTGTGCTTCTGCTGCTGTGTTTTCCGTGGCGTGGTCTCAGGAATCATGTTACTTGCTTTCCCCACTCTTCGCTGCTTGAGCGTGTTGCAGGACGCCATACGTTGCGGCGACTTCACCAACTGGCACCGGTTTCGAAAAGCGAAACACTCAGAGTACGGATCAGCCTGCGCGCAGTGCCCAGCCATGCCAGAACCAGTCGACAGTGAACACCTTCTCGCAGACAACATGGAATCCGGCTCGTACACACAGCGCCTGCGCCTCCGCAAGTGTATAGGCGCGTACATGTCTCCCTTCAATCCGCTGCAACAGCCGCTCAAACATTGCCCAGAGCCATGCAGGTCGACGTCGTGCGAAATCTTCTACCACCAGCTGTCCCCCAGGGACCAGTAGCCTGCCTAATCCTGAAAGGAGCGCCGCCGGGTCTGCCATGTCATGCAGTGCGTTGGTGCACGTGATCAGGTCAAAGGTGTTCGGCGGGTACGGTACGTTCACTTTCCCGCCACCATTCACTTCTGCCCGTTCCAGCCGCACCTCTGGCCACTCCTTGAGGGCCTCCCGTGCCTGCGCCAGCATATCCGCGCTCGCATCTATCCCATACGCATCCAAGCCGGGCACGCGCTCGAGCAATTGCCTGAGCAGGAGACCTGTTCCACAGGCGATGTCCAGCACCCGCGCTGGGCGTCCCAGTTGCTCCGGCACACGATGCAGCGCGGCAACGTCAATCATCGCCATCGCTACCGCAAGCGTCTTCTGTGTGTATGCGTGCCAGCGCCTGTTATAGCGTCGCGCCCGGCTCCCGCTATAATACCTGCTCATGTGCCTCTCTTTCTTCCTGTACGTGGGATGCCCTCTACGTATTCTGACACTCCCCGCCATAAATGGACGGGGGTTCTTAGTTCCACCATTCGGCGCAATGGCGACGATTGCTCTACCGCCACAGGAGGCCAAATGTCCCTAAGCGTTTCATGCCCGGACGTGCCAGGCACGGGTTCCCGCATGCCCTGCGGTACCCTCCAAAGCCTTAGACAGGATGTTTTTCGCGGCGTTGTGATCGCGGTCCAGGACCAGCCCACAATGCGGACAGACATGCGTCCTCACGCTGAGGGCCTTGTACACCCGCTTGCCACAGCCCGAACAGTCCTGCGTGGTGAAGTGCGGTGTGACGGCTATGACAGGGACATCATGCAGCCCGCCATAGTAGTTCACCCAGGACAAGAACCGTCCCCATGCCGCATCGCTGATGGACTTAGCCAGCCGATGGTTCTTGACGAGATTCTGTATCTGCAAGTCTTCATAGGCAATCAAGTCGCTAGACGAGATCAGCGCGTTCGCCGTCTTGCGGGCGAAATCCTCACGCTGCCTACTCACTTGCAGATACGCTTTGGCGAGCCGTTGTCGGGCCTTCTTGCGGTTCTGACTCTTCTTCTGTTTCTTCGAGACGTGCCGATGAAGCCGTTTCAGCTTCTTCTCTGCTTTGCGCAAGAAGCGCGGATTATCTACCGCATTGCCTTCGGAGTCGGTATAGAATGCCTTGAGACCAACATCAATGCCGACCTGTTTGTCTGTCGGCTGATGGACGATATGCCGGCTCACCTGTACACAGAACTGGACGAAGTAGCCGTCTGCACGCCGCACAATGCGGACGCGTTTGATCTGCTGCTCTGGGAAGGTCTCGACGTGCTGTTTCTTGTTGCCCACCAGCCGGAGTCGCCCGATGCCACAGCCATCGGTGAAGGTGAGATGCTTGCCGTCCTCGTCGAGTTTCCACCCCGTGGTTTTATACTCCACCGAGCGGTTATCGTGTTGGAACTGGGGATAGCCCTTCTTCCCTGGCTTATGTTCACGGCAGTTCTCATAGAACCTCTGGATGGCAGCCCAGGCACGATCTGCTGCGGCTTGACGGGCTTGGGAGTTGAGACGGCGGGCAAACGAGTATTCACGGGCAAGCTCAGCACAAGCGCATTGCAGATCGTTCTTGTTGGTCCCACGAGTATCCATCCAGAGGCGCAGGCACTTGTTGCGGATGAATTGCATGGTGCGGATGGCCTCCTCGATGGCGGCATATTGCTGCTCGGTGCCAGCGATTTTGTACTCGTAGGTCTGCATGCCCTCTTGCCCTTTCGTGTGTGCTCTGCTATACTGATTATACAGCAATATATGTTGTATTGTCAAGGGGGGAACCACGATGAAACGAACCAATCTCTACCTTACCGAAAAGCAAGTGGCACGCTTGCATCAGCGTGCCGAGCAAGAGGGGCTGGCGATTGCCGAACTGGTGAGACGGGCGGTGGATGCATTCCTTGCGTGGGACGATCCGACGTACCGAGCAGAACCCCACCGCCCCACTCCAAAAAGGAAGAGCCATTCATCCCCCGCTTAAAAGACTGATTCTTACCCACATTTTGGGGAAGGCGCTTAGCAAGTGGCTCTACAAAGCAGAGATTCTTTCAATCTCTCCTATACAAGTCAGCTTGCCAAGCCCTTTCACAAAATCGATTTGTAAAATGTGGGTAAGAATCAGGCTTAAAAGACGGGGGCTTTCTGACTCGTCGATGTAAGAAACCGTTGTACAATCGTCAAGAGTACTATCATGAATCGTAGGTTTTCAAACGAACATGCCTCTTGAGCACGTTTCCATCCGCTCAGCTCCGCAGCATACGACAAAAGGACAAGTAGCATGGTTGATGACCATCCGGGCGCTGAGAACAGTGATCCCCTCTCGCCTCACAGGAGCAACATGAGTGCAGCGCTTATCACCCGCAAAGGCATTATGGACGGTGCATACCTCAGAGGTCGTCGCCGAAAGACTGCAGCACGCCACGACGTACTCGACGGTTACCGAGCGAGCCATACGACGGCTGCGATGAGCACAAGCGCTGCCAGGGCCGCGGTGACCAGCCCACCCAGTCTCGTCTTGCGCGGCTCGGCGCGCAGATGCAGAATCCCTTGTCGCCCCAGGATGTAGGCTGCCAGCCCCGCAACGAACAAGGCGCCGCCTGCCGGTCCGTGACCCACGACCGCAACCAACACCAAGAGCCCCAGCATCCCCGCGAGCACCGACTCCAGCAGCTGTGTGGGGATACGGCGCGCTCCCACGCGTTGATCGGATGACCACACTCCGAAGCCTGACGCAGTAGGCGGCCCTCCGCAGCAGCCGGCGAAGAAGCATCCCACCCTGCCTACAGCCATGGCGGCCAGCAGACCCGGAGCCGTCGCGTCGAGAAAGACTCCGGCCGACACGTGAAGCACCACGAGCAGGATCGCAGCCGTCAGGGTGGCGCCGGTGATGAACCCCTGGATGCACCATCCATTGACGAGGTGCTCGTGCCGGTGAAGGACCATGAACCACACCTTCGCACCGACGATGCCGACCGCGATGGCGACAAGTGCTACCGTCCACCATGGGCCGAGCGCAAGATGGTCAGCGGAAATCACCAGGGACTGGAGCGCCAGCGCGACAGCGATGCCAAGCGTCGCCATCGTTCCCCAAATGCCGGGAAAGATCCCCGGCACCCGGGCGAAGGGGATCAGGCAGGTGCTTACAGGTTCCTCCGACGAAGCGTCCGGTGCCCACCTGCGCCACAACCGAGCGGCTAGACCGAGCGGAGCAGCCGCAGGGGTCACGTTCTCTTGCTCCCTCGGCCTACGTGCAGGGTGAGCGGACTCCAGCATGTGCGCTGTCACGACCCACGAGCCTGGGTTGATGCCGCGGACACGGGTCGTGAGTGAGATCGGGCCACTGCCGGGGACGACCTCCTCGATCGTCTCGTCCTGGACGAACCGATCGCCAGACGAGAGCTGCCCCTTCACGTCGACGCGGCGCCCGGAAAACCTGACTGTGACAGGATAGGGCTTCGGATGCGGGGCCGGATCGAACCAGTACGTCACCGCCAGTATCTCCTGCGTCGCACTCTCCAGCAAAGCCGTGAACCCACCGAGCGTTCCGGTCGGGGTGTCCGACTGGACGACATCAATGCGCGGCGCTGCATCTACCGCTGGACGCGTACGTGCCGGAGCTCTACGTGTTCTACGTGTCATGCTCATCATCTCCTCTTGCTTCTCTTCGCCCGCTTAGCGTCTGTTGAGCACCAATATTACAGTCACCCCAATTCTTTCCCGACAGTCTACTATTATAGATAGTACCTATAATAGTTGTACCTGCGACAATTGTACCACACCATTGTATACTCTGAACAGAGGTAAGTGAGAGTGCGTTTGATGACCTCTGAGGAGCAGCTATTAAGACTGCTCTTGAGGCGCCCAGCGTATGTGACAATGCTTATCGGAGGGAGGGGATATGCTTGATGTGATTATTATCGGTGCCGGGCCTACAGGAGGTGCTGGCGGTAGCGTCCGAGAACGAGTGTCGCCAGCACCTCCTGCAACTCTGGAAGAAGAGGCAGGTGAGGTCCCTGTAGCCACACTCACTCTGATTGTGCTCGGGTTGATGGGAGCCTTCCCCCCGTTCATTGGATAGGTGAGTGGGTGGTTTGGCCGGTAGTAGAGAGCCTGAAGATGGGCATCTGGCAGCGCAGGCAGAGGTCATCAGCAGGCATACATCAGCTTGCATTTCTGTTGTTATGGTACTATAATCGATAGTACTATCTTGCCATGGTATTACATATATCGGGCAAGGGACAACTGTCGTTGGTCTATAGCAGTTTGATCAGTGAGCGCTGAACAATGCTCTCGCTCTTGTGGACCATCTAGATGGCTTCGAGTAGCGGAGATGGTTCCTCTCTTTGAGGGAGGGCGATGCTTGAATGAAAAGATGTGAGGAGATAGTATCAGCAGAGGCTTTCTGCTTGTGAGATACAGACGAAAGTGAGGACACGCAATGATGTGTGGATATTGGTCCGGCGGATGGACCTGGCTAGCGCTAGCCATGCCCGTGATGATGCTGCTTGTGATAGCTCTTTTAGTGGTCTCCATCTGGGGGCTTGTGCATTGGCTGAACAGGAAAGCGACGACCCAGGCACCACACGACTCTTATCCCATGGCCAGCGAACCCCCAGCGCTCGAGGTGCTGCAGCAGCGCTATGCACGCGGCGAGATCGATACAGCGACCTTCGAGAGCATGCGGGAACGGCTCGTGGCATCTGGCGCACGTGAAGACTACCGCTAGTTTCAGTACCCTCAAGCGGGTCGTGAAAGGACCTTGCTCCTGCCGCCCCCAGAGGGAAAGTATACACACTAAACCCTAAAAGGTCAAGTGAAAATGCACTAGGGCATCAGTCAGCCTGAGTCTTAGAACGAAGTAGAGGGACGTTACGTCACATCAATGATCGTACTGTCAAAGATAGTACGATCATTGATTGTACCTTTGACAATTGTACTATAAAGCTTTATACTAGAACCAGAGCAAAAAAAGGAACTGCGCCAGGGGTGGCACGACTGGCATGTCAGCCCAGTGCTGAGGACCCTGCAATGGGAGTGATTCAGACGGAAGGGAACCGGCAGTCGCATACCAAAGGCAGGAACGGCAGGTCCTGCTGCCGAGAAGAGGAGTTGAACCATGACTGTTGAACCTGATATCAGCGTCTTTCGGCCCGACCGCCCTGGCATCCGCAAGGTGCTCGGCGACCTGGAGGCCGAGATCATGGAACTCGTCTGGGCACGTCCGGCCGGCCAGGGCACGATCGTCCGCGACGTCTTCGAGATCCTGTACGAGCGCCGACGGATTGCCTACACGACCGTGATGAACACGATGGCTCGTTTAGCCAAAAAGAACCTTCTGCGGGTAGAGAAGCATGACCAGGCCTACGTCTATTACCCAAACTTTACCCAGCAAGAGTTCGTCTCCCGCTTCGTCGGTCGCATCCTCGAGGATCTGTTTGTCAACTTCTCTGGTGCCACGCTCGAAGGGGTGAGTGCGCTGCCGGACCCGGAGGCCGCCGCCCATGCACGCCGGCTGCTGGACGAGATCACCCGCCGCCGTGCAGCAGAGGAGGACGAGTAATGCATACTTTGCTCGGCATTTCAAGCATAGCACTCGTCACCCTTGGCAGCTACCTGCTCCTGGGCATCCTTTATCGCCTTGAGGACTGGTCATCGCGGCGGGATGTGCAGTTCTTCGTTCTGGTGGTACCGATCGTGAGCCTCGGGCTCGGCCTCGGCGGGCTGCACCATTTCGCTGGACGTCCCTGCCTGAGCCGCGCCCCATCCTGGGACTCCCTGCTCGGAGTAACGTTGCCGCTCGCGATGGGGCTGGTTGCACTTGGCGCGTTGGGTTTGAGTCTGCTTCGAATCACGCTCATGGGACGAGTCGTGGCCCGCAGGGGTGTCCAGGCGAGCCCAGCTATCCAGTCGCTCGCTGATGACCTGGCAGAGCGACTCGGCGCAGTTCGCCCTCGCGTGCGGTTATACGCCTATGACCGACCGCTGGCGTTCACCTCTGGACTGTTCCGACCGACGGTCCTGCTCTCGGCCTGGATGGTCGAACACCTCGACCGACGTGAGCTCGAGGCAGTGCTGGCACACGAGCTGGAGCACGTGGCGCGGCGCGACTACCTGGTGGTCTGGCTGGCAACGATGCTCCGTGACGCATTTTTCTATATTCCAACGAGTTGGACTGCCTATCGCCAACTCCAACACGAAAAAGAGCTGGCCTGCGACGACGTTGTTGTTGCTACGACACATCGACCGCTGGCGCTGGCGAGTGCGCTGGCAAAGGTCCGACTGCAGGCATTCGAAGGACCACGGCTCGCACGGGGTGGTGCAACTCAGCACCTGGTAGAGGTGGACGAGCCGATCAATGGCCGGATTGAGCGATTACTTGCCGCACGTGGGTCGACAGCGAACACACCGCGCTTGCGCTTGGGCGCACTCGGTATCAGTATTTCGGCGCTGGTCGGGTTGCTGGTCCTTGAGGCCGTGACTGTGACCCTCATCCTTGCGTCGATGGGATGTGGCCCTGCCTCGCTGCTGGGGAAGCTGTTCTGAAGAAAGTGCATCTAGATGCGTGCCTGCGCGGGTGTCAATTCGCCCGGTGGCTGAGCAGCATGTCCCGCCTGAAGCTCCTCTATGTACAGTTCTAGCTCCAGATAGTCTTCAAATCGTTCCTGATCTTCCCCTGACATCGTCTAGCACCTCTAATGCCGATGCACGAGGCGTGAGATAAGGCTCGTCATGAGGCTGCGGCTCGTGCCGCATTCCCAAGGTCGTTTTATCATGCCCCTGATGCCCTGTCAGCCAGATGACGACCGCCAGCAGCACGAAGCCTAGCATGACACCAAGCAACAAGGGCATACCGGGAGAACCACTGCTGTATGCCTGTCCCACCATCATATGCGCGCACACTTCCGTGCTCCTTTCGTCTCTGCCAGGACATTGTTCCCAATTGGTGACGTGTTCTTCCCTATTATAGCACCGTCTTTGAGAAATATCTACTACCATTGATCGTACTCTTGACGACCGTACGATGAACTCCTATAATCTTATCAGGGTGTTTGGCGACCGTCGCATAACCACAGTAAAAACGAGATGTGCGGTAAAGAAATCCCGCTTCAAATCTGTAGGGGGCCAAGCATCCTGCTTCTCTGGAACCAGGTTGAGCAGCAACACGATGGGGCCCATGCGTTCCTGCACAGCCGTGGTGTAACGTCGTACGTATATACGAGTGGAGAAGAGTAATAGCGTGAAGAAAGATCGGTCGAGCCGTATGATGTCCCAGGTACCTGTCACTCCCGTTCAGCGTCGCCTGCTGGTTGCTGTCCTCCTCGCCTTCTGCCTGGCACTCATCTTTCCCGGTACGAGTGAAGCGCATGCCATCCTGCTCCGCTCTGATCCCGCGAAAGATGCCGTCCTCCGCGTCCCCCCAGATCAGGTGCGCATGTGGTTCAGTGAAGACTTGAATCCGGCCTTGAGCACCGCCGTAGTCGTCAATGGAGCAAACCAGCGCGTAGACCAGCGAGACGCAACGATCTCACCCAACGACCCACGCGAAATGGATGTCACCCTCAAGCCCAACTTGCCACCTGCGGTCTACGTCGTGGTCTGGCGTACCGACTCCGCCGACGATGGCCATATTCTGGTCGGTTCATTTCTCTTCACGGTTGCCCGGCCCGATGGGACCGTTCCAACCCTGAGCGGGGGAACGATCCCCGGACAGAATGCACTGGGCGCGAGCAATCTCACGGGTCTCTATACTGGCCAGCTCGATGGGCCGACCCTCTTTAACCTCATCATGATTACGCTGTTTGAGCTTGGTGCCGTCTTCTGGGTTGGAGCTTCTCTCTGGCAAATATTTGTGCTCCAGCCTGCGGCAGAAGACCACCCGGAGTTGAGCACAACCAACCAACAGGCCCAACAACGATACGCGCGGCGTTTTGCACTCCCCACGCTGCTGGTGCTGCTCGTGGCAAACATTGGCGTGCTGCTAGGACAAGCCGTCATTGTCACAGGTGGAAACTTCGCAGCCGCCTTCGCACCCACCTTGCTTGCCAGTCTTGTCACAGGTGGGCGCTTTGGCACCTACTGGTTGGTACGTGTGGTCGTCATCATCCTGGCACTGAGACTCTCGCTGTATCTCGTGCAGCTGCGTCGGCTGCCGTTCAAACCGCGCACGCGCTTTGTCAACGACATTCTCCCGTGGACGAACCTGCTCCTGGGCCTGGCACTCTTCATCGCCATTGCGATGTCGAGCCATGCGTCAGCAGTCAGCAGCAATATAGTTGTCTACGCTGTTGTCCTGGATTGGCTCCATCTCGTGGCAGCAGCTTTGTGGGTCGGTGGCATGCTCTACATTGCAACCAGCTATCTGCCGGTACTCCGCCAGGTCCCCATCGCAGAACGAGCCCGCTCGCTTGTCACCGTGCTGCCCTACTATTTGCCTTGGGCATTAGCGGGAGTAGTTATCATGGCGGTAACCGGTCCATTCAGCGCCACCGTTCACCTGACCTCGTGGGAACAGCTGCTCTCGACTGCCTATGGACGGGCGCTGGTCGTCAAGATTCTCCTGGTCGGTGGGTTGCTCCTGACCAGCGCCGTTCACGTGCTCCTGCTCCGGCCACGCCTGAGAAAAGAGTACCAGAAGTATGCCTACGTTGTTGGACGGCTCCAAGCTGTCCAGGCAGAGAAAGAGCCGAGCCACACAGTGGTAGGTGTGCCATCCATGGCGTCCACTGCTGCTACGCGATCACAAGCTGAACAGGCGGAGGAAGCGTCGCCCCGCGCGGCCAGGTTGATTGCAGGGCAGGTGAAACTGCGCGCAGGGCGACTGACGAGCCAGACCCGACGCCTGACAGGGGTCCTCGGCTGGGAGCCAGTCCTGGGTGTGGCAGTGTTGGTGTGTGTGGGACTGATGAACGTGTTTGCGGGCACCCTGTCGCCAACGGCCAGCGCACAACAGCAGCAGACAACGGGGACGACCACATCATTTCATGTGACAGCGAAGACATCTGACAACAAGTTTACCGTCGCGCTCACGGTCAATCCGAATACCGCTGGCCCCAACCTGTTCACGGTGAGCGTGATAGATAACCGCACGGGCGCACCCACGATGAACGTGGGCGTATCGCTCTACACGACACACCTGGACATGGACATGGGGACCGATTCCGTCAACTTGCAGCCCGATAAGAAGGGCCATTTCAGTGCCATCGGCGACCTGGTGATGGGGGGCCACTGGCAGATACGCATTCAGATACGCACCCCTGATAACACGCTCCATGAGGCCACCGTCAAGGAGCCCGTGCCATTCTAATTGCTACTTGAGAAGGAGAACATTTCTTATGCCGCTCTCAATATCCATCGGACTCCAATGGAAAATGGGAAGAGGGTGATCGCTGCAGGTGTCGTGGAGGACAAAAACACCGCTCCATGAGGATGGCTTCCCTTCCTCTATGAACACTCCCACACGTACCTCATCCTTGATACTATCAGCAATAGTACTCTTGACAAATGTACTGTTGCCTCTTATACTTCTGTCATGAGGGGGGTCGCTCAGGGTGTGGGGCAAAGTCTCGGTTGCCCATGTAGACGAGAATGATTGCGCCTTTTAGCTTGGGAAACATGCTAGGGGGTATATACTATGGGCATTGAGTAGGGAGTACATGTCAAGCACCCATCCCGTAGAACGGGATGGGCTTGCATAGAACCCGTCCAGCCAACGGGGACGAGCAAGGGTTAACTGTGAGACTAGCCTGGCCAAGGTATGTTGCACTCTGGTGCAAGGTGCCGCTTGAAGGCAACTGAACATTCACGGGAGTCGAAAGGCTGTCTCCCACTGGACGCTGCGAACGCCTCCCTAATTTGCAGCCTCTCCGAATGTCAGTGGCGAAGGGAATATGGGCAGCAATGCCTGCTACTGGCGCAAGCCAGCCTTAACGGGCCAGTTCGGACGCTCTGGCACAAAGCGTCCTCCCGGCAGCGGGAGAAACCGTGCCTCACAGAAAGGAGCAGATAGAGATGGTGCGAAACGCGACATCCACCAGCTGGCTGAAGGCCGCCACTGGTCTTCCCCACACCCCATGCGTGCGAGGCGGGCGCTTCCTCCCACCGCGTGAACGCAGGTGGGTCTCTGCGCCACTATCTCAATGAGTAAGCGTCAGCATACTTCGCATGGAAAGTTCAAACAACGAACTCAAACAGCGACACTGGAACAACCAGTCAAACAGGTCAAGCCCCAGCCACGCCCGCAAAAGGTAGACTTCCAGATTCAAGGGATGCACTGCGCGAGCTGCGAGGTCTTAATCGAGCGCAAATTGAAAAAGCTGGAGAGCGTTCAGGAGGTCCAGGTGAGCTATGCCACTGGGAAAGCCCAGCTTCTTTGCTCTCGTGTGCCTCAATTACGCGATCTGCAAAATGCTGTAAAAGCGGATGGATATAGAATTCTTCCCTGGAAGAACCAGAGCCGTTTCAAGCCAAGGGCTTTCCAGAAAAATACGACGCGAGACTATGTAGAAATGGGAGCGGTTTTACTCATTCTCCTTGCACTCTACCAGGTCTTCTCACGCTTCCAGCTTCTTCCCCGCGGCTTTGGTATTTCACAAAACATGAGCTATGGCTTTATCTTCTTGATGGGCCTGGTCGCCTCTGTTTCATCCTGTATCGCCGTTGCTGGAGGGTTGCTGGTGGGAGTGGCGGCTACCTATAGCGAACGGCAGACGGCATCAGGTCCTTTCCAGAAATTGAAACCCTATCTGTTTTTTAACATAGGACGTGTTGTTTCCTACACCGCGTTTGGTGCCGTGATTGGTGCTCTCGGCTCAGTATTGACCCTTTCTCCACGACTCAATGGAATGATCACTGTTGTTGCGAGCGTCGCTATGCTGGTCCTGGGGTTTCAACTCCTCAAGCTCTTTCCCTGGATGAGAAAACTCCAGCCGAAGATGCCCAAATTCCTGGCGCATAAAATCTACGATGCCAGTGGCAAACCATCGAACGTCACCCCACTCCTGGTAGGAGCCGCAACGTTCTTCTTACCCTGCGGATTTACCCAGGCGCTGCAATTGTACGTGCTCAGTCAAGGGAACCCGTTGACTGGTGCGTTGACCATGCTCGCATTTTCTCTCGGGACACTCCCTGCGCTGCTGTCGTTAGGCGCCCTTTCCGGCCTGGCCACAGGGACAGCGCGACGCTACTTCGTGAAGTTTTCTGGCGTCCTTGTGATCCTGATCGGTCTCTTTAGCATGAATAACGGCCTCACCTTAGCAGGGGCTCCGTTCGCTCCTACGACGCTTCTAGCTCAGATCAGTTCTGCCAATGCGCCTGTGACAGGAAGCACCACCGCGCAGATTGTGGATGGGAAGCAGGTGGTTTCTATGAAGGTGGTGGGGCTTGAGTATGTTCCCAGTACCTTTACGGTGGTACAGGGGGTACCTGTAGAATGGCACGTTGATGGGAGCCAGGCGGAGGGATGTGCGCAAGTGCTGACCGTTCCAGACCTCGGATTGACCGCCTATTTACCCCCACAGGGCCCTAAAACGATTGTCTTTGTGCCCAAGGAAACCGGAAGCCTACGATTCAGTTGCCCGATGGCGATGACGACTGCTGGTGCCATGTTTACGGTCGTTCCCAATACGCAAGGAATTGTGGCAAATCCGGCAGTGAGTGCTTCCAGCACTGGTGATTCTTCGCCACAGGGGTGTCCGCCCCATCAAGCAGGGTGCTATGTGCAGAAACTGAGTGCGGAAATTACTGATGCCACTGGCTTCTCCCCGAATAGTTTTACGGTGAGGAAAGGCATGCCAGTTGCACTGACAATCGATGTGCAAGCAGTCCCTGCAGGGTGTATGAGCACCTTGATCATACCGGCCTTCAATGTCGCTCATACGTTTACTGCGGGCAACAATGTCCTCCAATTCACGCCGACAGAGACTGGTGTGTTTCCGATCACCTGTAGTATGGGGACGGCTTTCGGGCAGTTGACTGTGACCAATTAACAGACCTGGCACATTGAAAGGACCGAGCTTCGACCATGAAAACGCTGATAACGATTACAGGAATGCACTGCAACGCTTGTAAAGCGCTGATAGAAGATATGTGCAAAGATGTTACCGGTGTTGTAGCATGCACAGTAAACCTGAAAAAGGGAAATGCAGAAATCGAGCATGAGAGAAATCGAGCATGAGCCCACACTCAACCTGAATCTCCTCAAGCAAGAAATTGAGGGCGTTGGGCAGTACAAGGTTCTCTTGCCAAAGTAATGCCAAAAGGGTAGTTGCAAGCAGGAAGATGTCTGGCTCGTCGCCTTGTACCTGCCAGGCACTTTCTGCTTGCAACACAACCCTTCAGTGTGGTACGACTGCCGCAAGCAGCGACGAGGCATGCGTGACCAGCACCACCCATTCTTGTGGCAGCACTCCGCTCACGAACGTTCCCACGCCGAGCACAACGAGCACAAAGCGCAGGGTGCCTGGCTCCTTGTGCAAGGGCTTGTCCGCCGACGAACGCAAATACATTGGCTCGAGCACACGCACGTAGTAGAACAGTGAAAGAGTGATGTTCACCAACATGATGACCGCCAGCCACGTCCAGCCTGCGCCGAGCGCCGCTCCAAAGAGATAGGTTTTGCCGATGAAGCCGCCCAGCGGTGGAAAGCCCGCCAGCGAGAGCAGGCAGAGCGCCAGGACAGCCGCCGTCACAGGCAGGCGCCTCCCAAGCCCCACGAACCGCTTGATATCGTCCGACTGCAGTTGCCGCTCCACTGCATCCACGGCCAGGAATGCCCCCAGGTTCATGAAGAGGTAGACCGCGAGATACAAGAGCATCCCGGGTACGGCGAGTGCGCTACGCTCCGCGGCTGCCACCCCAACGAGGATATAGCCCACCTGGCCGATTGAGGAATAGGCGAGGAGGCGCTTGACGCTGGTTTGACGAAGAGCAAAGAGGTTGCCGACAGTCATAGTAATCGCGGCCAGGACGGCAAACAGTTCCGCCCAGTGCCCAAGATTATGCGGAAAGGCCACCAGCAGTGTGCGTAGGAGAACTGCCAGTCCTGCTGCCTTGGGGCCGACCGACAAAAATCCCGCGATAGGGGTAGGTGCCCCCTGGTATGCGTCGGGAGCCCAGGAGTGAAAGGGCACCAGCGTCACTTCAAAGCCATAACCTGCCAGCACGAGCAAGAAGGCCGCGACGGTGCTGACAACAGGCATAGCTGACAGCTTGGCTGCGAGTTCTGGTAGGCGTAATGTCCCCGTCATGCCAAAGAGCAAGACCATGCCGTAGATCATTACAGCGCCTACGGTGGCTGAGAAGAGGAACATTTTGAGAGCTGCCTCGGTAGCAAGACGGCTCTCCTTGGCAATGCCAATCAGGATATACGAGCCAACCGTCACTATTTGGATGAAGAGGGCAATGAGCGCGAGGTCCTGGCTGGCGGCCAGTCCCATCATTCCCAGGCACGTGAGCAGGAGCAAGGCAGGTACCTCGCCTTCGTGTGGTCGAGCGCGGAAATGACTCTGCGTCGCCAGCAAGACGAAAGCGGTCGTCGCAACGGCAAAAAGCTTGAAATAGACGGCGAACTGATCAACCGCATAGGTATCGAGAAAAATTGGCTGTGTGGAGAAGAAGAGCATACGTATACTTTCTACAGCCACAACAATAAGGCCCGCGAGTGCAATCCATGTTGCCATGTGCTTCTGCGCAGGTGGTAAAAATGGACCAAGTGGGAGCAGGAGAAGAATCAGACCTGCGAGTGTCAGTTCTGGTACAATCGCCCACAATTCCATGCCCATGCCGCCTTGCATTCCTCCCATATGTTTAGCGTCCTCCCGGCAGTATGCCTAAGGGGCTGCTGTGCAATGCCCCATTGATAATAGCCACGAATGGACCAGGCCAGATACCTAAAAGAATAATCAGTGCAGTAAGTGGAAGAAGGATGGCAAGCTCTCTTTTCGTCAGGCGAGGCAGTTTTGTCCATTCAGGAGGAACCTTACCAAGCAATACCCGCTGGAGTGTCCAGAGGAACATAGCCGTTGTCACAAGGATGCCCAGCAGCATACCAAACGCTGCCCAACGATAGACGCCCAGCGTTCCCAGGACAATCTGGACTTCGGCGGGAAAGTGGGCCAG
>WNFT01001510.1_pt1 | contig 19659 bp, 18 predicted proteins | sample 5400191 | NCBI WGS metagenome assembly WNFT01 (sample SAMN13153359, study PRJNA577476) | soil metagenome | isolation source: 80 cm saprolite under Madrone tree | place: USA:California | collected 2016-06-14 | reverse complement strand
ACCTTCCTGAAACGACGCGGCGGCAGATGATCGACCTGTGCAACGCGCGGCTGGCCGATGCCATCGATCTACAGACGCAGACGAAGCAGGCGCATTGGAACGTCAAGGGCCCGCATTTCATCGCCTTGCATGAGCTGTTCGACAAAGTGAACGAGGAAGTCGAAGACTACGTCGATCTGATCGCCGAGCGCGCTGTCCAGATCGGCGGGTCGGTGGAGGGCACGGCGCGGTCCGTCGCGAAGCGATCGACGCTCGCCGAGTATCCTCTGAAGATCGTGACCGGGCGACAGCACGTTGAGGCCCTCTCCTCGGCGCTGGCCGCCTTCGGCAAGGTGATCCGCAGTGCCATCGAGGAGAGCGATCGCGTCAACGACAAGGACACCAACGACATCTTCATCGAGATCTCGCGGGGTGTTGACAAATGGCTCTGGATGGTCGAGGCGCACCTCCACCCGGAGGGGTAATGGGCGAGGCAGGTCGTCTGACCGGGTTGCGCGCCCCGTCAAACGGTGCCAGCGCCGAGGAAGCCATCGACGAAGTCCTGGCCGAGTCGTTTCCAGCGAGCGATGCTCCACCGTGGACGCTCGGGCTCGATCCGCACTCCGCTTACCTGGCCGATTCGGAAGGGCCGGTCGCGAGCGAAATGGCCGCTCGATCCGACCGGGTTGCGAAACCCCGCTAGCTGGTCTCTACGATGACGTCCGCCGCCATTCCCGGCCGCAGCGCGACATCAGGCCGTCGTCCAACAAACACGAGCAGCACCGGGTCCGGCTGGGCCACGATGCCCTCGACGCGGGCAGATACAAAGTGCCCGCCGGCGCGCACCGTGGCGTGCTGCCCGAGGCGTAGATAGGCAAACTCAGACGGCGTGAAGCGCGCCAGCACCCACATCATGTTGCCCTCGAGGATCGACACGACCGGCTCAGAGACGCCGACGTACCCACCGGGAAGCACGCTGCGTCCCAGGACGCGGCCAGCTACCGGCGCCCGAATTTCCGTTTCGAGTCGGTTCACGCGCGCTTTCATGTACGCGGCGCGCGCCCTGTGCAGCTCGATCGAGGCAGGCAACGCCACGGGTGCCGACACACCTCCGGGATTCCGCGCGGCCGGAGAGGATTTCCTGGCCCTCGCCCTGGACTTCGCCAGTGCCAGGTCCAGGGCGGCTGCTGCCGCGGCGATCCGTCGATTGAGCTCGCAGTGGTCGAGCTCGACGAGCAGATCGTCTTTCTCCACGAGCTGGCCTTTCGCGACCAGCACGCGTTCAACCACCCCGTGCATCTTTGCCCTGACCTTGACGATCTCGCCGTCAATCTGGGCCTCGATGGCGGCAACGCGGCCGGGCCGCGAGGGAATTGCGCGAGCGAATGCATTCGCCTTCATGCGGAGCTCCACTGTTGAGTCCGCTTCCTTTCACGGATCGTGCCGAGACCGGTAACAGCGCCGGCTGGCACCACGGTGCCCGAACTCGCGAGACCGCCACCCGCCGCACCTCCGTCACTTTTGTCGCGCTGACACGTCTCCGCACACCGGTGTCGGTTCAGTGAACAGCCGTGCTCACCCAGGTGCCTGAATGCAGCCCGGCTCGTAGACGGCGGCTCGCTGGTCCGACTGCCACGAGTGGAGTGCAGCGCGCTCGCCCGAATATTCCTCGTCGGCCACGGGCGCGAACCGAAGGACGCCGAATGATTGCAGGACCTTCGCCGGCGGCTCATCGAGATGCATGGAGCACAGCGAGGCCGCGATACGGTCTGCTAGAGCCGACGGCAAGCGAGCGCTCACCACGATGGGCTGGATGGGATGAGGACCCCACGACTCGAGTATCCGCAGGCGGGACGCAAGGCTGGGTTCGCGGCGCCGAAGCACTGCGAGCGCGTTCGAATCGACCGCGGCACCGTCGACCTCGCCGGTGGCGACGAGCCGGACCGACTGGAGGTGCGAGCCAGACTCGCGGAGGGCCCGGAAGAACGGCGCGCCGCCGACGTCGCGGAGCCGGAGCAGGAGGTTGAGGTAACCGCTCCACGAACAGGGGTCGTTGAAGGCCCAGGTGCCGCCGCGAAGGTCCTCGAACCGGATCGCGGGGCTCCCATGCGCAACGACGACGTCCGAAAAGTAGACCGGCCGACCTTCGGTGCGCGGATCGTCGAACACGGGTGCGGCTGCAAGAAGCCGCACGGCTGGAGGCTGGAGATCGGTCATCCAGACGTATCCCGGCGAGCAGAGAAACCCGATGTCGGCCTCGCCCGAGCTGAACGGATCGACCTCGCCGGGCGGCGGCGCTGAGGTCCGGATCTGAAACCGGAGCGACGTCGTCAGACCGGTAGCCTCGGCGATTCGAGTTGCCACAGCGACGAAGAGGCCCTCGGGCAGGCTTGGCGCGAGATAGCTGACGAGCCGGAGATCGCTCACAGTCTCCTCGCGCAGCAGGATCCGGACCAATGACCCAGCGGTCAGGGCGCCTGCCAAAGAGAGTGTCCCTTTTGACCGATTCAGTGACAGGCTGATGGATTCACGACAGAGGCGCCGGATCGGCACACACGATCAATGCCGCGCGAGTGCCTCGGACTTCGAATTCGCCGATCTGCGGCGATCCGCGCGTGAATCGGGCGTTCTCGCCGCCCGGACGGCATCGGCACGGTCCGTGAATGGGTGCGGCGGATGACCAAGCACCGACAGATCCTGGCGCTCCTCCTGGCGAGCGCCGCTTGCCACAAGGTGACGCCGCCACCGCCACCGCCTCCTCCCGCTGTTCAGGTGACCGACGTCCTGCAGAGGGACGTGCCCATCTACCGCGAGTGGGTCGGAAGCCTGGATGGTTTCGTCAACGCTGACATCAAACCGCAAGTGGAGGGGTACATCCGCAAGCAGGTGTACCGGGAAGGGACGTTCGTCGCTCAGGGAGAGCTGCTGTTCTTGATCGATCCGCGCAATTACAAGGCGATAGCCGATCAGGCAAAGTCCACCCTCGACAGGGACGTGGCGGCCCTCGCGAAGGCGCGGCTGGACGTCGGACGGGACAGGCAACTGATTGTCCAGGACGCCATCACCCAGCAGCAGCTCGACAATGACCTCGCGGCCGAACGACAGGCAGCCGCGACCGTCGAATCGGATCGGGCAACGCTGGCGCGGGCGCAGCTCAACAGCGGCTGGACGCAGGTGACCTCGCCGATCGCGGGCATCGCAGGTATCGCGCTTGCGCAGGTCGGGACACTCGTCAGCACCTCGACAACCATGACGACGGTCTCGCAAGTCGATCCCATCAAGGTCCAGTTCAACATCGCCGAGACCGAGTACCTGCGCTCCGCCGGGGGCAACCACTGGGCCGAGCCTGGACGAGGCGCCGAACCCGCGCTCGAGATCATCCTCGACGATGGCAGCGTCTATCCGCACCGCGGGACCGTCGTCGTGACCAATCGCCAGGTCAACCCGCAGACGGGTACGATCGCGATCCAGGGGGTATTCCCGAATCCGGGGAACATCCTCCGCCCAGGTCAGTACGCGAAGGTGCGCGCCGCTGTCGAAACGCGAAAGGAAGCCCTGCTCGTGCCGCAAAGGGCCGTCAACGAGCTTCAGGGCGCGTCCCAGATCGGCGTCATCGCGGCGGACGGCAAGGTCGACGTCCGGGCGGTGCGCGCGGGGGAACAAGTCGGCAACCTATGGATCATTGACGACGGTCTTCGCCCCGACGAGAAGGTCATCGTCGAAGGATTCGCGCGCGTGAGGCCTGGCATGCTCGTGCGCGCCTCGCCTGCCGCTGACACCCCCACCGCCTCGGTGACCGCGTCGCCGGCAGCCGCGCCCTTCCGGGGAGAATAGGCCGTGTCCCGATTCTTCGTCGACCGCCCCATCGTAGCGATGGTCATCGCCATCCTCATGGTCATCGTCGGAGCCGTCGCAATGCTCGGCCTCCCCGTGGCCCAGTATCCGAACATCGTGCCTCCGCAGATCCAGGTGCAGACGACTTACGCAGGGGCGGATGCCGTCACGGTCGAGGAATCGGTCGCGACTCCCATCGAGCAGCAGATGTCCGGCGTCGAGGGCATGCTCTACATGCAGTCGACCAACGCCAATGACGGCACGCTCAGCCTGCAGGTTACCTTCGACGTCGAGAGCAACACCGACATCGACCAGGTGAACACGCAGAACCGGGTGGCCCAGGCGCAGGCGATCCTGCCGCCCGATGTCACCAACTACGGGCTCACCTACCGGCAGTCCACGGGTCTGCCACTGCTCCTCTTCTCCCTCTACTCGCCGAACGGGAGCTACGACACGCTCTTCATCGGGAACTACGCGACCATCAACCTGAACGACGCGCTCTACCGCGTACCGGGTGTAGGCCAGATCAACAATTACGGGACCTCCGATTACGCGATGCGCGTGTGGGTCAAGCCGGACAAGCTCGCCAAGCTCGGCCTCACCGTGTCCGATCTGGTAACGGCGATGCAGGCGCAGAACAACGTGAACCCGTCTGGCCGCCTGGGCGCGGAGCCCGTTTCGCCAGGCCAACAGTTCACCTACAGCGTCCGAGCGCAGGGACGGCTCCTCAAGGCCGAGGAGTTCGGCAAGATCGTCGTGCGGCTGGACCCGGACGGCTCGACGGTGCGGCTCAGCGACGTCGCTCGGATCGAGCTCGGCGCACTGACGTACACCCAAGTCGGCCGTTACAACGGGAAGCCGGCGCTCATCATCGCCGTGTCCCAGACTCCGGGCTCGAACGCTCTTGCCGTTGCGAGCGGGGTCAAGGCGACGATGGCGGAGTTGAAGAAACGCTTCCCCTCCGACCTCGACTACAGCATCTCCCTGGACACCACGCTGCCGGTGACCGAGGGCATCCGCGAGATCCTCATCACCCTTCTCGAGACCACGTTGCTCGTCGTCCTGGTGGTCTTCCTTTTCCTGCAGAGCTGGCGCGCCACCTTGATCCCGTTGATCGCCGTGCCGGTCTCGTTGGTCGGGACGTTCGCGGTCTTCCCGATGCTCGGCTTCTCCGTCAACTCGCTCTCGCTGTTCGGCCTCGTCCTCGCCATCGGCCTCGTGGTCGATGACGCGATCGTGGTGGTGGAGGCGGTCGAGCGCCTCATGGAGGAAGGGCTCTCGCCGCGGGACGCAACGCTGCAGGCAATGAAAGAGGTGTCGGCCCCGGTGGTCAGCGTCGCCGTCATCCTCGCGTCCGTGTTCATCCCCATGGCCTTCATGGGCGGAATCACGGGGCGCCTCAACAAGCAATTCGCGCTCACCATCGCCGTTTCCGTCCTCATCTCCGCCTTCAACGCGCTCACGCTTTCCCCGGCGCTCTCGGCGTTGCTGCTGCGGCCGCGTCAGGCTTCGAAAGGCCTGGTCGCCCGGTTTTTCGCGGGTTTCAACCGCTGGTTCGCCCGGGCGACCAGCGGATACGTGAAAACCTCGCGCCTGCTCATCCGCAAAGCGGTCCTCGGGGTCGCCATCCTGGTCGGATTCGTCGCTTTGGCGGGGCTCGCGGGTCGCCGCATTCCCTCGGGCTTCGTTCCCGACGAGGACCAGGGCTTCTTCTTCCTCAATGTCCAGCTCCCCGACGCTTCCTCGCTGGAGCGGACGGACGCCGTCTGCCGGAAGATCGAAGCGATCCTCGCTGCCACACCCGAGGTCTCGTCCTACAACACGGTAGTGGGCTTTTCGCTCCTGAGCTATAGCTCGGCGACATACAGCGGCTTCTATTTCGTGACGCTGAAAAATTGGTCGGAGCGTCCGGGCGCGGAGCACACCGACGTCGCGGTGATCGGCCGCCTCAACCGGGAGCTCGCCGGGAAGATCGACGAAGCGATCGCCTTCGGTTTTCCGCCTCCCGCCATCCCTGGCCTCGGGTTCTCGGGCGGCTTTTCCATGTGGCTCCAGGACCGCAGCGGCGGCGACGTCGCGTTCCTCGACTCGAACCTGAACAGGTTCCTGGCCGCTGCGAGCAAGCGCCCCGAGATCGGATCGGTCAACACCGTATTCCGCGCTTCGGTGCCCCAGATCTATGCCGACGTCGACCGAGACAAAGTGCTCAAGCAAGGCATCAGCCTCAGCAGCGTCTACCAGACCATGCAAGCATTCATGGGCGGGGCCTATATCAATCAGTTCAACCGCTTCGGCCGCCAATGGCGGGTTTATCTGCAAGCGGAGGGCGACCAGCGGGAGAACACAGGCGACATCTCCGGTTATTACGTCCGCAACGGGAAGGGCGACATGGTCCCTCTCTCGGCCGTCGCCTCCACCCGGCGCGTCTTCGGTCCGGAGTTCACGAACCGCTTCAACCTGTACCGCGCCGCCCACCTCATCGGTACCCCCGCGCCCGGCTACAGCTCCGACCAGGCGATGCAGGCGCTGGAGAACGTCGCCAACGAGGTCCTCCCCCGCGAGATGGGATTCGAGTGGGCCGACATCTCGTACCAGCAGCGCAAAGCCTCCGGGACCGGCAACCTGATTTTCCTGCTCTCGTTGGTCTGCGTCTTCCTCATCCTCGCCGCCCTCTACGAGAGCTGGTCGCTCCCGTTCAGCGTGCTGCTGTCCGTGCCGATCGCAGTTTTCGGAGCCTTCGCCGGCCTGCTCTTGCGAAATTACGATTTCGACGTCTACGGGCAGATCGCGCTCGTCATGCTCGTCGGTCTGGCGGCGAAGAATGCCATTCTCATCGTCGAATTTGCCAAGGGAGAGCTCGAGAAAGGCCGTCCTCTCGTCGAGGCCGCGTTGGAGGGGGCAAGACTTCGCTTCCGGCCGGTCCTCATGACTTCGTTCGCATTCATCTTCGGTCTCTTGCCGCTTTGGTTCGCGTCGGGAGCGGGTGCCGTCTCGAGGCGGATCCTGGGAACGGCAGTCATTACCGGCATGCTGACGGCGACCGGAATTGCGATCTTCATCATCCCGATGCTGTTCGTGCTCATCGAACGGGCGAGTCAATGGCGGAAGCCACACGGCCAGGGCGTGCTGCAGGGGCCGGCCCAGAGCGGAGGCAGCGGAGGGCGCGTCCCAGCGGCGCCCTACACGCCCGAGTGAACGTTCTGACGCATGCAATGATCGGTGGGTCCCGAAGGATGGTCAGCGAGGAGGCCGAGATCGAGGGCCACGTCGTCGGTCTCTTTGCTTGCATGCAGGCGCGCGTCGAACGGGTGCTCGCCAGCGAAGATCAGCTCATCGCGCAAGGCGATGTTCTCGTCGTGCTCGAGCACCGCGAGCTCGATGCGCAGCTCGAAGCTGCCGGACCGGATTTGCCTTCCGCGCCAGCGGCGGCGCTCGGAGGCCGCAGCTCGCGCCCCGGTCGCGTCAGGCCAGTCACCCTGTCGCAAGCTCACGCGATCCTCAGGAGCGGTTCAGCGAAGGCGGTCTCCCACCTGGTGGAGCCTGCCCCGGCGTCTGCGCTGGCCCGAAAAACGCGGCAACCATACCGCCTCGCTTCGCTGAACCGGGACAGAACCAAGCTACGGGCGCCGGTCGCGGGCCGGGTGATCCGCCGTGCTGTGGTGCCGGGTCAGCTGGTCGATCCATCGCGGCCGCTGGTCACGCTGGTCGAGCGGGACGACGTTTGGGTGCTGGCAAGCTTCAGGAAGGATCAGCTCGTCCACGTGCAAACCGGCCAGCGCGCGACGGTGCACGTCGGCGAGCGCGCTTTCGACGCCCGCGTGGACGGCGTCGTGCGAGCGGGCTCTCCGGTGCTGCTGGAGTTCGCAACCAGGCCCGATGTTCCGCCTCGTCCGGGGACGAGCGCAATCGTAGCGGTCGAGGTGGGTTGAACCCGCTGTATGGCAATCCGGCAGGGCGGGCTGTCGGCTCCGGGCGCGCATCTTGCTTTGTAGCGGGCCATGAACCGACGACCATTCTCGTGATGCGGTCGGGTCGAGGGGCATTCTACCTTGCCGACCTGGAGCAAACGCGAGGAGCATTCCATGAGCACGATCATCACCAGAGACGGCACACCGATCTCCGATCTCGAGGCCCCGGTTGCCGCCGCCAACCTGGATCTCGAAGAGGAGGTCGATCATGGGATCAACTTCGGCCGGATCGTCGGCAGAAGCCCTGCGCTGCGGCGGGCGCTCAAGCAGATCGAGACGGTGAGCGGCACGGTCAGCACGGTCGTCCTCGAGGGCGAGACGGGGACCGGCAAGGAGCTGCTGGCCCAGGCCATCCATGATCTCAGCGGCCGGCGCTCGGGCCCGTTCGTGAAGATCAACTGCGCAACGATTCCCGGCGGTCTCTTGGAAAGCGAGCTCTTCGGGCACGAGAAGGGAGCGTTCACGAGCGCTTCGGCTCAACGCGTCGGGCGTTTCGAGCTGGCGAATGGTGGAACCATCTTTCTCGACGAGGTCGGCGAGATCTCGCTCGAGCTGCAGCCGAAGTTCCTCCGCGTGCTCCAAGAGAGGGAATTCGAGCGTCTGGGCGGCACGTGCACCCTGCACGCCGACATCCGGGTGATCGCGGCGACGAACCGCGACCTGAGAGCGATGGTCGAGCGGGGGACGTTCCGGTCGGATCTCTACTACCGTCTGAACGTCTTTCCCGTCCGGGTCCCCGCGCTTCGAGAACGCCCGGAGGACATTCCTCTTCTGGTCCGGTGCTTCGTGGACGAGCTTTCGCGGCGCATGAACAAATCGTTCGCGGCCATCCCCTCCTCGACCATGAGAGATCTGTGCCGGTACTCGTGGCCGGGCAACATCCGGGAGCTCCAGAACATCGTTGAGCGTGCCGTCATCCTCTCGGCCGGTCCGGTCCTCGAATTCGACATCGGCGACCTGAACACTCGCGAGTCGCCGATGCGCAGGGCAGAGAGCAGAGTCGAGACGATGCCCTTGAGAAAGCTTCGCGACCAGCTGGAAGAAGCCCAACGCGATGCTATCCTCCATGCGCTGCGGCAAGCGGGTGGGCGCGTGGGAGGACCCGATGGTGCCGCGGACAGGCTCGGCCTGAAGCGCACGACACTCATCGGCCGCATGAAGCGACTCGGAATCGAGTCTCACTCGCGAGCTGGGAGGTCTTATGAAGCCTGTCAACCTGACCTGTCAAAGACGACCGCTTCTTGATACTCGCTGGCCATGAGCGACGCACTTCCTGTCGTTTACCTGGCGAGGCACGGCGAGACAGCCTGGACCCTCTCTGGCCAGCACACCGGGGCGACCGATCTACCGCTGACAGCGCACGGCGAGGCCGAGGCCTCCCGGCTCGGGGAGCGCCTTGCGGGATTGACGTTCGCCGCGGTGTTCACGAGTCCCCTGCAGCGCGCTGTCCGAACGTGCAACCTGGCTGGTTTCGGCTCCGTGGCTGAAGTCGATCCCGACCTCGTCGAATGGAACTACGGCATGTACGAAGGTCGCACCAGCGCCGAGATTCGCGCCGAGCGCCCCGATTGGCAGGTGTTCCGCGATGGCTGTCCGGGAGGGGAGTCGCCGGAGCAGGTGGGATCGCGGGCCGACCGGGTGATCCGCCGGGTGCGGGCAATCGGGCGGGACGTGCTGCTCTTTTCGAGCGGACACTTTCTCCGGGTGTTCGCCTCTCGCTGGCTCGGGCTCGAACCGGGGGCGGGCAGGTACTTCCTGCTCGGCACGGCCAGTCTCAGCGCCATGGGGTACGAGCATGATCGGTCCCAGCCGGTTATCCGTCTCTGGAACGAGAGCCCTCACGAATGGCGCGCGGACCGAGGTCGAGTGGGGCACCAGGAGAAGCATGGCGATGAGCGTACGACATCTGGCACGTGAACCCGTGTCCGGTGCCATGATGGGGCCGCGCACCTACGTCTCCGCCCTGGACAAGGCGAGCTGACAGGAAAGGGAGAACCGATGACGAGAATGCTGCCACTAAACGCGCGCCAGTCGTGGAAGGCGCTCCAAGCCCACCAGGAGAAGATCCGGGAGGTGCACCTCCGTACGCTCTTCGCCGACGACGCGACGCGCGGCGAGCGCTTCACCGCGGAGGCGGCCGGAATCCATCTCGACTACTCCAAGAATCGCGTCACGGACGAGACCCTGGCGCTGCTCCGCCGGCTGGCCGAGGAGTCCGGCCTGCGCGAACGCATCGACGCCATGTTCCGGGGAGACAAGATCAACCTGACGGAAAACCGATCCGTCCTGCATGTTGCCCTGCGCGCCCCGCGCGGCGCGTCGATCCTCGTGGACGGCAAGGACGTGGTGCCCGACGTCCACGCCGTGCTCGGCGCGATGACCGACTTCTCCAACCGGGTGCGGAGCGGGGCGTGGAAGGGGCACACCGGCAAGCGCATTCGCAACGTGGTCAACATCGGCATCGGCGGATCCGACCTCGGCCCCGTGATGGCCTACGAGGCCCTCAAGCACTACAGCGATCGCGCGATGACCTTTCGCTTCGTCTCGAACGTCGACGGGACCGATCTGGTGGAGGCGACCCGCGACCTGGACCCTGCCGAAACGCTCTTCATCGCCTCCTCGAAGACCTTCACGACGCTGGAGACGATGACCAACGCGGAGAGCGCACGCCAGTGGTTGCTCGAGGGCCTGGGCGGTGACCTCAAGGCGGTGGCCAAGCATTTCGTCGCCGTCTCCACCAACGCCCGCAAGGTGTCTGAGTTCGGGATCGACACCGCGAACATGTTCGGATTCTGGGACTGGGTGGGCGGGCGCTACTCGATGGACTCCGCCATCGGTCTATCGACGATGATCGCCGTCGGTCCGGAGAACTTCCGCGCTCTCCTGGACGGTTTCCACCAGATGGACGAGCACTTCCGCACCGCCCCATTCGAGCGCAACCTGCCGGTGCTCCTCGGCCTGTTGACCGTCTGGTACGCGGATTTCTTCGGCGCCGAGACGGTGGCCGTCCTTCCCTACGAGCAATACCTGAAGCGCTTCCCCGCGTACCTGCAGCAGCTGACGATGGAGAGCAACGGCAAGCACGTCACGCGGGAGGGAGCGGAGGTCAGCTATCCGACCGGGCCCGTCTACTGGGGAGAACCGGGAACCAACGGGCAGCATTCGTTCTACCAGTTGATCCATCAGGGGACCCGTCTCATCCCTTGTGACTTCATCGCCTTCGGCCACAGCTTGAACCCGCTTGGCCGGCATCACGACATGCTGCTGGCCAACGTATTCGCGCAGACCGAGGCGCTGGCATTTGGCAAGACCCGTGAGCAAGTCAAGGCCGAGGGTACGCCGGACGACCTCGTTCCCCATCGCGTGTTCCGGGGCAATCGCCCCTCGAATACGATGTTCGCCGAGCGGCTGACGCCGGAAACGCTCGGAGCGCTGGTCGCGCTCTACGAGCACAGCGTGTTTACCCAGGGCGCCATCTGGGACGTCGACTCGTTCGATCAGTGGGGGGTCGAGCTGGGCAAGGTGCTGGCCCAGCGCATCATCCCCGAGCTCGAGAGCGAGACGGAACCAACGCCCGGCCATGACAGCTCGACGAACAACCTGATCCGCCGCTACCGGAAAATGAGGAACGCGAAATAGGACGGCAACGGCGTTCGATCACGGAATCCGATAAGCGGGAGAGACGCTTGGTGGATGACGCGCGCGGCAAGGGACGAAGCGCGCCACTAGGAGCGACGCCCTCCGACGGCGGCGTCAACTTCAGCATCTTCTCGCGCGCAGCCACCGGCGTGGAGTTGCTGCTCTTCGAGCGGGAGGACGACGCGCGCGCGACGCGCGTCATCCCGCTCGACCCCGCGGCGAATCGGACGTACCACTACTGGCACGTCTTCGTGCCGGGCCTTCGGGCGGGCCAGATGTACGGGTATCGCGTGCACGGAGCGTGGGATCCCGCGAGCGGGATGCGCTTCGACCCGACCAAGGTGCTCCTCGATCCCTATGGTCGAGGAGTGGTCGTTCCGAAGAGCTACAGCCGCGAGGCTGCCTGCGGTGAAACCGACACGACCGCCACGGCGATGAAGAGCGTCGTGGCCGACGTTTCCTCGTACGATTGGGAGGGCGACGTCCCACTGCAACGGCCGTCGTCGCGGACCATCATCTACGAGATGCACGTGAGAGGATTCACGCGCCATCCCAGCTCGGGGGTCTCGGAGAAAACGCGTGGGACGTATGCCGGCGTGGTCGAGAAGATTCCCTATCTCCAGCAACTGGGCATCACTGCCGTCGAGCTGATGCCTGTGTTCCAGTTCGACGCCCTGGATGCGCCGCTCGGACGGGTCAACTACTGGGGATATGCGCCGATCTCTTTCTTTGCGCCGCACCACGGCTACAGCTCCGGCGAGGATCCGCTCGCTCCAATCAACGAGTTCCGCGAAATGGTGAAGGCGCTCCACCGAGCAGGCATCGAGGTCATTCTCGACGTCGTCTTCAACCACACCGCGGAGGGCGGTGACGGCGGGCCGACGTTGAGCTTCCGCGGGCTGGACAACACGACGTACTACATCCTCGAACAGGATCGCTCACGCTATGCCAACTACAGCGGCACGGGGAATACGCTGAACGCCAATCATCCGATCGTGCGTCGGATGATCGTGGACTGCCTCCGGTATTGGGTGGAGACGATGCACGTCGACGGGTTTCGCTTCGACCTCGCGTCGATCCTGGCGCGCGACCCGTCCGGCCAGGTAATCCCGAATCCGCCGGTGCTGTGGGACATCGAGTCGGAGCCCGCGCTGGCGGGGACGAAGCTCATCGCCGAAGCATGGGATGCGGCTGGCCTGTACCAGGTGGGGACCTTCACCGGCGACAGTTGGAAGGAATGGAACGGACGCTTCCGCGACGACGTCCGCAGCTTCTTCCGCGGCGAGGAAGGCTCGATCAACGCATTTGTCGACCGCTTGATCGGCAGCCCGTCGCTGTACGGCCACAAGGAGCGCGAGCCCGAGCAGAGCGTCAACTTCGTCACCTGCCACGATGGCTTCACCTTGAACGATCTCGTCTCCTACGACATCAAGCACAACGAGGCCAACGGCGAGGACAACCGGGACGGCGCCGATGACAACCGAAGCTGGAACTGTGGAGTGGAAGGCCCGACGGAGGATCCCGCGGTCGACAGGCTGCGAACGCGGCAGGTGAAGAACTTCTTCACCGTGACGATGTTGTCCGGGGGGATGCCCATGATGCTGATGGGCGACGAAGTGCGCCGTACGCAAGGAGGCAACAACAACGCCTATTGTCTGGACAACGAGACCAGCTGGTTCGATTGGACGCTGCTTGCGAAGCGAGCCGACGTGCACCGGTTCGTGACCTTGCTCAATGCTCGCCGGGTCTTGCGAGACGTGGAGCACGAACGGCAGCGGGTGGCCCTGAACCAGCTGATCCGCCAGACAGACTTGACCTGGCACGGCGTCAGACTCCACGAACCTGACTGGGGCCAAGGCTCGCATAGCGTGGCGTTCACTACGAGAATCCCGAGCGAGCGAGTGCTCTTCCACGTGATCCTCAACGCGTACTGGGAGCCGCTCGAATTCGAGCTTCCGCCGGTGGCCGCTGGCGGTGGACATCCATGGCGCCGATGGATCGACACCTTTCTCGAGTCTCCGCACGATATCGCCGACTGGGACCGGGCTCCCTTGGTCTCCGGCGACAGGTACCGCGCGGAGCCCCGGTCCGTGGTCGTGTTGTTCGCGGGTCTCGAACCGGCGCCTACCGTAACGCCGATGTCATGGGAGTCTGGCGCGAACGATCGTCCCGGGGGGCAGGGGAGAAGTCAGGATGGAACGACCTAGGCGAGCCCCAAGAGGATGCTGCGCACCCTGAAGAATGGCGACGGGTACAGTCCTGGCCGCCTTCCTGGTGCCCGTGTTCTTCGTCGTCGTCCGGCGCTTCGCCCGAGCCAGGGTGGCCGCGGGTCCCGTTCCCGAGACGGCTTGAAGGGTCCAGTTGTGTTTCACTCGGTGGTCCGGCGCTTGCCGGCGCAGACCATCAACCCCAGCGTCCCGAGGCCGCAGAAGGCGAGCGGAGCCAGGGCCGGCGGCCGGCTGCCCATCTTGATGCCGCCGTCCTGGCCGAGCGGAACGCTCCACGCGCGGAGCAGGTCGCGAATGCCGCCAAGAAGATGTCCATCGGTATGAAACCAGAATCCGGCGATTCCGACCGCGACGCCCAGGGCGAACAATGCGCCGAGGGCGCCGCGTCCCCAGGTGGACCAGCGGCGCAAGGCGAAGGCTCCTGCCACCAGCGTCGAGCCGCAGTACACCAGCGGTATCCATGAGCGCCACGTCTCACCCAGTACCTCGCGGTGCTCGAAACGCAGCTCGAGGAGCAGGAAAGCCGCGCCTCCGACCAGGAAGGCTGCCAGGAGCCGGTCGCGATCGGCGGCCAGGGCGAGCGGGAAGGGGAGGATGCCTTTGCGCACGGTCATCTCCGTCAAGGTTTGACGACGATCTCGCCGGCCATCTCCTCGTGCCCGCTGCCGCAGAAAATGTCGCAGTGGAAGAGGAAGGTGCCGGGCTTTGCCGGCGAGATGCGGACGCGCGTAACCTTGCCCGGTTCGATGCTCTCGTCGATGTTCAGGTCGGAGACCTGGAAGCCGTGCTTGCGATCGAGCGTGGTCAGCTCGAGCACCACCGGCTCGCCCAGCTTCAGCTCGATGACCGCGGGGGTGAACTTGAACTTCTCGGCGGTCACCTGGATGACCTTTTCCTGCGCCGCCACGTCCGACCAGGCGAGAACGGCAGCGGACGAACCCGCCAGGATCCAGTGCAGGCGGCGCATCAGTAGGTTCCGCTCGCAGCCGCCGGCTGCACCGCTGCCGTGCCCTCGAGCGAGTCTTCCTTGAGCGTGAGCACCAGACGAGTCTCGCCGACGGAGATCTGGCGGTATCCGAGGCCGCGCCGCGGATGCGCGGGATCCCACGGCACCGGCGCGCGCTTGGGTTGCGAGAGCGGCGCAGGCAGCGGGAAGATGAGCGACTGGGCCGCGTGATGCGCGATGGCGCCGGTGCGGAAGTGGTGCTCCTGATGGATGTGCCCGTAGAAAACGGTCACGTTCTTCCAGTGCTGCAACAGATCGATGGCCTTGCTGCCGTCCTTCGTGGCCCAGTCCCACTGCGGGGCCAGGTCGAAGAGCGGCCGGTGCGTGAACACCACGATGGGCGCCTCGGCGGGCAGCGGCTTGAGATCCGCGAGGAGCCAGTCGAGCTGCGCGTCGCCGATGGCCGCCTGCGCGTCGGAGACGTTGTCGAGCACGGCGAAGTGAAGTCCCTTGTGGTCAAACGAGTAGTGTGTCGCCCCGAAGTGTTCCTGGAACGCCTTGCCCTGGTCGAGCGAGGCGTCGTGCTCGCCGGGCATGTAGCGCTGCACGGGCGCCTTCAGTCCTCCGACGATGGCCTTGAACTCGCGCATGCGCTTGTGGCGCTCGGCCTCGTCGTCGGTGGTGTGGGTCAGGTCGCCGGTGAAGACGACGAAGTCGGGTTGCTGCGGGAGCGCGTTGACCGCCTCGACCGCCTGCCGGAGGGTGTTGGCCGCCTCGGGGTTCGGCGGACCCTTGAAGCCCCAGTGAGTGTCGGAGAGCTGGACGAAAAGGAAATCATCCTCCCCTCCGCCCGACTTGCGCAGGATCCTGGTGCATGCTCCGGCCAACCCCGAAGCGAAGACCACGCCTCCGAATCCGAGAAGCTTGATGAGCTCGCGACGTCCTTTGGGTTCGTTCATGGGAAACCCTCCGGCGCCGTGACTGCCCGGGTCTGACGTCTATTCCCGACCCGGCAGTCAGCGCTGGTGGCGCGCGAGCTCGACGAGCTTCTGCAGCTCGGCCTCATTCAGGTCCGAAACTGCCCAGTAGTGCATGCCATCCTTCGCCCAGCAGTATGCGTTGTAGCCGCGTCGCGAGACGCGCTGGAGCGGCTCGTCGCCCCCGCGCTTGCTCGGCCAGACGAACAGGTTCACCACGTGCTGAGCGCGCTTGTACACGAGCGATGCCGCGGGCGTGTTCTCGACGTAGTCGAGCCGACCCCCGACCAGCGGGAAGCCTTCGGGCGCCCAGTCCGTCACCGATACGGAGTAATCGAGCTTGCCCTGGAACCAGGGCTTGACCGTGTGCTGGTCCGACGAAGCCACGTCGGTGAGGTGATTGGCCAGCAGCGAGCGCACGTGCGCCGCGACCACGGCGTCCGCGACCGAGGCTTCGGAGGGCTGCGGCCACAAGCGCGGCCCTGCGACGATGAGCAGCGCGGCGGCTGCTGCAGCCGGCGCGAGCGCCGCCCACCTCCAGGCACGCAGCACGGGCCGCGCCGCTCGCGCAGGCAACATGGCAGGTGCGGGCGCGGCCGGTTCGACCGCGCGCACCACGTCTCGCAGGCGGGCTTCCAACTCCTGTGGCATCGGGTACCGGGTCAAGCTCGTCCGCGCGGAGGCCTGCAGCTCGCGCAGGCCCTTCTCCTCGGCGCTGCAGCCCGGGCAGCGCGCGAGGTGCTCCTCCAATTCGAGCGCGCCGCGCAGGTCGAGCTCGTTGTCCAGGTAGGCATCCAGCAGCCGCTGCGTCTCGTGGCAGATCATGACCTGCTCCCGGCCTGCTCGCGCCGCGTGACCGCCGCCTGCAATTGACGCCGCGCGCGGGACAGCCGCGACATCACCGTTCCGATGGGAATACGGGCCAGCTCGGCGATCTCCTTGTACGAAAGTCCTTCCATCTCCCGGAGGACGAAGACCTCCCGGAACTCGACGGGCAGCGCTTCGACGGCTTCGTTGAGAAACCGCGCCTGGGCGGAACGCAGCAGCAGTACCTCGGGCGTGTCGGAGGTGCGCCCGTTCGAGATGGTCTCGGTGTGCAACTCCTCGTCGAACTCGGTGCCCAGCTCGCGCGCGCGGTTCTGCTGCAGGAACGTATAGGCGCTGTTGCGGACCACGGTGAGGAGCCAGGCCCGCGGGTTGGTGCCGGCGAAGCCGTCGAAAAACCGGAATGCGCGCACGACGGCCTCCTGCATGACGTCCTCGGCATCGTGATCGTTGCGCAAGAGCCAGCGCGCCAGGTTGTAGCCGGCCGGGAGGTGAGGCAGCACGAGCTGCTCGAACGACACGACGCGGTCCGGCAACGCTCCTCCGAATGCCCAGGTCCAATCATGCGACCGGGCCCCCGGCCACTTTATTCCCGTCCCGCAAGGGCGCTCGGCGCTTTCGGTTTTTGGGCCGCCCGTAGAGCGCTCGTGGTACGGCGGGGGCGATGTCGAGAAGCGTCGTTCCGCTCCGACTACCAGGTGAACGCGCGCCCCATGGAGGGGCGCCCAGACGAAAGGAATCGACCATGAAATACCTGCTGATGATGAACACCCCCGGAGGCCCCTACCAGATCGCCCGCTGGCCGCAGCAGGACATCAAGGCGCACATTGCGTTCATGGTCAGCTTCGCCAAGAAGCTCAGGGAGTCGGGCGAGCTGGTGTCCGCCGAGGGCCTGGCCGCTCCCGATCAGGCCAAGCGCGTGCGCGCCGGAAAGGATGGCAAGCCGATCACGGACGGCGTGTTCCCCGAGTCGAAGGAGTTTCTCGCCGGGTACTGGATCGTGGACGTCGAGAGCCCCGAGCGCGCCTGCCAGATCGCCGCGCAGGCCTCCGCCGCTCCCGGCCCCGGCGGGGCGCCACTCAACATGGCGATCGAGGTGCGGGAAGTGATGAGCGGGGCGCCGAAAGACTGGCTCTGATGACGCCGTCACCGCACTCCAGCGCCCAGGATCTGTTGCGCGACCTCGCGCCGCAAGTGCTGGGCGCCGTCATCCGGCGGTTCCGCGACTTCGCCGCTTCTGAGGATGCGGTTCAGGAAGCCCTGATCGCGGCCGCCACGCAGTGGCCGCCTGATGGCCTGCCCGAAAACCCGCGCGCCTGGCTGATCCAGGTCGCGTCGCGACGAGTCGCCGATCACGTCCGCGCCGAGACCGCCCGCCGGAACCGCGAGGCGATCGTGGTCAGCCTGGTGCCCCCGGAGGAACAGCTTGCCCTGGCGGCGGATGAGGAGGACGCGAGGGAGCGGGACGATACCCTCGACCTGCTCTTCATGTGTTGCCACCCGGTGCTCTCGTCATCGTCCGCGATCGCGCTCACGCTGCGCGCCGTCGGCGGCTTGACGACCTTCGAGATTGCCAAGGCGTTCCTGGTGCCGGAAGCGACGATGGCGCAGCGGATCAGCCGAGCGAAGCAGAGCATCAAGCTCTCAGGGGTGCCCTTCAAGATGCCTGGGGCCGAGGAGCTCGCCACGCGCCTCGGCGCGGTGATGCATGTGCTGTATCTGATCTTCAGCGAGGGTTACACGGCAACCTCCGGCCCGGAGCTCCACCGCAGCGACCTCTCGGGGGAGGCATTCCGTCTCACGCGCATGCTTCATCGTCTCGTTCCGGACGATGCCGAGGTCGCGGGGCTCCTCTCGCTCATGCTCTTGACCGATGCGCGTCGCGCCGCGCGAACCGGGGCGTCGGGCGAGCTCATCCCGCTCGACCAGCAGGACCGGACCCTGTGGGAACGGAGCGCCATCGCTGAGGGGGTGGCACTCCTCACCGCGACATTGTCGCGGGGGTCGATCGGCCCGTATCAGGTGCAAGCGGCGATCGCGGCGGTGCACGACGAGGCCGCAAGCGCCGAGGACACGGACTGGGCGCAGATCCTGGGGCTCTACGGCCTCTTGCAGCGCATGTCCGACAATCCGATGGTGACACTCAACCACGCGATCGCGCTGGCGATGGTTCACGGCCCGGCTGCGGGCCTCGAGCGCCTCGACGCGCTCGTCGCGGACCCGCGCCTGCAGGGTCATCATCGCCTCGACGCGGTCCGTGCGCATCTCCTGGAGCGGGCGGGCGACCACCAGGGCGCGATCGCGCACTACCGGCGCGCAGCGGAGCGGACGACGAGCACGTCGGAGCGGGACTACCTCCTGATGCACGCGGCTCGGCTGAGCGAGACCTTCTCACTACCTGAGAGGAGGCGCCTTTAGACGACGACCGTTGCCGCGAGGTTCCTCGCGGGTCGTCTGGGCCGCCTCGGCGAGCTTCCTGATCCGTTCTGCCGAGCAAGATCGGGTACGAAACTAGCGGATTGCCCTGGATGAATGGATAACCAAAGCGTGCCTAGCGAACGCGTTCTCGCTGTCTGGAGCTTGATGGCGGTCGTGGTCCCTCTTGCGGCCGGCCGGCTCGGCCGCGGCAAGAGCAGCGTGGACCGCTACTTTTTCGGAAGCTGCGCACTCCTGACGTTCTTGTTCATCGGCTTCGTGCCGCGGACGACCCTCGATCCAGCCCTGGCGGCAGTTGCGACGTTCGGGTTCAGCGGATTGGTGGCACTCGTCTATCTGGCACTCTCCTCTTTCGCGCGGCACGCAACAGCCGGCCTGCTGGTCCTGCTCGGGGTCGTCGACATCGCGGGGCTTGCGGTCGTTCACTTCAGTGCGCGCAGAGGCCTTGCCTATTTGCCCTTCTCGCTGCTCACCCTGGCAGCGACGGCCGTGGCAGGGTTGGCGGCCCTCTGGTTCATCGAGCGCATCGGGTCAAAGGGCGCCGCCGGAATGCACTGAGGCGGGGCGCGCGAGGCGTTCGGCCTGGCGCTCGTCGAGCGGCACGAAGCGGTCTTGCCCGGGATCGTAAGCGAGCACCTCGGCGTTGCCGATGTCGAACCAGAAGGCGTGCAGGCGCAGCCCACCCTCCTTCTCGGCGCGCTCGACCACCGGGTAGCTGCGCAGGTGCTCGAGTTGGAGCAGCACGTTCGCCTGCGAGAGCCGGTCCACGGCTTCCACCGCGGTGCGATCCGGAACGCGCTCGAGCGCGCGCTCCGCGTGCCGCAGCC
>WNFT01004384.1_pt1 | contig 19665 bp, 19 predicted proteins | sample 5400191 | NCBI WGS metagenome assembly WNFT01 (sample SAMN13153359, study PRJNA577476) | soil metagenome | isolation source: 80 cm saprolite under Madrone tree | place: USA:California | collected 2016-06-14 | reverse complement strand
ATATTCGTGTTCTCGCCGGTGACCGGCCTACTTGAACGGCCGCGCGACGGCGACCCGCTCTCGGCCAACGTCGTCGCCATACCCGGCGAGCGTGTCGCCGACGCGATCTCGGCAGCCTAGGCTCGCGACCAGAGGCGTTCTTCGGGATGCCAGCACGGCTCACTTCGGCGGCGGACGCCCTTCGCGACTGGGCAACCGGCGCGGCCCTTCCGCTGTGCGCGACCGCAGGTTTCGACGTCCAGCCCGGACGATTCGAGGAGCGGTTGACGTTGCGTGCCGAGCGGTTGCCCGACGTTCCCCTTAGGTTGATGTCGCAGGCGCGCCAGATTTACGCCTACGCCGTGGCGGCCAGGAGAGGCTGGTACCCCGACGCAGGCCAACTGGTCGAGCACGCCTATGCCTCGATGGTGCGGGACTATCACGGACGGGACGATCGAAGCGGTTGGATATTCTCGATCCGGCGCGATGGCGCAGTGGCCGATGCGCGCCGGGATCTTTACACCCACGCCTTCGTGCTTCTGGCAATCGCGGCGTATGTCAAAGCAACGGGAAAGCACCAGGCGCTTGGTCTGGCCGACGAGACCCTGGGGTTCATCGAACGCCATATGACCGCACCACAAGGCGGTGGCTTCGTCGAGGAGCTGCCGTCGGCCGGCGGCAGCCGCCGGCAGAACCCGCACATGCATCTGTTCGAAGCGATGCTTTTGCTGTGGGAGTGTTCGGGCGATGCCCGATACCTGGCGCGTGCCGGCACGCTCTTCGATCTCTTCGCCTCGCGCTTCTTTCGGTCCGATCCGGGCGTTCTCGGTGAACATTTCACGCCCTCCCTGACGCCGGCGGAAGGCATCGCCGGCAGGGTCGTGGAACCGGGCCATCACTATGAATGGATCTGGCTGCTGCGGCGCTTCGAGCGCGCCAGCGGCCGCTCGATGCAGCGATATGTCGACGCGCTCTACGCGCACGCCGATCGACACGGATTCGACGAGGCGGGTCTGATCGTCGATGAGCTGCTCATCGACGGCTCCCACCACAAGCGATCGCGCCGCATCTGGCCGATCGCCGAAGCGATCCGGGCAAACGTCGTCGAGGCTCGATGGGGGCGCGCAGGATCTGCGGCAAAGGCAGCTTCCCTGGCCGTCCGGTTACGCCAACGGTTCTTGACGACTGATCCCGCCGGCGGCTGGTTCGACAAGCTCGACGCCGACGGCGCGTGCATCAGTCGATTCATGCCGGCCAGCACGTTGTACCACCTGGTCGGCGCGATCGATGAACTGGATCAGCCGGCCGCGTCGGCAAGCGACGCCAGGCGGGGTGCGATGGAGTCCGTTCAGCGACGATGACCCTGGTCGCGTTCGGACAGGATCGGATTGTCGATCGGCCACCAGATCTTCAGTGCCGGATCGTTCCACAAAAGCGTGAATTGGCCGGCGCGGTCGTACTCGGTGCTTTGCTTGTAGTGGAAGATCGCCCGCTCGCTCATCACCAGGTGTCCGTTGCCGAAGTTCGGTGGCACCAGGATCTGCAGACGATTGCTGTCCGAGAGGGTGAACGCCGCCCATTCGCGGTACTGCGACGAGTTCGGATCGTTATTGACCACCACCAGGTAGAAGCTGCCCTGCAGGCAGGAGATCAGCTTCCAGGTCGTGCTGTCACCGTGGATGCCGCGCAGCACGTGGCGGTGCGACACCGAAATGTCGTCCTGGATGAAGTCGATCGGAATGCCGGCGGTGAAGTAGGCGTTGCGATTGTAGGTCTCGATGTAATGACCGCGAAAGTCCTCGAAGACCGTCGGCGGCTTGATCAGCAGCACCGATTCGAGTTTGGTGGTGAACACTTCCATTGCTGCTGTCATTCCCTCGCTCCCTATTTCCGTCGTCCTGAGCGCAGCGAAGGACCTCATGGCATTTCAACGAGCATGCCGGCTGCAATCGGCATGAGATCCTTCGCTGCGCTCAGGATGACAGCAATTCTTCCTTCCGATAGACGATCGTCGAGCCCGTGAAGTCGGTGGAAATCGGCACCGTGATGAGATGTGACAGCGCGGCGCGCACGGCGGCCTGGCGATCCGGAGGCACCACGAACACCATGAAGCCCGTGCCGCCGGCGCCGAGCAGCTTGCCGCCCAGCGCACCGGCGCGCCGCGCGTCGTCGTAGGTGCGGTCGATCATCGTCGTGCTGGTGCCGTCGGTCAGGCGCCGTTTCAGCGCCCAGCTTTCGTGCAGGAGCTGGCCGAATTCGGCCAGTCGGCCGGCATGCAGCATGTCGACGGCCACCTCGACCATGTCGCGCATGCGCGTCATGTGCTCGGCATTGGCATCGAGCTTGCTGATCAGTCTCTTGGCAAACTCCGAGGAGATGCGGCTGCTGCCCGTATAGAAGAGCATCAGCCATTTCTCGAAATCGCCGCGCTGGGTCTCGCTGAGGCCCACGGGCGTGATCGAGAACGAGTCGTCGCGCTCGAACTTGATGACGTTCATGCCGCCGTAGGCGCTGGCGATCTGGTCCTGGCAGCCGACGCTTTCCTTGAGCTTGTTCTGCTCGAGGTCGGTGGCGCTCACGGCGAGCGCATGAGCGTCGAGCTGCTTGCCGCGCATGGCGTTCAGCACGTTCATCAACCCGACGGCGAAGGCCGAGCTCGAGCCGATCCCGGAGCGTGCCGGCAGGTCGCCCTGATGGAAAAGCTCGACGCCCTCGCTGTCGTCGAAGCCCAGCACCTGCAGACCGGCGCGCACGGCGGGATGCTGGATCTCGGCGATCGCACCGACCGGCTCGATATGCGACCAGATGATGCGATGGCGGATGCCGAAGAACGGCGGCAAGAAGCCGGTGCCGATGTAGCAGTATTTGTTGATGGCCATCGACAGCACGGCGCCGCCATGCCTGCGGTACCAGGCCGGGTAGTCTGTGCCGCCGCCAAAGAACGAAACGCGATAGGGCGTCCGGGAAATCGCCATCAGCATGTAAAAGCCATCAACCTTTCTGACTGCCGCCTGACTGCCGGATCTGCCGCCGTCAGCGGGTCAGAAAACGGTCGCCTTCCGTTGCCACGCGACCCCGCCAGTAGTCCAGCAGATCGCGCAGGGTCGTCTCGTAGGGGATTTCGGGCTTCCAGCCCGTATGGGCGTGGAATTTGGCGGTATTCGGGACCTGCAGATCGGCGTCGATCGGGCGCAGGCGATCGCGGTCGACTTCGACCTTGATGTCGGCCTTGCAGGGCGAGAAGGAGATCAGTGTGTCGAGGATGTCCTTGACCGTGCAGGAATGGCTGCCGCCGATATTGTAGTAGGCACCCGGCGTCGGGTTGACGGTCACCAGCATGTAGTAGGCGCGCACGGCGTCGCGCACGTCGGCGACGGTGCGCAGGGATTGCAGGTTGCCGACCTTGACCACGGGCGGGATGCGATTGTGCTCGATCATCGCGATTTGCTTGGCGAAGGTCGACTCGGCGAAGACGTCGCCGCGCCGTGGACCGGTGTGGGTGAACATCCGCGTCGTCATGACCGTCATGCCGTAGGCCTCGGCATAGAAACGCCCGACGAGATCGGTGCCGACCTTGGAGATGGCGTAGGGCGACGCCGGGTGGAAGGTGCATTCCTCGTCGATCGGCAGCTTCTCCTTCGGCACGCGCCCGAACACCTCGGACGAGGCGCAGACATGGATGATCGCCTTGGGGGCATGCTGCTTCAGCGCATCGAGGACGCGCACCGTTCCCTGGACGTTGGTGTCCATGGTGTCGAGCGGGGCATCGAAGCTGGAGCGTGGAAAGCTCTGCGCGGCGAGGTGGAAGACGTAGTCCGGCTTGGCGTTGGCCACGACGTTCTGGATCGACATCGTGTCGCGCAGGTCGCCGTACAGCAGCGAGACACGATCGCCGGCATTGATCCGCCAAGCGATGTTGGCGAGATTGTCGAGCGGGCTGCGCCATCGGCACATCCCGATCACGTCCCAATCCGTCCGCTCGAGCAGGAACTCGGCCAAGTGGGAACCGACCATTCCCGTGATGCCCGTAATGAGGGCGCGTCGAGCAGCCATCGTTCGCCTGTTCTACCTCCGCTGTCGCGGTCTACTTAGTTGAGGCGAAAGCAAAAGGCCACCCCGGCTGTCCGGCCGCAAGAAGCGGCCGAGACCTCGCCGTTGCCTTGCGAGTCGGAGGTCTCTATGGTCCGACCCATCCCAAAACAACGATCAGTCACGATGCCTCTTGCCCGCGATCCCCTGCCCAAAACGACGTCGATACAGTTGTTCAAGAGCCTTTTCATGGCTCGGCGTTCGGAAGAGTACATCGTCAAGCACTATCCCGAAAACCTCATGCGCACCCCCATGCATATGTCGATGGGCCAGGAATTCGTGCCGGTCGGCGTTTGCGCGGCGCTGGAAGGCAAGGCCGACGTTTTCGCCTCGTACCGCAGCCACGCCGCGTTCCTGGCGCAAACGCACGACACCGACCGGTTCTTCTCGGAGCTGTATGGCCGCACCTCCGGGACGGGCGAAGGCAAGGGCGGCTCGATGCACCTCGCGGCCCCCGACGAGGGCCACATTCTGTCGAGCGGCGTGGTCGCCACCCAGATTCCCGTCGCGGTCGGCGCGGCCTTCGCCAACCGGCAGCTCCGTACCGGTCGCACCGCGGTGGTATTCTTCGGCGACGGCGCGGCCGATGCCGGCGTGTTCTGGGAGAGCATCAACGCCGCCGCCTTGTTCCGGCTGCCGGTGATATTCGTCTGCGAGGACAACGGCTACGCGGTCGACACGCCGCGCGAGGCGCGGCAGATGGCGAGCTCGATCTCCGAAGCCGTCAAGCCGTTCGGCGCCGACACATACGAGGACGACAGCGGCGACGTCGAGAGCGTCTATTCGCTGGCGAAGCACGCGACCGAGAAGGCCCATCGCGAGCGCCGCCCGGCATTCCTCAATATCAAGTGCTGCCGCTACCTCGAACATGTCGGCATCGGTACCGACTGGAACTGGGGCTATCGCGATCAGGCGGCCGTCGAGCGCGACTGGATCAGCCGCGATGCCCTCAAGATGCAACGCGCCAGGCTGGCAAGCCACCAAGTCAGCGAAAGCGCGATCGCCGCGATCGAAGAGGAAATCGACAAGGCCATCGCCACGAGCGTCAGGCGGGCTGCGGAAGCGCCGATCCCAGCGCCGGACCGGCTCCATGCAGGTGTGTTTTATGAGAAAGCTTGATTACAGCGGTGCCATCCGCGAGGCGATGACGCAGGAGATGGAGCGCGACCCGCGGGTCTTCGTCTACGGCATTGGCGTTCCCACCTGGTCCAAGATCTTCAACACCACGCGCGGCCTGGCCGAGAAATTCGGCAGCGAGCGCTGCTTCGACACGCCGATCTCGGAGGACGCGATGACCGGCTTCGGCCTCGGCGCCGCCATCCGCGGTCTGCGGCCGATCCATGTCCATATCCGCGTCGACTTCATGATTCTGGCGACCAACCAGCTCCTCAACATGGTGTCGAACTACACCTATTCGACGGGCGGCAAGCTCAAGGTGCCGCTGGTGGTGCGCGCCGTAATCGGCCGCGGCTGGGGGCAGGGGGCCCAGCACTCCAAGAGCCTGTTCTCGAACTTTACCCACATTCCCGGCCTCAAGGTCATCGCCCCGACCACGCCGTCCGACATGAAGGGCATGCTGACCGCGGCGATCCGCGACGACAATCCGGTGATCTGTTTCGAGCACCGCTGGCTCTATTGGGCCGAGGAAGACGTGCCCGAGGCGCCGTACGAGATCCCGCTCGGCGTCGGCCGCATCCTGCGGCCTGGCCGCGATGTCAGTGTCGTCGGCCTGTCATGGATGAACGTCGAGGCGCGGCTCGCGGCGGACATCCTGCAAAAGCGCGGCGTCTCGCTCGAGATCATCGATCCGCGCACGCTGGCGCCGCTCGATGAGGATTTGATCGTCCAATCGGTGAAGCGGACCGGCCGCTGCATCATTGCCGACTGCGACTGGGTCGACAGCGGTTTCAGCGCCGAGCTGTCGGCGCGTATCAACGAAAAATGTTTCGGCATGCTCAAGGCGCCGGTCAAGCGCATCGGCTTTGCCCATACGCCGTGCCCGACGGTGCGCGAGCTCGAGAACGAGTTCTATCCCAACGCCAAGACCATCGTGCACGCGGTCGAGGACATGCTCGGACTGGAAGCGGCCAATCTCGAGGGCGAGGATTTCTTCAGCCACGAACGGCGCTTCAGGGGTCCGTTCTAGATGGACTTGGGCCTTTCCGGAAAGTTCGCCCTGGTGACCGGCGGCAGTCACGGCATCGGGTTGGCATCGGCCCGGCAGCTTGCTGCGGAAGGCTGCAATGTCGCCATCTGCTCGCGCTCACAGCAGCGTCTCGATGCGGCCATGGAGTCGCTGAAGGGCTACGGCGTGCGCCTTCTCGCCGTGACCGCCGATGTCCTGGAGGCGACCGACGCCGATCGGGTGATGGATGTCCTGGATCGCGAATGGGGCGAACTGCATATCCTGGTCAACAATGTCGGCGGCGGCGGACGGTGGGGCAAGGAGAGCGTGGAAGAGACCGAGCTCAAGGTGTGGAGCGAGGTCTATGAAAAGAATGCGATGGCGGCCGTGCGCTTCACCCGGCGCGCGCTGCCGCATATGCGCCGCAGCCGGTGGGGGCGGGTGGTGACCATCACCTCGATCTATGGCGGCAAGGAAGGCGGCGGCCGGCCCTGGTTCACCATGGCCAAGGCGGCCGAGACAGGCTTGATGAAGTCGCTCTCCGCCATGACCTACCTGGTGCGCGAAGGCATCACCTTCAATTCCGTGGCGCCGGGCGGCATCTACATCCCCGGCACCGGCTTCGAGGACGAAAAGCGGCGCGATCCGGCGGGATTCGCGCGCATGGTCGACGCCGACTATCCGTTGGGCCGGCTGGGAATGCCGGAAGAAGTGGCGGCCGTGGTGGTCTTCCTGTGCTCGGCCCAGGCAAGCCTGGTGAACGGCGCCAACATCACGGTCGACGGCGGCCAGAGCCGCAGTTTCTGAGCGGCACGATGGGCAATTGCCAGATCGCGCCGGCTCCGTTAGCAGTCGCCAGCCGTAGCCGCACACCGAGGGCCAACCGCCGGGGAGCGTCTGTCTGTGAAGGATGAAGCGATCTATCGCCGGCTGTTCCGGACGGCGCTGCTGATCAGGCTGGTCGAGGAACGGATCATCGAGCTCTATCCGTCCGACAAGATCCAAAGCCCGGTCCATCTGTCGATCGGCCAGGAAGTCGTCGCGGTGGGCGTCTGCGACGCCCTGCGGCCCGACGACCTCGTCTTCGCCACCTACCGCTCGCACGGCTTCTACATCGCCAAGGGCGGGCGGCTCGACGCCATGTTCGCCGCAAGCGGCGCGGCAGCCCGCGTCTTGCCGTGGCGGCATTCGGCGACGGCGCGACCGAGGAGGGCGTCTATCACGAGAGTCTGAACTTCGCGGCGCTGATGAAGGTGCCGGTGCTGTTCCTGTGCGAGGACAACGGTCTTGCCGTCCACAGCCATCGCCCGGCGCGCCAGACCTATCGCCTGGTCGAGCACGCCCAGTCCTACGGCATCGCCGGCCGACGGCTCGAGGAGGGCTGGGACATGCTGGCGGTCCGGCAGGCGACGCTCGAAGCGGCGGCGCGGGTGCGGGCCGGCGAGCCGTACCTGCTGGAGATCGTCACCTCGCGCTATAAGGAGCATGTCGGCGTCGGCGAGGATTTTCATTTCAACTATCGCACGAAGGACAGCGTCGATGCCTGGAAGGGGCGCGACCCGCTGGTCGTCGACATCAAGCTGGTCGAGGCGCTGCGACCGGAACTCGAGCGCGAGATCGCCGCGGCCGTCGCTTTCGCCGAAGCCAGTCCCGCGCCGGGGCGCGCCGAGCTGCTGACGGATGTGATCTGATGAGTATCGCCAGCGCCAAGCCACGGCCGCAGAGGGCGCGCGTGCTGTCCTACGCGGGCGCGCTGCTCGAGACCATGGACGCCGCCCTGGCGAACCATTCTAACGTTTTCATCATGGGCCAGGGTGTCGACGACTTTAAGGGCATCTTCGGCTCGACGACCGGGCTTGCCGAGAAATACGGCGCCGCGCGGGTGTTCGACGTGCCGCTGATGGAAGAAGGCATGACCGGCGTGGCCATCGGCGCGGCGCTGGTCGGCGACTACCCGATCACGACGCACATCCGCGCCGATTTCTCCTTTCTCGCGATGAACCAGATCATCAATCTCGCCGCCAAGTATCGCTACATGTTCGGCGGACTGATGCGCTGCCCGATGCTGATCCGCATCGTCGTCGGCCGCAGTTGGGGCCAGGGCGCGCAGCATTCGCAGAGCCCGCAGGCGACGTTCGCGCACTATCCGGGCTTGACCGTGGTCATGCCGTCGAGCAGCCAGGCGATCCTCGACATGTATCCCGCGATCATCAATCGCCACCCCGGCCCGGTGATCAGCATCGAGCACCGTCTGCTCTACAATCTCGATTTCACCGTGGCGCCGTCCGACAAGCGCGTGCCGCTCACCAGCTACGTCGCGCACAAGGGCAGCGACGTCACCGTCGTCGCCACGTCGGTCATGGTGCTGGAAGCCATGCGTGCCGCCCAGTATGTCAAGGACAAGGCCGGGGTTTCGGCGGAGATCATCGATCTCAATTCGATCAGCCATCCGGATTGGGATCTTGTCGCCAACAGCGTGCGCAAGACCGGACGCCTGGTGATCGCCGACACGTCGTGGCTGGAATACGGCGTCGCCGCCGAGGTCTGCCGGCAACTGGTGGTTCGCGATCCACGCCTGCTGCGTCAGGCGCCCTCGATGCTGGGCATGGCGCCGGCGCCCTGTCCGACCGCAAAAAGCCTGGAAGACATCTACTATCCCAGCCAGCACGAGACGGTGGACGCCATCCTGACCCAGGTGAAGGGCCAGGGGCACGGCATCGAACTGCCGGTCGAACGGTCGATGACCGAGGGTTACAAGCGGTTCCGCGGACCGTTCTGATCAGGCGGCCTTGGTCGCCGCCCGGTACCACTGAATGGTGCGGCCCAGGCCCTCCTCGAGCGAGGTGTTCGCGGTGAAGCCAAGCTGCTTGCGGGCGGCGCTGTTGTCCATCAGCCGCACCGGGATGGTGCTGGGCCGCGAAGGATCGTAGCGGACGTCGGCGTTGTCATAGCGGTCGGCTGTGAGGATCTTCTGCAGGATCTGGCGCACGGAGTGGCCGGTACCGCTGCAGATGTTGATCGCCAGATGCCGCTGGTCTGTCGCGAAGGCGGCAAGCATGCCCTCGATGAAGTCGTCGACATAAATCAGGTCACGCACGTCCTCGCCGGTGCCCCAGACCTCGAGCGGGCTCTGGCGTTCGACCACGCGGCGGATCAAGGCCGCCGTCACATGGCTGACGGCGAAGTCGAACTTGTCGTAGGGGCCGTAGACGTTGGAGGGTCGCACCACCACGGTGGGCATCGGCTGGAGAACTTTTTCCGCGTAGGTGCGACAGAGGATTTCGGCGTAGCGCTTCATCCAGCCAGCGGCAAAATAAACGTCGTGCGGCTCACCGTCGAACATCTCGGCCTCGCGGACCGGCCGATCGCCGGTCGGCGGATAGGCGGCACCGCTCGAGATGAAGCAGAATTTAGCGACCTTGGCGCGGTGCGCGGCCTCGAGCATCAGGGTGTTGATCAGCACGTTGGGCGTGATGTGCACCAGAGGCGTGGTCCGAATGACGGCGGCGCCCGAGGTGTGCGCCGCGCACAGGAAGACGTAATCCATGCCCTCGACCGCCTGGGCACAGTGCTCCGGCCGGCGCAGGTCCAGGACGGCGACCTCGGCGTCCGCGATCGGCGCCTGCAACGGCTTTTGATGGACGGTTAGCCGCAGGCGAGCGTCCCGGTTGGCCAAAGCGAGAGCGAGATTGGTCCCTATGAACCCGCTGCCGCCGGCGACTAAAACTTTCTTGCCCGCAAAATCCATTCCGTGTCCGATCCTGATTGTCGAGACAGACCACAATTCCGCCTTCTATCTCAAGGGATTGGGTGCGGTAATTGTATTGCGTTGGAGGGCAAGGCAGCTTACCTCTACGCCCATGTCGACCGCCAATCGACCCGACCCCAAGATTGCCATCGGCGGGGAAAGCCCGGCTGCGTCGCTGCGCGTGCCCGTCGTGGTCGGTCTGGTGCAGATCAACAACTCCTTCTCCGGCCAGAACTATCTGCCCTACTCGGTCGCCCTGCTGCAGACCTATGTGCAGAAGATGGCGGGCGAACCCGGCCGATATGCGTTCCTGCCGCCGCTCTACAAGCGCGTGCGCATCGCCGACGCAGTCGAGGCGTTGAAGGACGCCGACCTGGTCGGCTTCAGCACCTACGTGTGGAACGGCCGCATCTCGCTCGAAATCGCCCGACGGCTGAAGGCGGCCAAGCCCGGCATCGTCATCGTCTTCGGCGGCCCGCACGTGCCCGACCAGCCGGAGGCCTTCCTGCGGGCAAATCCCCAGATCGACCTCGCCGTTCACAACGAGGGCGAGCGCACGTTCCTGAAGCTTCTGGAGATGTTTCCGGATCGCAGCGCCTGGCAGTCGCTGCCCGGCGTCAGCTTCGCCAAGCCGGACGGCGGTTTCGTGCGCAATCCCAATACCGAGCGGGTGCGCGATCTCGACGAGATTCCCTCGCCGTTCCTCGAAGGCGCCTTCGATTCGATCATGGCCGCCAACCCGCAGGAGAGCTGGATCGGTCTGTGGGAGACCAACCGCGGCTGCCCGTTCCGCTGCACCTTCTGCGACTGGGGATCGGCGACGGCGGCCAAGGTCACGAAATTCGGCGAGCAACGCCTCTACCGCGAAGTCGACTGGTTCGCCGAGAAGAAGATCGAATACATCTTCTGCTGCGACGCCAACTTCGGCATCCAGAAGCGCGACGTCGACATCGCCAAGTATGTCGCCGGGATCAAGCAGGTTACCGGCTATCCGGTGGCGCTGTCGGTGCAGAACACCAAGAACGCGACCGAGCGCGCCTACGAGACGCAAAAGATCCTGTCGGACGCAGGCCTGAACAAGGGCGTGGCGCTCTCCATGCAGAGCGTCGACATGACGACGCTGGAGGCGATCAAGCGCGACAACATCTCGCTCGGCACCTACATGGAGCTGCAGCGCCGCTTCACGCGCGACAGGGTCGAGACCTATTCGGACCTGATTCTCGGCCTGCCCGGCGAGACCTACGAATCGTTCGTGCGCGGCGTCGATCAGCTGATGGAGAACGGCCAGCACAACCGCATCCAGTTCAACAACCTGTCGATCCTGCCCAACGCCGAGATGGGCGATCCGGCCTACCAGGCCAAGTACGGCATGGTCATGGTCGAGTCCAAGATCATCAACATCCACGGCGAGCGGGTCGAGCTCGACGACGACGTCCCGGAGATCCAGGACCTGGTCGTCGCCACGGCGGCCATGCCGCATGCCGATTGGCGACGCACCCGCGTCTTCTGCTGGATGACGGCGCTGCTGCACTTCGACAAGCTGTTCCAGATCCCGCTGATCCTCGCCCACGGCATCTCGGGCATCTCCTACCGCGATATGATCGAGGCCTTCATGGCGGTCGAGCCTGAACGGTTCCCGCTGATCGCCGAGATCAACGCTTTCTTCCACAGCGAAGCCCAATCGATCCAGAAGGGCGGAGCCGAGTACGTCTTTTCCAAGGAGTATCTCGGCATCTATTGGCCGGCCGACGAGTTCATCTTCGTGAAGCTGACGGCCGAAGGGAAGGTCGACGCGTTTTACGCCGAGGCGGGCGAGTTGCTGCGCGAGATCGTCAGCGCCCGCAGCGCTGGTTTGCCGACCGGGATCATCGACGAAGCCGTCCGGCTGAACCATGCGCTGGTCCACCAGCCCTTTGCCAAGGGGGACCTGAAAGTCCGCCTCGGCCACGATCTGCTGGATTACTGGCGCAAGGTGCGTGACGGCGAGCAGGCGCTGCTCAGCGAGGCGCCGCTGGTCGTCGAGATCGACCGCACCAGCAAGCCCTACGATGACTTCCAGAAATGGTGCCGCGAGATCGTCTGGTGGGGCAACAAGAAGGGCGCCTATCTCTATTCGCCGCGCGCCGCCGCGATCACGCCCGAGCTGGCCGGCCATTACTGAACCATGAGATACCGGCCGCTGGGCAGGACCGGCCTTGTGGTTTCGGAGATCGGCTTCGGCGCCTGGGGCATTGGCGGGCGCACCGCCAACCAGACGTCGTACGGCGATACCGACGATCGCACCTCGCTCGCCGCCCTTGCCCGGGCGCTGGAGCAGGGCATCACCTTCTTCGACACGTCGGCGGCCTACGGCGACGGCCACAGCGAGGAGCTGATCGGCCGGGCGGTGAAGGGCGTGCGCTCTCGTGTGGTCATCACGACCAAGGCCGGCTACGAATCCTGGGATCAGCCGCCGGATTTTTCGCCGCAAGCCATCGTCGCCTCGACCGAGCGAAGCCTTCTACGGCTGGGCACCGACTACCTCGACCTTCTGCAGCTCCACAATCCTCCGTTCGACGTGCTCACGGCGCCCGACGTGCGTGAAGCGCTGGCGCGCCTTGTCACGAGTGGAAAGATTCGCGCCTGGGGCATTTCGAGCAAGGGACCGCAGGAAGCACTGGAGGCGCTACGGGCCTGCGACGTTGCGGTGATCCAGGCCAACTTCAACATGATGGACGTGCGGGCGCTCACCAGCGGACTGCTGGCCGAGGTGGCCCGCGTCGGCGCCGGCTTCATCGCCAGGACGCCGCTTTGCTTCGGCTTCCTGTCGGGCACGATCCGCCACGACACGGAATTTGCGCCGGGAGATCATCGCGCGCGCTGGCCGCGCGCCCAGCTCGCGAACTGGATCGACGGCGCTGCCGATCTGCTTGCCGCGATATCGGCGTCACCTGGCGAAGCCGGCGTGCAGGCCGCCCTTCGCTTCTGTCTGGCGTTCCCGGCGGTCTCGAGCGCGATTCCCGGCATCATGACACCGGCCGAGGCTGATCAGAACGCCGCCGCCAGCGGTTTTGGGCCGCTTGGGCAGCAGGCGGTCGACGCGATCCTGGAGATCAATCGAAATCGGCAATTCTTCGTCGCGCACGCGCAAGCTTCGTGACGAAATCGAAGAGGTTACCGCCGGCGAAGAGATGGCCGCGGATGCCGGCAGCGGCGGCCGCCTCGATGTCGGTCTCGCGATCACCGACCAGGAACGATCGCGACGCATCGACCGACCATTCGGACAGCAATTTCCTGATCATGCCGGGCGCGGGCTTGCGCAGGTCGGAAACGCGCTTGTAGCGCTCGACTGTACCCTCTGGATGGTAGGGACAGTATTCGATGCCGTCGATATGGGCGCCGTGACGGCGAAGCTCCGCGCTCATCCAGCCATGAAGGCTGTCGACGTGTTCTTCGCTGTACAGTCCGCGCGCGATGCCCGCCTGGTTGGTGACGACAAACACCAGATAGCCGGCATCATTCAGCCAACGCACGGTCTTGAGCGCGCCGTCGACCCAGCGAACCTGGTCGGCGCGATGGACGTAGCCGGTATCCTCGTTCAGCACGCCGTCGCGATCGAGGAAGGCGGCGGGTCGTTTCAGGATCAGCGGCACCAGGCGTTGCGCGCGGTCGAAATCCTCCGGCGTGCCGATATCGATGAACGGCGCCTCGACCACGCAGCCCTCGACCAGCCCGTCCTTGGCCAAGGCCGGCAGCACGTCGCGCTCCAGCGAACAGGGTAGCGATCCGATCCGCGATAGGACCGCCTTGCGCATGAGATAGACGCCGGCATTGATCGGTCGATCCAGCGGGCCGGAGGGAATGAAGTCGCGCACCCGCTGGCCGTCGACGGCGACCCGTCCGTAGCGCTCGCCGACGATGCCGCTGGCAAGCGCCATGCGGACCCAGCTGGAACCACCGTCGACGGGGCCGGGGCAAAGGCCCAGCCAATTGAAGTCGAAGAGGGAATCGCCGTTTACCAGGAAGAACCAGTCGTCGAGCCGATCGGCAGCCAGCGCCAAGGCGCCAGCGGTCCCGGCGGGGGCGGCTTCGACAACCGTGTCGATGGTCATGCCGCGAATTGTGCGGCCCTGATAGGCGGCGACCAGGTCGTCGGCGCGGTAGCCGCAGAGCAGCAAGGCGCGCTTCAACCCATGGCGGCTGGCCTCGTCCAGCAAATGGTCGAGGAAGGGGCGGCCGCCGACGTCGAGGACGGGTTTGGCCGTTTCGCCGGTCAGTGTTCGCAACCGGCTTCCCAGGCCGCCGACCAGGAAGACGCCTTGCTCGACGTTCATGCCGTCGCCGTGCTGCCGGCCGTCGCCCATCCTGCCCGGCACAGCAGCCTCTCCTCGAGCGGCTGATCGCCCAGTCCCCAGTTTTCCGGTTGGCCAAGCTCGGGAACGATGCCGTGCGCCCATTGCTCGGCGGGCTTGACGAAGTTGCGCTCGATCGACGGGCCCAAAACACCTTCGACGCCGGTGACCTTGCGCTTGGGATAATCGAACACGCTGCGCGTGATGGTCTGCAATCGCCACCAGCGGAAATTGGTCATGACCCTGTCGACCATGGACTGAAAGGGAGACCAGACGTAGGTGATTCGATTGGAGAACAGGCGCGCATGGCGGCCCTTGAAAATGCGGCAGGCGGGCGGAAGGCAGATTTCATGCGACCCCAGTGCCACCGCCGCATGCATGATCAGAGAATCGCAATCGAGCGACAGGACCGTGTTGTCGAGGGGAAAGCCGCGAACGGTGTCCCACATCTTGCGGCTCATCAGCAGGAAGTCGCCGCAGGCATTGGTATGGAGCTCGCGGATGTACCATTGCGGCGGATGGGGAATGAGGCTGTAGCGCGTGCTGTCGAGACTCTCCAAACGCGCCAGCAGCAGGTCGTCCGGCAATTCCTCGAGGTCCCTGGCGGAGAGCGTGACGTCGCAACGATCGCAACGATACAGCGCGTTCTCATGCAGATCGCGGCGCGCAATGGTGGCGATGATCTCGTCCGACAGGTAGGTATCCGCGGCCTTGGGCGACACAAAGCGGCCCTGCGCGCGGCGCAACCCGACATTGGCGGCGGCGGCGGGGTTCATGCCCCATTCCTGCGAACCGACAAACTTCCGGTGATGCTCCTGCCCGACAATGACGCCCCGCACCTGGACGCAGCCGCCTTGCGGCAAGGGGTCCAGGGACTCGATGATCAGGGGGCGGCCGGACGGCGGGTTCCACTCGACGAGGATCAACTCGGCCTCGACGGCAGCCCGCTGCAACTGGCGAACGAGAAAGCTGGTCGCCCGCCTGACTCGCAAGTCGAAATCGCTGGTATAACTGTCGTTGCGGAAGTACGAGACGAAAGTAACGTATGGCCGGGCGTTCACGTTGAGCTGTCTCGGATGATTGTACGACCCCAAGCGATATACGGGATTCGGCATCCCGTCGTAAGGGTATCGGCTGGCCCTTGAGGTGCAATGCTTAATCGCCGCTTTCTGCACTACCTAGTCAAAATTGGATGAGCGGGCAAGTCGTATGGCCGGATTTGCGCAGCCGCCTGTGGCGCCGCGCCCGGGACTTCGTGGCAAGACGTCTCCTGAGGGAGGCTAACAGGATCTGGTCGGACGAGCCGCACGAGATCGACCGGGCGATCGAGAAGGTCGAGCAGGCATGGTCTCTGACGCGCGACCCCGAGATCGCCGTGCAGTTGAGCACGATGTATGACCAGGCAAACCAGAACCCGCAGGCGCTCGTCGTGCTTCGCGAGGCGTTCCGCCGCAATCCACGACACGCGCTGGTCAGGCATCACGCAGCGATAACGCTGCTGAGGCACGGTACCGCGGCCGACGTTCGAGATTTCTTCGACAGCGTGTTGCAGGTGGATCGCAACGACGCCTTTGCGCAATTCGTCGTGTCTCTGCTCGACGGCTACGACGGCTGGGTCGATGAGCTGGTCTCGTCGATTCGCGGTCAACAAGATGGGCGGCAGCCGTTTGTCATTTCATGCCCGGTCTGGGGCCAACCGTTTGCCGATGACTTCGTGCGCTACTCCTGCGCAGCACTGCTTTCGCCAAACAACCTGCCGAAGCTGGCGGAGCGCTGCTCGATTCATATCGTCATCTTCACGACCGCCGCGACGGAAAGCCATCTCCGTGCCGATCCGCTGTTTGCGCGCTTGAGCGAATACGCGACTGTTGGCTTTGTCCGCTACAGCGACGCCCAAGTGAACTATCGGCAGGCGATGGAGGCCCATTACGGTCACGAAATTGTCCCGCACTCGGCTCACTCGCTTGCCTACTACTACGAACGCAACTGCAAGTTCGCCCTCATGTCCTGTGCGCACTACGTGGCGCTCGCCGCGGGCCGGACGACGGATGCGTTGGTGAGTTGCCAGGTCGCCGATACGCTTCTGAACGACGGCGCTTTGACCTTCATGGTAGATCGCATGGCTGGCGGGGCCGCTGCCGTCCTGGTGAACTGCATCCAGATGGATGGCGCTGTCCTGCGCTCCGTGCTCGACGATAAATTCCGTCACGGCGATGGCGTGATCCAGATCCCATCGGAAAGCTGTGTGAAGATCCTCAGCGAGCATTTGCCGCCGTACAATCTCGCCGGAGCCGGAAATCTCCCGCAAATACCGTTGCGGGTGTGCTGGCGGGTCGGTGCCCACGGCATCCTTGTGCATGGCAACCACTACCATCCGTTTTGCCTGCGCCCGAAGGAATTTACACACCCCCTGCAACTTACCGTCGATCCGATCGACAGCCGGTTCATCGATCGCTCCTCGCTCGATATGGACCAGATTCATCTGGTTCAGGACGAAAGCGTCGTCGGACTGTCAATGGAGGACGGTCCGCTGCCCGAGCAATTTGCCCGCAGAGCCGAGCCACTCTCTATCGCCGAGGCGGCGTTCTGGTTATGGGGGTACTGGGGCCGGCTGCGAGGGGTATTCTATCGCACACCGCTGCGCCTGGGCCGCGGGATACCGCGCGAAGAATGGGCGCAAGCGGAGAAGAAAGCTGCCGCCCTCGTCGATGCCATCGTCGAGCAGGCGTCCCGCTTCGAAGAGCGGCGCCGGGCCAGGGGTTCATGGCGTTTGTGATCGGCGTACCGCGCGGTTGTGCGGCGGCGGAATTCCGCTACTGTAACGCGATTGACCGGCTCAATTTGAAGCTGCATATGAAGGGCAGGTCTGTTTGGGCACGCACCAAGAACTGACGCGCGGTGTTGCTCGCGAGAGCATTTTTTTGGTCACGAGCGGTGGATGAGCGCACGCCAGTGTTGCCTGTGCAAGGGGAGAAATCTTTCGCTCCTTTTCGCCTTGGACGACCTTCCGATCTCTCACTACCTCAGGAAGACGCGGGATGATCCGGACCCGCGATTTTCGGTCGGCTTCGAGTGCTGCGGAGATTGCGGTCTGTTGCAGATCGTCGACGCCATTCCCGCCGACTTGATCTACGGCGAGGCGGATACCTACACGACCGGCTTCCAGCGGCCGAGGCACCTCGAGGACCTGATCACGACGGCGGTGGCCCGCCAGGATCCGGCAAGGGCGATCGACATCGGCTGCAACGACGGCGCGCTCCTGGAAGCCCTGCGCCGTGCCGGCTACAGGCAGGTCGTCGGTGTCGAACCCAATCCGGTCGCCGCGGCTGCCGCCCGCGCCAAGGGTCACGAGGTCCACACCAGTTACCTGACGCCCGAGCTCGCGACTCGGCTGGTCACCGAGAGCGGCGCATTCGATACCGTCTACGCGCGGCATGTGGTCGAACATGTCAGCGATCTCGCCAGCTTCTTCGACGCCATCCGCATCTTGCTGCGGCCCGACGGGTTCCTGGTCGCCGAGCTGCCCGACGTGGAGGAGGGCCTCGCTCTCGGCAGTCCGGCCATCCTGTGGGAAGAACATGTGAGCTACTTCACCCGGGCCCTGGCCGAATACATGCTGGAACGCTTCGGCTTCCGTATTTCCGACCGCCGCCGATACGTGTTCGGCGGCGGATCGCTGGCTTTCGTCGCCCAGAAGAAAGCGGTTCCGGCGCACTGCACGGTCGCCCGTCCCGATCCCTCGGCGACGATCGTGACGCTGCACCGTTTCGTCGCCGGCATGTTCAAGCAGAAAAGCGAGATGAGGAACCTGGTTTCGCTCGCCCGGTCGAACGGCTACCGCATCCTGGTCTACGGCGCCGCGCCGCGCTCCTGCCTGCTGGTCTCCGTCTGCCAGATCGCCGGGATGATCGACCTGGTCGTCGACGATCGCCAGGACATCCATGGTCGATTGATGCCGGGAACCCAGTGCGTCGTCCATCCGCTGAAGGAGGTCGCCAGCGAGGCCGGCGGCAAGATCCTCTGTCTGCTGGGTGTGGGGTCGGAGAACGAGTTCAAGGTCCGGGCCAAGCTCGAGGCGGCCGTGGAGGCACGTCTTGCCTTCGTCAGCCTATTCCCGCCGCGCAACACGCTGGAAAGCATCGCCGAAGCGCGGCGCATCATCGGCGCCGACCAGAAATGAAGGATGACTCGTCAATGTCGCGCATCGACCTGCCGCTTCAGCCCAATGGCTACAAGGTCCAGTGGTCTTACCTGCCCAAGCAGTTCAGCGCAGAGAATATCGAGGAAATCCTCGACCTGTTCCGCAAGTTCGTTCCGACCGGCGACTTCACGCTGGGCAAGCCGGTGCGCGAGTTCGAGCAGAAGTTCGCGGCGATGATCGGCACCCGTCATGCCATCGGCGTGAACTCGGGCACCGATGCGCTAAAACTGTCGCTCAAGGCCGCAGGCGTCGGCCCGGGCGATGAGGTGATTACGACGGCCAACACCTTCATCGCCACCGTGGGCGCCATTGCCGAGACCTACGCCCGCCCGGTCTTCGTCGACTGCACCGACAATTTCTGCATGGACGTCAGCCAGGTCGAGGCGAGGATCACCAAGCGCACCAAGGCGCTGCTGCCGGTCCACCTCGCCGGGCAGATGACCGACATGCCGGCCCTCATGGAGATCGCGAACAAGCATGCTCTGCCGGTGATCGAGGATTCCTGCCAATGCATCCTGGGCAACATCGACGGCAGGAAGGCCGGTACCTTCGGGCGCGCCGGCGGCTTTTCGCTCCATCCGCTCAAGGACCTCAACGTGTGGGCGGACGGCGGCATGATCGTCACCGACGACGACGAGTTCGCGACGCTTCTGCGGCAGCTCCGCAACCACGGCCTGAAGGACCGCGACAGCGTCGTCCGCATGGGCTGCAATTCGCGGCTCGACTCGCTGCAGGCGGTGGTTGGCAACTGGCTGATCGGCCAGGTCGATTTCATCACCGGCACCAGGCTCAAGAACGCCGCCTATCTCGATCGCGGGCTCAGCCGGATTCCCCAGATCAGGCTGCCGCAGCGCTTCAACAACCGGAAGCTGGTATTCCACCTCTACATCGTGTTCGCCGAACGGCGCGACGAGCTTTTGGCCCATTGCAAGAAGAGGGGGATCGAGGCGAAAGTGCACTATCCGGTGCCGCTGTACCTTCAGGAGGGCTTGCGTTCCTACGGCTACAAAAAGGGCGATTTCCCGGTGACGGACCGGCAGGCCGACACGATGATCTCCTTTCCGGCACACGAACATCTGGTCGAGGAGCAGCTCGACTACATCGTCCAGACGGTCGAAGAGTTCTATGGGGCGTGAGATGACGAAGAAAGACCAATTCAGCTTCGATTCCGCCGGCCGTGACCGCTACTATT
>WNFT01006209.1_pt1 | contig 19679 bp, 17 predicted proteins | sample 5400191 | NCBI WGS metagenome assembly WNFT01 (sample SAMN13153359, study PRJNA577476) | soil metagenome | isolation source: 80 cm saprolite under Madrone tree | place: USA:California | collected 2016-06-14 | reverse complement strand
TTCACTTTGGGGGTGGTCAGGTTCTTCTTGCCCTTGCTCTGGATGCGCGGGAGCGCCAGCTCCTCGCCGAGGATGTCCGCCAGCTCGTCGAGGGAGAGATCGACTTCGAGCGAGTGCTGTCCCTCTCCCTGCCCCGCCTTGCCCTTCCCGTCGCCCTCAACCGCGCCTGGAGCGAGCACGGTCCCGGGCTGGCCGTCCCCCTGGCCGACGCCGCCCTGGTCCTTGTGCCCGTACCGGAAGTGCGGGATGTCGATGGAAGGCACGGGGATGGTGATCAGATCCTTCCCCTTCTTCCCGATCATCTCCCCCTTCTGGATGTACTTGCGAAGGTTCTCTTTGATGCGCCCGCGGATGATCTCGCGGAAGCGCGAGTGGTCCTGTTTGATCTTCAGCGGCACCCGGACCTCCAGTGAGGCAGTGTAGCCTCCCGGGGCGGCCGATCAAAGTTGTTGATCGGCCGCTAGTCGTGGCCGCCGGAGGCGGCTCAGCGACTATTGCTTTTAGGCTGTACACTTTCTGAAACCCGGCTAGTCCTTCGCGTCACCCCGGGCAAAGATCGAAGCCACGAAGTTGAGCACGTCCGTGGAGCAGATCTCGCAGTATCCGTAGGACTTGATCATCCGGTCCTTGACGATGTCGATCTTCTCCTGCGTGTCCTTGTCCACCACCGAGGAGACCAGGTTCTTCAGCTTGATCGAGTCCTTCTGGTCCTCGAAGAGCTTCAGCTCCAGCGCCTTGTGCAGCCGCTCGTTGGTCCGGTAGTTGAAGGTCTTGCCCTCGATCGCGAGCGCGCCGATGTAGTTCATGATCTCGCGCCGGAAGTCGTCCTTGCGGGACTCGGGAATGTCGATCTTCTCCTCGATGGCGCGCATCAGCCGCTCATCCGGCTCCTCGTACTGGCCGGTGTACTTGTTGCGCACCTTCTCCCGCTGCGTGTACGCCTTGATGTTGTCGATGTAATTGCCGCAGAGCTTGGCGATGGCGTCCTCGTCGGCGGAGATGGCCCTCTGGACCTCGTTCTTCACGATGTCCTCGTACTCGCCCTTCACCACCGAGAGCAGCTCGCGGCAGCGCTTGCGCTGCTCCTCGGAGGAGATGAGCGAGTGGTGCCGCAGCCCGCCTTCGAGCTCGTTGAGCACCATGAACGGGTTCACGCAGCCTTCGCCCTTGTCCGAGACCAGCGCGTTCGAGATCTTGTCCTGGATGTAGCGCGGCGAGATGCCCTCCATGCCCTCGCGCGAGGCCTCCTTGCGCAGCTCCTTGATGTTGTCCTCGGTGAAGCCGGGCAGCGTCTTGCCGTTGTAGAGCTTGAGCTTCTGCAAGAGCGTCAGGTTGTGCTTCTTCGGCTCCTCGAGGCGCGTGAGCACGGCCCACATCGCCGCCATCTCCAGCGTGTGCGGCGCGATGTGCTTCCCGCGGATCTTGTGCGAGTTGTAGTCCTTCTCGTAGATCTTCACTTCCTCGTTGAGCTTGGTGATGTACGGGATGTCGATCTTCACCGTGCGATCCCGCAGCGCTTCCATGAACTCGTTGTTCTGGAGCTTCTTGTACTCGGGCTCGTTGGTGTGCCCGATGATCACCTCGTCGATGTCCGTCTGCGGGAACTTCTTCGGCTTGATCCGGTGCTCCTGTGAAGCGCCCAGCAGATCGTAGAGGAAGGCGACGTCGAGCTTGAGCACCTCGACGAACTCGATGATGCCGCGGTTGGCGATGTTGAACTCGCCGTCGAAGTTGAAGGCGCGCGGATCGGAGTCCGACCCGTACTCGGCGATCTTGCGGTAGTTCACGTCGCCGGTCAGCTCGGTCGAGTCCTGGTTCTTCTCGTCCTTCGGCTGGAAGGTGCCGATGCCGATGCGGTCCTTCTCGCTCAAGAGCAGGCGCCGGACGCGCACGTGCGACATCACCTTGGCGAAATCGCCCTTGTACTCGGTCATCAGCTCGCGGAAGATCAGCCGCGAGGCCGGGCAGAGGTCGCCGCGCACCGGGACCTGGAAACCCGCGTCCGGCGAAGCGAGATCGGCGAAGACCTTCTCGCGCCAATCCTCGGGGATGAGGAGCAGCGGGTCCTCGTTCATCGGGGAATTGAAGACCTCGCGGTGGACGGTGCCGTCCTCGCGCTTCTTCTCCAGCACCCAGGCGAAGGTGTAGAGCGCGCCTTCCGGCGTGCGGGAGTACTCCTCCAGCCCCTTCTTGAGCAGCCGGACGATGGTGCTCTTCGACGACCCTACCGGCCCGTGCAGCAGGATGACTCGCTTCTCGGTGCCATATCCCTGGGCGGCGCTCTTGAAGACGTTGACCAGCTTCATCAGCGGCACGTCCAGGCCGTACACCGCGTCACGGCCGCCGTTCGGCTCGTCGTGGAAGAAGTGGTAGCGGATGAGCCGCTTCTTGTTGTCGATGTACTCCGTCTTGCCGTGGCTGAGGATCATGTCGTAGATGCGCTGGAAGGCGGTGCGCGTCACGCGCGGGTTCTCGCGCACGATCTTCAGGTAATCCTCGAGCGTCCCGTCCCAGTGGAGCTCCTTGAAGCTGGTCTTGTCCTGCAGCGCGGCGATTCGTGAGACCAGACCCATGTCGCCGGATTCGCGGAGCGTCGGCATCTTCCCTCATCCCCTCTGGCGCCCGAGGCGCGTGGAAACATTCAACCTAGCGCCGCAGTCTGGGCCCTGCAATGCGCCCCTGTAAAACCGCTCGACGGGTGACATCCCTTCCCGGCCCGGCTGCAGCCCACATAGACTGCATAAAGCTGGACTGCGCCGTGCACAACTTTGTTCACCCCAGGCTTTGAAGCGACCGCTGCCGGTCGCGCTCGTGATCGCGCTCGCCGCGCGCGCCGCGCCCGTGCTGTTTGGCTACGAGCATTACGGCGACGCGCCCGTGCGAATCGAGCTGGCGGAGCGGTGGGCGCAGGCCCCGCACCTGTGGCACGGGTACCTGGAAACGTACCAGTACGGGCCGCTGCACCTCACCCTCGTCGGCGGGCTCGTGCGTCTGCTGGGCGACCGCGTCGTCGCGGCGCGTCTCCTCTCGCTCACCAGCGGCCTTGTGGGCGTCTGGCTGCTCTACCGCGTTGCCGAGCGCGAGCGGGGCCGGGAGGCGGGCTTCTGGGCCGCCTTCGGGCTCGCGCTCTCGCCCCTCCATATCCAGGCGAGCGCGACCGGTGCTAGCGAGGCGCTCTTCCTCGCCTTGCTGCTCGGGGCGCTTCTCCTGGTGCTCCGCGAACGCGCTCTGCTTTCCGCCCTCCTCCTCGGCGCGGCGGGCCTCGTCCGCTACGACGGATGGATGTACCTCCCGCTCCTCGGAGCCCTGCTGCTCGTGCGGACGCGCGACGTTCCACGCGCGTTGGGATACTGCGCGGTGGCGGCGACACCCGCCTTGTTCTGGCTCTGGGTGAACGCCCGCTGGACCGGCGATCCGCTCGCCCCCATCCACCACATCGACCGCGAACACGCGAGGCTCGCGCAGGCGGCGCTGGCCTCGTGGGGCCCGCTGCGCGCGCGACTCGAGGGGCTGGGATTCTGGCCGTCCTCGGTCTGCATCGTCGCCACGCCCGTCCTCGGGCTGCTCGGCTTGTGGGGCTCGGCGCGCGCCGCGTGGCGGCGGGAGGCGGGTTGGGAGCTCGTCGCCATCGCCTGGCTTCCCGCCGCCTGGTTCACGTTCCGCACGGCGGCGCTGCTCGACTTCCACCCCATGGCGCGATTCACGCTGGTTGCCGCCGCTCTTTCACTGGTGTTCGCGCACGACGCGATGGCGCTCCTGCGCGGACCGGTGTGCGCGCTGGTGGTCGCCGCTGCCGCGGCCACTCCGCTGGTCCTGACAGCGCTCTGCTGGAACCGCACAGGCGCCGCAGCGGAGTGGGCGCGCCCGCTCGCACCCCTCGGTTCGCTCCCGCCCGGCATCGCCGAGGCGGCACACTGGCTCAGGGCAAACACGGCTCCCGCCGACCCGATCCTGCTCGACGGCAGTCCGTACTACCTGGACATCACGCTCGCGTTTGCTGCCGGCCTCCCCGAGGACCGCTGGATTCGCGTCTCCTGGAAGGAGGACTTCGAGCAGCGACTCGCGCGCCACACACCCACGTTCGCCGTGTTGCTCGTCCGCGGGCCACTGGGCGACTTCACCCGCGATCGATTCGACTTCCGCAGTCTGCGCTTCTGCGCGGCGCAGCGCTACACGTATGCCACCGTGTACCGCAGCTGCGCACCCGGTCCTACCAGCCCCTGATGCCAAATAGTTGCCGGCCGTGGCCGGCCGCTCTCTCCTGAAACCAGCCGCAAGGGAGAGAGCGATCAGCAACAATGGCGCCATGCGGCGGTGGTCGAAATCGCTGATCTCGCGCGCCATCGCCCTTCTCCTCGCCGGGCTGGCGCTGACGTCGGCGGTGGTCGGCGGCGCCTTCGCCCGGATCCAGTCGAACCACTTCCGCGTGGAGGTCGAGCGCCGCGGAACCTCGATGCTGCAGATGCTCGATCGACACCAGGACCTGCGGCTCTCGCTCTCGCTGCACGACGCGAGGGCCACGCACGAAGTCCTCGGCGGTGTCCTGGGATCGAACAGCGACATCGCCTACCTCGGCGCGATCGACGAGAAGGGCAAGGTGATTGCCTGGGTGTCCCGCGGGGTGTCCGAGCGCGTGGTGGCGAATCACGACCTGCACGGCGAGTCGGCGCGCTCGGACGACTCCACCAGCCGGTTCACCCGCCGGGTGAACCCTGATCGGGACAGCGGGATGGGGTTGCCCGGCGAGCAGAACGCCGCTCTCGGGACCCTGGTGATGGGCATCCGGACCGATCAGCTCTCCGGAGCGGTCGCCCGCCAGACGTTCGCGATGGTGGCCGCTAGCGGCGTCGTCCTGGTCGCGACGTTCGGTGCGTTCTTCGCGCTGCTCTCGCGGCGTCTGCGCCGCATGGTGCGATTCGCCGAGGAGCTCGCAGCGGGAGATCTGGCGGCTCATCTCACCGACACGGGGGAGGACGAGGTCGGACGTCTCGCCTCTGCCCTGCTGGAGCTGCGCAACAACACGCGCGCGGTGGTGGCGGAGATGCGCGACGCCGCCGTGGCCATGGAATCGACCTCGGAAGAGGTATTCGACGGCGCGACGCGCCAGCTCGAGCACTCGCGCGCCCAGGCGGCGAGCGCGGCGGAGACGGAGCGGACGATGGACGATCTCCGCGAACGCTTCGTCAGGGCGCAGAGCAACGCGCAGGCGGTGCTCGACCTGGCGGCGTCCAGCACCGACAGCTCGCGCGAAGGCGAAGAATCGATCGAGCAGGCCGTCCGCGCCGTGAGCGAGCTGGGGGAGCAGATCGACGCGAATACGCGAATGCTGCACGATCTGGTGGAGCGCACCCGCCACGTCGGCCGGATCATCGATGCGGTGCGCGACCTGTCCGCCGAATCGAAGATGCTGGCCCTCAACGCAGCGATCGTGTCGAGCAGGTCCGGCACCGCGGGTACCGGGTTTGCCGTCATCGCGCACGAAGTCCGCGCGCTAGCCGACCGGTCCCAGCACTCCACCGCCCAGGTGCAGGAGATCCTCGCCCAGATCCTCCGCGCCATCGAGCAGGCTACCACGGTAGTCGAGGAAGGACGCCGCCGGGCGGACGCAGGGCGGGCGGTTGCCGGCCAGGCGGGTGCGGCGATCCGGCGGCTCTCGGATGCGATCATGCGCTCCTCGCGGGCGGCGACCGAGATCGCCAACGGCACGCGCGAGCAGGCAGAGGGCGTGAGCCGGATCACCGGCGCGGTGCAGCGAATAGCCCGGAGCGCGGAGGAAGGGGCCGCAGGGATCGGGCGGCTCGAGGGCGCCTCGCGCTCCATCCGCGAGCACAGCTCGCGGATGCGGGCCCTCGTGGAGCGCTACCGCACGGCCGTGCTGGGAGCGGTCGCGCTCGCTCTGTTGCCCGCCGCGGTCCGCGCCGAAGCGATCCCGGCGCAGCTAGTCGCGGCCGCCGAAGGCGGCTTAGCGACTACCGCTTTTAGGCTGTACAAAGCGATGAAATCCCCTCTAGCCCCTCCGCCTGCGGAAGTAGTCGACCTGGAACTTGCGCACGTTTGCCTCGTGGCACTTGAGGTCCGGGCAGAACACGTGCGTGTGGTCGTTCCGCGACACGAAGAAGAGATCGTCGCAGGGCATCGGGTGCAGCGCGGCCTCCAGTGAAGCCTCTCCCGGGTTCGCGATCGGTCCGGGCGGCAGGCCCTTGACGACGTAGGTGTTGTAGGGATGCGCGATGGAAAGATCGCTCTTGTGGATGTTGTGGTCCCACTTGTAGTCGTGCGAGAGCAACAGGGCGTAGACCACCGTCGGGTCGGTCTGCAGGCGCATCCCCTTCTTCAGCCGGTTGTGGAAGACACAGGAGATCCGGGCCCGCTCCTCCGGCCTTCCTGTCTCCTTCTCGATGATGCTGGCGAGCGTCACTCCCTGCAGCTCATCCAGGTGCACGGTGTCGGCGCGCTGCGCTTCCGCGTGTTGCCACGCTTTCTGGAAGCGGAAGACCATCGCTTGCACGATGCCGCCGCACCCCGCACTGCGGGGCAGCGAGTACGTATCCGGAAAGAGATAGCCCTCGAGCGACGGCCCCGGCACGCCGTACTTCTTCGGCGAGAGAGGATCGCGCACGATCTTGAGGAAATCGGGCGCGGTGCACAGGCCGGTGGCCGCCACGATCGGCGCGATCTCGTCGGCACGGAGTCCTTCCGCGGCCGTGAACCGATACAACTTCACCTCACCGCGGACGAGCTTGCCGATCACCTCGTCCGGCAACAGGGCGCCGTCGAACTGGTATTCGCCGGCCTTGGTATGCGCGTTCCGCCGGAACCAGCGCAGGTGCGTGAAGAAGCGATTGGCGTCGGAAACGACGCGCGCGTCCGCGAGGAGCCTTCCGAGCGCGTGCGGTCCCGTCCCCGGCGGGATGTTCACCGTGCGCGATCCCTCGCCGAATCGCGTCGCGGCGAACCGGCGCTCGTCGACCAGGCGCCAGCCGACGACGGCCACGGCCGCGATCAATCCAAGGGCGAAGAGCCAGAGGATCGCGCGTTTCATCGACCGACAGTATAGGTGCGCGCCGCGCGCGGCGGAATTTCCTACCGGTGCGGTGACCTCTCCCGCGAGACGCCTGGGGTATGAGCCCCTGCGCCACGGTGGTACGGAGCGCGACGGTCTCAGGAAAGGCGCGATTCGGCGGCCGCGAGCTCCTCGCTCTTGTGCTCCCAGCGCGCGTAGAGCTCCTCGAGCTTGCGCGCGGCGTCGCGGTAAGCGGTGATCAGCGGCGTGCTGCGGGCCGGATCGGAGAAGAGCGCCGGGTCGGCGAGCTGCGCTTCCGCCGTTTTCTTCTCCTGCTCCAGCTGGGCGATGCGCTGCTCCAACTCGGCGACGGCGCGCTTGATCGGTCCCAGGACCTTCTCGCGTTGCTCGCGCTGGGACGCGCGTTCTCGCCTGGCTTGCACGCCCTGCCCGCCCGCGGACGCCCGGGAGGATCCGTCGTGGACCTCGCTGGCCGTCTGAGCGGTCCGGCGGCGCGACCAGTCGTCGAGATCGCCGGGCTGCGAATCGATGACGCCATCGCGCACCTCCCAGATCCGGGTAGCCAGCCCGTTCACGAAGCTGCGGTTGTGGGAGACGAAGAGCAGCGTCCCCTCGTACCTGGTGAGCGCGTCGATCAGCGCCTCGGACGAGTCGAGGTCCAGATGGTTGGTGGGCTCGTCCATGAGGAGGAAGTTGGAAGGCACCACCAGCAACCGGGCGAGCGCGACCCGTGCGCGCTCCCCGCCGGAGAGGACGCCAATGCGCTTCTCCACCTCATCGCCGGAGAAGAGGAAGGAACCGAGCACGCCCCGGACCCAGCTCTGGGCCTGGGTGGGTACCAGCCCGTGGATCTCCTCGAGGATGGTCCGCGCCGGGTCGAGGCGCTCGGTGTGGTGCTGCGCGAAATACCCGGCGACCACGTGGTGCCCGAGCGCCACGACCCCCGCGTCGGGCTCGATCTCGCGCGCCAGCAGCTTGAGCAGCGTGGTCTTGCCGGCGCCGTTCAGTCCGATCACCGCGATCCGGTCGCCCCGCAATACCTGCGCGGACAAGTCCCGGTAGACGGGCGTGGCTCCGTAGGACTTCGACACCCGCTCCAGGCGGGCGCCCGCTGCGCGGCGCCTCGGGAAAGCGGAATCGCACGGTGGCGCGCTCTTCGCGCACCTGCACGATCTCTTCCTTCTCCAGCAGCTTGACCCGGCTCTGCACCTGCCGCGCCTTCGTCGCCTTGGCGCGGAACCGCTCGATGAAGGCCTGCATCTGGGCGCGCCGCCGCGACTGCTTCTCCGCCTGCGCCGCAAGGCGCTCTTCCTCCGCGGCCCGAAGCTCGAGGTAGCGCTCGTAGTTTCCCGCGTAGGCGCGCAGCCCCTCGGGCTCGAGCGAGAGCACGCGATCGATCTGCCGATCGAGGAATTCGCGATCGTGCGAGACGAGCAGCAACGCTTTGCGCGAGCGACGGAGGAAGGAGTCGAACCATTCGAGCGTGGGCACGTCGAGATGATTGGTCGGCTCGTCCAGGAGGAGCAGCTCCGGATCCTGCAGCAACAGGGCCGCCAGCGCGGCGCGCATCTTCCAGCCTCCGGACAGATCGGAGGCGGGCCGCGAGAGCTCCGACCGCGCGAATCCGAGCCCACCGAGGATCTCCTCCGCCCGGTGCCGGCCGTAGAGCTCCTCGTGGTGCGCAAGCTGCTCGTGCAGTTCTGCGAGCTCGCCGCCCAGCTCGACCTGCTCCTCCTCCGTCGCCGCCTGCGCCAGTCCCGCCTCCACGGCGGCAAGGCGCCCCTGCAGCCAGGAGCGCCCGGGGACGCTGGCGAGCACCCCATCGATGACCGATCCGGGCGGCAGCTCCGAAAGCTCCTGCGGCAGATACCCGGCGCGCGACCTGTGCACGAGCTGCACGGTGCCCCCGTCCGGCTCGATCTGGCCGGCGAGGATCTTCAGCAAGGTGCTCTTGCCGCTGCCATTCGGGCCGATCAGGCCGGCGCGGTCGTGGTGGCCGAGCGCGAAGCTCGCGCCGTCGAGGAGCACCTTGGGCCCGTAGCGGACCGAGAGGGCGCGCGCGTGCAGCAGCGACATCGTTCACCCGGCGCGAAAGAGCATGGCTTCAGCCCATCACCGTCACCACCAGCTTCCGGTTGAGAACCCGAGCAAGGCCGCCTTGGCGTGCGCATGCGCGTTGCCTTCCTCGTGCTTGTAGTACTTCTCGTTGCGCGGTACGGCGCGCTCCAGGGCGTTGAGGATGTCGGTCTGCACGTCGGGGTCGGTGTTCTCGTTCAGCGTGATCGCGCCGGTGGTGTGTCCGCAGTAGATGGAGCAGAGGCCGGACTGGACGTTGCTCGCGGCCACCACCGCGCGAATGCGCTTGGTGACGTCGATCATCTCCTGCTTCTTGGTGGTGGGCAGCTCGATGGTCGCGGTGTGCAGCATCAGTCGCCTCCGAGGTACTCCCCGATCTGCCACAGCCCGGCGAGATCGTGCACGTCCTTCCGCAGCCGCGGCACCGTGAACAGCGGTACCCCCCGGAGCATGTCGCGCAGGCGCTCGACCTCGCGCCGATCCAGATCGGCGAGGATGGCCTGTTCCGTGAGCGTCTCGCAGAGCCGTTCTGACAGCCGGTTCTCGTCCTTGATCTGCGCGAGCTGCAGCGCTTCCTCGAGCGCGGCGAGGTTGTCCGGACCGCCGTGCCGGCGCGGGTCACGCTGCACCCGGTTGACCACCACCGCGGCGGTGCGGATACCGTCCCTCTCCAGGGCGCGGTGGAAGAAGAGCGCCTCCTGCGTGGCGAGAGGGTTCGGGCTGGTGACGAGGACGAAACCGGTCTGCGGCGAGGAGAGCAGCGCCTTCACGTTGGCGGCGCGCTCCTTGAATCCCTCGTACATGCCCTCGAACGCCATCATGAACGCGGCGAGGTCCCGGAGGAAATCGCTGCCGGTGAAGCGCGCCAGCGTGCGCAGCACCAGACCGGAGGGCGCGGCGAGCAGGCGCAGCCCGAGCTTTCCCGCCTTGAGCATCGGTCCGAGCACGATGCGCATGGCGTTGTTGTCGAGGACGTCGAGGACGCGGTCGGGCGCGTGCAGGAAGTCGAGCGCGTTGCTGGTGGGCGGCGTGTCGAGCACCACGACGTCGAATCGGCCACTCGAGTACAGCTCCAGCACCTTCTCCATGGCGATGTACTCCAGGCTGCCGGCCATGGCCGTGGAGAGCGTCTGGTACAGCTTGTTGTCGAGGATGGCTTGCGCCTGCTCCGCGCTACGGGCATTGCGGCGCACCAGCTCGTCCCAGCTCCGTTTCAGGTTGAGCATCATCGCCCACATCTCGCCGCGCGCGGTCAGCTTCGCATCCGCGAAGTGGGCGGCGTCGATCCGGGTCTCCGCGTTTCCCAGGGCCTTCAGCCCCAGGCTGTTCGCCAGGCGCCGGGCCGGGTCGATGGTCAGGACCAGCGCGCGCTTGCCTTCCATGGCGGCGCCGAGCGCGAGGGCAGCGGCAGTGGTCGTCTTGCCCACTCCTCCGGAACCCACGCAGCAGACGATCTTGCGCCCGTCGAGCGGCCTCACAGCGCGCCCTCGATCGCGTGCGAGACCTTTTCGATCGCGTGGGCGCCGAAACTGCGCTCGAAGAGGAAGGGGACCTTCACCAGGTTTCGGGGAACGGTATCGCGCAGGACGCCTTCGTAATGCCTGCAGAGCGCGGCGCGGGACTCGTGATTGTCGGCCGCCTCCCCGGCCGCGGTGAGGAGCGGTCCGCCGCGCGTGACGGCGGCGATCTCCTGCGGCGAGAAGCGCGACTCGAACACGGCGTTGAGAAAGAGGGGGCCGGCGGGAAACTGGCGCTCGCGCAGCGCGCGATCCAGCTCGATCGCCTCGTTCGCCGGCATCTCCTCGGGCAGCGTGACGATGCAGATGCTGCAGCGCTCGGGATCGGCGAGGAGGGCCTGCATCATCTGCATGTCGCGCGCCAGCGGACCCTCGGAGACGAGCCGCAGGAACACTTCCGGAACGCTGAGAAAGGTGAGGCCGTGGCCGGTCGCCGGCGCGTCCAGGACCACCATGTCCCAGCGGAGCCGGCCCCGTTCGGTCTCGCGCGCGGCATGCCAGAACACCTTCCCGAGCATGACGATCTCGGCGAGCGACGGCGCCGCGGCGAGGAAGTAGCGCGCGGCTGCGTTCTCGAAGGCGAGCCGGTACAGCGTCTCGTACTTGAGGATCATGAGCGCGTACTCGCGCATCGCCTCGCGCGGCCGGACGTGGACGCTGTACAGGTTGGGCAAGAGCTGGCGGATCTCGGTGCCCGAGGGAGGCCGCCCGAACAGATCCGCCACCCGTTCCTTCGCGACCACCTCGCACACCAGCACCTTCCTGCCGCGCCTCGCCGCTGCGAGCGCCAACGCCGCGGAGATGGTGCTCTTGCCGGTGCCGCCCTTCCCGGTCACCACGACGAGGCGGCGGTCGAGGGGGACCGGCATGGGCCGCGGGACTCTAGTGGCCGGCTCCAGGAGCGTCAACCTGGCTTGACATGGTGCGGCACGTCATTAGATTGCGCGCACGCGAACGCGGGAGCGGGCTGATGCTGCGCGACAACGAAGTGCTCAAGAAGATGATCGCCACGGGCGAAGAGCGCATGAGCAAGCTCGCTTCGCAGCTGCTGCAAAACGAAACGTTCATGGGAGCGCTGCAGAAGACGATGAGCGCGGCCCTGGACGTGAAGGCGACAGCGGAGCGCGCCGCGCATACTGCCCTGTCGGCGATGAACATTCCCACCTCCGACGACGTGAGGAAGCTGGAGGGGAAGATCGAGGAGCTCGAGAAGGTATTCGAGGGGCTCTCGAGGAAGATCGCCGAGCTGCAGAAGAAGGAAGCCGCGGCGCAATCGCAGGCGCAGACGCATTGAATCAAGCAGTCGTCCGCAGCGCCGACCCATCCTCCGGCACGCCGTCCACCCATGCGACGCGGTTCTGCGGCAGTGCGGGGACGCGAGCCCCTGGCGTGAGCAGGCCGACGAGGTTCAGCGGATCGCAGGCACTCACGCTGACGCGCTCTTCGCCGACCTTGGGAAATTTCCGCACCGCGCGCACCGCGTCCACCGCTTCCGGCAGCGCGAACTGCTCCCCCGAGAAGGCTTGCGCGAACCGACCGCCGCGGATCTCTCCGCGCGCCTCCATCCGCCGGTAGATCTGGAGAAGATCGCGCCAGGGCGGACAGCGCGGCTCGCGAGCGAGCAGATCGCGGAAGACGATCCCGTACCGGCGCAGATACTGCCGCGCGAGCTTGTCCATCCACTCCGGCTCGCGCTGCTCCGCCTCGTACGCGCGCAGGAGCGACCATCGGCCAGATGCGCCATGCGTCTTGCCTTCGAGCAGACCGCGCAGCGCGCCGAATCCGTCGCACGTGACGCGGCCGCCGGAGACCAGCTCCCAGAGCGCCTCGTTCAGCTCGCGCGCGGAGAGGCCGGTCTGCGCGCGCAGCTCGTGGGGAAAAAGCGCGCCGCGCTGCTCGAGCAGCGCCAGCAGGAGCCGTGCCCGATCCCCCAGCGGCTCGCACCCGCCCCGGGTCGCATCGAGCAGCCAGGGAAGGTCCTCGCGCCGGACCACCGCGATAGGCGTCGCGCGGCCCGGCGGTGCGCGCCGCGGCGAGTCGTCCGCGCAGGCCAGCCGCCCCCAGGCGATCTCCCCCGAGAAGCAGAGCTGGTCGAGCAGCGCGCGGTCGTACCGGGAGACGCGAGAGGCGAGCAGGTCACTCTCCCAGGATGAGGCGGCCGCCTGGAAGCCCTGGAGCTGGCCGACAATCTCCGCCAGCCCCACCGCCCCGTGGAGCTGGGCTCCGGGTTGGACGTGCTGCCAACGGAACAGGAACCGGAGGAAGTCCTGAGTCGTGGCGGGCTCGATCTCCCGGCGCAGGCGACCCAGCGTGAGACCGTGGATCCGCGAGAGCAGCGTCCGCTCGCACCACTCCGTCTCCGTCGCGCCGGCTCGATAGCGCCCACGCAGCACCAGCCCATCGTTCTCCAGCGCCGCTAGCTCTGCCTGGACATCTGCGACGCCGAGCTTGCGGGCGAGCTCGGCGGCGGTGATGGGACCGGTGATCCCGATCCAGCCGCGGACCGCATCGAGCAGCTCCGCGCCGGACCGTTCGGTGGCGCGCCAGAACCCGTCGCGGAGGACGGCACGGCCAGTGGCGCTCAGCTCCTCCAGCCATGGCTTCCAGGCGCCCGCCTCGACCTCTGGCAGCAGCACCAGCGTGAGCAGCAGGTCGTGCAGCTCGTCCGCCGAGCGAAGATCCGGCGCGGCCTGCCCGATCACCTCCGCGATGGCCTCCGCGTCCAGGGCCCCCAGCGATGCGGCATCGCCCGGATCGAGCGTGCGCCGCAGCTGCACGGCCCGTGATCGCCGCTCCTCCAACGGCGCGTCGTCCAGGTAAGCGTAAGGAGCGGAGTTGAGGATCTCGTGTGAGAGCGGCGACGGCTCGGGGGTATCGCGCGCGAGGAGCCGCAGCTCGCCGCGGTCCATCCGCTCGAGCAGCGCGCGCAGCCCCTCGATGTCCATCGCCTCGGTGAGGCAATCGCGCAGGGTCTCGCGGATGAGGGGGTGATCCGGTGGCTCGATGGCGCCGGTGTCGTGCTCCTGGCACTGCGCCTGGGCGGGAAACACCTGCGCCAGCAGATCGTCGGTGCGCATGCGCAGGATGTTGAAGGGGATCTTCTTCCCGGCCCGCGAGCGCAGCACCGCCAGCGATCGGGTCGCATTCCAGCGCCAGCGTACGCCCCACATGGGAGCGCGCAGCGCCGCCTGCGTGAGCATCTCGTCGATGGTGCCCGGCGCGAGGAAGTCGAACACGGACTCGAGCGGAAAGCTGTTCTGCGGACCGAGCGACAGCAGGATGCCTTCGTCGGTGGCCGCCGCCTGTAGCTCGAAGTCGAAAGTCCGGCAGAACCGCTTGCGCAGCGCCAGACCGAAAGCGCGGTTCTGCTTCGCCCCGAACGGGGCGTGCACCACGAGCTGCATCCCGCCCGACTCGTCGAAGAAGCGCTCCGCGATCAGGGTGCGCTGGGTGGGCAGCGCACCCAGCGCGTCCCGGCCGGCGCGCAAGTAGCGCACGATCTGCTCCGCGCCTGCCTGCGGGACGGCGCACTCGCGGACCAGGAACTGCTGCGCGCGCGGAGGATCGTCGAGCAGCGGCTCGATCTCCCCGCGCAAGCGCGAGACTTCCTCGGACAGCTCGGGGGTCCGCCCCGGCGCTTCCCCGTTCCAGAACGGCAGCGAAGGGGGCGCTCCGTGCGCGTTCTCCACCCGGACCCGGCCCGCCTCGACCCGGCGGATCTTCCAGCTCTCGTTGCCGAGCAGGAAGATGTCGCCGGCCATGCTCTCCACGGCCCAATCTTCATCCACCTGTCCGATGGCGACGCCTTCGGGCTCGGCGATGACGGCGTACTGCGCGGTCTCCGGAATGGCGCCGCCGCTGGTGAGCGCGGCGATGCGCGATCCCCGCCGTGCCTTCACCACGCGATGGACGCCGTCCCGGTGCAGCCTCGCTCCCTGCGCCCGCCCCGCGCGGCGCGCCACACCTTCCGCGTGCATCTCGATCACGGCGTCGAACTCGGCGCGGGGAAGCTCGCGGTAGGGCCAGGCCCGACGTACCAGCGCGTACGCCTCGTCCTCCGCCAGGTCCTCGCAGGCGGCCATGGCGACGAGCTGCTGCGCGAGCACGTCCAGCGGCCACTGCGGAATGCGGGTCAATTCCAGGTTGCCGGCCCGCATGCCGCGCACCAGCGCCGCGCACTCGACGAGCTGATCGCGCGTGGCCGGAAAGAGCCGGCCCTTCGGCACGCCGCCGCGATGATGGGAGGCGCGGCCGATGCGCTGCAGGGCCACCGAGAAGCTGCGGGGAGACTCGAGTTGCACGACCAGGTCGACCGCGCCGACGTCGATGCCCAGCTCCAGCGAGGCGGTGGCGACGGCGCAGCGCACCTGGCCGCGCTTGAGCTTCTCCTCTGCCGCGAGCCTCATGGTCCGCGACATGCTGCCGTGGTGCGCAACCACCTGGTCCTCGCCGAGCCGCTGCGCGAGCTGGTGCGCGACGCGTTCGACGTGCCTGCGGGTATTCACGAACACCAGCGTGGTCCGGTGTTCGCGGATCAACTCGGCCACGCGTTCGCAGGTCTCCTCCCGCTGCTCCTTGGAAGCGACCGCGTTCAGCTCGTCGCGCGGCACTTCGACCTGCACGTCGAGCGCGCGCCGCGCTCCGCTCTCGACGATCGCGCACGGCCGTCCCCCGGTGAGAAAGCGTCCGATCTCCTCGATGGGCCGCTGGGTCGCGGAGAGGCCGATCCGCACGCATCGATGCCCACAGAGCGCATCCAGCCGCTCGAGCGAGATCGCCAGGTGCGCGCCGCGCTTGTCGCGGGCGACCGCGTGGATCTCGTCGACGATCACGGTCCGCACCGTCCCCAGCACGCCGCGGCCGCTTCCGCTCGTCAGCAGGAGGTAGAAGCTCTCCGGCGTCGTGACCAGGATGTGCGGAGGCTTGCGCAGCATCGCCTGCCGCTCGGACTGTGGGGTGTCTCCGGTGCGCACGGCTGCGCGGATCTCCGGGACGCCGGGCAGCAGCCGCAGCGCCGCGAGCGGCTCGAGCAGGTTCATGCGGACGTCGTTGGCGAGCGCCTTCAGCGGCGAGACGTAGAGCACCTGCGTCTGGTCGGGCAGGGAATCGCCCTGCCGGATCATCGCGTCGAGGCAGGCGAGGAAGGCGGCGAGCGTTTTTCCCGAGCCGGTCGGGGCCGCGATCAGGGTGTCTTCGCCGGCCTGGATCCGGGGCCAGCCCAGCGCTTGCGGCTCCGTCGGAGTACCGTAGCGCGCCTCGAACCAGGTGCGGACCGAGGGGTGGAATCCTTCGAGCATCAGGGCTTTCCGCCTAAGCGCACGTAAGCGAGGGGGACGCGCTCCTCGCAGTAACCGGAGAGCGCGGTGCAGAGCGCCTCGACCGCTGCCGGCGGGCAGGTGCCGAAATCGAGCACGGCCCACAGCTCGCCGTCCCGCAGCTCCACGCGGATGCCGTGCGCACGCCCCGTCCAGCGATCCGCACCCGGAGCTCCTCGCGGAGCACGTGCGCCCGCGAACCCGCCATACCAGGCGACGATGGTGAAGGCGCGAAGAAGGTTGGCGAGCGCCTCTGCGTCCTCCGGCAACGGGCGCCCATCGAAGACGCAGACCACCGGCAGCTCTTCCCAGTTTCCCGCCTCCAGGCGCACCTCGACGCGACCGACGCGAACCTCTCTTTGAAGCGGCTCGTCGGGGCGCGCGCCGTGGACCTCCCAGGTGTGCCCGTCGCGAGCGTCCGCGACGTCGAAGCGCAGCGGCAGTCCGTCCTCGCCGAGCACGAGACGGCCGTCGTCGTCGCGCGTAGTGCGTTCAGTGAGGGCAGCCCCTTCGGGCAGCCGCGCGACCATCTCGTCGAGCCGGCGCAGGTAGCTGCGGTGCAGCGGCTCGAGCGCCTCCGCCAGGGTCACGGGCCCTTCGTCAACTCGGCGATCCGCTTCTCCAGCTCCTGGATGCGCTTCTGCAGGCGATCGATCTCCGCCGAACCCGCCACGCCGAACGTCTCCACCACCGACTTCACGGCGGTGTCCACGCGGCCGCGAAGCTCGTCCACGGCCTCCTTCACCGGGCTCGCTTCGCCTTCCTTGCGGAAGATCCCGGTGACGTCACGCACCTTCTGCTCGATGTCGTCCCGGATCGTCTCCGTCTTGCTCCGCAGCTCGCCCAGCTTGCCGGCGATGGTCTCCGCCTTCTCTGCATAGAACCCGGCCACCGCCTCGCCGCCATGCCGGATGATCTCGCGCAGGACGCCGAGCGGCATCTGCGAGCGCTTCTTCTCCTCCTCGAAAATGATCTGCGCCAGGGTCACCGAGGTGAGATCTTCCTTCGAGCGGTTGTCGATGATCTTCACCTCGGCGCCGCCCTTGATCATGTGGGCGATCTCGTCGAGAGTGACATAGCGACTCTCCACCGTGTCGTAGAGCTTGCGGTTCGTGTAGCGCTTGATGACCTTGGGCTCTTTTCGCTCCTGCGGCGCGCCGTTACCCGCCTGCGGCGCCGGGGCCTGATCCTGCTCGCTCATCCTTGAAACTCCACGGTCCTGGGGGGCTGAGAGCGCATTGACGCGAAGCGGTACGGTGCCATCTGTCCACAGGCGACGGTGTGTGTCAAGGAGCGTTGCACGCACCTTGTTGCAGAGGGCGTTTCCTTGTCACCCACGCGCGGCGCAAGGGAGAATGCGACGGTGGTCGTCCAGTGTCCAACCTGCCAGTCGAAGTTCCGCATCGCCGACGAGAAGGTGACGGACCGCGGTGTACGGGTGCGCTGCACTTCCTGCAAGAACGTGTTCCAGGTCCGCAAACCAGGCAGTGGAGCGGCCGATCCGGCGCCAGGCCCCGGCACGACCATGGATCTCTCCTCCCTCGGCGCTTCCGCCGTCGGCAAGCCCGGTTCGGGTACTGGTGGAAAGTCGGGAGGGCGTCCTTCGACCGGACCCGTACGTCCTTCCACGGGCCCTGTCCGTCCTTCCACGGACAAGGTACGTCGTGCCGCGTCGCGACAGGCAGACGACAGCGCAGCGCGGCGGCTGGACGCGGATGACCTGTTCGGCATGGCCGAGCTCACCGGCGATGCGCCCCTGGCGATCGGTGCCGCTCCCGATCCATCCCCCCCGGCCGCGGATGGTGCCTCAGGCCTTCCCGGATTCGACGATTTGAACCTCGAGATCGAGGCCCCCCCGGCGAAAACGGCGCGGCCCCCTCCGCCTCCGCCGGAGCCTGTTTCCCCACCGCCGCCGCTCGATCCACCGATGCCGCCGCCGGACAGCGTGGCGGATGCGCCGGATCCCGGCGAGCCGATGGAGCTCGATGATCCGTTCGCCGCGATCTCCTCCGGCGGATCAGCGGCCGCTGCGAACGTCACCGAAGCGGAAGAAAAGCCGGCAAAGGAGGCCCGGCCGAGGACCGACCCCGTGCGGCCGAAGACCGATCCGGTCCGGCGGCAGGCGGTCTCGAAAGCCGGCTCGATCCGGGCGGCCGAGCCGGAGATCGCGCCGGCGCGCGCGCTGCTGTCGAGCGCAATCACCGGCCTGCTCGGCGCCGCGCTCGCCATCGTCGTCGTGATCGCCTCCGCACTCTCCGACGATGCTGCCTCGGGCTGGCTCGGCTTCGGCACCGCGACAGACGTGATCGCCACCGGCGTGGTGAGCGGACTCTACGATACCGTGGGCGGAAAGCCGGTGTTCTACGTGCGGGGCCGGGTGGAGAACCACAGCCGAAAGGTGCGCGGTCCCGTGCATGTCACGGCCGAGTTGATGGCGGATGGCGCTCCGGAAGCCAAGGCCGATGCCATCGCCGGTTCGGAGCCGACGCCCGAGGACGTATGGTCGGTCCGATCGGCCGGCGACGTCGAGAAGCTGACCCGCACGCTCCAGGCCGCCCAAGTGGAGCGCAGGCTTCCGCCGGGTGGCAGCCTGCCTTTTTTCGCCGTCATTCCCGACCCGCCGCCTGATCTGGTGAAGCACCGGCTGCGCGTCCGGGTCGAGACGGTCGAGGCGTGGACCCAACCAGGCGCGAAAGCGGCGCGGAACCGTTGATGGATGCATCGGAGCTGGCGCGCACCCTTGCCTCGCTCGAGGCAGGGGAGCTGCGGGCGCACAAGGCGGCGGCCGTGCTGTCGGCGCTCCCGCCGCGGGAGGCGGTCGCCGTCCTCGGGGAGCTGATCCGCCGGGCCGACCTGCGCAGCGACCCGGAAGCTGCCGCCCTGGAGGGCCTGCTGCGGGCCGTGCGCGACCTGCTGGACGGGTCCACCGTCGACGCGCTTCACGCCGCGGCGGGGGAGGACCTGGAAGTGCAGGCCCTCTTCGCCCGCACGCAGCCGGCGCGCAATTTCGACCACGACCGCGAGGAGTGGATCGATCGGGAGATGCGCGCCCGCACGCTCGGGGAACGCCGTTCTCTCGCGCGGACGCGCGACCGCGACCTGCTCTCGCGGCTGGCGACGGACCAGGACCCGACGGTAGTCAAGCACGTCCTGCAAAACCCACTCTGCACGGAACGGGAAGTGCTGACGGCGGCGTCGCGGCGGCCACAGCGCCCCGAGGTGCTGGAGGAGATCTTCCTCTCGAGCGGCTGGTCGTCGAACCGCCGGGTGCGGCGCGCGCTGGCCCTGAATCCCTACAGCCCGCCGGCGCTCGCCTCGGCGGCGCTGGCGCTGCTCACCGCACCCGACCTGCGGGAAGTGGCGGCCGATCTGACGATCTCCAGCGACGTGCGGGTGCATGCCCGGCGGCTGCTCGCCGCCCGAGGCGAGGAGTAGGACTACTTCTTCTCCGCGGTAGAGCGTGCTTCCGGCTTCGCCGCGGGCGTCTGGTTCTGGGGCAGGGAGTCCTTCTTCGGAGTGACGTCGATCTCGTCGTCCCCAGTCACGGATCGCTTGAAGTTCTTGATGCCCTTGCCCAAGGCGTCGCCCAGCTGCGGAAGCTTGCTCGCGCCGAAGATGAGGAGGATCACGATGAAGATCAGCAGCAGCTCGCCGAACCCGAGATTCATCGAAAGGCCTCCTCTTCGTGGCAAGCTAGCACGGAGATGCTCCCGGCGCACTTCAACCGGACCGGACGGCCTTTGCTCT
>WNFT01001508.1_pt1 | contig 19681 bp, 19 predicted proteins | sample 5400191 | NCBI WGS metagenome assembly WNFT01 (sample SAMN13153359, study PRJNA577476) | soil metagenome | isolation source: 80 cm saprolite under Madrone tree | place: USA:California | collected 2016-06-14 | reverse complement strand
TGAAGTTGGTGCCGGTCTGGCTGCCGCCATGGATCATCACCACCGGATACGGATGGGCGACCTTTTGCGGCACCTGGAATTCCACGTACATGTGGCCGACCGTCGGTGAGCCTTCGCGGCTGGTGTCGATCTTCCCGCCCACGAAGAAGTAGCCCTGCTTGGCAATGACGAGCGGCTCGGTCTGGGCGCGGGCGCCGGCAATCGACAGCAGTGCGGCGCCTGCCCCAATCAGTGCAGCCGCGGCTGCACACAACGCTGTGTCCCGCAACATGGTGGTGAGCAAACCCACGGCTTGGTGGCGCATCGCGGCTCTCCTGGCTTCCATCCCGGTGAATTGTTGTGTGGCGTTGAAGCTAGTCGCGGTGTTTGCGAATGTCGAATCCGATCAGGCGATCAGTGCAGATCGGATCCCCATCCCGGAAGTTCGCGATTCCCTGAGAACAGGGAATTTTTTTAAATTTCGACTATTTGGGCAACCGTTGATGCAAAATCACGCAGCTATTCCAATCGTTTGAACGCAAATTCCCTGATCGACGCGAACAGGGAATCTTCTTTTTAGGAACACGGAATGAACCTGTCGGAACAGGGAATTCCGTCTTCTCGTGCTTTAAAACCGAAGCCATTGCGTGTGCTTGCCCGGTGATGGTGACCATCAATCATATGATTTATCCTATCACAATAGTCCGCTATTTTCAAGAGACGATGTACGTCGATGTCGATTCGCTTCGATGCGTTCAGATTTCGGCACGAGCCGCATGGACAGAGCACGGATAGAGCTTGCAGGTTATATGAAAATTTGTATAATTAGATCAGGGTCGGGGATGTGAAGCCACTGGTTTGGATGGGATCGACCCGCCATGACATGCAGAGGTTGCCGAAGGACGTGCGTCGCAGCTTCGGCGTGGCACTGTTCGCGGTGCAGACCGGCACGACGCCGCCGATTGCCAAACCTCTGAAGGGGTTTGGTGGTGCCGGTGTGCTCGAGCTGATGGAAGATGACGAAGGCGGCACCTACCGAGCCGTTTATACCGTGCGCTATCCAACAGCCGTTTATGTACTGCACGCGTTTCAAAAGAAATCGAAGCGCGGCAGGGCGACGCCTCAGTCGGATATCGATTTGGTGGAACTGAGGCTGAAACGCGCAGCCGCGCTGCACGCGACGACCAGCAAGGAGAGTTGATGATGAAGCCTGATTACGAAAGGAGCAGCGGCAACGTGTTTGCCGATCTCGGCTTCAGGAATTCCAAGCAAGAGTTGCTGAAAGCAGCGCTCACTGTGGAGATCTACAAACTCCTGAAGGCGCGGGGCGTCACGCAACAAGAGGCAGCGAAGCTGCTTGGCACCACGCAGGCGCAGGTGTCGGCGCTCATGCGCTGCAAGCCGGTGTCGGTATCGGTGGGGCGGCTAATGGAGTTTCTGACGATGCTCGGGCAGGACGTGAATGTGACGGTCAAGCCCGCGCCCCGTCGCCGCAAGGCGGGCGATATGTCGGTGGTGGTGCAGCACGTTTGAAATCAAATGAAGCTCGCGAGCTAAACGGCGAGAATTGAGATTATCGCACAGGCAGTCACATGGTTGGGCCGGATCGAGATGATGAAATTAGATTAATTCCCGACATCTTTGATCCTCCTCCAGTCGCGATGGACCTTGAGAAGAACAGGTTCATCGAGCGACTGCATCCAAAGGTCTGGCTGAACGCCGCTCGGGAGCATCGGTATGCCGCCGAAATCATTTTTAAGCACGAGCAACCTTTCTGGGGAAATCACACGAGACAGCCCAAACACGCTGGCGCCTTGTTGCTTTATGGATTCGCGTTTGAGTCACCGCATCAACCAGGAGCGCCGCGAAGGCGAAATCACCGCCGGCCAAGCGCGCGCGCTTCATGCCCAGGACCGGTTCATCCGCAAAGAGGAGCGCTTCAAGGCGAGGCAGAACGGCGGTCACATCACCCGCAGCGAACAGCGCTCGCTCAATCAGCAGGAGAATGCGGTCAGCCGCGAGATCGGCCGCTGATAAAGTGTTGGGTCTCTGTTGAACGGTTCAGCTGTAGGGGCGACCCTTGTGGTCGCCCCGCTTGCGCGCCGCGCCCCTGATCGGTTTGGTTAAACCGTCCATTACGTGCGTCGGGCGCAGGGCGAACACCAGGGTCGCCCCTACATAATCCTTATGTCGGCACAACTCGGCACCATTGACGCCGCCGGAGCGCGCCCCTATGGTCCGCGGCGAAAATCGCCGCGGCCGCGGTGCCCCGTGCGCTAAGAAATTGAGGCTGGTCCGATGAAAGTTCGTAACTCGTTGAAATCACTGCGGGGCCGCCACCGCGACAACCGTATCGTCCGGCGCAAGGGCCGGGTCTATATCATCAACAAGACCCAGCGCCGTTTCAAGGCGCGGCAAGGCTGAACGCCCGTCTGCCCCCTCCCGGTAGGGGCGACCCTTGTGGTCGCCCTGTTGCCAGCGGACGCGCGTGCGCAAGCCCGGGCGACCATAAGGGTCGCCCCTACAAGGTTAGGGGTTGGGGGTAATCACATCGGTTTGACCACTGCGCTCTTGCGGGCGGCAGATTGCCGGCTAAGCTTAGCGGCATGAGACCTCGTCTTGCCTGTGTCGTTTTTTTCGCCCTGCTCGCTGCCTCGGCTGTAGCGCCCATCGCAAGGGCGCAGGTCCTGCCGGACCCTCATGCGGACCCGCATGAAAGTCTGGTCAAGCCGCCGGACGAGTTGCCCAACATTCCCAAGGGCGAACGCAACCGGAACATCGATTTCCTGTTCGGCGCGCTCAAAGTTGCGCCCGACGACACCAGCGCCAAGGAGATCGAGAATCGCATCTGGTCGCTGTGGACCGAAGCCAATAACGAGACCACGAACCTGTTGATGGGCCGCGCCAAGAAGGCGGCCGACGACAAGGATTATGACCTCGCGATCCGGATGCTCAGTTCCATCATCGAGATCAGGCCGGAATTCACCGAGGCGTGGAACAGGCGAGCGACGATCTACTTCCTGAAAAAGGATTACACCAACTCGATGGCCGATATCGCCAAGGTGCTGGCCCGCGAGCCGCGGCACTTCGGGGCGCTGTCGGGCCTTGGCCTCATCATGCAAGACGTCGGCGACGACAAGCACGCGCTGGACGCCTACCGCAAGGCGCTTGATGTCTATCCCCGCCTCAAGGGCATGGAGGAGAAGGTCAAGACCCTGAAGGAAAGGGTCGAAGGGCGCGATCTCTGACGTCCGAACACGCAAGGCGGATTAGCCACCGGGTCCGGCCGGAGCCGGCCCACCGGGTCCGGCCTCTGGCCGGCCCGATGGCAGGCTCCCGGCCGGGCCCGGTGGGCCGGCCCAATGATAAACTCCGCGTAATCCGCCTGACGGACAATCGAATTTCGGCGTTTTGCGCATGCCCGGGCCACATGCCGGGCATGCGCATTTAGAGCATTTTCTCCAGAGTCATCGCCGGCTTGTCGGTCCGGGGCATGGCGGACACCCGTTCGGAACATAGCTGACACATTTTTGATTAATCGTTCTGTACCTCATTGGGAACGCTTCAGAGTCCCGAGATACGAATGATGATTTTCCTTCTTCTCGCCATTGTGGCAATCCTCGGTGCCGCGCGTGCGGTTACGGTCCTGGAAGCGGCGCGCATCGAAGCTGACCATCCGGCTACAGGGCGCCTCGTCGAGGTCGAGGGCGGCAAGCTGCATGTGCTGGAGCTTGGCGCCTCGACGCCTTCCGACCAGTTCCCTATCGTGCTTGTGCATGGCGCCAGCGGCAATCTGCAAGATTTGCGTCTCGCCCTTGGCGACCGGCTGGCGGCGAACCGCCGCGTCATCCTGGTCGACCGCCCCGGACACGGCTGGAGCGACCGGCCGGGAGGCGTTGTGGACGCCTCGCCGGCACGGCAGGCGGCATTGATCGTGCAGGCGCTGGCCCGCATCGGCGTCGAGCGCTTTGTGCTCGTTGGCCACTCGCTGGGAGGAGCGGTCGCATCCGCGCTTGCGCTTGACTTTCCGGCCCGGGTCGCGGGACTTGTTCTGCTGGCGCCGGTCACGCATCCCTGGGACGGCGGCCTGGCGTGGTACAACGCCATCCTTTCGATGCCCGTTATCGGGCCGCTGTTTGCCCACACCGTCGCGCTCCCGCTCAGCGTCTTGCTGCTCGACGGCGGCGTCGCGTCGGTGTTCGAGCCCCAGACGGCGCCGGCGGACTATGTGCGCCGTGCCGCCATCCGGCTGCTGCTGCGGCCGGCCCAATTCCTGGCGAATGCCCAGGACCTTGCCGCGCTCAAGGGGTTCGTGGCCGCGCAGGCGCCGCGCTACGGCGAGATCGGCGCCCCCACCGTCATCCTGACAGGCAGCGCCGACACGACGGTATCGCCGCACATCCATGCGCGGGCGGCCGCGGCAGCCGTGCCCGATGCACGCCTCATCGTGCTGGCGGGGGTCGGTCACATGCCGCATCACGTCGATGCGGATGCAGTCGCTGCCGCGATCGGGCAATTGCCGCACGCCCGGCGGCCTCGGCGCGACAACCACCGCGCTACCCCCTCCCCCACGAGTGGGGAGGGTAGGGTGGGTTGAGCCACCGGGTCCGGCTGATTGCCATCGTCGAAGGCCTCGCTAGGACCGCGCGGAAGCGGAACCATCTGTGCGCAGCGCTGGTTTGCTTTCACCGGGTACATCGTCGACGGAAACGGATGCATGCAATTCGATGACTCCAAATCAGGCAACCATCTCGAAACACAACCAGGCCAACCACCTGCGGTGGTATCTAACATCCCTGAACGGCAGGGCGTAACCGGGCATAACGTCCGGTATGTGCTCTTTTTCGGAATCGCCGCCGCGGTGATCGCATTCGCCGTAATCCTCGCCAGCTATTTCGACTGAAGAAGCCCAGGGCGGATTCCGGTCAGGTTGAAGCCATCATTCCGGGGCGCCGTAGCGAAGCGGAGGCGAGCCCGGAATCCATACTCCATCACCTGTGGTTATGGATTGCGGGCTCTCGGCCTGCGGCCGAGCCCCGGAATGACAAAGGTTTTGCCCGAACACCCTCGTCGGTCTAAGGCGAAGCCTCGCTAGCGGTAATCTTCTTGTCCTTCGGGCTCTACCGCAAGCTCGACCTTAACCGTCACATCAGCCGCCACATCGATGTTGCCGGCGTATGGGATGTAGTTGAAGCCAGAAACGAAGAGCTTGTATCGGCCCCTGGTGACTTTGACCTTCGCTTTCCCGGTCTCGTCGGTGCTGGTCCGGTAGGGATGCAAAAGGACGTGCGCGCCGTTTATGGGCGTCTGCGTTGCGCTGTCGAAGGCCGCCACCGTCACTTCATAATCCGGCGGGCCGACGACCTTGACGGTAAACGTGAATGAGCCGGCCGCATGGGGCACACCTCGCTCCGATGCGGGCGTCCGAACTTGCCACTCATAGTCTCCGGGCTTAAGCGGGGCTTGGGCTTCCAGCTCGGAAAAATAGAGGGCGGTGGTACCCGGCCAGATATCGTCAAGCAGGCTTGCGCTGCCAACCTGTGCACCGTCGTGATCGAAGATGCGCAGCGCCCTGCCGGCCAACTTGCAACCGGCTGAGCATTTGACGCCGACCTTGAGGGCGAAACGCTCGCCCGCCGCTATTGCGGACGGCAGACCCCAGACGTTCACACTGGTGGCGTGAGCCTTCGTTACGAAGGAGAACGCGGTCGTGGTCTCTTCGTGCGCAACCCCGTCCTTCTCGTGAGCGGCGAGGACGGCCCGGTAGATATGCTCGCCCGTTTCGAGCGGCGCCGGCAAGACCAACGCCCTCATAACGTGAGCCTCGCCGTCGAACGCTGTGAGTTCGGCACTCGCCAACTCGGCGCCGTCCGGATTTCGAATCGAAACCCTCTGTCCCGTCAGGTCGCATCCATGAGGGCAAGAGACGAAGGCGCTTACGGTCAACTCGGCCCCGGCATCGACTTCGCTCGCGGAAACCTCGACCGTGCATGTGCGCCGACCGTGCGTCCTAACTGCCATATGTCACCGTGAGCCACGAAGCGCCGGAACAATAAGTCGTATTAATTACACACGATAAATCAATTGCGCCCGGCGCTCCACAGCACCAGACACTTAGCGCCAAGCGCTACAACGGCAACAGCGGCAAATCGCACGCTCACAGCCCAGCGGAACCGCCAAATGACCTGAGTGATCGAACCTTTTTCCCCGCTACGACACCAACCTGGGACGCTCAGACGATGGGGCAATTCCATCAATTCGCCGGCAACGGCATACGCCCGTGACTCATCGGGCGAGTTTCAGGGAGACGGTGTGATGGCGAGCGATGAAGCAAAAGCCGGCGCGATCGGATTGGTGAACGACTTCCGCACGCGCGGCCTTAGCACATGGGGCGCAATCAGGCGCGAGCAGCTCGCCGACGGATTGATCGTGCGGATCAACGATCCGACGCAAATCAGCAGCAGGGCTTCGCAACTCTGTGGCGCCGCTTCGGTGGTGTACAATCTGGCCCAGGCCGACCCTTCCGCTTATGCCAAACTTGCGATCGACCTCTTTGAAAAAGGGGAAGGCAAGGTCAAATCGTTGGCAATCAAGCCCTCGGCGGACTTGCGGAAAACGGCGGTGCCGGGCGGCAACGATGCCGCCGACTGGATCGTGCTGGCGAGCCTGCGCGATTCGGAGAATTGGCTCTTCACGTACCATGGGGACGAGCGGTGGAAGGTTCCCTTCTTCGGGGGCTCGGCCGACGACGCCAAGGCGATCCAGATGCCCCACACGGTCGCGGCCTGGTTCACAAGCTTCGGCTACTCGGACGTCAAGAACGTGACGAACCTGTTGTTCACCAAGGATTGGGACGACGTGAGAGACGCCGACAGACTATACCGCAGCGGCTACAAAGTGAGCCTGTTCATCAGCGCAAACATGCTCCACGCTGCGACGCAAGGGGACGGCTCAGCAACTCCCGATCACTGGGTCGTCATGGCGTCTCCCATCCTCAGTTCGACGATTCATAACGATCCCACGGCCACGATCTCCGCCACTGTTTACACCTGGGGCGGCGTCCGCGACGTGCACGAAAACCCGTCTCGAAAGATGACCGTGAAGCAATTCCTCGGCAACTTCTACGGCTATGTTGCCGCCAAGCCGTGACAGAGGAAAAAAGTTACCGCGCGGTTGAACCATTTTCTCCAGCGCGGCCACACATGACAGTGCATGTCGGTAAGTTTCGGTCAGAGGACAAGGCTATGTGTGATCTGGCGTTCATCAACTTTCTCCGCGAAAAAGTTCGTCAGCAGGACGCCGAAGACAAGCGCGCCGCAGCTCTTGGCGCTGTGCCTCACCAGCGCTTCGTGCCGTGGAGCATGCCGGCTCAATCGCAGCCGCGGTCTGCACCCGCGCGCTGAGTCAGAGAGCGAAGCTGACGAAGGACGCCTCGGGAAATAATTGCATCGCCTGCGTGTCATCGCCCCGCGAAAGCGGGCGATCCAGTAACCACCTGATTCGCCGGGGTTACTGGATGCCCCGCTTTCGCGGAGCATGACAAGAATCACGGACAAGTCCTAAAGCCCGGCTCCCAGGTGGTGCCCGACCGAAACCTGGTGGGCCCTCTCAGGCCGATCGCTCCTGGGCCGCACTCGTCCCGGCGATATAACCGTGGACCGAGGCCCTGCCGATGCCGTGCTGCGAACCGCCGCCGCTTGCCTCGCCGCCCGCATAGAGGCCGGGTATGACCGCGCCCTGGGTGTCGAGGACTTGCGCCCTCCCGTTGATCCGCAGGCCGCCGTAGGAATCCAGCACGCGAATGCTCGCGATAGCCGCGTAGAAGGGCGGGGTGTCGATGCGGTGCAAGACCGGCTTCTCGAAATCTTCGTCCGCGCCTTTGTCCGCCAACGCGTTGTACCTTGCAACCGTCTCCTCCAGGTACTTCAGGGGCATCTTCTGATACGGATGTCCCATCACTTTCTTGGCCAGCTCGGCGAGGGTGTCGGCCTTGTGGACGTAGCCGTCGGGCGGGTCGGCAATGTAGGGGTAGCGAATCTGCCAGCCGCCGCGCTGCACGGCGGCTGCGTCAAAAATTGCCCACACCGGTCCGGACGCGTAGTCGGGCGCCCGCGAGCCCTCGTTCATTGCCAGCGCCGCATCCGCAGCCGCCGACCGCTTATATTGCGCCTTGACTTGTGCCGGACTGGCGTTGCGCCAATCGAGCGGCACGAACGGAGCGCGGGTGCCGTCGCTCCCCGGCGGATACTTGGCATCGCTGGAGGTCTCGGTAATGGCTCTCTCGTTGTAGAACCGCCGCCCCACCTGGTTCACGGCGATCGCATGCTCCCATCCGGCAGCGCCGATGGCGATGCCCTTGGCGCGGGCGAACAGGAACGAGGGATGTCCGGGGAAGATGCTGGCCACCGCATCTCTCGTGCCGAGCACGCTGCTGATGGTCGGAGACGCCAACGAATGCTGGTAGTTCTGCATCATGCCGGCGAGGTTGGCCCCGATTTTCATGCCGGCGACGATCCCGCTGCCGTCCATGTTGAGAGGTCCGATCAGGGAGCTCGGCCCATATTCGATCGACGGCTCGACCATCCTGGGGTCGGTCATGGTCCGCAGGTGCACATTGCCGTGCATGCCGCCGGTGGCGACGATCACGGCCTTCCTCGCCCGGATGTGAATCGTCTCGGCGCGCTCGTCGATATTGCCGTTCTGCCAGAAGCTTTCGAGCCGCGCGCCGGTCCCGGGGTGCATTCTCGGCGTGTAACGGGCTTTGACCCCCAGCACCCGGCCTGAGAACGGCTCTTCCCGGATCAAGTCATCCATGTGGCGGTTGAGCATGAAGCGAACGCCTTTCTCCCGGGCGCTGAACTCCAAAGACCTGGCGATGGCAAAACCGCCCCAGACCCACCCTGGGGCGCCGACCGCTTCGCCTAAGCCCCCCGGAATGGTGCGCATGGGATTGAAGGGCGAGTGCCGCTCCCCGGCGAGATCGCCGCGGTCTTGTGGCGATATCGTCCCCGCCTTGATGTCGGTCTTGTCGGCGAGCTTCATCATCGCGCGAGCGGCCCTGGCGCGGGACATCCCGCCGCCCTGATGGGTGCCGTCGATCCGCGCGAAGCGGATGTAGTTGTCCATCATGAATTGCCTGGTCTTGGGGGCATTGTCGGCCCAGGCGCGATGCAGCTCACGGTCGTTGTAGCGGTATCGCGCGACGCCGGTCTCGTCGACAACCGACCAGTCGGTCATGTCCCTGAACAGCCGGTCGGGGTCATCTTCGAGATCCGCCGGCTTGACGCGCGGCGCCGCTAGCCCGAGGCGATCGGGGTCCGCCGCGGCCCGGTCTCTCTCCTGTATCGGATCGCCGCCGCCGAGCGATGTCCAGCCGCCGCTGTGCACCAGCTTGCCGCCGACATCGAAGTTCTGGTCGATGACGAGCACGGAAGCCCCGAGGTCTCTGGCCCGGACAGCGGCATGCAGCCCCACGCATCCCGACCCGAGGACGACGACATCCGCCTCATAATTCCAGACGATGCCGCGGGCGCCGGTCGCGGCTTGCTGGGCGAGCGCCTCCCGGCCCGACAGAACCGCCGCCCCTACGCCGGCGGCCGCTCCGCTCGCGAAGAAATCTCGCCGGCTAAGAGCTTTCCCGTCTTGGAGCTTTGGTTCCTTCCGGCCGGTGCCGCGCTTCTTGGCCATATGTTCCTCCCTGAAATCTGTTACCGGCAAGCGCTCTCATTGGTCGGTGACCAAGGGCTGCCTTTGCGATGAATCTTAGAGCGCGTTTATATGAGGTACAATCATCGCCGCGCAGCTGTAGGGGCGACCTTTGTGGTCGCCCCTCTTGGCGCATGCAGTGACGAGGCGACCACAAGGGTCGCCCCTACAGCAGGCGGCAATTCGTTACCTCATCTCGATCTTCACCAGCTTCGATGGCGGGCGATAGGCCGGGACCCACACGGTCGGGCGCGGGGCGGCGGTGTCGACCTTGAGATCGCGCACCTCGTAATTCGACGGCGTCAAGTATTCCGTCGATTGCCCGGTGTTCATGTCGATGCGATAGAGGCGGCCGCTCGAGAAATCGTGCGTCCACACGATCTGGTTCTTGTCGTCGGCGCTCGCCGAGTAGGGCTCCGCGTAAGGCGCCGCGTAGGGCTTGGTCCCGGTCACCAGCGGGTATTCCTTGATCACCTTGTGGTCCGGATCGAACATCAGGAGCTGGCCGGCGTAGAATTCGGCGGCCCAGAGGCGGTCCTGGCCGTCGATCTGGCCGCGTCGCGGACCGGCCATGGGCGTCGGCGTCTTGTACTCGGCATATTCGATCGTCCTCGGATCGAAGATGCCGATCTTGCCTTCCTGCCAGATGTAGAGATGGGTCCGGCCCTTGGAATCGGTATCGGTGTCGTAGATGCCCCTGTTCTTGGGGATTTGGAAGATCGTCCGCTTCAGCTCTTCGCTTGAGGTGTCGATCTTCACCAGATCGCCATTGCGCTGCAAGTTCCAGACATTGCCATCGGGATCCAAGCCAAACATGGCGCGGCCCGCCGACCAGGCCACGAACCGGCCGGTCTCCGGATCATATTTGACGGTGCCGTTATCCATGCCGACGATGACATTGCCCGCCCGATCGAATTGCAGCTCGTGCGCGCCGCCGCCGGGAGCGCCCGCACGCGTGTCCCCCTCGCCGGTCATGTTGCGGGCTTCGCGGCCCGCTCCTTTCGGCAGCGGGAACGGCATTTCCGTCGCTTCGCCGGTCTTGATGTCGACGCGCCCGAGCACGTAGGAGAAGTGATCGGTGTAGTAGGCGTATTTGTCATTCATGATAACATCGTGCGGCCACACGAACCGCCGGTCGCCGCGCAGCATGTAGAGTTCGCGCTCGCCGCCTCGCGCAAGCGCATACTCCGTCACCACGAGATTGGTGGAGGCCGTGTCCGTCGGCCGCGGGCGTGGCCGGAACGGGATGTTGTCTGAGGAGTCGGGACCGCGGATCGACGTGAGATATTCTGCCAGAGGCTCGATGAACTGCTTCTGGCCGAACGCATAGGTCCCGGGCGCTTCCTGCTCGGCAGCGCGGCCCGCCATTTTCTTGATGACCCTGATCCAATCTTCCTTCGTACGCCCGGCCTGCAGCGCCCATTGCAGCGTGTGACAATTGCTGCATTGGGAAAACAGAACCTTCTGCTGGTCGGTGCCGGGAAGGCCGGCGATGATTTCGGAGGCGGTCGCGTCTTCATAAGCGAGCAGCTTCGATGTCAGCGTGAAATCGGCTTTCGCAGGCTTACCCGTCGAGACCACGACCGGCTGGGCGACGTGCTCGAAATCCGGCAGCTCGATACCGACCGAATAGGAGCCGGGCTTAAGGTCCGACCACGCCGGGAATGTGTATTCGCCCTTGGCGTCGGTGTAGACCGCCACCGTGATGGCGCTGCCGTTGCGGTGGGCCTTGACCGGAATCCCGGCCAATGCCGCGCCGGCTGAAGAGGTAACCTTGCCGGCAAGAAGTGAGGAGCCGTCTGCGGCGAACACGACGGCGGGCGGCGCCACGGCGCAGACGGTCGCTATGGCGGCGGCGGTGAATGCAGATCCGATGTAGAGGTTGGCTTTCATCATGATGACCCCCTCCGGGTGGGACGCAGATTGAAAAGCGCTTATTGCAATTTAAAGATGATACTCCTTGCGCACAGAGCTTCAAGAATGGCGGCGCGAAACCTCGGAAAGGGTCGTGCACTGCAGCGAGGTTGCGCGAGATGGAAAAGCCGTACCCCGATCCTCCCGAGAGCGTGCGTTCCGCCTATTACCGGGCGAGCAATGGCGCCCGGACCACAAAATTCCAGGTGCGCTGGTAACTTCGATTCATACGCTCGATGCCGCTCGCTTTCTCCGCGACCATATCATCCTGGGGGATAGTATACGAGCGTATTGGGAGAAGTATTTTCGTGTGTTAAGGCATGGTTAGGCCGTATCGACGCGTTCGTTCCTTTAGTGTAGTGTTGGCTTGGTCACGAAGTTAGGAGCTCGTAAGTTGCGCCTTCGTGCGCGGACCCCGTTTCGATGGTGCGCCGACATCATGATGATGGCGGCCGCGCTGGCGTTTACTGTTCAAGGGACCTTCATCGCGCAAACCGCAGCAGGCGTGAACAGCCATTACCATCATGGCTACGGTCAACGGCAGGCGGTTCACCGGCATGCGGTTCATCATCATGCAAAGAGCCACGTCGTCGCTCACGTTCATGCGGACGGCACGGTCCACCGACATGCCGTCGACGATGGCAAACGCGCCTTGAGCGACCACAATCAGCAGCCGGGATGTCCGTGTTGCTGGAACATGGCCATCGTGGTCGCGGTCCTTCCGCTTCTGCCCGTCTCTCAGCTCGATGCGGCCCCGCGCAGCAGGGTCGCGATCGAGCACCTCGACCCGTACCGCAGCACCGAGCCGGACGGGCCACGACGCCCGCCAAGACCCCCCAGCATAACCTGACCGCGCGTGGCGATGGCGCCACGCCACGGAGGAGTTATGTCCACGGGGTTCTGCAATGCTACGCCTATTCGCGGGTCTGGTTACGAACCGGAAGTTCACGCCGTTTGGCGCCTTTAGTCCTGCCGTCATTCTTCTCGTCCTGGCGCTAAGCTGCCTCGGCGGTGGCGTTGCGGTGGCCCACGAGGGGCATGACGAGATGCAAGCCGCGGCCGCATCGGGGGCGCCCGGTTTGCCGCGCCTCGTCGTCAGTTCGGAAACCTATGAACTGGTCGCTGTCCTGGAAGGCGAACGGCTCACCATTTACCTCGATCGCTTCGAGGATAATGTTCCGGTCACCGACGCAAATATCGCCGTGACGGTGAATGACGAGCCGGTGATCGCTCAGCCCTCAGGCGAGGGTACGTACCGCATCTCCTCGAAGAGGTTCGCCGGCAGGGGTGTTGTCGAACTCGTGTTCGATATCAAGGCCAAGGACGGCGATGATCTTCTGATCGGCAAGTTCACCCTCGCCGGCTCCGCGCAAGACGGGCATTCCCCGCCAGCGCTCCCATGGTATGGCCGCGCTTGGTCGTATGCGCGCCACGGTGCCGAAGACCACCTGATCCTGGTCGCCCTCGTACTCTTTGCAGGCCTTGTCCTCGGCCACGTCTTTCGCGGGCGCCGGCTTCGCGAATTGCTCATGCTCTCTTTGGCGCTACCGGCGCTGGCTGTTGGAGCGATGGATCATGTCGCTTCGGCCCACGAGGGCGACCACGATGACTTAAAACCGGCGGCGTTGATGGGCGACACGGCACGGCGATTGCCGCAGGGCCAGGTCTTCATGCCGAAGCCGATGCAGCGCATCCTCGATATTCGCACCCGGGTCGCCAGGTCCGAAACGGTTGCGAAAGCGGCGGTTTTCCTCGGCCGCATCATCCCCAATCCGAACCGCAGCGGCCTCGTTCAGAGCATCAATGGGGGGCGCGTGGTCGCCCCGGAGCACGGCCTTCCGAGGCTTGGGCAAGCAGTCACCAAGGGCGATCTCCTCGCCTTCATCGAGCCGCCTATGGCGAGCGCCGATCGCACCACGATATCCGAGCGCGCCGGCGAACTGGAGCAGATGATCGCGGTGGCGGAAGCAAAGCTCCGGCGGTTGCGGCCGATGGCGGAGCGGCAGGTCATCCCGCAATCCCTGGTGATCGAGACGGAAACCGAGCTCGAAGGCCTCTATCGCCGGCGCGAAGTCGTCCGCGAGACGCGCGTTGCGCCGGAATCCCTGCGTGCGCCGATTGATGGCGTGCTTGCCATGTCACGTGTCGCGGCAGGCCAGGTCGTGCAGGCGCAGGACGTCCTGTTCCAGATTGTCGATCCGAATTCGCTGTGGGTCGAAGCCTACGACTACGGCGACAGCGATCCGGCGACCCTGAAGCATGCGACGGCCGTCGGACCGGCAAATGTCGCCCTGGAGCTTGGCTTTGAGGGATGGAGCCGCACGCTTCAGCAGCAGGCCACCGTGTTGCAGTTCGCCATCGCGGCGCCGCCTGCCTCGATCCGCGTCGGTCAGCCGGTCACCGTCACGGCGCAACGCCGGGAGACCGTGCGCGGGATCATCATTAGCCGCGACGCCGTCGTCCGCGGCGGCAACGGCGAGAGCGTCGTCTGGCGGCACATCGAGGCGGAATTGTTCGAGCCGCGCCCCGTTCGGACCGAGCCTTTCGATGCCACCCGCGTCCTCATCGCGGCCGGCGTCGGCGAAAGCGAGCGCATCGTGGTGCGCGGCGCCGAGCTCATCAATCAAATCCACTAGGAGACCACAGTGTTCAACGTCCTCGTTTCGGCGAGCCTGCGTCACCGCCTGTTTGTATTGGCCGCAGCCGCGATCCTGGTAATCTGCGGGACCCTGATCCTGCCGCGCATTCCAATCGACGTATTCCCTGATCTCAATCGGCCCGTCGTGACGCTGATCACCGAGGCCGAGGGACTTGCGCCGCAGGAAGTCGAGCAACTCGTCACCTTTCCAATCGAAAGCATCATGAACGGAATGCCCGGGGTGGCGCGGGTGCGCTCGGTTTCGGGCATCGGCCTGTCGATTGTCTACGTCGAATGCGATTGGGGCACCGACGTCTTCCGCAACCGTCAGCTGGTTTCCGAGCGCCTCGCCCTCGTGCGCGACCAGCTTCCGCGGGGCATCACGCCGCAGATGGGACCGATCACCTCGATCATGGGCGAGATCATGCTGATTGCCGTGACCAGCGATGCGGCATCGCCCATGGAGGTGCGCGAGATCGCCGACTTCGTGATGCGCCCGCAGCTCCTCACCATTGCGGGCGTCGCCCAGGTGATTCCGATCGGGGGTGAGGTCCGGCAATATCGGGTGGCGCCGAACCTCGCCCTGATGCGGGGACTTGAGGTGACGTACGAGCAGATCGAAAGCGCCGTGACGCGCTTCGGGACCAATACGGCGGGCGGTTTCGTTGATCAGCAAGGCCGCGAATATCTCATTCGCAATCTTGGCGTGACGCGGCGTATCGAAGATTTGCGCGACACCGTGGTTGCGTACCGCCAAGGCCAGCCGGTCCTGCTGCGTCAGGTCGCGAGCGTCGACTTCGCGGCTCGGGTCAAGCGGGGTGACGCCGGATACCGGGGCAAGCCCGCCGTCATCCTCTCGGTGCAAAAGCAGCCCGGCGCCGACACGGTGATCCTGACAAATCAGATCGAGACCGCGCTTCGCACCATCCAGAATACGCTTCCCGCCGGAATTTCGGCAACCAACGTTCAGTTTCGCCAGGCAAGCTTTATCGAGGCCTCCATCGGCAGCCTGAAGCGGGCGTTGCTCGAGGCCGCCATCGTCGTCGCGCTCGTGCTCCTCGTTTTTCTGATGAACGCGCGGGCCACGCTCATTTCGCTTGCCGCGATCCCACTGTCGTTTCTCATCACGCTCGTCGTCTTTTATGCCGCGGGCCTCACGATCAACACCATGACCTTGGGCGGCCTCGCCATCGCGATCGGCGAGCTCGTCGACGACGCCGTGGTCGATGTCGAGAATATTTTGCGCCGCCTCAATGAGAACCGCGCGCGTCCCAATCCCCGCCCGCTCCTCGGCGTGATCGCCGGAGCCAGCCAGGAAGTCCGCTCGGGCGTCCTCTATGCAACGGTCATCATCATTCTCGTGTTTCTGCCGCTGTTCGCCATGTCGGGCCTCGAAGGCCGGCTGTTTGCGCCGTTGGGCGTCGCTTACATCGTCTCTATCCTGGGCAGCCTTATGGTGTCGATCACGCTGACACCCGTGCTGTCATACTATCTGTTTGCCGGGCGCGCAGGCCGCGATCACGACAGCTATCTTCTCTCGTATGCGAAGCGCGCCAATGCGGCGCTCCTCGCCTGGGCCTTGCCCAGCCGAACCCTGGTCTTCACCTCCGCGGTCCTCGCCGTCGCCGCCGCTGCCGGCGCGGCGTTCTTTCTGCCGCGCACCTTCTTGCCGGCCTTCGCGGAGGGCACGCTCGACGTCAGCCTCGCCTACAATCCCGGCATCTCCCTTGGCGAGTCCAACCGGCTCGGTTTGATTGCCGAGCATCTTTTGATGGATGTCCCGGAGGTTGCTTCGGTCGGCCGTCGTACTGGACGGGCGGAACTCGACGAGCACGCCGAAGGCGTTCATTTCAGCGAGATCGATGTCGACCTCAAGCCCTCGCCGCGCTTGCGTGAGGAGATCCTCGCCGACATCCGGGCGCTGCTCGGCGTCTTGCCGGCCGCTGTCAGCGTCGGCCAACCCATCGCCCACCGCCTCGACCACATGCTCTCCGGCATACGCGCCGAGATCGCCTTGAAAATCTACGGCGACGACCTCGACACGCTGCGCAACCTCGCGGAGAGCCTGCGCAACCGTCTCACATCGGTCCCGGGTCTCGCCGACCTTCAGGTCGAGAAGCAAAACCGGATACCGCAGCTTCGTATCGAAGCCGACCACGAACGCACAAGGCTTTATGGCGTCACACCAGCCGTGCTCACCCGCGCGCTGGAAGGCATGTCGAACGGCCGCACCGTCTCTCAGGTGGTGACCGAAGGCAACCGCCGGTTCGATGTTGTGATCCGCCTGTCCGACGCCGACCGCTCCACGGCGGGCCTTGCCGATCTCCTGGTCGACACCCCTTCCGGACACGTGCCGCTTCGACTCATCGCACGCATTGCGGAGACCGACGGGCCCAACCAGATTCTCCGTGAAGGCGGCCAGCGGCGCATTGCGGTCTATGCCAACACCGACGGCATGCGCGATCGTGCACAAATCATTGCCGAGATCCGCAACGTCCTGGCCGCCACGGCCTGGCCGCAAGGATACCACGCGACGCTCGAAGGCACCTACCAGGCTTACGAAGATGCCGCTTGGCGCATCGCAATCCTCTCGCTCGCCTCGCTGTTGCTGATCTTCCTGGTGCTGCAAAACCGCTATCGCTCCTCCGTCCTGGCGCTGATCATCATGGGCAATGTTCCCCTGGCTTTGATCGGCAGCGTTGTGGCGCTTTGGCTAACCGGATTGCCGCTCTCGGTCGCGAGCATGATGGGCTTTGTCACGCTCGCCGGCATCAGCGCGCGCAACGGCATTCTCAAGATCAGCCGCTACGTCAATCTCGTGCTTCACGAAGGCGCGCGCTTTGCGCCGGACCTCGTGATGCGCGGCAGCCTTGAGCGCCTGGCGCCGGTGTTGCTGACGGCCTTGTCGGCGGGACTGGCCCTTACGCCCCTTCTGCGCGGTGCCGGCGAACCGGGGCGCGAAATCCTCCATCCGGTGGCGGTCACGATTTTCGGCGGGCTCATCAGCTCCACGCTTTTGGATGCGGTGCTGACGCCAACGCTGTTCCTTGCATTTGGCCGGAAGCCTCTCGAGCGGCTCTCGGCCCTCCATCGCGTCGCGCGCGCAGCTGCACCCGGCGAAGTCTACTAACTCGACAGCAGAGGAAAGAAGATTCTCATGTCAAAGCGCGCATCTGTTGCATTGCTCTTTGCCGTGATTGCGTGGAGCGCCGCGGCGCAGAGTCAGAAGAAGGGCGATCATGGCGGCGATGTCATCGTCATGGAGGGACACCCGATCGAATTCGTCAGCAAGGAGCAGGAGATCGTCTTCTATATCCTGGAAGACGACGGCAAGAGTCCGACGCCCACCAAGGGCTTCTCCGGTCGGGCGGTGATCCAGGACAGCGGCAAGACCATCGCCGTGAACCTCTTGCCTGCCGAACCCAACATGTTTGTCGGCCAGCTTGCGATGCCGCTCGGCTCAAAGGCACGCGTGGTGTTCTCCGGAAAAGTCGAAGGTCACAACCTCCAAGCACGCTTCACAACAAACTAGGAGACTCAAACGATGCGCCTTAGGACGAACACTCTCGGGCTGCAGGCAACTATCGCACCCCTTGTTCTCGCCGCCGTCACCACGCCCGCGCTCGCCCATTCGGAAAACGGCGTCGCCATTGATTTCTGGGGCGGCTTCACCCACCCGATTTTCGGTCCTGATCATGTGATCGCAATGGTCGCGGTCGGCTTGTGGGGCGCGTTCCTGGGCCCGCCCGCGATCTGGACGTTGCCGGTGGTGTTTCCGTTGGTGATGGCGGTCGGCGGCGCTCTCGGGGTCGCGGGTTTGCCGCTGCCCGGCGTGGAGACCGGTATCGCGGTCTCGGCGATCTTTCTTGGCGGCATGGTGGCATTTGCAGCAAAGCCGCCGCTGTGGTTCGCCGCAGTGCTGGTCGGTGCGTTCGCGATCTTTCACGGCCACGCGCATGGTGCCGAACTCCCCGTCGGGGCGGATGCGGTCGCGTTCTCGATGGGTTTCGTGGTCGCGACCGGCACGCTGCATCTCGGCGGCATTACGTTCGGCGGTCTCTCGCATTGGCCCGCCGGGAGCATCGCGGTGCGGGCGGCCGGGGGCGTCATTTCACTGCTTGGCTTTGCTTATTTGGGAAAAATCCTATGACCGGGCTTTTCTGCGCAGCGCTCGTCGTCTGCTTGTTCGGGTCGGCGACGCCGGCACTGGCCCATGCGCCGATCATGGGCATTGGCGGGATTTTCGGCGGGGTCATCCACGCCATGCTGGTCCCCGAACATGGGCTGACGCTGTTGGCGCTCGGTCTTGTGCTTGGCCGGCAGAAACAGGACGCGCGCCGTTCCGGCATGCTGATCTTCGCCGCCCTGCTGACCTGCGGCCTCGTCGCAGCGGCCCTCATCGGTGAGGAGACGGTTGCGGCGGATCTTCTCCTCGTTGCGACCGGCGCGCTGGGTCTGCTGATCGCGGCAGCCTGGACGCCGCCACGCCTCGTGCTGGGCTTGGCAGCCGTTGCGGGGCTGACGTTCGCCCTCGACTCAAAGCCGGACGGAACATCGGCTGTTGAATCCACCCGCATGCTGATTGGCAGCGGGCTTGGTGCTGCGCTTGCGCTCGCGCTGGTGGCGGAAGGCGCGGTTTATTTGCGCGGCCACGCCTTGCTGATCGCAGCGCGAGTCGCGGGGTCGTGGATCGCCGCCATCGGCATCATGGTGCTTTCGCTGCGGATCGTGACCCGGATGACGATCGGATGAGTGCCAACGCTCGGTTTTGCGGCGGAAGCCACACCCCGAGCCCCGTCAGCGCACCGGCAATAACCAGCGGGAGGTAGATCTTCCTCCCTCACTCGCTGGCCGCGACGGTGAAATCGTCGAAATGCATGTAGCTGTCCGCCTTCGACCACAGGCCGATCTTTCCGGAGACGGGCGCCGGCAGCGTGTGCTGAAGATACAGCTTGCCGTCGAGATAACCCTCGACCTTGCTGCCGGCGATGCGGACTTTCAAGTCGTGCCACTGGCGGCTTGCCGTCGGCGTGTTGCGAACCCATTCCACCGACGAACGCCGGCCCTTTTCAAACTTCCACAGCACGAGATTGTTTTCCAGGCAATTGGCCCGGATGGTCAGGTAGTCGCCATTCGACTTGAGATTGAAGAGGATACCGGCGCCCTGATCGATGCGACCCGACAGGCCTTCGAACCGTACCGTGATCTCTCCGTTCTTGAAGTCTTCGACGTCCTTTGCCACGACATAAGGGTAATAGGCATAAGCCTGAACGCGATCGAGAAATTCCGCGTAACGCTCGCCGTAAAGCGCGCGCGCCTTGTCGGCAATGCCGGCTGAGGATTGGCCCTCCTTCCATTGCCGGCCATCAACAGCCAACAGCTTCTTGCCGGCGTCATTTTCGATGCGCCACACGCCGACCACGGGGACGAGCCCCTTTGGCTCAG
>WNFT01001506.1_pt1 | contig 19688 bp, 19 predicted proteins | sample 5400191 | NCBI WGS metagenome assembly WNFT01 (sample SAMN13153359, study PRJNA577476) | soil metagenome | isolation source: 80 cm saprolite under Madrone tree | place: USA:California | collected 2016-06-14 | reverse complement strand
CTCGCTCCGCGCGGTGCCGGGGCGTTATAAGCCGGCTGCCACCAGTGCATCCGCCTCTTGATCCAATTTCACCGCGGGAGCGAGTGAATGCCCATCGTCGCCCGCGAAATTCTTCTTCCCAGGCTTTTCTAAGATTTCCCCGCATCGCGCTCCCGTTTGCGCTACTCTCAATTTCCTGTAGCTCGCGCGGATTCGAGAGGATTGCAGGTATGAGTAGCGCCGCCAAGTTTTTCCAGGTCATCCAAGCCAGGGACATAGCGGCAGTGAGACGAATGCTGGCCGCCGAGCCTGATCTGGCTAGCGCCCGGAACGAAAAGGGGCAATCGGCCTTGTTGCTAACGGTGTACAGCGGCAACAAGGAACTTTGCAATGTCTTGCAGGCGCAGGGAATTCCGCTGGAATTGCACGAAGCGGCGGCACTCGGTCAACTGGAACGCGTGAAGCAGCTCGTCGAAGAAATACCGACTCAGGCGAAGACCTACTCGCCCGATGGGTTTCCTGTAATTGCGCTGGCCGCCGTGTTCGGGCATCTGGAAGTAGCCGAATACTTGTTCGAGAAAGGTGCGGACGTCAACGCGGCCGCGACAAATGGAACCGGCTATAGCGCGTTGACCGGAGCGGTAGCCAGCGGCCACACTGCCGTTGTGTCGTGGCTATTGGCAAGTGGCGCCGACCCGAATTACCGTTACGGAAACGGCTACTCGCCGCTTCTTACTGCCGCCGCGAACGGCCACCTGGGAATCGTGAGTATGTTGCTGGCAAGCGGCGCCGATTTGCAGGCCCGGACCAATGATGGAAAGACGGCGCTCGGTTTCGCCCAGGAGCGTGGCCATGCCGAAGTCGCCGAATTTCTGCGCAGCCATGGGGCCGCGTAACAGAGCGTCCGGGAAAATGTCAGCGCACAACAGAGTTGCCGTTCTCACTAGTTTCGTTCTCTGCTTCTCCATGTGGCCTTCCGGAAAGTCCTTTGCCCGGGAGAAAGGAGAAACCATGTCTCTGCAGATGTCCAGCGCAGCCTTTTCCGCTGGTGACGCGATTCCGAAAAAATTTACGTGCGACGGGCCTGACGCATCCCCGCAATTGAAATGGAATGATCCGCCTGCAAATACGCAGAGCATGGCGCTCATCATGGATGATCCCGACGCGCCCGGCGGCACCTGGGTCCACTGGGTGCTCTACGACCTTCCGGCAAACACGCGAGAACTTCCCGAAGGAGTCGCGAAGCAGGAGCAGCTCCCCAACGGAGCGCGCCAAGGCCGAAACGATTTCGGGAAAATTGGCTACGGCGGTCCGTGTCCGCCACCGGGGAAGCCGCACCGGTATTTTTTCAAGGTGTATGCGCTCGACACGAAGTTGGATTTGAAAGCGGGCGCGACAAAGGCCGACGTTGAGCGCGCTATGAAAGGCCACATCCTGGCGCAAGGCGAACTCATTGGCAAATACGGCCGCTGATATGCGACTCGCGTTGACGGGCGAAGGAAAAGCGGCAATACTGGCGAGCGATGATTGGCCAGCTTCGCGGACGGCTTGCCGAAAAAAGACCGAACCAAGTGCTCGTCGACGTGGGCGGAGTCGGCTACGTCGTGCAAGTGCCGCTTTCGACTTACGCCGCGCTCGGCGAGCTGCATACCGAAGTGACCCTCCTGATCCATACGCATGTGCGGGAAGATGCGCTGGCCTTGTACGGATTTGTGTCCTCGCGCGAAAAACATTTTTTTGAGATGTTGCTTTCGGCTTCCGGCGTGGGACCGACGCTGGCGCTGAAAATTCTGAGTGGAATGAGCGTGGAAGAACTCGTGCCCGCTATTCGTGGAAGCGATTTGGCGCGGCTGACAAGAATTCCCGGCGTGGGACGCAAGACCGCGGAGCGCATAGTGGTGGAGTTGAAAGACAGACTGGAAACCGTGGCCGTGGAAGCGGAAAAACCTGCGGCGTCTTCGCCGGCGGGAATCGAGGCGGATGTCCTCTCAGCGCTCGTGAATCTCGGATACGAGGGCCGCGCCGCGGAAACCGCGGTCGGGGAAGCGAAGCGCGAAGCGGGCGCCGGGAATTTTGAGAAATTGCTACGCGGTGCATTGCAGTCGTTGAGCGCACCGAAGGGACGAGCCGCGCGCAGTGCATAGTTTGTCGAAGCCTCGATTGTAGGGGCGCAGCATGCTGCGCCCCTACGGACGTAGACCGGGGATTGGGAGACGCGGCGGGAAGAGAAATGGCGGACGGAACGGCAAAACGGATGATGCAACAAAGGCAGCCGGAGCGGATTGTCTCCGGACAAGCGTTTGACGAGGATGCGCGCATTGATGTGAGCGTGCGGCCCAAGCGTCTGGACGAATACATTGGCCAGAAGCGCGTCAAGGAAAATATCCAGATCGCCATCGAAGCCGCGCGAAGCCGCGACGAAGCGCTGGACCACGTGCTTTTGTACGGGCCACCTGGCCTCGGAAAAACCACACTGGCTCAAATCATCGCCAACGAATTGAACGTTCCGATCAAGACCAGCGCGGGGCCTTTGCTGGAACGCAAAGGAGACCTGACGGCGATCTTGACTTCGCTCGAAAAGAAAGAAGTTTTCTTTCTGGATGAAATTCACCGTTTGCAGCCGGCCGTGGAAGAGGTTTTGTATCCCGCCATGGAAGATTTTCGCGTGGACCTGATTATCGGCCAGGGGCCGGGCGCGCGGATTCATCCGTTCCAACTGGGACACTTTACGCTGATCGGCGCGACGACTCGCGCCGGATTGATTACCGCACCGCTGCGCTCGCGGTTTGGCATCGTGCACCGGCTGGATTTTTACGAGCCGGCGGATTTGCTGATTATCATTCATCGCTCGGCGAAAATATTGAACATCCAGATGGACGAAGGCGGCGCGGAAGAAATCGCGGGCCGATGCCGCGGGACGCCGCGCATCGCCAACCGCCTGCTGCGGCGGTCGCGGGATTTTGCCGAAGTGCGCGCCGCGGGACGCATTACCCGCGTAGTCGCGCAGGAAGCCTTGCAAATGCTGGGCGTGGACGAAAGCGGCCTCGACGAAGTGGACCGCAACTTGATGATCGCGCTGCTCGACAAGTACGCGGGCGGGCCGGTCGGCCTCGGCACTCTGGCCGCTGCGCTCTCCGAGGAAGAAGACGCCATCGAAGAAATGTACGAGCCCTACCTCATGCAGATCGGCATGATCGATCGCACCCCGCGTGGCCGCGTCGCCACGCAGCGCGCTTACGAATATTTCGGCCGCGAATTGCCTCGCCGCCAGCCGCGCCTCTTCTAGTTGGTTAGCCCTTTCGCCATCATGCCCCCTGTGTTGGTCCACAATCTCGACTTCAGCTTACTTGCGCTTGGGTTTTTTGCGGGTGCGGGCGTACTTGAGGGCGATCATGCCTTTCGAGAAGGTTTTGTTTTCGAGGAGGGTGAATTCGCGTTGGGGGAAGCCGCTGGGGAAAAGCGGGAGGCCTTCGCCGATGAGGATGGGAACGATTCCAATGTAAAGTTCGTCGACTAGGTCGTCTTTGAGGAGGTCGCGGGCGAGTTCGCCGCCGCCCATAAGCCAGATGTTTTTTCCAGGGCGCTTGCGGAGGTTCTCAAGGAGACTTTTCGGCGATTCGTTGACGAAGGTCACGCCGCCGCGTTCGCCGGGCGGTTGGGAATGGGAGAAGACGTAGCTCTTCATCTTTGAGTCGCTGAATCCGCCTCCACCCATTTTGAGGGCCACGTCGTAGGTCTTCCGGCCCATGATGGCCGTATCAATCGTGGCAAAGAATGGGCCCATCGAATAATCCTTAGGCATGAAGAGAAAGTCGACCGCGCCATCGGGGCGGGCGATGTAGCCGTCGAGGCTGATGCCGAGGCCGAGGACGACCTTGCGCATGGGCGGATTCTAAGCGAGAAATTGCAATTTTTCCAATCCAGTCCAGCCAGCCGCCCAGCGACGAAAGCAGACTCATCGCCAGAGCGAAAAGGATTGCGCGAAAGTTTGGACTTGGGCTAACGTGCGGTTCGGCGCGGAGGGGTGCAAGGCTCAGATCGGAGGTACTCGTCATGCGGAATGTGATTCTTGCGGTTGCCGGCACAGTTTTGATGTCCTGCGGGGCTTATGGGCAGAACGGGGCCTCCGGAACGCATTCTTGCGCGGGCTTGGAGCAACTGGAATTGCTCGGAGCGAGAATCCTGTCGGCGCAGACAGTCGCGGCCGGAGCGTTCACGCCGCCGCCAAATTTGTCCCCTCGGATAGCGGGAGATCCCTCTTTCTACAAAATGCTTCCCGCGTTTTGCCGGGTGGTGGCGGAAGCAACGCCGAGCCCGGATTCCTCGATCAAGATCGAAGTGTGGATGCCCATCAATGACCAGAATGGCGGCAGGTGGAACGGGAAACTGCAAGGCCGGGGCAACGGAGGATTCTCCGGAGAGATTGGTTACCAGCAATTAGGGATCGGTGTGTACCAAGGTTACGCGATGGCAGGCACGGATGGAGGCCATTCGGGAGATGCGACTTACGCGGGTTGGGCGCTAGGGCACCCTGAAAAGGTCGCGGACTACGGATATCGAGGAATCCACGAGATGACGCGGGTCGCGAAGGTGGCGGCGAAAGCGTATTACAGCAAGGGTCCGCAGCATTCGTATTTCTGGGGCTGCTCGAATGGGGGGCGGCAAGCGCTGATGGAAGCACAACGCTTTCCGGAAGACTACGATGGGATTCTGGGGGGAGCGCCGGCCAATTACTTTACGCACCTGCTATCCAAGGCGCTTGCGGATGCGCAGGCGACGACTCGCGACCCGGCGAGTTACATCCCATCGAGCAAACTTCCGGCGATCGCCCGTGCCGTGAACGCTGCCTGCGATGCGCAGGACGGAGTGACCGACGGGATACTGAACGAACCGAGGCAATGTCACTTCGATCCGGGCACGATGCTTTGCAAAGAAGGCGATTCCGAGAAGTGCCTGACGGCGGCGCAGGTGGCCACGCTGAAAAAATTGTATGAAGGGCCGAACGATGCAAAAGGGCGAAAGATCTTTCCGGGCTATTTGCCGGGAGTGGAAGAGGGGCCCGGAGGATGGGAAACTTGGATCACTGGACAAGCGCCAGGCAAGAGTTTGCTGTTCGCCTTTAGCGGCGGATATTTCTCCAGCTTCGTCTATGGGAAGGCGGACTGGAATTACAAGGACGCCAATGTCAATCAAGCGATGAAAGCGGCTGATGAGAAGACCGCGCCAATGTTGAACGCCACCATGGCAAACCTCACAGCGTTCAAAGCGCGCGGTGGGAAGCTGATTCTCTATCACGGCTGGAACGATCCGGCCATTTCGGCGCTCAACACGGTCAACTATTACAACGACGTGGTGAGCAAGATGGGCGCACGGGAGACGGAGGCGTTCATACGGCTCTACATGGTGCCCGGGATGCAACATTGCGGCGGCGGTCCTGGAACGGATTATTTCGGACAGGGCGCGGCGGGTGTGAGGGATGCGCAGCACAATATGGAACTGGCGGTCGAAGAATGGGTGGAGAAAGGGAGCGCGCCCGCCGCGATCGTTGCGACGAAGTATGAAGGCGGCGACCCTGCAAAGGGAGTGAAGATGACGCGACCGCTTTGTCCGTATCCGCAGGTGGCGAAGTACAAGGGCAGTGGAGACACGAACGACGCTGGCAATTTTGTGTGTGAGGCCAGTAAGTGAGGCGGAAAGATTACGAGGGGTTTCGAGGTCGTCTAAGGTGCGTGGGATGCTGATGCAGTCGACGGTTGAAACGTAGGAGGAGGGAAAATGTCACGGAAGAATATTGCGAAGACTGTTGTTGTTTTGCTCGTGGTGCTCGGGGCGCTCCGCACCGCGCTGGCGCAAATGCCGAACGCTTACGGGTCGGCCATTAGCCTGGAAAATGCGAAGAAGGCGGCGGAACCGGCGCTGGCGGAGGCGGCGAAAAATAAATGGACCGTGGCGGTGGCGATTGTCGGACCGGCGGGGACGCTCATTTACTACGAGAAAATGGACAACACGCAGCTCGGCAGCGCGGAAGTGGCCATTGACAAGGCTCGCACCGCGGCGCTGTTCAAGCGGCCGACGAAGGCGTTTCAGGATGTATTGGCGGGTGGAGGAGATGGTCTGCGGGTTCTTACGTTGAAGGGCGTGGTGGCCGTGGAGGGCGGGATTCCGCTGGTAATGGACGGAAAGATTGTGGGCGCGATTGGCGTCAGCGGCGCCACAAGCGCGCAGGACGCGCAGTGCGCCAAAGCCGGAGCGGACACGGTGAAATAGGCCCTACCGATGAGACTGCATGAGTGAAAAGACGGCTTATCTCTCGCTGGGGTCCAATATCGGAAACAGAGAGCAAAATTTGCGTTTGGCGATTGGTGAGCTGCCGCATGCGGGTGTGGCGATTACGAGAGTGTCGTCCTTCTATGAGACCGAGCCAGTGGATTTGCGGGAGCAGCCGTGGTTCTTGAATTGTGTTGTGGAGGCGGAAACGCATTTCGACCCGTTCATGCTATTGCGAGCTCTCCGCGAAATCGAAACGAAGATGGGAAGCAAGAAGCTGGTGGCGAAAGGGCCGCGGCTGGTTGATATGGATATTCTTTTGTACGGCTCGGAGACGATTGACACGCCGGAATTACAGGTGCCGCACCCGAGAATGCATCAGCGGAGGTTTGTGCTGGTGCCGCTGGTGGAGATCGCGGCGGACGTTGTGCATCCCACATTGAAAGTGACAGCGGCGCAACTCCTTGAGCAAACGCCGGATTGGAGTACGGTGCGCCGGTATGATGTTGCCAAGTAGGGGCGTCCGCCAGTAGGGGCGTCGCTTCAGGCGGGCAAGCTCCGCCCCAACAAGGGAGAGCCTGATGGTCGCGTCAACTGGTGCGGTGCAACAGCAGGCGGTGAAGGGTAATGGGCTTGGGTTGGAGGGCGTCGAGCTCGATTTGAGCGAACTGGCCTTCCTTGATTTCGCGCCAGCGATAGACGCCAGGCTCGGTCTCCTGAGTTTCGCGGCCGTTCAAGCGGCGCAAAAATTCGTTGGCGCTGTCGCGGGAAGCGGCCTGACGGTACGTGGGACGCGTGAGGGCTTCGACCGCGTAGCTGCGAAGAAGCTTGCGCCAGTAGTGATCGAAGAGATCGCCGGAGGCGAAGATGTCGCTCCAGGCGACTTCGCCGCCGTAAGCCACCACTACGCCAACGACACGTTCACCCTTTAGACCTGAAGTGGCGTTCGCGAAGCGGCGCTGCACTTCGTTCACGAAATCATCGATGGAAACGCCGACGGCCTGGGACTCGTAGATTTTTTCGTAGGCTTCGGTGCGGCCGTTGCCGGCGATAGCACCTTGAATACTCCGGGTTGAAATTTGCGGTGGCGGAGCAGCGGGGACCGCTTTCGCTGTAGTGCCGCCGCGAACCGCATCCCAGACCTCGGCCTGCTTCTGATCGACTGCGGCTCTTTCGCGGACGCTGGGATGGACGATGGTTTTTGCGGCCGCGAACTGTGAGCTGCCGGTCCAGCGGCCGTGTTCAACGCAGAAGACGTCGAGGGGAAGCGGAGGCGCGCCGACGGGAACAATGCGGTCCTTGCCAATGACGCGATCCTGTTTGCCGCCGCTGACGAGTTCGCCCGCGAGGAGCAACAGCGGTCGCTTGCTGCGGTTGATCAGGACGAGCTGGTTGACGGAGGCGCCAGTGGTCAGCTGCGGAAGGTAGATGGGATGGCCGTCGCGCGAACGCTGCATGACTTGCGCGCCTTGCTCGGCGACGGTCACCTCGCCGGTCGCGAGTCCTTCTTCGAGGGTGAGGAACGGGCTGGTGTCCTGACTTTGGGAACTGACGACGGGGAAGACAGAGATATTTTCGTAGGTGACCGGATCGAGGAGCTGCCATTCACCCTCGGGACGAGACGAGGGAACTGCGGGTAAACCGGGCACAGAACCTACAAAAGCCAGGCTGCCGAGCGCGGTGATGCCAAGAAATCCGCCGATGAGGGCGGCGAAAATCGAACGTTCCATGAAGCCTCCTTTGTGTGAACCTCACTTCGGCTAGAGCGACCGGCGAGGACACGACTCAGGATTAGAACGGGGAATTGAGAAATCCTTGCACGGCTGGAAGTAGGTCTTTGTTTGTTCAGCGATTGGGGTCGCCGAGATTGATGCGGGGTTTGCTGCGCCTGGACTTGGAAGCTTCGCCTTCCTGCTTTTCGTATTCGGCTAGCTCTTCGTCGGTGTAAGAGAAGGTATCGCGTGAAGCGAACATGGAGTTGCGCCCAGCCTGCTGCTTCTTCTTTTTGCGCAGGGCGCCGAATTCGTGGCGGACCTGACGGAGAGGCCCCTCGATGGCCTTCACTTCAACGAGCAAATCGCTGACTTTTTCGAGAAAGTCGTGAAGATGGTAGGGACGAAGCACATAGGGAAGGCGCGCGGCTTCCAGATGGACAATGTACTGGCTGCTGGCTTGTTCCGGGACGAGATACAAAACGCGGATGCGGCCTCCATCTGCAGGAGAGACGCTGGCAAGCTCGCGCAAGATGACGAAGGCGTGGCCGTCGATTCCCGTGAGAGCCACATTGGCAATCACGAGAGACCATTCCCCGGTCTTCAGCTCGGCCAAGAGCATCTGGCTGTCGGAGACAACGCGGACGCGCCATCCCTCGGAATCCAAAATCTGCTTGACGGCGCTGGACCCTTGGGCATTGTCGTCGAGGACGAGGATGCCGACGTTCAGAGGAACGGGAGTAGGAGTAGTACTCACAGTACCTAATATACCCTCAAAATGGTGGGAGAGGTGTCGAATTAAGGGGTTGCAGCTAATCCAGCAAGGGTGGTCTGTCCCTCCTGAGGCCGTTGGGAGGCAGCGGCTTACTGGCCGATCGCGAGGGAGGTGCCTGAGAGGTATTTCTGCAAACCGATGCCATCCCAGAACATACGATAAGTAGCGTAACGACGTGAAGAATCGCCGCCCGTGAAGAAGATTTGGAAGCCATCCCGGGACCATTCGGCATTCTGGGCGAACATATTCAAGGGGCTCAGCACAACGCGTCTTTTCGAGCGAATCTCGTACAAGAAGAAGCCAAAGCCACCCCCCATGTGTGGATCGGTTGGAACACTTGCGGGCGGTTTCAGCCACTCTGCGGAGACGAGAAGCAAGTCCGGATTGAGGGGGTGGACGCGAAACGTGTCGGCGCTGGAAGGGCCGAAAGCATCGCCGAGAATGTCCTTGTCTGGGATCTCCTGTTGGATCGTCCCGGTGTCAGTCACCCAGGATAGCTGCTGCAAACCATCCACAAGAACGGTATGCGCATCGGCCCAGCCGTGGATTGAGACGATATCGCCCGGGAAAATGGGAGCCGCGCTCTCCGGGGAAGCCACAGGGGCAGACCACAAATGCCACTTGCCATCGACGAATTTCATGAATGCGAATCGTGTATCGTCAGGCGACCAGAAGGCCTGTTGGACGCTGCCTCGAAGGACTTCCTTAATGGAGTTGGAATCGAAATCATATTGATTGATGGTTCGGATGTCGCTAGATCCCTCGTCCCGAGTGAAAAGAAGCTTCTTGCCGTCGTGTGAAATGGAAAGGTCGTTTCCCGGTTTTCCTGGAATGACTCGTGCCACCGAACCGCGTTTGAATACAAGCTGCTGGCCGGCATTCAGATAGGCAACGGCCACAGGGGATTTGAAATTGGTGACAGAGGAAACGGGAACCGGTGGCTTCTTCTTGGCGTCGTCATCTTCCTGGTCCGGTTGATTGTTGATCTTCGGAAAGAGCTCGGCGGCGATGCGAGCACACCCCTTGAGGGAGCCTATTTGCGCGTGGTCGATGGAGGCGCGGAAAGAATATTTCCCGGACGGAGGCGGCGTGGTACTCAGCGTATCGTTCGCGGCATCGGTACAGGCTTCTCGTGTGAGATGGACGGCTACTGCCGCGCCGGTGGCGGAGTCCTTAGCATGATAAGTCCAAGAATCGGCGGTGGCTTCGTGGGTGACCTCGGCGGGTTCGAGGGGGATGGGCGGATAGCCGGGACGATCCATCCGTTCCGGGCCCTTCAGTCCGATGCGCAGGCTCCAGTTGGGATCATTGCCAAAGGCAAGAATAAAAATGGGGTAGTGAGTCGATTGCGGCGCGGGAGGACCGGCTGGGAGCTTCTTTGCGGGTGGAGGATTCTGGCCCCGGGTGAGTACAGGGAGGGCGGCAAAGAGCAGCGCCAAGAGCAGAGCGCGTCTGGACATCTCAGGCATGCCAACGGAGGTCTTCACGGACAATGAGAATACCCTGCGCAGGCGAGGGAGGCAATTGCCTGCGGGGATTTGGAGGAGCCGGCGTGTCCTTCTATTCATGGACGTAAGGTGGAAGGGAAGGCGTGACGATTCGGTCGGAAACGAATAAAAAGCGAAAAATTGTGCTTGACGAAGCGAACAAAAAGCGAAATACTTTGACCGTGCTCAGAGGTGGGCTATGTCTCCAGTTCACTCCCCATCGGCGCCGAGTTTTCGGATTCGACGCCGCCACGTTTCACCAACCACAGTAGGACTCTTTCCCGAGTGCCCTGATGTCATAAGCCCAAAGCAAGTGGTCCAAGGCCTTGCCCCGGTTGCGGACCAACGGGGCAACAATTCAGATCAAGCGACGCCGGATTGCCCCCCGGCGTCCAGGACCCCAAGCGGAAACCAAAACCGTGAAATGGGTCCGGTCCGAAATGTTGCCACGGCGCCCCCAGAACGCGCTCACGCGCGACTGGTTGGCATCGCCCGCCTCGCAGCATTTTCTCCGCCGGCGGAAACGCGGCGGAAGTCCGCGGAGAAACCGGAATATTTCTTGTTGCCGGTAAAGTCGATCCTGAACCAGTGCGATTCGAAGCGCGTGCCGTTTGAATGGACGATCAATCCTTATCGAGGCTGCGAGTTTGCCTGCAAATATTGCTACGCGCGGTACACGCATGAATACATGGAGCTGGACGGGTCGGAATTCGAGAAAAAGATTTATGTGAAGAAAGATGCGGCGCCGCTCCTGGCTTGGGACGTTAACCACAAGTATTCCTACAATTCGGAAGCGTCAGGCGGAGCGCGGCCGGATCACATCGCCATTGGAACCGCTACAGATCCCTATCAGCCAGCGGAGCGGGAGTATAGGGTGACGCGAGCATGCCTGGAAGAGCTTGCGACCCGGGAAGGGCTGAGCGTTTCGATTATCACCAAGTCGAACCAGATTGTCCGGGACATTGATGTGCTGCAGCGGATTGCCGAGCGGTCAAACCTGGGAATCGACATTACGATCACGACGTTGCGCGCCGGATTGACGCGGCTGCTGGAACCGCGCGCGCCACGGCCGGATTTGCGGCTGGCGGCTGTGAAACAATTGCGAGAAGCGGGGCTGTCGGTGGGCGTATCGGCCTCACCATTGATCCCAGGAATCACCGACCGCAATGGGGACCTGGAGGCAGTGGCTGCCGCCGCGAAGGAAGCGGGAGCTCAATGGTTCTTTTCGGGCGTGTTGTTCTTAATGCCGTCGTCAGCCAAGCAGTTCCTGCCGTTTGTGCGAGAGAAGTTTCCGCGGCTGGCGAAGCAGTATGACGCCTGGTACGCAAAGAACGGTTATGCGCCCGAGGAGTACCGGAAGAAGGCTTCCCAGCGTGTGGCGAGAATCCGGGAGAAGTTTGGTTATGGGGCGCGGCCGTGGGTGGAAAACAAACGAACCGTGACTTGCTCACAGTTGTCTCTAAGTTGGGATGCGGTGGCACAGCAGATGAAACAAGGCCAATCCTGCGCGGCAGGATAACGCTCAGATGCTCTCAGAATGACATGCTCGCATTTTTTGCATGCCCTATTTAATGTAAAGAAATCGCTAGGGAACGATGATGCGGGATTCTTCGCGCTGAAGTTCGGGGGATTGCGGGAACTGGCCGCGAAGGAATTCGATGAAACGCCGTGAGTGCGGGCGGCCGTTGGTGCGTAGCAGACCCATGCGGTAGAGAAAAACCAAGAGATAGAAAACTTCGGTGTCCTTGAGGCCAACGGAACCGGCGCGTTCGGCTTGCTGTTTTTTGACCTCGGAAATGAAAGCAATTAATGCGGCGTAGAGTTCGCGCGGCAAGGGAGCGTGGGGCGGTTTCTCGTAGATAATGCCGGAGCTCAGAGTTTTGTAGGTTTGGGCGAGGGCTTGGATCGCGGCGAGGACATCGGCATCCACGGTGCCGGGTTGGACGGCGCAGAACTTGGCGATAGAGAATGCCAGAGCGGCCATCAGTTGCTGGTGTGTGTAGACGATGTCCTGCGGGATTTTTTCGTCGAGCAGCGGGGTGTCCGCTGGCAGCGAGCGCTGGTGCCCGTCTTCATAGCGGTGGGCAGCGACGAGATAAGAGCAATCCGAAGGGCAATCGATAGTGACTTCGCGCTCGGTGCCGCAGCAGACGGCACATATCTTTTCGCCCTTAGCAGGGCAGAAGCGTGCGGCCTTGCGTTTTTCGCAAATCGGACAAGACACGGAATCTCCTCACTCTTCCCGAACAATCGAGCAGAATACGCTGCGCCGCAGCAAAAGACAAAAAGCACTGAGCGACGGCTCACGCCATGATGACTTTGTTCTGGAAGCGGCGGGCGGCGATGAGAAGAAGGATGGAGCCCATGGCGTAAAGCGCCAGGCCGTCGAGCCAGAGATGAGAAAGCCCTGCGCCGCGCAGGATGATGCCGCAGGTGATGTTGATGTAATAGCTCGCGGGAATGAAATAACTGATGACGTAGAAGATGAGGGGCATGGTCTCGCGCGGGAAAATATAGCCGGAGAAAAAGATGCGGGGGAGAAAAGTGAGGAAAGCGAGCTGGATGGCCTCCGACTGCGAATTGGAGTCATTATTGTTCGTGTGTCAAGTGAAATCTCTTCTAGAGCTACGAGCCAGCGAGAACGCAAGTTACGGGCAAAAAAAAGAACACCCCGATGAAGCCGGGGTGTTCGGGAACGCGTCTGTTGAATGTAACTATTCTTTGAGCGAAGCCGGGTCGGACAGGTTCTTGGGAGACTTCTTATTGAGTACGCCGATAAGTTCTTGGGCGGCGGGAGGAACAGCGACGGCGCCCTTGCGAACAATAGCCTCCGCATCAACCTTCTTGTTGTAAATCCTTTCGTTGCCGTCGTTGTCCGGCCGGAGGGTAGAGCCTTCCAGCGAGATTCCGGCAAACAAGCCGCGGGCTCGGGAGTAGGTCAGAACTTCGGCCCGCAGGGTGGCGTCTGTGGCGGCTTCGGCATCGCGGCCCTTGGGGCCGGCGGCGGCAGAAGCGTTTGCGCCGAGCTTAACCTTACTGTGCAGAATGGCCTTGGCGCCGCGCGGATTCATAACCAGCAGGACAAAGTCGGTAGCCTGGCCACCAAGCTGGAAGCCCACGCTGCCGCCTTCGAGCGCCATCATGGAGGGCGCGCCCCAAGGCCCCGTGAAATGTTCACCGGTGCGGCAGGTCATAGCGCCGCGGCCGTAGCTGCCGCCGACAATGAAAGCAGCTTTGAGCACCGAGGGGAAAATGATGACGCACTCGGCTTTGTCAAGCAAGTCCGGAGGAATGTCATCCGGGATGTCCAGAATTTCCTTGAGAACGGTGCCGCAATTGTCCAGACGATCGGTCTCCTTTTTGTCCTCTTTTGCGGAAAGAGGAAGAGCGACCAGGGCCCATGACATCAGCAACGAAATCAATCGCTTGAGCACGAATCACCTCGACGTAGTTTTCTGGGCTAAGAGCATCATAGAGTTTCCGTTCGCCAGGTGCAACCCTGAGACCTGGTTTAGGAATGATGCAGGGTTAGTTCTGCTGGGACGCTCATAAGACAGAAAGAGTTGCCTTTCGATTATACTTTTGCGTGCAGCCTCGCGCACGAGAGGGAAATGAGAACAAGAAAATTCCTGCAGCAATGTGCGGCGATAGCCGCGGCCAGCACTGTGTGGGCGTTTGGAATAGGCGCGCCGCGCTTGGGCGCGCAAGCAAAAGCAAAAACAGAACCGGTGTGCTGCGGCGCAAAGAAACAGAGCGCGGCTTCGAAGAAAGCCACCGCGACATTTGCCGCGCGCGCGGAATCCTTGCTTGCAACGACACCGGCGAGCAAAGGGGAGTGGGGAGTGCTCATCGCGGACGCCGATAGCGGCGAGACGCTGTACGAGCAGAACGCGGACAAGTATTTCGTGCCGGCTTCGAACATGAAGCTGTTCACCACCGCGCTGGCGCTGGCGAAACTGGGGCCGGACTACCGCTTCCATACGACGCTGGAGACTCAGGGAACGATTTCAAGTGCAGGCGTGCTGAACGGCGACGTGATGCTCGTCGGGCGCGGCGATCCGAATCTCTCGAACAGGAAATTCCCCTATGAACTGAAGGAAGAGTTTGACGGTCCGCCAGAGAAAGCGCTTGTGGGGCTTGCGGACGCGCTGGTGGCCAAGGGAGTCAAGCAAATTTCCGGGGATGTGATTGGCGACGACAGCTATTTTCCGCGGGAACGCTATCCGAATGGCTGGGAGATCGACGACATGGTGTGGGAATACGGAGCGGCGATTTCCGCGATCGTCTTGGATGACAACACGGTAGCGCTGACACTTACGCCGGGCGAACAGGCAGGCAATCCTGTGCAGGCGGCGGTAACTCCAGCCACGCCGGATTTTATGGTGGAAAATGACGTAACCACTTCGGCCGCGGACGCGAAACCGGATCTGACACTCACGCGGGAGCCAGGATCGAATTTGGTGGTGGTCAAAGGGAGCCTGCCGGCGAGGAGCGCGCCGCGTAAACTGGTTCTCGCGATTGAAGAGCCGGCGCAGCATGCAGCAGCCACATTGCAGCGGCTGCTGGAGGAGCGCGGAGTAAAAGTAGCCGGCGTTGCGAGAGCCCGCCACGCTCCTGCCGAACCCGGCGCCGATCCCGTCGTACTGGCGGAACACGTTTCAGTACAGCTGGGTGATGCGCTGAAACTGATCAACAAGATCAGCCAGAATCTGCATACGGAAATGCTGCTGCGGACGGTGACTCGACAAGGTGGGATGTGGGTCACGACGGACGACTTGATGAAAGTTCCAGCGGACTTTTACGTGGCCGCGGGAATTGCGCCGGGCGACGTGATCCAAACGGACGCTTCCGGATTGTCGCGGCACGATTTGGTGACGCCGCGTGCCATTGTGGCGCTGCTGAACTTTGCTCAGAAGCAATCCTGGTTCGGGCCCTACTATGCGTCATTGCCCGTGGCGGGAGTAGATGGCACGCTGGAAGACCGCATGAAAAACACGCCGGCGGCAGGACGGATTCACGCGAAGACGGGCTCGGTCGAACATGTGAGGACGCTTTCAGGATTTGCAGAAACAGCGGGCGGCCGGCGCCTGATTTTTTCGTTTCTGAGCAACAACCAGGGTGGGAAGAGTCACGAAGCGGCGGATGCTTTGACCGGATTGTGCGTGGCGATGCTCGAGGAGTTCAACATTACGCCGCCGAAGCGCGCGTTGGGGCACAAACACCCACAGTAAACATAGAGGGCCGTATATGGGGAAAGAACTCGTCGTGACCGTGTTTGGAAGCTCTCGTCCGCGGGAAGGGGCCGCTGACTACGAAGAAGCGCGGACCCTGGGACGAGCCTTGGCGAAGCACGGTTTCTCTGTTTGCAGCGGCGGTTATGGCGGAGTGATGGAAGCGGTATCGCGCGGCGCGAAAGAAGCTGGCGGGAAAACATACGGAGTGACTGCGGATTTTTTCACGAATGCAAAGCTGAATTCTTGGATTGACCTCGAAGTGCGGATGAAAACTTGGGAAGAGAGGCTCTTTGAACTTATCCGGTGTGCAGACGCGTTTGTGGCATGCAAAGGCGGAACAGGAACCCTGGTGGAACTCGCAGTCGTGTGGGAAATGCTGAACAAGTCGGTGATGACGGGAAAACCGTTTGCGGTGCTTGGAGATTTCTGGCAGCCGGTGCTGGAACGTGTGCGGCAGGTTGAGTTAGGACATCCAGCGCCGTGGGGCGAGGCCAACGGGCGGCTGGTCTATGTCGCGGAAACGCCGGGCGACGTCGCGAGTCATCTGACCACGAGGTTGAAGCAAACCTGACGATGTCACGAACGGCCCAAGACGTATTGGAGTTCGACAAGCTGCGGGAATTGCTGCGGCTCAGGACGACTTGCGCGCCCGGGCGACGAGCTGTGGATCGTCTTGAGCCAGGAATGGAACGCTCGGCGCTCGAATCTGCGTTCGCACTGATTCGCGAAGCCGGGGAATGGCTGCGCGCAGGGCGCGAACTGGGCTTTGGTGCACTGGCCGATCCACACGGCTGGCTCGAACGGATCGAGGGGCCTGGCATGGCGCTGGAGCCGGGCGAATTTCTGGATGCGGCGTCGTTGCTGGAAACGGCGGCATGGCTGCGGCAGCAGTTCCGCGAAGAAGCGCCAAGCTTTCCTTTATTGGCGGCTCGGGCCGCCTCGCTTGGAGATTTTCGAGATGTGCATACGGCGATCCGGCGATGCGTGCTTCCGAACGGCGAGATCAGCGACGATGCTTCGGTGACGTTGCGGCGGATCCGAGTAAGCATCGCGGAAACGCGCGATACCATTCAAAAAAATCTGAAGCAGATTTTGCGCACGCGGAATGCGGAAGCGGGAGAAGACTACGTCACGCTGCGCAACGACCGCTTCGTGATTCCTGTGCGGGCCGAAAATCGCCGAACAATTCCCGGCGTGGTGCATGGAGCCAGCGCGACGGGACAAACGGTGTTCATGGAGCCGTTCGAGACCGTCGAATCGAACAATCAACTTGTGCAGCTTGCTGAGGATGAAGCCGCCGAAATCCTGCGGATTCTGCGCGAACTCACAGAGAAGTTGCAAATGATCCGTGAACCGCTCCTGGCGGCAGCGGAGACGATTGCGGAACTCGACAGCGTGTTTGCCCGGGCGCGATTCGCGCGGGAGTTTGACGCCGCGATGCCGGAATTCTCGGCGACCAATGAACTGCGGTTGGAAGGAGCGCGTCACCCGGTCCTGGAAGACAAACTCCGCAAAGAAAGTCGCGCCATCGTTCCGATGACGTTGACGCTCGGCGGAGAAGAGCGCGTGCTGGTGATCAGCGGACCAAACACCGGCGGCAAAACCGTGGCGTTGAAAACGACGGGAATGGCGGCGCTCGCGGCGCAGTCTGGGATTCCCGTGGCAGCGCAGCGCGCTGTCCTTCCGTTGTTCGATCGCGTGCTCGTGGACATCGGCGACGAGCAATCGATCGCGGCGGATTTGTCCACGTTCTCGGCGCATATGTTGAACTTGAAGACTATGTTGGAAGAAGCGACACCGCGCTCGCTCGTGTTAGTGGATGAAATGGGCACTGGGACTGCGCCGGAAGAAGGCGCCGCTCTGGCCGTGGCGCTGCTGGACGAGTTTCGCGCGAAGAACTGCATCGTGCTCGCGACCACGCATCATGACCGGCTGAAAGCTTACGCATCGACTGCGCCGGGAGTGGTAAACGCCGCCGTGGAATTCGACGACGTGAATCTGCGGCCCACGTATCGCTTGATGGTGGGCGTGCCGGGCGGCTCAAGCGGGATCGCCATTGCCAAGCGACTGGGCCTGGCCGCAGGAATTATCGAACGCGCCAGATCGCTCCTGACGCCAGAGTCGCGCGAAGCCAGCGACCTGATCGCTTATCTGCATCGCAGCCGCGACGAACTGGATCGCATGCAAAAACAGATGACCAACGAACGGCATGCGCTGGAAGAAGAGCGCAAAAAGCTGCGCACCGAGTGGGTTGAGCGGCAGCAGAGGCGCATCAAGGAACTGGAAGCACAGTTCGGGGAGATGCAGAAGCGCTTTGACGAGAATGTGGCGCGCGTCGTCGAAGCGGTGAAAGAACGAGAGCTGCGCGCGCAGTTGGAGAAAACGGCGCGGCGGAAGATGCAGGACGTCCGCGGCGAGGCGCGTGAAGAGTTGAACGCAGCCGTCGTGCAAACGATATCGGAATCGCAATCCGATCTTGGCGCTCATGCCGCTTCGTTAGAAACGGTCAGCGCGGACCGGCTGCAGCCCGGCGCGAAGATTCGCGTGCGCGGATTCAGCAAGCCGGTCATTTTCCGCAGGCTTGACGGCTCTTCCGTGGAGATCGAAGCCGGGCCGCTGCGGATGAAAGTGGCGCTGGACGAAATTACCGGCATAGAAGACGCAGCCTCCGCGGCGAAGTCAAGTTTGCCGTCAGCCAAACTGCAGAGTGTAACGGTGACTTCGCAGCGTGGCGAAGGCGGCACTTCTGATGAAATCAACGTAATAGGCATGACCGTGGAAGAAGCCACGGACCGTCTGGACAAATTCCTGGATGACGCCGCGCTCGCGCACAAAGCGCATATCAGAATCATTCATGGACATGGGACGGGCGCGCTCCGCAAGGGGATTGGCGAGTTCCTGGCTTCGCATCCTTTGGTGGAGAAACATTCGTTTGAGACCGAGGAGCATGGCGGGAAGGCCATCACTGTCGTGGAACTGCAGAGATAGAAAACGGAAATCAGAAAATAGAAAGTAGAAAATAGGCAAGCATCTGAAACTTGCTTCGATAGAGATGCAGGCCGCGCTGCTTTGCTATACTCGCCACGTTCCGAAAGCCAATTCACAACGGGGTGCCTGGATGAATGTTCTGAAGAATGTAATATCACGGGTAAGGACAACACGAGAAATCGGCCGCTGGAAAATAGCCGCCTGTGTGGTTCTGGCGATGATTGCTGTGATGGCGATCACGGCGAGCGCGCAAGCTCCTGCGCCGAAGAGGACTGTGATTCGGGCGGGGCGTGTGCTCAACGTCCGCACGGGGGAATTGAAGGCGAACCAGGCCATCGTGATTGAAGGAGACAAGATTGCGAAGATTGCGCCGTCCAGCGAAGTCACGGCTGCTCCCGGTGACACGACCATCGATCTGCCGGACGCCACGGTGTTGCCCGGCCTGATCGACATGCACACGCATCTCACCTTTGAACTGAGTTCCCTGTCCTATGAGGGTTTGAAAATCTCGACGGCCCGTGAAGCGCTGCATGGCGCACGGAATGCGCGGCGTACGCTCGAAGCCGGCTTTACAACGGTGCGCAACGTCGGCGCCAAGGACTACGCAGACATCGCGCTGCGCGATGCGATCAATGATGGCGACGTGATTGGTCCGCGCATCGTCGCCTCCGGCCCAGCTCTCGGCATTACCGGTGGGCACTGCGATGAAAATTTGCTACCGGCGGCTTTTCACTTTCAAGGAGAAGGAGTAGCTGACGGCGTTGAGGGCGTGCAACACAAAGTCCGTGAAGTCATCAAATACGGCGCTGACGTCATCAAGATTTGCGCCACCGGCGGGGTGTTATCGAAGGGCGATGATCCGAACGCCTCGCAATACACGCTCGAGGAGATGAAGGCCATAGTCGCGGACGCGCATCGGCTCGGGCGGCGCGTCGCTGCGCATGCGCATGGCGCGGAAGGGGTGCGCTGGGCTTCGGAGGCGGGCGTCGATTCGATCGAGCATGGCCACTTGATGGACGACGCGGCGATCGCCACGCTGAAGAAAAACGGAACGTATCTCGTGCCGACGCTCTTTCTCGGCGAATACATGGAAAAGAACATGGAGACCAGCGATGTGCCGGAATACTCGAAGCAAAAGATGCGCGATGTCGCCGCAGCCATGCAGAAGAACGTAAAGAAAGCGTTCGATGCCGGCGTGAAGGTGGCGTTCGGCACGGATGCTGCGGTGTATCCGCATGGACTAAAC
>WNFT01001504.1_pt1 | contig 19691 bp, 16 predicted proteins | sample 5400191 | NCBI WGS metagenome assembly WNFT01 (sample SAMN13153359, study PRJNA577476) | soil metagenome | isolation source: 80 cm saprolite under Madrone tree | place: USA:California | collected 2016-06-14 | reverse complement strand
GAATCACGCTGTAGACCGCCGCGGCGATGATGGGAATCTGGATGCGCCGCGACCACGGCAAGTCCGGCAGCCGCGTGTCGTAATGCACGTTCACCGGTTCCTGCTCAGCTTTTTTCGCGGCTTCGACCGCTGCGTCTGGAGTCGTCATCATGCCTCTAGGCGACTGCAAATCACTCGACGTATAGTATAGGCGAGACTTTCAATCTCCGCGGCTTGGAGCGTCACCGGGTGATGGCCATTTCCAATTCGATCTCGCGCTGGCGTCGCGCTCTGCTTCCTGCGGCTTGCCTAGCCATCCTCTGTGCGGCGTTGATCGCCGCAGGTGCTGCGCGCACCGATCAAGCACTTACCGATGCTGTGGGCGTCATTGAAGGCGAGTCCATCAGCGTGACTGGACCAATGAGCGCCGAGGTCCTGCAAGGACAGGTGAGGACCGTCCTGCACAGCGGCGGCGACGTGCGCGTTAAATCCGGCACGGCGCGCATCGACCTTGTGGAAGGCGGCCAGATCAGCATTTGCGGTCCCGCGCACCTCTCGGTACTCAAGTCCGGCGGCTCGCTCACCATCGCGCTCGATACCGGCACGATTCACGTGCGCGTCGAAGATCACCTTGCCGTGAACATCTATACTCCACAGATTCAGGCGCAGACGGTCGCCATCGGCGACGGGCCGCGAGACGCCCTCGTTGGCTTCAACGCCTCCGGCGCCATGTGCATCCGCGCCATGCGCGGGGCCATCCGTGTGGAGCAGCAGTTGACGGGGCAGAGCGTCCTGATTCCCCAGGCCGGAGACGTGCTTCTGCCTAACGGTCAGCTCGAGGGCCTTCGCACCAGCGCGGGCCAGTGTGCCTGCGAATTACAAATCGCTAGAGCTACGCCGCCCCAAGTCAGCCAGCTCGCTAGCGCCGAGGAAGCGCGCAAGCAAGCCGCCGCCGCGAAGCCGAACGCTCAGCCAACGCTAGTCGACGCGTCCCCAGCCAAGGAAGAGCCCATCTACCAAGTTTTTATGCCGCCGCTGGTGTATGACGCCAACGCTAAGGTCCAGCCGGAGATCGACCCGAGAATGATTATTTTGGTGCGCCGCGTGCGTGTGCGGCCCACGCTTATTTTCCAGGGCCGCGTGGAAGGTGTCGCTGTGGCTTCCGTCACGCCGCCGGTCGCGGCAACGAATTCTGCGAAGCCGGCTGCCCCTGGCAGCGCTTCCCTCGTTGATCGTGTACGAAACTTCGTCCGCAAGTTGTGGTCCAGCAGCTAGTGACCTGTGGTTCTCCCGCCACCGCACGGTAGGGTGGAACAGTCGGGCACTTACCCCTTCGTAACCATCCAGCGCCAGCTGAATCCGTGATACTTTTTTCCTAACGACGAAGCCCTCACTCCTGCGAAGCGCTTCTTCGCCTATTTCAGGGTCAAAAAGTAGCGACCAAAGGGGATCCACGTGAAACCAGCTCTTGGGAACCGCGTCCTGCGTGTATTTTCTTATGCCGTTTTCTTCTCTTTGACTCTCATTATTGGAATGACCGGCTGCAGCTCCAACACTCCTCCCCCGCCCATCCAGGTTGGGCTGTCCTCGACGGCGGCATCGGTTCAGGCTGGAATTGGCACGCAGAGCTTTACGGCCACGGTGCAAAACGATTCGCAAAACAAGGGCGTCACTTGGGCCCTATCGGGCGCAGGCTGCACGGGTGCGGCTTGTGGCTCACTTTCGGCCACTTCCAGTGCATCAGGTACACCCATCACATATACGGCCCCCTCGAGCCAACCCAACCCGACTGGCGTTACTCTTACAGCCACTTCGGCCGCAGATACCACAAAGTCTAAAGTCGCGACCATTACCGTGACGGCCCCGGTCGCGGTTACCGTCGCTCCCACCCCGGTCAACGTGCAGTTCAACGCAATTCAATTTTTCACCGCAACGGTGCAAAACGACACGGCAAACAAGGGTGTTCAGTGGACGCTCACGCAGTCGGGGTCAAGTTGTTCGCCAGGCTGCGGAATGCTGTCGACGAATGCCAGCGCTTCTGGAGCACCCATCAAATACACCGGACCTTCCGGCGTCCCGGCCAACCCGTCCGTGACTCTGACGGCCACCTCGGTGACCGATACTGCTCGAACTGCCCCCGCGGCCATTACCATCACGCCCAACCCGGGCACCACGGCAGTGACAATTAGCCCGGCGCGCGCGGCGATCGCCAAATGGCAAACGCAGACGTTTGTTGCGACCGTGACGGGAGCAAACGATATGACCGTCTCATGGCAAGTCGACGGCACTCCCGGCGGCAATGCAGCTTCTCTTGGCACCATCGATGCAACCGGGAAGTACACACCGCCCACTACCGGCGCGATCGGGGGCAGCCACACGATTACCGCCGTCAGTAACGCCGATGTCACCAAGAATGCCACTGCGCCTATCGGTGTGACTGACCTCGCCGGCGTCACTACCTATCACAACAATCCCTCACGCGATGGCGTCAACACCCACGAGTTCGCCTTAACCACATCGAGCGTCAAGACTGCGACGTTCGGCAAGCTTTTCTCGTGCCCCGTGGACGGCGAAGTATATGCACAGCCACTGTGGATGCCCAACGTCCCGATTGGAGGTGGCACCCATAACGTGATTTTTGTCGCGACCCAAAACGACAGCGTCTATGCGTTTGACGCCGATGCCAGTCCGTGTCACCAGTACTGGAAAACAAGCTTCCTGAGTGCCGGAGTCACCGCGGTCCCCTCTGCCGATACGGGGACCGACGACATCAATAAGCTAATCGGAATCACTGGTACACCAGTAATCGATCCCGTGAGCAAAACACTGTACGCCGTGGTCAAAACCAAGGAACCATCTGCAAGCTACCACCAACGCTTGCACGCAATCAGTCTGGCTGACGGAAGTGACAAGGTTCCCGCGCTAGATATCACCCCAGCGATTACTGTACCCGGCTCCGGCGATACGGGGGACAGCAGCGTTGGTTGCACGAGCACTTCGGGGAATGTTCCCTTCTGCCCGCTTCGGGAAGGGCAGCGACCAGGGCTCGCGCTCGCGAACGGCACCGTGTACGTCGCTTGGGCTTCTCATGGCGATATCCAGCCGTATCACGGCTGGATGATGGGCTTCACTGCCGCTACTCTCGCCATGGTTTCTACTTTCAATGATTCTCCAAACGGCCGGGAAAGCGGCATCTGGATGTCCGGGGGCGCTCCGGCCTTTGACAGCAACAATAATCTGTATGTGATCACCGGTAACGGTGACTACGATGGAGCAAAAGACTTTGGCGATAGTATTCTGAAATTGAGCAGCAGCTTAGTGCTCCAAGACTGGTTCACTCCGTTCGTGCAAGGCACCCTTGATGCTTCCGATCTTGACTTGGGGGCGGGCGGCGCCGTCGTATTAGTGGATTTGCCAACCTCCGCCTTTCCGCACATCTTAATCGGCGGCGGCAAAGGAACGAATCAACTAGGACAGGTCTACGTTGTGAACCGTGACAGCATGGGACAGAACGCAAGCCCTGACAAAGTCGTGCAGGCATTCGATTTGGGGGGCATGATCTATTCCACAGCGGCCTTTTGGCAGAACACCATGTATATCGGCGGAGTGAGCCAACAGTTGAAGGCCTTTGCCCTGAACCCTGCCACCAGCAAGTTCACTACAGTTGCCTCTTCCCAATCCTCGATATCCTTCGGATTTCCTGGCGTAACTCCGTCGGTGTCCTCTTCGAGCGTCACAAACGGAATTGTCTGGGCGCTGGACACCCATAGTAACGGAACGCCCGCCGGATCAGCGAATGCTCCGGCCATCTTGTACGCGTACGACGCGACAAACCTGGCCACGGAGCTTTACCATAGCGATTCAACCACCGGCGCCTCCAATGCCGCTGGAAGTGCTGTCAAGTTCTGTGTTCCCACTGTCGCAAACGGAAGGGTTTACGTTGGCACGCAAACAGAGTTGACCGTATTTGGATTGTTACCGTGAGGAGCGTGAGGAGCCCAATGTCCGCTACATGCCTTCGTAGTTCGGGCCGCCGCCGCCTTCCGGCACCACCCAATCGATGATCTGGTAGGGGTCGGCGATGTCGCAGGTCTTGCAATGGACGCAATTCGCGGCGCTGATTTTCAATTTCACGCCGCCATTCGTTTCCTTGGCCATTTCGTAAACGGCCGCGGGGCAGAAATACTGGCAGGGATTGCCGTACTCTTCGACGCACTTTGTTGCGCAAATGTTTGTATCCGCGACGCGAAGATGGCATGGCTGATCTTCCTCATGCCGCGTCCCGGAGTGATACACATCCGTCAGCCGGTCAAACGTCAGCTTGCCATCGCCCTTGAATCGCTCGGGAGCCGACCGCCCGTTGATTTTTTTATACGCTTCGTGCCCCGCGTGCGCGGGCATCGGATCGATCAGCCCGCGCCCGCCGCTGATCTGCTGAAAGGCAGTGTGAAAAAATCCGCCGAGCATTCCATGTTGGAACGACTGGTGAAAATTCCGCACCTGCCACAGCTCTTTCTTGATGTAGCTTTGCTCGATTTTTTTCGGGAAGGCGCTCAGCGTTTTCGATGAAGTGTCGCCTGCCGTCAGCGCGTCGAATATCGTTTCCGCCGCCAGCATTCCGCTCTTTATCGCCAGGTGAATGCCTTTCAGCCGCTGCGAATCGAGGAAACTTCCGGAATCTCCGATGACCAGTCCGCCGTCGAGGTAATTCCGCGGCATCGCGTACCAGCCGCCGTAGGGCAGCGATTTCGCGCCGTAGCGAACGAGCTTTCCGCCATCAAGCAATTTTTTGAGAAACGGATGCGTCTTCCAGGTTTGAAACGCCGCGTGCGGATCGAACTGCGGGTCCGCGTACTCCAGCGCCAGCACTAGTCCGATCGACACGCGGTTATTGGAAAGCCCGTAAATCCACCCACCGCCGTACATGTCTGTTGAAACCGGCCATCCCAGTGTGTGCGCCACGTAACCCGGCGCGATCCGCCCTGGCTGCACGTCCCACAATTCCTTGATGCCGATGCCGTAGCTTTGCGGATTGATGTTGTCGAGCTTTTTCTTCTCGACTAGTTTTCTTGTCAGCGACCCGCGCGTGCCTTCGGCAAGCACGGTAACCTTCGCGCGCAACTCGTAACCCGGCGTGTAGTTGTCTTTGGGCTTGCCGTTTTTGTCAACGCCTTTGTCTTCCGTGATGACTCCGGCGATCCCATCGCCTTCGTACACCAGCTCGGCCCCGCCAAATTCCTTGAAGACGTTGACACCTGCGGCTTCCGCCAACCCGCCGAGCCACTTGGTCACCTTACTCAGCGACACGACGTAATTGCCTTTGTTCCTGAACGGTGGCGGCGTAATCGGAAACCGGAATGAAGAGCCCTTCGTGAAAAGCAGCGCCGCGTCATCCGTCACCGGCGTATCCAGCGGCGCGCTTTTTTCGAAATCGGGAACCAACTCCGCCAGCGCTTTCGGGTTCATGATTGCGCCGGAAAGCTGGTGAGCGCCAATCTCGCGTCCTTTTTCCAGCACGTAAATATTTTCTGTCGAGAGTTCTGGCTTCGCACCCGACGCGTTGTGCTTCTTGATGAGATTCGCCAGATGCAGCGCGCATGCCAGCCCCGCCGGCCCCGCGCCGACGATGAGCACGTCTGCTTCGAGTTGTTCGCGCTGGATGGTCATGTGGTCATTCGATTCTAGCAAATACGTTAGGAAAGCCGGTCAGCGCAGCTTTGAAACTGTTCCAAGGTAATTCCCAACTGGTGCAAGATCTTAAAGCAAAAGTGGCGGTCCGATCTCTCGTCCGCCATGGATTGGAATAGTCAATAAACGATCATCAGGGTGTTCCCAATGCTCGTGACCGCCGGAAGTGCGTTTGAGAAGGAATCCGAGGAATACCGCAACTCTTTGGAAGTCCCGCGCCTTCGCGCTAGGCATTAACGATCTCGGTTGTGTCGGCGGGGAGTGGGATACCTTTTTCCCTGTAGGATTCGGCAACCATGTTGAAAACCTGAACAAGCTCCGCAAGGGCTTCTTCCCGGGTGTCCATGAGGGCGTAGCAACTGGGAACGGAGGGAATCTCGGCGACCCAAGACCCGTCGTCTTGGCGGTAAAGAATGATCTTGTAATCTTCAAATTTCATAACGTTTCACAAAGTATACGCCAAGTGGCCGCCATAGGGGCACTATCCGGACTTGGCTCTTTCGAGGGCTTCGGTAAGGGCGGGCATGATTTCGAAGATGTCGCCGACGATACCATAGTCTGCGATTTCGAAGATGGGGGCGTTGGCATCCTTGTTGATGGCGACGATGGTGCGGGCACCCTTCATGCCGACGACGTGTTGAATGGCGCCGCTGATGCCCAGCGCCAGATAGAGCTTGGGCGCGACGGTTTGGCCGGAGCTGCCGATTTGGCGCTCCATGGGGAGCCAGCCTTCATCGCAAATGGGGCGGGACGCGGCGATCTCGCCGCCCAGTGCTTTTGCGAGCGCTTCGGCTTGCGGAATATTTTCGGGAGCTTTGATGCCGCGGCCGATGGCGACAATCAAGGGGGCTTGCGTCAAATCCACGGCAGACTTTACTTCTTTGAAGAGATCGAGCGGCCTAGTTCGAATTTGTTCCGCGCTCAGCGAGACGGTCACAGAATTTACCGGTGCTTTTTCCGAAGGATGCGCCGCGAGCAAATCGGCGCGAAACGCTCCCGACTGAAAAGATGCGAACCACGGCGCCGCTCCCGTAAATGTGACATCCGCGGCGGTTTTTCCCTGGAACATCTGGCGCACGAAAACGAGCTTGCCACCTTCATTGCGATAGCCGGTGCAGTCTCCGATCATGCCTTTGCCGAGCATAGCTGCGAGCTTCGGCGCAAAGTCGCGCACCTGATACGTGTGCGGAAACAAGACTAAATTCGGCTTGGCGTTTTCGACTACTTGTTTCAGCGCCACGCAGTATCCATCAGGCGTGTACGCTTCGAGCAAGTTGTGCTCGAGGCGCAGAACTTCGGCGACATTTTTCCCGGCTAGCTCCTCCGCGAACGCCGCAATATCTTTGCCAATCACCAGGGCGCTTACCGCGCTCGAAGTATCCTTGGCGATTTGCTGGGCCGCGGCCAGCGTCTCGAAGCTTGCGTTGTTCCACTTTCCTTGCCGCAGCTCGGTGATGACAAGAATTTTCATGGCTAGATCACCCGCGCTTCGAACTTCAGTTTTTCAACCAGTTTTGTGGCAACTTCCTTGGGTGTACCGGTGAGAAATTCCGTTTTTTTGGTTTTAGTCGGCACATAGATTTTTTCAATCTTCTGCGTGGGTTCATGCGAGACCCCGAGCGACTCGCGCGAGGCCGCAGCAATCTCTTTTTTCTTGGCGGCCATGATGCCCTTCAGAGTGGCGTAGCGTACTTTGTTGATGCCGGATTGAATCGAGAGCACCGCCGGCAGTGGACATTCGAGATGCTGAAACCATCCGGCCTCCAGCTCTCTCTTCAATTTCATTTTTCCATCAGCAACTTCGATGGCCATGATGATGGTGGCATGCGGCAAATCCAGCAGCCCGGCCAGCAAAACGCCGGTCTGGCCGAAGCCATGGTCGTCGCTCTGCAATCCGGTCAAAACCAAATCCGCTTTTTCCTTTCGAATGGCGGCGGCCAGGGCTTTCGCCGAACCCAGCGGATCGAGCTGCGCGAAATTGTCGTCCACGACATGAATGCCGCGGTCCGCGCCTTTGGCGAGCGCTTCTTTGATGGTCTGCTTGACGCGCTCGGGGCCCATGGAAAGCGCGACCACTTCTCCGCCGTGTTTTTCCTTCAGCCGCAAGGCTTCTTCGAGGGCGTAACTGTCCGGCTCGTTCATTTCGAAGCCGATGTCCGATTCCTTGATCCAGTTTCCGGCGATCGCCAGCGGTGCGTCTTTCGCCGGAACTTGCTTGATGCACACGATGATGTTCACGGAGTTCTTCCTTCTCTGAGCCTGACTCTATTGTGACACGCGCAGAAGGATGCTATTTGCCGGACCAACGCTTGAAAATCAGTGCGGCGTTGGTGCCGCCAAAGCCAAAGGAATTTGAAAGCGCGTACTCCACCAACGCTTTGCGCGCATGATTCGGCACATAATCCAGATCGCATTCGGGATCGGGAGTTTCGTAATTGATTGTGGGAGGCAAAATTTGGTCGCGCAGCGCCAGCACGCTGATGCCTGCTTCCAATCCACCGGCACCGCCCAGCAAATGCCCGGTCATGGATTTTGTTGAACTGACGGGCACTTTCTTGGCGCGCTCGCCAAAAACTCTTTTGAGAGCGACGGTTTCCAGAACGTCGCCGATGGGAGTCGAAGTGCCATGCGCGTTCACATAGCTGATGTCGTCCGGGGAAAGTTTGGCGTCCTTGATGGCAGCTTTCATGACACGGTAAGCGCCGTCGCCATTCTCCGCGGGCTGAGTGATGTGGTACGCGTCCCCGGACATGCCGTAGCCGACGATTTCAGCGAGGATCGGCGCATTGCGCTTCTGCGCGTGTTCCAGCGATTCCAGCGTGAGAATCCCCGCACCCTCGCCGACTACAAATCCGTCGCGGCCTGCATCCCAAGGACGGCTGGCGTGCGTCGGATCGTCATTGCGCGTCGAAAGCGCCTTCATGGCTGCGAATCCGCCGACGCCCATCGGCGTGATGGTTGCTTCCGTGCCGCCGCAGATCATCATTTCCGCCGCGCCACGCTCGATAATTTTGAAGGAATCCCCGATGGCGTGCGCGGAGGCGGAGCATGCCGTGGCGGTGGCGGAATTCGGTCCGCGCGCCCCGTAGCGAATCGAAATGTGTCCCGAGGCGAGGTTAACGATCGCGGAAGGAATAAAGAAGGGAGAAATCTTGCCAGGACCGCCTTGCACCAGTTTCCAGTGCTCGCGCTCGATGATATCGAAACCGCCGATGCCGGAGGAAACGTAAACACCCACTTCATCGAGGTCGGAATCTTCAGGTTTCCAATTCGCGGATTTCACGGCAAAATCGGCGCCCGCCAGGGCCACCTGGATAAAGCGGCCCATCTTTTTCAATTCTTTTTTCTCGATCCACCGGAAGGGATCAAAATTCTTGATCTCGCCTGCAAATTTGCAGTCGAATCCATTGGTATCGAACTGTGTGATCGGGCCGATGCCGCTCTGCCCGGCCACGAGGTTTTTCCATGATTCCTCCGTGCCGATACCCAGAGCGCAGACCAGTCCAACACCCGTAACTACGACTCGGCGAGTCAACGTTCGAATGCTCCCTGTTGAGGTGAAATTTCCGTGGCTTACTTACCTTTGGCGTGTTTGTCGATGTATTCGACGGCGTCTTTCACGGTGGTCATTTTTTCGGCGTCCTCGTCCGGCACTTCAATGCCGAAGGCTTCTTCAAACGCCATCACCAACTCCACCTGGTCGAGCGAATCCGCCCCCAGATCGTCCACGAACGATGCCGTGGGCGTGACTTCCGCCTCATCCACGCCGAGCTGTTCAACGATAATCTGCTTAACGCGTTCTTCTACACTGGCCATTCCTGTTCCTCCACGATCGTTAATCGCTCTATCTGTAGACATATGTCTTCTTATCCCAGGCTAATTGCCTGCGCTTCACGCGCGGAGTACAGCCGCGCCAAAATCGTTGGTTTGGACCCCTCTGAGCAACCTGCCCATTCTATTTACCCCGCCCCCCTAGGTCAACTTTTGCGACGCTTTGAAAGAGTTAAACCGAAAGCTTCTTCCAGCGCCGTGCATGTCTCTACCAAGTCGAGAGAATCGCCTTCTTGTCCGCCAACGGCTGCAATCGTCTTCTCATCTAAATCCAGTTCTTTAAGACTCTTTCTGGCCTCTTCCTAGTCAGGCAAGTCTGTGAATCTGCCTCATCGCTAACACCTATGCCAGATACATCCCGCCGTTCACGTCAAGAACGTGGCCGGTGATGTAGCCGGCCTCGTCGCTGGCTAGAAAGACGATCGCCGCAGCTACATCGCGCGCGGAACCCATGCGGCCCAGCGGAATGCGCGTGTTCAGCTCCTCTTTCACCTTATCGGACAAAACGTCGGTCATGGGCGTCTTGATGAAGCCGGGCGCGACGGCGTTCACGGTGATATTGCGCGAAGCGATTTCCATGGCGATGGCCTTGGTCAGGCCGATAAGGCCGGCTTTCGCGGCTACGTAGTTGGCCTGCCCGGAATTGCCCATTTGCGCGACGACGGAGGCAATATTGATTATCCGGCCAGTGCGGGCACGCATCATGGTTGCGAGGGCCTGCTGGATGCACAGGTGCGCGCCGGTCAAATTCGTACGAATGACGGCTTCCCAGTCGTCCTGCTTCATGCGTAGGGCCAGACCGTCGCGGGTGATGGCCGCGTTGTTCACCAGAATATCCAGGCGGCCGAATTTATCGAGTACCTGCTTAAAGCCAGCTTTTACCTGGTCGGCGTCGGCTACATCCATCTTCACCGCGAACGCCTGGCCACCTTCTATCCCGACTATCTCGTTCACCAGCACTGCGAGCTTCTCTTCATTGCGCGCCGCAACGGCGACTTTGGCACCTGCTTCCGAGAGCGCCAGCGCTGTGTCGCGGCCAATGCCTTGCGATGCGCCAGTCACCAGCGCGACCTTGTCTTTCAGACTGAACATTATCTGTGGCACAGATTTTTAGCCTGCGCGTCATTCCTCTAGGTTGAAATCAAGTCTGCACAGGCTGAAGCCTATGCTACTAAATCCTATGCGGCGTCCGACCTTGCGCCGGCGATTTTCTCGACCGTGGCGGCCAAACTTTTCTCGTCTTCTACGTTCAGTGTGGCCACGGAGCGTTCGATCTGCCGCAGCAGTCCTGTCAGGACGCGTCCGGGGCCGACTTCCACAAAGGTGTTCACGCCCTCATCGATCAGCAGACGAACGGATTCTTCCCAACGCACCGGCATGGCGACCTGGCGGATCAAGGCATGGCAAGCCTCGTCGCCCGTTTCGATGGTGTCGGCATCCACGTTGGTGACAAGCGGGACGCGCAGCGGGCCAAACGCAGTTTGCTTCAAGTCTTTTTCCAGCTTTTCCTGAGCAGGCATCATCAGCGCCGAATGGAACGGCGCGGAAACCGCCAGAATCACGGCGCGCTTGGCGCCGAGCTGCGAAGCAATCTCCACCGCGCGTTTCACTGCTCCGGCGTGGCCAGAAATGACCGTCTGATCCGGGGAGTTCAAATTTGCCGCCGCGCAAATCTCGCCTTGCGCCGCGCGCTTGCAGGCATCGGCAACCACGGCCGGCGACAAGCCCATAATTGCAGCCATCGCGCCAACGCCTGCTGGAATGGCATCCTGCATATACGTGCCACGTTTGTGAACGAGCTGCACGGCATCCGCAAATTTCAGCGCGCCCGCGGCCACCAGCGCGGAGTATTCGCCGAGGCTGTGTCCGGCCACGAAATCCGGCGTGAGACCCTTCTCCGCCAGCACACGAAACACGGCTACAGAGCAAGTCAAAATCGCAGGCTGCGTATTAGCCGTCAGCTTGAGTTCTTCTTCGGTGCCCTCGAAACACATCTTCGAAATCGAGAAGCCCAAGGCTTCGTCGGCCTCGTTGAAAACGGCTTTCGCTGCCGGATATTTTCCTGCCAGTTCCTTGCCCATACCCGGGTATTGCGAAGCTTGTCCCGGAAAGACAAATGCGACTTTGCCCATAACTAATCTTTCTCTCGCCCCGTCACGCGACAACCGCGGCGGCGGAGAGCTCCTGTTCGATTTTCTCGTTCATGCGCGCGCGGGCGAGTCCCGCGGCCACGCGAATGGCATTTTTCACGGCGTTGGCATTCGAACGGCCGTGGCCGATGACGCAAACGCCGCGCACACCCAAGAGCGGCGCGCCGCCGTACTCCGTGTAATCAATCGTCTTTCTTAGCGCCTTGAAGGCCCCTTTCGAAAGCATACCGCCCACCTGCGAAACCAGAGAGCTGTCAATGGATTTGCGCAGCAAACCAAAAATCTGAAACGCCAAGCCCTCGCAAATTTTCAGCGCGATGTTCCCCACGAATCCATCGCTGACGATCACATCGACATTCCCTGAAAAAAGATCGCCGCCTTCCACGTTTCCGACAAAATGGACCGGGCTTTTCTTCAGCCGCGCATACACCTCGCGCGTCAGCTCGTTGCCCTTAATCTCTTCTTCGCCAACGGAGAGCAATCCAACACGCGGGCGCTTGTTGCCAAACGTCGCGCGATAATAGACCTCGCCCATGACCGCAAACTGCACCAGGTGCTCAGGACGCGAGTCCACGTTGGCGCCGACATCCAGGAGCACGGAGACGCCGCCTTTGGCATTCGGGAAGGGCGCCGCGAGCGCCACGCGATCCACCGATTCCAGCGTGCCGAGCAGAAACTTCGCCACAGTCATGACCGCGCCGGTGTTGCCGGCGCTGACCATGCCATCGGCCTTAGCTTCGCGCACCAGGCGCCCCGCCACGTGCACGGAACTGTCCTTCTTCCGCCGGAACGCCTGGGCGGGGTGATCGTGCATGGTGATCACGTCGCTAGCCGCCACGATCTCAATCGGCAGATTCGGCGCGGCGTGTCTGGCCAGTTCGGTCCGCACGACCTGCGGCTGGCCGACGAGCAAAATGCGCACGCCGAACTCCCGCGCAGCCAGTACACTGCCTTCGACCTCGGGGCGTGGCGCGTGGTCTCCGCCCATGGCGTCAACGGCGATGGTGATCATGGGATGTTTGCCCGCAGGCTAAGCGAGAGAAACTCGAAATCCTTTACGAAGCCGCTTCTTGAGCCGCTTTGCCCTTGTAATATCCGCAATGCGGGCAAACCTGGTGCGGCTGTTTCATTTCGTGGCAATTCGGACACTTGGCCAGCGAGGGCTTGGACAAAAAGTCGTGCGCCCGTCTCGTGCTGGTTCTGCGCTTCGAATGCCTTCGTTTTGGGTTAGGCATAGCAATACACCTCGTTGCCGCCTCAGTGGGCGGATTATATCGGGCTTGTCAGCCCTGGGGAAACTATTGTTTCTTGAGCCAGTCCTGCTTGAGGCGCGCGAGAGGGGCCATTCGAGGGTCCGTCGCGTGGGTCTCACAGCGGCACTCTTCGTGGTTCAGGTTCGCGCCGCAATTCGGGCACAACCCCCGGCAGTCACTCTGGCAGATTACCTTTAAGGGCAATGCCAGCAGCACCTGCTCCTTGATCACGTCCGCCAAGAAGAGTCCTTCTCCTACGTAAAATCCGATCTCGGTGTCATCGTCCTTCAGCTGGTCTTCTTTCGGCTTGGCGTCCTTCGGAAGAGGCGCATAGAACAAGTCGAAAGTCCGGCTGACGTCTTCCACAACCGGCTCAAGGCAGCGCGCGCACACCAACTCGATCTTCGTCTCGAAGTTACCCTCGATGCGAATCTGCGATTCCAGCAACTCTGCCGTAGCCGTCACTTCCAGCGGCTCAACCTGCTTGATCTCCGCCGAATGAAAATCGATGCTGCCCGGGGCATAGCTCTTCCGGATGCGCAGTTTGCGGACGGCTAATTCCTTAACGTCAAGGAACATCTCTTCAGCGCCTCCGGCGCGTACGCTCATGCTTTACCATTATTGAGTCGCCTCCCCGCCAAGTCAAGGAAGCGCCGGGCTTCTCGGTCCGGATTTGCACCCTGTTGGTCACCAACCTGGCCTAGACCTACTCTTGGGAGCGACTGGCCCGAGTGGCGCTCTCGCAAGCTAACGTAGCTGTTCCGGATCGACGGTCTGGTCAAGATAGATCCACAGGACGCGGGCAAAGAGTGTAATCGTGGGAGCGAAAGGCAAGAACAGCACGACGGAACAGATGATTACTTTCGTGATCCCCCAACCCGTCAGGGCCCACAACGACACCGCGATTGGCGCCATGACCAAGACGCCCATGGCAAAGCTGAAGTACATAGCACCCAGAAAGTAGCCCGGTTCCCGCTCGAACTTGAGGTCGCAGATGGAACAGCGCTCGCACATCTTTGGGAATCCGCGAAAGATGGAGTAGTGAAAGATTCCGCCGATGCGGCAGCGAGGACAGCGCTGTTTAAGAATACTTCGCAGCGTTGACGGTTTTGATGCAGTTTCCATCAGCAGCGGTTTGTAGGCTGTCAGCTCAGGAAGAATAAGCGTGGACGGCCACTGATTCCGGCGGCTCTAGGAATCTAAGCTGCCCCTCTTTCCATTTTCGATGCATGGTTTCTTCATCTGTCGCTGGGCATCTGCACTACCTTCTTCAGTCTATGTGCTGATTTCCAGCTCTTTCTTCAACTGTTTCGCCGCAGCACCAGACAGCCTGCCAGCATGTCGTGCAGCGCCTGCTTTTTCTCGGTGAAAGCGGCCATCAAGTATCCGAGCCCGATGCCGAAGGACACGAGATTGGTGACGATCTTGCCGAAGTGCCTTCCTGTGGCGCGGCCAAAGCTCACGCGGTGTCCGGCCATATCCGTCACTACCAGACCCAGCGCCTTTTTCCCGACTGTGGCTTGCCACTCCGAGCTCTCCATCAGCGCGTGGTACAGCCACGTCAAGACCAGGCTGGCCGTGGCAACAAGAAAGAGGAATCCGACGAGCATGAAGATGCCGGCATCATTTATTTCTTCGTCTGGATGGAACTCGCCGATGTATCCGCCCAAGCCCGTCAGAAAAATCAGCGGAATCAATATCAAGGCGACGCCCAAGCCCAGTACCACGTTGTCGATGAGCCACGCCAAAAAGCGCGGCCAGAACCCTGCGTATTCCACGCGGGGCACGGCGGCGTATCCACCATAAACGGGAACGGCCGCCACACCGCCTGCCACGGGGGCCGCAAGCGGTGCCCCTATCATCGGCGCACGCGGCGGCCCAGCGGCAACCGCGAATGCTTGTCCGCAATTTGGGCAAAACGCTGAACCATCCGCCATCACTCCGCCACATTTGGAACAGTACACAGGGTCTCCTCGAATTATTTTCTGGCTGCGGTGCGAGCTTACAAATCGCAGCCAAATCCTACTTTCAAGCTGGGTTAGGGTCAACCCTCACTGAACAGAATGGGGTGGCAAGAATTTCATAGCACTAGTACTAGGTCATTGTTCGCGGCCATTGGCCTTAATCCAGCGCATCACATTGATTTGGCAGGCTTTATCAGGAGCTATGTAAATACACATCGTTTTGGTTCAATTCGTGCCTTTTGCTAGTCAGGTCACCTATAATTCTTTGCTTGAGCCGCCGGCACCCAGCCTCTCGCGGCCTTTCCCATGTACTCCCGTCGAGGGTGCAGATGCGAACGACACTGAAGATTGTCCTGCCCTTGATCGTGAGCGTCGCCGTAGTGTCCTTGCTTTTTGCCGCCTATCAGGTACGCACAGAAAGACGTCTCCTTCGCAACGACCTTTCGCATCGCGCGGAAACTCAGGGGGCAAACCTTCAGGAAAGCATCGAACCGCTGCTCGACGGGCCGGGTGAAAGAAATTTGCAAAGGCTTGTCGAACGCTTCAGCCAGCGCGAACATCTGAAGGGTGTGGTCGTTCACGACGCCGCCGGCGGCACTCTCGCCATCACCTCGGGGCTTGCGCCGATTTTCCGAGCCCGCACAGAAGCGGCCATCCGTGCCGCAAAACAAAATGCCGGGGTTAGCGAATTTCTGTCTGCCGATCAATTTCCTTTCAACGATCTGCTGCAGCAGATTCCTATGCACGTCTTTGCTTTGCCGCTTCACCGCGACGGCGAAATCGCGGGGAGTGTCGCTCTCTTTCACGACACCAGTTACATCGACGCGCAGGTCTCCCGCACGCTTCGCGATTCCCTGCTCAATGCCTTCGTCCAAACACTTCTGATCACCGGGCTCGCCCTGGTACTGGTCCGCTGGACCTTCACGGGACCGTTGACGCGCACGGCTAATTGGCTGCGAACGCTTCGCACGGGTCAGCCCAACGTGGGGCCGGTCCTTTCGAAAGGCGAAATCCTTGACCAACTGCATCATGAAGTCACGCACCTGGCCAATGATCTAAACACTGCGCGCGCGGTTGCGGAAGAAGAGGCGCGGCTGCGCGATTCGAACGCGTCGCTATGGACGGCAGAGCGGCTGCGGGTCAGTTTCCGCAACAAGCTTCAGGCAAAGCCGCTGTTTGTGGTTTCGAATCGCGAACCCTATATGCACGTTTTCAACGAAAAGGACAAGTCGATTCAGATGATTGTGCCCGCGAGCGGCGTGGTCACGGCACTCGAACCTGTCCTGCGGGCATGCAACGGAACCTGGATTGCCAATGGTTCCGGCAGCGCCGACCGCGAGGTCGTGGATGCCCGCGATCACCTTCGCGTTCCACCGGATCATCCGAGTTATACGCTGCGGCGCGTGTGGCTGAGCGACGAGGAAGACCGGGGTTATTACGAAGGTTTTTCGAATGAAGGCCTGTGGCCGCTAGCGCACATCGCGCACACGCGTCCGGTCTTTCGTCCCGACGACTGGCTTCAGTATCAAAAAATCAATCGGCGCTTTGCCGACGCCGTTCTGCAGGAACTGGAGGGCACCGAATCGCCCATCCTTTTGCTGCAGGACTATCACTTTGCGCTGCTGCCGCGGATGGTCAAGGATGCGCGGCCCGACGCCCGAGTGGCGATTTTCTGGCATATTCCCTGGCCGAACGCGGAAGTTTTCGGGATCTGTCCGTGGCAGCGTGAGCTTATCGATGGTCTTCTTGGCGCTGATCTCATCGGCTTTCACATTCAATCGCACTGCAACAATTTCCTGGAAACGGTGGACCGCGCGCTCGAAGCGCTTACGGAGTGGGACCGCTTCGCCGTAAACCGCCAGGGCCACATCACGCGTGTGCGGCCTTATCCCATCAGCGTGGCCTTTCCGGAGAACTCGCATGCGGCCAGCGAATGGCGCAATTCGGGCGAGGAACGCGCCGCCCTCTGCGCGGAGATGCACGTTGAGGCTTCGCTTCTTGGCGTGGGTGTCGATCGCGTTGACTATACCAAGGGAATCCTCGAACGCTTTCGCGCACTGGAGCGCTTTTTCGAGCTGAACCCGGCGTACCAGCAGCGGTTCACGTTCGTGCAAATCGGCGCGCCCAGCCGCACGGACATCGAGCGCTACAAAAAATTCCTCGAAGAGGTCAGCGTGGAAGCCGAACGCATCAACGCGCGCTTCCAGACGCCGCGCTGGAAACCCATCGTGTTTCGCAAAAAGCACCACTCCCACGAAGAGATAGCGCGCTTTTACAACGCTTCCTCTTTTTGCATGGTGACTTCGCTGCACGATGGAATGAACCTGGTGGCCAAGGAATACGTGGCTTCGCGCGAGGACGAACGCGGAGTGCTGATTCTCAGCACATTTGCAGGCGCGGCGCACGAACTCTCGGATGCGCTGCTGGTCAATCCTTACGACATCGCGCAACTCTCCGAGTCTATTCATCGGGCGCTGGAGATGCCCGAAGAGGAACAGGCCAGGCGAATGCAGCGAATGCGGCACACCGTGCGGGAGCATAATGTTTACCGCTGGGCGGCAAATCTCCTGTCCGATCTTACGGAGATTCGCGTGGACCTGCCGGAGCGCGCAGAAGCGCATCAGGCATAATGACTTGCCAAATCGAGTCAGGTATCTTGTTTTGCGGCGCTGTGGAAACGCCGTGGCAAATTGAAGAATAGAAGAGGTTTTTCGCATGAACACGGCGGAAACTCCGTTCGAATTCGTTACCGTTTCCTATCTCACGCGAATCGGCAACCAATCGGCCGGCACTCTCGCTGAGTTGCTGACGGGACTGGAGCACTGCAGCGACGCGTCAATTTTTCATCACACCTTCCAAACCCTGGGCAGCCACCACTTTCTGACGGAGGGTTTTTCGAACGATTTTGCCCAATGGGTGCTTTCGGACACCAACCGGAACGATCTCGCCGAGCAGCTTGCCGTGCTCGACATTCGCGATTACGTTTCCATCGCGGCGCTACGGAGAGATTTGTGCCGGGTGGTTAGCGACTATTGCGTCGCATATCCGCACTTTGCGAGCCAGTCCGCGCTGGAGCGATTGTATTTTTGCGAAAGCGTCGAAGTCACCGCCCCGCTCGGCCGGAGCGCCCGGACGCTGGATGAATTTCGCAATGGGATCGCGCGTCTTAGCCATTCGGCCTTCTATTTTCATTTCATTTCTTCGCGGCTGAGGCTGCAGCTGCAAACCAACGATTTCTCGCACTGGCTGGCCGACGGGCTGGGTTTGCGAACGTTGGCTGAGAGCGTAAACCACATCGATATCTACACGAACACGTTGGACAGCGCGCGCGCCAAACTGCTCCGGCTTATTGATCGCGAAAGGAGAAAAGCATGAGTGAGGCCCTGGCCCTCGGTCGCATTCCGCTGGATGACTATGCCGAATTGCTTGGCGCAGGTGAAATCGAGGAACTGCGCGCCCTGGCCAAACCGCTGCGCGGGCGTAGCATCCAGATGGTCAATTCGACAGCCGTTGGCGGCGGCGTGGCGGAAATTCTCACTCGCCTAGTGCCCCTGGCCGAGGAGCTGGACCTCAAGATCAAATGGGAGGTCATGAGCGGCGGCGAGGATTTTTTTGAGGTAACCAAGGCGTTTCACAATGCGTTGCACGGGGCGCCGTACCATGCCAGTCAAAAAGACTTTGATATTTTTCTGGCTTATAACCAGTCGAATCGCGAGAAGCTGCCCCTGGATGCGGAGTTTGTAGTGATCCACGACCCCCAGCCGGCGGCGCTCATCGAGGCTCGCAAGCCCGGCGCGAATCATTGGGTCTGGCGCTGCCACATCGATCTTTCGCATCCCAACCGGACGGTCTGGGATTTTCTTGAACAATTTGTTTCGAAATATGACGGCGCAATGTTTTCTTCGCCCGAATTCTCACGGCAGCTCCCCATCCCACAGTATCTCTTTTACCCGGCCATCGATCCGCTATCAGAAAAGAATTGTGAACTGGACCAGGAATTCATCGCGCAAGTGCTGGCCCGCTACCGCATTGATCCGCTGCGCACCATCCTCACGCAAATATCGCGGTTCGACCGCTTGAAGGATCCCGTTGGCGTGATCCGCTCTTACCGTATCGTGAAGCGATATTTCGATTGCCAGCTGGTCCTTGCGGGGGGCAGCGCCTCTGATGATCCCGAAGGTGCAGTGGTGCTAAAAGAAGTCTTGCGAGAAGCAGACGGCGACCCCGACATCAAAGTGCTGGAACTGCCGGCATGGGCGCCGCTGGAGGTGAACGCCTTGCAGCGCGCATCGACAATCGTGATCCAGAAAAGCTTGCGCGAGGGATTCGGGCTCACGGTCTCGGAAGCGCTGTGGAAAAAAAAACCAGTCGTGGCCTCTGCCGTGGGCGGGATTCCCATCCAGATCATTCACAAGCACACCGGATTGCTGGCGCATTCGGTGGAAGGCGCGGCGTATCAGATTCGTTTTTTGCTGTCGCATCCGGAGATCGCGGTCAAGTTGGGAGAGCACGGGCACGAGCACGTGAAAGAAAATTTTCTCATCACACAAAAACTGAAACGGTATCTGACACTCTTTCTGACTCTGGCACGGGGATCTTGAGAATCCGCTAAACGCCGGGGCAACTTTGCTTTGCAATCTCTCATCCAAGTAGCAGAAGCAGACCTCCAGCCGGCGCCCGCCCCTGCTTTCTGCATTCCTACTATTCCGTCCAAGGAGAACACGAATGAAGCGTGTCGCACTTCTATTATTTCTCGCAGCTGCGCTGACGCCGCTGGCGTCGGCGCAGGATCATCTTCAAGTCGGCGCTTACGGCGATTACTTCCG
>WNFT01002367.1_pt1 | contig 19696 bp, 15 predicted proteins | sample 5400191 | NCBI WGS metagenome assembly WNFT01 (sample SAMN13153359, study PRJNA577476) | soil metagenome | isolation source: 80 cm saprolite under Madrone tree | place: USA:California | collected 2016-06-14 | reverse complement strand
AAAAAGGAACAGGCCGAGAATCTGTTGCGCCTGGGCGTTCGGCAGACCGGTGAGACGCTGACGTGCGCCAGGGCCGATGGCGACCCGCTCCATCCGCGGAGCCTCACCCACGAGTTCACCCGGCTTGTCAGGCGCGTGACAGATGTTCCGCCCGTTCGCTTCCATGATCTGCGCCACAGCCATGCTACGCAGCTCCTGCTTGCCGGCGTGCACCCGAAGGTCGCTCAGGAGCGTCTCGGGCATTCGACCATCACAACGACGCTGGACCTCTACAGCCACGTGTCCGAAAATATGCAGGAAGACGCCGCGCTTCGACTCGATGCAACATTCCGCCCCGCTATAAGTCGCGCTAGCGGCAGCAAATGAGGTTCGGTAGCAATTTCGGTAGCAATGACGTTTTGTCGACTGTTGCAGCATGAAGAATATTATTCTGCTGCAATTGGTTGGACGGGTGGCCGAGTGGTTTAAGGCACCGGTCTTGAAAACCGGCAGAGGTTCACGCCTCTCGGGGGTTCGAATCCCTCCCCGTCCGCCACCCTTCGCCCTCCGGGCTTCGGGTGGCAGGCCATTGTCGTTGATGGGCGAAGGGTGTCTCCCGAAGCTCCGCTGGGAGCGTAGGGAGACTGTCGAGCCATTTCTCTGACTAAGAGACTGCTCAGAAATCCAGCTTCTCCGCTACCGGCATATGGTAGTCGAAGAGATGCAGATTGTTCTCGGCGCAGATATCCTCGAGATAGGGCTCTCGCCCGCGCACATGGCGCACATATGTCGACCATGGCCGGTTGAAGGTGTCCGGGTCGTCCACGGTAATGTTCACTTCCAGTCCCTTGCCGCCGTCGATGAGATGCCAGCGCTCGACGACGTGAAGCTTCTCGGTGTGCGGCGTGCGGTAGGCGTCGACGACGGTCTTGGTGTTCTGGCCGATGGTATCGACGACGAGCGTGTCGCCCTCGTAATGGCCGACCGATTCTCCGTACCAGGATGGTTTGAGATTGGCCGAATGGGGCACATTGAGATAGACGTGCCGCACTTCCTGGCCGCCCTGCTTGATCATCACGACTTCCTTGGGCGCCTGTAGGATAAGGAGCGGGTTGCCGGGCAAATAGAGATTGGGAATGCCGCTCGGCAGGCAGGACGAGCGCGCCTGGAAGGCGATTTTTCCGTGGTCGATCTCGTCGTTGTCTTTCTTCATCACCTCCTTGACCCATGGCTTCAGATTGGGATTGGAGAGATCGCCGATCCGCCAGCTTTGCCCCTGGCTGATGAAGGGGTGCTTCGGATCCTGGACCACGGGCGAGGCGGAGCCTTCGACCGGCGGGAAGGTGGCGCCGAGCGTGTGGACCCACCCCCCCTCGCCCCCGGATAGATCAGGCGGAGAGGCCGGCTGCGCGGCGACGGCGGCAACACAAGCGAGCGAGACGAAGATGCCGCTCGCCAGACAGAGCTTCGACAAAGCCAATCTCGACATCGTTCCTCTCCTAGCTCGCGTGCTGCTCGGCGCCGACGATAACATTCCGCCCTGGTGCCGATAAGGGCCGTTACGGCATCAATTCGGACGACGTGCAATAGACCGCTGGAATGATCCAGGCTTGCCTCATCGTCCGAAAGCAGGGCGGCGGTTATGGAGGCCGGAGCGATACATGGGCGCTGCCGATGGCGCGCGATTGGGGCGTACTGAAGACATCAGCAGCTCCAATCGGCTCAGGACTTAGCTGCCCTCAGAGCGGGAAGAATAAACCCGAGCGGCCGGCGGCGATGACGTACATCGTCAGAGCGTAGAGAAACATCGAAACCTTCATCGTGAAGCTCATGGCAAAACCCTTCTCGCGTCTTCTTCGCCTGGACGATATCTCGCGGATGTTGCAATCGCTTTGACAGCACCGGCACCTTTTTATGAAACCCGCTGTGATAAACTTGGGGCGCGCGCTGTGACAAACACGTGGCACACGACTCTGCCTCCTTCTATTCCGCGCGAAAACCGGCACAGTCCGCCGTTCAATTTTCCAGGAACTGTCTAGCTTCGGCGCGGGCGGAAAATAATTTCTCCAATTGGAATAGCCCCGTCGCCGCAAGCGCGGCGAAAATCGGCGAAAGCATCCCGCCAATTCGCCCCACATTGACGCCGATGCCATCGGCCAATCCGATCACGGCAATGCATGAGACGATACGCGTCCTCAGCCACAGTGCGACCTGAACGGCCGCGGCAATGAAGATCAGGTTCTGCGAAAGAAGTAGAGATGCGTTAGCTCGCCAGCAGCAATATGCTAAAGCGCAACAGGCCGGAGCCAAAATTGGACGAGCACAAATGCGTCTCCACGCCGGGGCGGACAAATAGCGCTATCTGATTCAGGCTGTGGCTGAAAGCGTCTCGGCAATCGGCTAATATTGCGGAGCTGCGGCGTTTGAAACGAGTGATGGCCTTGGCGGCTCAGTCGTCAGGATATGTCCTGATCCTCAACTCGAGGCGGCTGCTTGGGACGTAACTGCCGGCGTAACATCCGGCCCGCAGCGCTGCTGCCGCAAGATTAGAAATAAAACAGCACGCCGTAGCGTCCAATAGGGATGATGCGCATGGTCAGCACGACCAGAAACAGCGACATCTTCATCGTGTAATTCACAGTGAAAACCCTTCAGCGTTCGCGGCCGAGACGAAGCCATCATGATTCTTCGTCTCGGGACCTGGGCGGCAAGCTGACCACGCTCTGCCGCGATTTCGTGTTCTACATAAAATGCGGATACAGAATGCCGGAACGGCCGGCGACGATGATGTACATGATCACCAGGTACAGAAACGCCGATACCTTCATCGTGTATGACATAGCGAAAACTCCATTCGCTTCTTCTTCTCGTGCACGATAGGCCCGGTTTCTTGCAAACGCTTTGAGAACGGCGGGACGTTTTAATGCAATCCGCTGTGATAAGAATGAGCCTAAGCGAGATCGGCGTCGTTGCTTCAGCACCATGGCCAAAGAACGTGTTCTGCTCAATTTTAACGAAACGTCGTCGCGGGAAGCCGGTCCGCCGTCGAAAAATGGCGGATTCACAGGCAATATTCAGCCGTTTTCGCTCTTTCCATGTCCGGCATCTTACCGATAGTTTCAGCCGCTCTTTATAAAAGCGCTCCGGTCCAAAGATGAACACACGTGCCATTCCTTGCGTTCTGATGCGCGGCGGCACTTCGCGCGGGCCCTATTTTCTCGCCTCCGACCTGCCCGCCGATACAGCCGCGCGGGACGATGTGCTGTTGCAGGTGATGGGCTCGGGACACGAGCTGCAAGTCGACGGCATCGGCGGCGGACATCCTTTGACCAGCAAGGTTGCGATCGTCAGTCCCTCGCGCGTGCCGGGCGCCGACGTCGATTACCTTTTCGCGCAGGTGAATGTGCGCGAACGTTTCGTCGATACCTCGCCCAATTGCGGCAACATGCTCGCCGGCGTCGGTCCCTTCGCGCTAGAAGCAGGCCTGGTGCGCCCAAAAGACGGCGTCTCCACGGTGCACATCTACAATGTGAACACCAAAAAATTGATTGAAGCCCGCATCGAAACGCCGGGCGGCCGCGTCAAATATGACGGTAACGCCGCGATCGATGGCGTGCCCGGGACCGCGGCGCCGATCCATCTCGCCTTTCTCGATGCCGCCGGCGCCAAGACGGGCAAGCTCTTCCCCACGGGACAGCCGCGCGACATCATCGCCGGCGTCGCCGTCTCCTGCATCGACGCCGCGATGCCGATTGTCGCCATGCGGGCCGAAGGACTGGGCAAGACCGGTTACGAGACTCCGGCCGAGTTTGCCGCCGACCAGGACTTCATGAAGCGCCTCGAAGTCCTACGCCTGGAAGCCGGCCGCGCCATGGGTCTCGGCGATGTGAAAAATCTCGTCATCCCGAAGCCGGTGCTCGTGGCGCCTCCGCGCGAACGAGGCACGCTCGCTGGACGCTACTTCATGCCGCATGCCTGCCACAACGCGTTCGCCACCACGGGTGCGGTCGCAGTAGGCACGGGCGCGGTCACGCCAGGTACTGTCATCGCCGAAATCGCAGACACGCCGAAACTGCCGGCCGACATCGTGATCGAGCATCCTTCCGGGTCGATGCAGGTTCGTCTCGAACAGCGCGAGGGCGAAAATGCTCCGGTTGCCTACCTTGTGCGCACCGCGCGCCGGCTGTTCGAAGGCCGCGTACTCGTGAACATGCCGGATAACGCCTAACCGCCCCGCCTCCGGTTCCGTGACTCGTGCTGCCGCATCCCTATGGGCGGTAATCACATTCCGGCTTTCCAATGCCTTGCTGGGGTTTCAAAAAAGTTCCCGGCGCTTAAGGCAAAGCTTCGAAAAAACAACGTGCTAGGCGGGAACAGGTAAGCCGTTGCCGCCGTTATGTCCCAGCGACCTTGGTGAGGGGGGTGCCGGTTCGGCCTGGGGCAACACGCGTACGAAAGGAATTCGTCATCATGCGAAGTGACGGCCACAAATCCAACCGCGGTTTTGCTTCGATGGACCAAGCGAAGCAGCGCGAAATCGCCAGCAAGGGCGGCCAAAGCGTGCCGCCTGAGAAAAGAAGTTTCTCGCAGGACCCCCATCTGGCAGCGACAGCCGGACGCAAGGGGGGCGAAGCCGTGCCGCCTGAGGGTCGCAGCTTTTCCCAGAATCGCGAGCTTGCCGCGGAAGCCGGACGCAAAGGCGGACTGGCGCGCGGCTCGTCGTTCCGGGAACATCAAAACGAGCCCAGCCCCCACGAGCATGACGAGCACAATTTGGAGCATGAAGAGACGCTTCCGCAAGATACGAAGCGCACCTCGGTCCCACCTAACAAGCTGGGCGAACAGTCGCACGGCGCCCGCTAACGCTGGGCTGTAGTGCGATCAGCGCGGCGGCAAGGAAACTTGCTGCCGCGCGTTTTATTGTGCGGCCAAATCAAATATCCGCGTAGCAGCGCACTTCTTCCGCGGCGCCCGGCGCGGTCACCGCGCCATAACGTGCCGGTCCCACGTTCTTTGCATAACGCCATAACGCTCCGGAACCGAACTGAGCGGGCTTGGGCTTCCAAGCGGCACGACGGGCCGCGAGTTCGGCCGCTGAAAGCTCCACGTCCATCGTGCCCTTCTCGGCGTCGATGGCGATGATGTCGCCTTCGCGGAGCAGCCCGATGGGCCCGCCATCCGCGGCTTCGGGCCCGACGTGCCCGACGCAGAGGCCTCGTGTGGCGCCCGAGAAGCGGCCGTCCGTGATCAATGCGATCTGATCCGAAAGACCCTGGCCATACAGTGCCGCCGTGGTCGATAGCATCTCCCGCATGCCGGGGCCGCCCTTGGGCCCTTCATAGCGAATCACGATCACGTCGCCGGCGCGGTAATCTCTTGCCTGGACGGTCGAGAACGCATCTTCCTCGCAATCGAACACGCGCGCGGGTCCGCGATGGCGAAGATGCTTCAGCCCCGCCACCTTAACGATGGCGCCGTCGGGGGCGAGGTTCCCGGACAGGCCGACCACGCCGCCGCTCGGCGCCAGCGGATCGTCCACCGGGCGCATCACCTTCTGCTTCTTGTTGAACACCACGTTCTTGAGGTTCTCAGCGATGGTCTTACCCGTCACCGTCATGCAATCGCCATGAATGAAGCCGCCGTCGTGCAGCGTCTTCAGCAGCATCGGTACGCCGCCCGCTTCCCACATATCCTTGGCGACGTACTCCCCGCCGGGTTTGAGGGACGCGAGATAGGGCGTCCGCTTGAAGATCGCAGCCACGTCGAAGAGATCGAATGCGATGCCGGCCTCGTGGGCGATCGCCGGAAGATGCAGGGCCGCGTTGGTCGAGCCGCCGGTCGCGGCCACGATTGCCGCCGCGTTCTCCAGCGCCTTCAACGTCACGATGTTGCGCGGGCGAAGGTTTTTGGCGAGCAGATCCATCACCGCTTCGCCGGCCTTGAGCGCATAATCGTCGCGCGAGGTGACTTCGGCCGGCGGACCCGCCGAATAGGGCAGCGCGAGGCCTATCGCCTCCGAGACGCAGGCCATCGTGTTGGCGGTGAACTGCCCGCCGCAGGCTCCCGCTCCCGGGCAGGCCACGCACTCTAAGAGATGCAGTTCCGCGTCCGACATGGTGCCGGCGGAGTACTTGCCGACGGCTTCGTACACGTCCACGACGGTGACGTCCTTGCCGTGGAACTTCCCCGGCATGATCGAACCGCCATAGAGGAACACAGACGGCACGTTCAGGCGCAGCATCGCCATCATCATGCCCGGCTGGCTCTTGTCGCAGCCCGCGACGCCCACAAGCGCGTCATAGCAATGGCCGCGCACCGACAGCTCGACGGAATCCGCGATGACCTCGCGGCTGACCAGCGAGGACTTCATGCCCTCGTGCCCCATGGCGATGCCGTCGGTGACGGTGATGGTGCAGAACTCGCGCGGCGTGCCGCCGCCGTCCTTGACGCCCTTCTTGGCGGCTTGCGCCTGGCGCATCAGGGCGATGTTGCAAGGCGCGGATTCGTTCCAGCACGTGGCTACGCCGACAAACGGGCGGTGGATCTCCTCTTCCGTGAGCCCCATCGCATAATAAAAGGAGCGATGCGGCGCCCGCTCCGGGCCCTCGGTGACATGGCGGGAAGGAAGACGCGACTTGTCGAATTTGCTCATCACACCGCACTCCGCATTGAACCTACTTCGTTAATCGCTTCAGCGCCTCGTTCAACCGCGCGGCAAGGGCCGCCGCCTCATCGCGCTTTTCCTTCTGCTCCTCGATCACCTCTTCGGGCGCCTTGGCGATGAAGGCGGCGTTCGACAATTTTGCATCGAAGCGCGCGATCTCGTCCTCCGCCTTTTTCAGCTCCTTGGCCAGCCGCGCGCGCTCCTTGTCGAAATCGATGACGTCCCCCAAGGGTAGCCCCGCAACGGCCTCGCCCAGCACGAATTGCGCCGAGCCTTTCGGAATCTCCGAGCTCGCGCGCGCGCTCGAGAGCCGCGCCAATGTCATGGCCACGTCGCGGTGACGGGCGAGCCGCGCCGCCGTCTCGTCGCTCGCATCCTTGAGGATCAGCGTCGTCCGCGCCGAGGGCGGCACGTTCATCTCCGCGCGCACACTGCGCACATTGGCGACCAGATCGATCAGCCAGTTCATTTCGGCTCGCGCCTCCTCATGCGGCGGCAGATCGCGCAAATCGGGCCACGGCGACAGCATCAGCATGGAACGGCGTGGCGTCGCGTGGTCGGCCATGCGCTCCCACAATTCCTCGGTGATGAACGGCATGAACGGGTGCAGCAGCTGCAGGATGCGATCCAGCACCCATGCGGCCGTGTCGCGGGTTTCGCTCTTCTCGCTTTCGTCGTCGCCGTTCAGCACCGGCTTGATGAATTCGAGATACCAATCGCAGAACACGTCCCAGACGAAATGATAGGCCGCCCCCGCCGCCTCGTTGAAACGATAGGCTTCGAGTCCCGAGGTGACTTCGGCCACCGTGCGCGCGGTCTCGCTGACGATCCATTTGTTGACCGTCATGTCGACGGTCTTGGGATCGAAGTCGCGCTTGCGCACGCATTCGTTCATTTCGCAGAAGCGGGCCGCGTTCCACAATTTGGTGCCGAAATTGCGGCAGGTTTCCACGCGCGCAAGACCAAGCCGGATACCCTTGCCTTGCCCTGCCGCGATCGCCAGCGCGAAGCGGAGCGCGTCGGCGCCATATTCGTCGATGATGTCCAGAGGATCGACGACGTTACCCTTGGTCTTCGACATTTTCTGGCCCTTCTCGTCGAGGACCCGGGTGTGGATGAAGACCTCGCGGAACGGCACATCGCCCATGAAGTGCAACCCCATCATCATCATCCGGGCGACCCAGAAGAAGATGATGTCGAACATCGTGACGAGTACCGAAGTCGGGTAATAGCGCTTCAGCTCCGGCGTCTGCTCCGGCCAGCCCAGCGTCGAGAACGGCCACAGCGCCGACGAAAACCAGGTATCGAGCACGTCCTCATCGCGGGATATGGGAACTAGCTTCTTTTCCTTGACCGCCTTCTTCTCGTTTGGAGGCCAATCCTTATCTTCGTGCGTGACAATGGCCTTGCATTTGTAGTGTGCTTCCGCCACCCGAAGTGCCTCGGCCTCGGTCTCTTCGACAAATATCTTGCCATCCGGCCCGTACCACGCCGGAATCTGGTGGCCCCACCACAGCTGGCGCGAAATGCACCAGGGCTGAATGTTGCGCATCCAGTTGAAGTAAACGTTCTGCCATTGCTCGGGCACAATGCGCGTGCGGCCCTTCTCGACCGCTTCGATCGCCTTCTCGGACAGAGTCGTGACGTTCAGATACCACTGCTCCGTCAGATAGGGCTCGAGCACGACCGTCTTGGTTTTCTCGTCATGGGGAACCGCGTGAACGATGTCTTCGACCTTGTCGATCAACCCTTGGGCTTCGAGATCAGTTCCGATACGACGACGTGCATCGAACCGATCCAACCCCCGGTATTGTTCTGGAATCAGATCAACTGTGGCCTCTCCGACCGCCTCCTGATCAGCAAGTTGGGCTCCCCCTCCCCAGGCGACGTGGCCGAACGCAAAATCATCGAATGAACTTGCCTTCAGCTTTCCCTCTGGGGTGAAGATATTGATCACCGGGAGGTTGTGGCGGCGGCCGACCTCGAAATCGTTGAAATCATGCCCGGGCGTGATCTTCACCGCGCCGGTGCCCTTCTCCGGATCGGAATAGGCATCCGCGATGATTGGGATCGGGCGCTCAGCCAACGGCAGCCGCGCCTTCTTGCCGACCAGGTCCTTGTAGCGCTCATCGTCGGGATGGACCGCGACCGCGACGTCGCCGAGCATCGTCTCGGGCCGCGTTGTGGCGACGGTGATGAACCGCCCCGCCTCGCCTTCGATCGGATACTTTATGTAATAGAGCTTGCCCTTCTGCTCGATAGCCTCGACTTCGAGATCGGAAACCGCCGTCTGCAGCCGGGGGTCCCAATTGACCAGCCGCTTGTCCTTGTAGATCAGCTTCTGCTTGTAGAGGGCGACGAAGACCTTGATCACCGCGCGCGACAGCCCCTCGTCCATCGTGAAGCGTTCGCGGCTCCAATCGCAGGACGCGCCCAGCCGCCGCAATTGCCGCACGATGGTGCCGCCCGATTCCTGCTTCCACTTCCAGACCTCGGCGAGAAAGGCTTCTCGCCCCATGCTCTTGCGATTCATCTGCCTGAGCGCGAGCTGGCGCTCGACCACGAGCTGGGTGGCGATGCCGGCGTGATCGGTCCCCGGCTGCCACAGCACGTTCTTGCCCCGCATCCGCTCGAAACGCGCCAGCGCGTCCTGCAGCGTGTTGTTGAGCGCGTGCCCGATGTGCAGGTTTCCCGTCACGTTCGGGGGCGGGATCACGATCGAAAACGAGGTCGCGCCAGGTCGCTTCCCGGCTTTGAAGGCGCCAGACTTCTCCCATTTGGCGTAAAGGCGGGTTTCGACCTCGTTGGGGCGAAAGGTTTTATCGAGCATGACGGGCCCGTTGGTTACAAGCACTGAAAGGACGGTCTAGGGCTGGCCTACGTCAAGACCCATCTTATCAAAGCAGATCGCGAAGCATCGGGATCAGCGGCGTATCGGCCGGCGGCATCGGGTAGCTGTCCAGCGCCAGCTCCTTTGGCCGCACCCAGGCGACCTTCTGCCCCTCGCGAGGTTGAACGATCCCCTCCCAGCGCCGGCACAGGAACAGCGGCATCAAGAGGTGAAAATCGGGATAGCTGTGCGAGGCAAACACGAAGGGAGCAAGGCAGGCTTCCTCGATCGTGATGCCGAGTTCCTCGTGCATCTCCCGAATCACGGTTTCCTCGGGGCGTTCCCCGTCCTCGACCTTGCCGCCCGGGAACTCCCACAGCCCCGCCATGGCCTTGCCTTCGGGGCGTTGGGCAATCAGTACCCTCCTGTCGGCATCGATCAGCGCGCAGGCGGCGACCAGAACCAGACGCAGCTCAGCCACGGACACTCCATGTGGACCACGTCAACATCTTGCGAATCAGGCTCTTACCGGCTGGAATTCATTTTAAGTTCTGGTTGATGGTCGAACTCGTGTCGGAAATCTTTTTCAGCATGTTGGAGAGCGTAGACATAGACTTGGACATCCGGTCCATCGCCATCTGAAGCCTCAACGATTCCATCTCGCCCATGTCGTTCAGCGAATCGAGATTGTTCTTGGCGACGGCGATTTTGGCATCGAATTCTGCCTTGGGAACGGGCACCGGCTGGATCGCTGTCCGAGCGACATTCGGCGCGACGCGGGCCTGCGGCGCAATGGTTGGCCCGGTATTGCGCAAGGCTGCCGTTACAGCCTTCGACTTCGCATTCGTCTGCCGCAGCGCCTCCTTTGTGGAATTGATCTGCTTTACGCCGTCCATGATCGCTTTGAGGTCTTCCTGCGCGGATCGGCTCGCCTCCATCATCACAAGGAAGGCGAGAGCCTCGACGTCGCCTTCAGGGAGACTTCCCAACGCCGGATTGCTGCGAACCGCCTGGACGGCCGTCGCATCGGACAAGTTTCTGGAAAGGCGTTCACGCTGAGCTTCCTGCCTGATCCAGGCGCGCGTCTGCGGACCTACTTTGTTGGTCATCAGCCGGGTTTCGGTTGCTTGGGCTCCCGGCGGAAGTGAGGGTGGCGCTTGCGCCGCGGCGGGATACCCGATCAGAGCCAATGCCAGAGCAAGAAAGTACCGCGCGCGCATGCCGCCCTCCGCGAAAAACGCGAAACATCCTAACACATATCGTGGCTTATCGGCCGGTGTTCAGCTGCGATAAGAGCCGTTGATGTGGATATAGCCGTCGGTCAGGTCGCAGGTCCAAACCCGCGCCCTGCCCTTGGCCACGCCGACATCGACCGAAATCGCAACCTCGGGCCCCGAGACTGCCTTGGTCGCCAGGACCTCGTTGTAGCCGGCGGCACGTTCGCCTTTTTCCGCCACGACATGATCGCCGAACATGATCTTCAAGCGGTCGCGCTCGGCCGCTTCGCCGGCCTTGCCGATCGCCATCACCACGCGGCCCCAATTGGCGTCGCCGCCTGCGATCGCCGTTTTGACCAAGGGCGAATTGGCGATGGCGAGCGCGATCTTCTTCGCCGCCTCGTTGGTCTGCGCGCCCGCGACATCGACCTGGATCAGCTTGGTCGCCCCCTCGCCGTCCTTGACCACCTGCAAAGCGAGGTCGAGCAGTACCGCGTTCAGCTTTTCCTTGAACTGATCCAACCGCTTGTCGTTCGGCTTTGAGATCGGCGGATGCGCCGCGCCGCGCCCCGTCGCGAACAGCATCAGCGTGTCGCTCGTCGACGTGTCGCTGTCGACCGTGATGCTGTTGAAGGAGCGTTGGGCGCCCTCAGCCAGCATGGGCTGCAGCAGCGCCGCCGGGAGACGGGCGTCCGTGAATACAAACGCCAGCAGCGTCGCCATGTCGGGCGCGATCATGCCGGAGCCCTTGGCGATGCCGTTGATCGTGACACGATGCCCGTCGATATAGGCGCTTGATGTGGCCATCTTCGGATAGGTGTCCGTGGTCATGATCGCATCCGCCGCGGCACGCCAGCCTCCGGCTGCACCGGCCTGCGCCAGCGGACCCAAAATTCTGGTGATTTTTTCGTAGGGCAGCGGCTCGCCGATCACGCCCGTCGAGGCGGCGAAGACTTCTTGCGCGCGGCAACCGACGACTCCTGCCGCCGACTCGGCGACGATTCGGACACTGTCCTGTCCATTTTTGCCGGTGAAGGCGTTGGCGTTGCCGCTGTTCACGACGAGCAAGCGGGCCGCGCCGGCCGGCAAATGCCGTCGGCACCATTCGACCGGGGCGGATGCGGTCTTGGATTGCGTGAACACGCCTGCGACCTGGGTCCCGGGGGCCAGCACGACCATCAGCACGTCGGCGCGGTCGCGGTACTTGATCCCGGCCTGGCCGGTTGCAAGCCGAACGCCTGCAAGCGGCGGCAAATTGGCGAAAATCCGTGGCGCCAACGGCGATTTGCCTGCGCCCGCCGTCGACGCTTGGATTTTGGCGCTGGCCGTCAGTAGGGCAGCCTTGCCTGCTTTTTTGGCGGGCGCTTTGGTCCGTGCTTTGGTCTCCACCTGCGACGGCATGGCATTTCTGGTGGCCTTCTCGATTCCCAATAGGATCGACTCGGGCCTTCTCCTCCGGCGGCGCGGATTAGGCCTTACCTGCGCGAATTGACAAGGGGGGGTATGGTTCTTATCTCTCCCGGGCCCCTTCTTGGCGGTTCAGCCAGGAAAACCGGGCTTTGGGCTACCCCTTGAGCCCCGAGCTTTCGCCCTTCCCTGGGCAGTATGAGGAATTGATGCTCGCCCTGGACGGTTTGACTCAGCGCAGTCAGGACTTGCTCGCCCGCTTTTTCGGGTCCGCCAACGAACGCAAGATCAAGGCCAAGGCCCGCACAGTGGCCCAAATCAACGCGCTCGAGCCAGAGTTCGAATTGAAATCGAACGAGGAGCTGAAGGCCCTGACGGCCACGTTCAAGGAGCGCCACAAGAACGGCGAAACCCTCGAAGAGCTTCTGCCGGAAGCTTTCGCCGCCGTCAGGGAGGCCGCGAAGCGCACCCTCGGACAGCGCCATTTCGACGTTCAGCTGGTCGGCGGAATCATCCTGCACGAAGGCAAGATTTCCGAGATGAAGACCGGCGAAGGCAAGACCCTCGTCGCCACCCTTCCCGTCTATCTCAACGCCCTGACCGAAAAAGGCGTGCACGTCGTCACCGTCAACGACTACCTCGCCAAACGCGACTCCGAATGGATGGGTCAGATCTACAATTTCCTCGGCCTTTCGGTCGGCGTCATCGTGCACGGACTGACCGATGAAGAGCGCCGCCGCTCTTATGCCTGCGACGTGACCTACGGCACCAACAATGAATACGGTTTCGATTATCTCCGCGACAACATGAAGTACAGCCGCGAGGCGATGGTTCAGCGCGGGCATCACTTCGCGATCGTGGATGAAGTCGACTCCATCCTGATCGACGAAGCGCGCACGCCGCTGATCATTTCGGGCCCGACCGAAGACAATTCCGAGCTCTACAAGAGAGTCGACAGCCTCATCCCGAGCTTGGTCAAGGAAGATTTCGAGCTTGATGAAAAGCAGCGCCAAGTCACGCTGACCGAGGCCGGCAACGAGCACATGGTCGAGCTCCTTCGCCAAGTCGGCGTGCTCGAAGAGGGCGATCTCTACGACATCAACAACATCACCACAGTCCATCACGTCAATCAGGCTTTGCGCGCCCACAAGCTGTTCCAAAAGGACCGCGATTACATCGTCAAGAACGGCAAGGTGATCATCATCGACGAATTCACCGGCCGCATGATGGAAGGACGGCGCTATTCCGAGGGGCTGCACCAGGCGCTGGAAGCCAAAGAGCAGGCCCATATTGAATCGGAGAACGTCACCCTCGCCTCCATCACCTTTCAGAATTACTTCCGCCTTTACGGCAAGCTCGCCGGCATGACCGGCACGGCGCTGACGGAAGCCGCCGAATTCATGGACATCTACAGTCTCGATGTGATCGAGATCCCGACCAACATGCCGGTGGGTCGCGTCGACTCCGACGACGAGGTCTACCGCACGCTCGACGAGAAAATCGCCGCCATCGTCACGCAAATCGCCGAATGCCACCGGCGCGGCCAGCCGGTTCTCGTCGGCACCGTATCGATCGAGAAGTCAGAAACCCTCGACGAAAAGCTCAAGGACCGGCAATACATTCGCCAAACCGGCCTCGATCTGATCGAGAAGGCGAAGACGCTCGGCAACCACCCGCAGGCCAATGAGATCAAGGACACCGGCGAATATCTTGTTTCATTGTCTGCCAAATCCAATCCCATTCCCCATAACGTGCTGAACGCGCGCTACCACGAACAGGAAGCCTATATCGTCGCCCAGGCCGGCCGCTCCGCGCAGGTCACCATCGCCACCAACATGGCGGGCCGCGGTACCGACATTCAGCTCGGCGGCAATCCCGACATGCGCATACGCCTTGAGCTCGCCGATATCGTCGACGAAGCGGAGCGCGCCCGCCGTATCGAGGAAATCAGGGCCGAGGTGGCCGAGGACAAAAAGCTTGTGATCTCGGCCGGCGGCCTCTTCATCCTCGGCACCGAGCGCCACGAGAGCCGGCGCATCGACAATCAATTGCGCGGCCGTTCGGGCCGCCAGGGCGACCCGGGCGCATCCAAATTCTTCCTGAGTCTGCAGGACGATCTGATGCGCATTTTCGGTTCCGAACGCATGGACTCGATCCTGCAACGTCTGGGCCTGGAAAAGGGCGAGGCCATCGCGCATCCCTGGGTCAACAAGGCGCTGGAAAAAGCTCAGCAGAAGGTCGAAGCGCGCAACTTCGAGATGCGCAAGAACGTGCTCAAATTCGACAACGTGCTGAACGATCAGCGCAAGGTGATCTTCGAGCAGCGCCTGGACATCATGCGCGCCAGCGAGGTCGACGAGACCATCGGCGAGATGCGTCAGCAGGTGGTAGAGGATCTGGTCGCTCGCCACATTCCCGAGCGCGCCTATGCCGAGCAATGGGACGCGCCGGGCTTGCAGGAAGAGATCGAAAATACTTTCGGACTACAGCTTCCCATCGTCGACTGGTCGAAGGAAGAAGGCATCGCCGACGAGGAAATGCGCGAGCGGATAACCGATGCCGTTGAACGCCGCGCCGCGGAACGGGCCGCAAATTTCGGTCCCGAGATCATGCGCTATCTCGAGAAAGCGATCCTCTTACAGACGCTCGATGCCGATTGGCGCGAGCACATCATCCAGCTCGAACATCTGCGCCAATATGTCGGCCTGCGCGGTTACGGCCAGCGCGATCCCTTGAACGAATATAAGAGCGAGGCATTGACGCTGTTCGAGAACCTCCTCTTGAGGCTGCGCACCAACGTCGTGCGCCAGCTCATGCATGTGCAGGTCAATATCGGCCAGCCGCCGCCTCCCGTGGAGGAGAAAGAGCTGCCGCCGATGGAGGTCCATCATATCGATCCATTGACCGGCGAGGACGAATTCGCCGCGGCGTCCCAGCTCTCCACCAAGGGTGTGCGGCTGCGCGAAGCGGCCGAGACGATCGATCCCAACGATACGCGGACCTGGGGCAAGGTCAGCCGCAACGCCGCCTGCCCCTGCGGCTCGGGCAAGAAGTTCAAGCACTGCCACGGCGCGCTGGTTTAAGCGCAACTTACGAAACAAAATCAACGTGACGGCGTCAGGCAGTAGGTCCAAACCAGCGCCGGGAAGAGATTTCGCCAGATCCTCTTTGACACCGATGCGCTCATCGCCGAAGCATCAATCGGAATCGGCGAGCGCGGGAAATTGGTCGCCTGCACGAACGGGATTCCCGGCACTCCCAGCTTCAGCAAGTCGAGCAGCAAGCGCTGACGGAGCTCCGGCGCCTTGCCGTAAAGCGGCAGGCAGGAGACCACGGCCGCGAGCGGACCGAGCTTGAGCCTCTCCACGATCGCTGGCGCGGCGAAAGCATCGCCCTCGATGACCCGCGCAGCGGGATAACGCTCCTGCAGCAGCCTGCAGAAATCGGGATTGAACTCGATCAATATCAGGCGATCCGGGGCAATCCCGCGCTCGACCAGCGCGGCAGTCACCGGGCCGGTACCGGGACCGAGCTCCACCACCGCTCCCGGGATTTTCGGATCGACCGCGGCGGCAAGTGCTCTCGACAGCAGTGGACCGCTTGGCAGCATCGCCGCGGTGAACAGCGGGGCCCGCAGCCATGCGCGTAAGAAAACGATCTCATCGCGCGGCTGGGCCTGCTTGGCGTAATTCGATCCGGTGAGCTCACTTTCGGCGGGTTTCGCCATAATTTTCTCCCCTTGCCCGTTATTTTTTCGACTTTGCCGGTCGGAACCGCCGGCTCAAGCCTTTGAACGCACTTGCCCGATTGTACGCAGGAGGAAACCAAACGGAGGCGCTTGAACGCGCGGATAATGTGCCTGAACGCGGCAGCTTCAAAAAACAATCGTGCGTAACCAGTTAAAATTTGTTACAGAGTCGGTTGAAACCAGCTTTCCACGAGGGGGATGCGCGATGCTTGGGAAAACTCTGATCTGCTCATTGGGCGCTTGTGCGGTATTGGCGTTGACGAGTTCCGCGGCTTTGGCCGCTTCCGCCCAGGAGCAGCGGGCGCAAAAAACCGCTCAGATACCGCGTTGCGCGGCGCCGGTCGGCGTTCTTGCCGTGGAAGAGCCGCAGCGCAATTGGTGGAGCGAGCTCAAGCTCGGTTCGCCCGAAGCCTTGATCAAGGTTTTCGTCAATCAATCGGGCTGCTTTACGCTCGTCGATCGCGGCGCCGGCCTTAACGCTGCGCAGCGCGAACGGGCTCTCTCCAGCGGCGGCGCCCTGCAGCAAGGCTCGAACATCGGCGGCGGCCAGATTCTCGCCGCCGACTATGTCCTGGTCCCGGATCTGGTGACCCAAAACGGCGCTGCCAGCGGCAACAATATCGGCGGCGCCATCGGCGGCTTGCTGGGCCGTCGCAATCCCGTGCTCGGCGCCATCGCGGGCGGCATCAGCATCAATTCCTCGACTGCCGACGTCGCGCTGACCATCACCGACGTGCGCTCCACGCGGCAGCTCGCGATCCTCGAGGGCCACTCCAAGAAGACCGACATCGGCTTCGGCGTTGGCGGCGGCGTGTTCGGAGGATCAGGCTTCGGCGCGGCGGGCGCCACCGGCTACAACAATACCGAGATCGGCCAAGTCATCACGCTCGCCTATCTCGACGCCTACACCAAAATGGTCGACCAATTGGGCGGCTTGCCCGCCGAAGGCGCGTCTGCCGCCAATGCGCAGCAGTCTGTCGTCGTCAATCGTCCGACACGGATGTATGCGACGCCTTCCACGCAAGGCCAGCTCGTTCGTCCGCTCGACGTCGGGGCGCGGCTCTTCCCCACCGGCAACAAGGACGGCCTGATGTGGGAAGTGAAGGATGAATTGGGCAACCAGGGTTGGGTTTCGTCGATCACCTTCGACCTGGCGAAGTAGAAACTTTCTTGCCTCCTCGCCCCCTCCCCTCGCGGGAGGGGGCCGGGGGGAGGGACTTACACCCCCTCCAATTTTCCGATCTGTAGATATTTATCGCGGCGCCGGCGCTTCAACTCCTCGGCGCCATATTGGCTCAACTCATTGAGCGCTTGCTCGATCGTATCGCCGGTCGACTCTATTGCGGTCTCGGGCGCGCGGTGCGCGCCGCCGACGGGTTCGGGAATGATGCCGTCGATGACTTTCAGCTCCAGCAAATCCTGGGCGGTGATTTTCATCGCCGCCGCCGCGTCGGCTGCCTTGTCCGATTTGTGCCACAGAATCGAAGCGCACCCTTCCGGCGAGATCACCGAATAGATCGCGTGCTCGAGCATGAACACCTTGTTCGCTGTCGCGATGGCAACCGCGCCGCCTGAGCCGCCTTCGCCAATGATCGTGGAAACGAACGGCGTGCCCACGCAAAGACAGGCCTGCGTCGAACGCGCGATCGCTTCGGCCTGGCCGCGCTCTTCCGCGCCGATTCCCGGATAAGCGCCCGCCGTGTCGACCAGCGAAATCACCGGCAGGCCGAAACGGCCCGCCATCTCAAACAGCCGCTGGACCTTGCGATAGCCCTCCGGCATTGCCATGCCGAAATTGTGCTTGACGCGCGATTTCGTGTCGTTGCCCTTCTCATGCCCGATCACCGCGACCGAACGGCCGCGAAAACGTCCCAGCCCCGCGACGATCGCCCGGTCCTCGCCGTAAAGGCGGTCGCCGGCGAGCGGCGTGAAATCGGCGAACAGCCGCGTCACATACTCGGAAAAATGCGGCCGCGCGGGATGGCGGGCTACCAGCGTCTTTTGCCATGGCGTCAGGCGCGCATAGGTATCGGCGATCATCTGCGTCGCCTTGCCCTGCAGCCGCGCGACCTCTTCGTCGATGTTGATGCCCGGTTGCTTGGCGCCTTCTTTGCCGTTGACGCCGAATTGCCGCAACTCCTCGATCTTGCCTTCGAGGTCCGCAATCGGTTTTTCGAAATCCAGAAAGACGTTCATCCAAGCTCGCCGAGCCAAACGCGGCCGAGAGTGGCGCGCGCTCCTGTTCCTGTCAATTTATCGGGTTGCGAACGTTAATTCCGGGTTCTCGATTTGGCGCGCGCCAGCGGATGCGCGGATTCGACCGTGCGCTTCAGGCGCTCGCCCGCCACATGCGTATAGATTTGAGTCGTCGCGATATCGGCGTGACCGAGCAAGGTCTGCACGCTTCGAAGATCGGCTCCGCCTTCGACCAGATGCGTCGCGAACGCATGGCGCAGAACATGCGGCGACAGGCGCGAAGGCTCGATGCCCGCTTGTACCGCGAGCGTCTTCAACATCTGATGGCAGCGCCGCCGCGTCAAATGCGCTTCTCGTCCGCGCGAGGGAAACAAGAACCGCGCCGCGGAAAGCGCGATCTTCGGTTCGCGCGGCAAGAATGCCTCGCGCACGGCGAGATAGGAATCCAGCGCCTCGCGCGCCGCCGCGCCCAAGGGAGCCAACCGTTCGCGCCCGCCCTTGCCGCGTACGTGCAGGAAGCGCTCGTTCGTGCGCACCGCTGCCAAAGGCAATGACGCCAACTCGCTCACCCGCAAGCCCGAGGCGTACAGCATCTCGACGATGCAGGAGAGGCGCGCGCCCTCGGCAGTCTTGTCGGCGTTCTCGCGCGCGGCCTCGACCAGCTTCAACGCTTCGCCCGCCGAAAGCACCTTCGGAAGCGGACGCGACAGTCGCGGCGCGTCGACCGCACCGCACGGATCGTCGCGGCGAATCCCTTCTCCGTAGAGAAAGGCGTAGAACCGCCTTAAGGACGACAATTTGCGCGCTTGCGAGGATGCTTTCAGGGCCGCGGCCGAGAGCGATGCGAGGTGGGCCCTTACATGCTCGCGCGTTGCCCGTTTCAAGTCGCTGCCCTCGCGCGCGCACGTCGCCGCAAAATCGAGAAGGTCGCCGCGATACGCGGACAGCGTGTTCACCGAAGCGCCGCGCTCGGCGCTCATCATGTCGAGAAAGGATTCCACCAGGGCCCGATCTTGCAGCGAGCCCCTCGCCGTCTTCACTTTGGCGCGCCCGAGGGAACGCCGCCGATCACTTCGGCGACGGGCCGCAACAGCACCGCCTCGAGCGCGAGCTCATACGCGGCATCGCGAATTCCCGCCGTCTGCAGCGCGCGAATGAGATGGACCACCACGTCGGGCGCGAGATCGCGCGCGCCCTGCGCGCCGATAGCTGTCGCAACCGAAAGCGCAACCTCGCCGCGCGATCCCGCCAGCGAGGCGCGCGCGATGCGCTGCATCAGAGCGGGCGGCGGGCGCCGGCCCGGCGCCGTTTGCGAAACCAGCGGCTCCACAGATTGCTGCGCCTCGACCGGCAATGACCGCGGCGTTATCGCGTCGAAGACACCAAGAACGAGAGTCGCGCGCGATATCACGGCCTGCGGCGGCTTGGGCTGTGGCGGCGGAGGAGGTGGTGGTGGTGGCGGTTCCGGCGGCGGCTGATCGGGCGCGACACCGTCTGCAACAACCATCGGCGGCGGCGGTTGTACCGGCGGCGGTGGCGGAATTGCCGTCAATGCGAGGTCCCGCAGCAGCGCCAAAGTCGTCAAGCTGTCGGTCTGAAGCGGCGCGGCCAACGCCAATGTCAGTTCGAGCTGGTTGACCGTATCGGCAGCTCCG
>WNFT01002446.1_pt1 | contig 19700 bp, 22 predicted proteins | sample 5400191 | NCBI WGS metagenome assembly WNFT01 (sample SAMN13153359, study PRJNA577476) | soil metagenome | isolation source: 80 cm saprolite under Madrone tree | place: USA:California | collected 2016-06-14 | reverse complement strand
AAAAGGAGAGCGTCTCTCAGATAAGCTCATCCTTCACCAAATCTGTGTAAGAACCATTTCATTCCAAAATTTACAGTCAAGGGTACACGTTGTTGTGCTCCTGTGCTATAGTATAACAAGGAGAAATGCTCGAATCGCATCGGATTCGTCCGCTTCTGCGACTCATTCGTCCAGATATTTCCACACGAGGAGCCTGCCGGATGGCCATTGACGTGCTGCAAGATGTGCTCGACACGATTCGTCTCCAGGGGCTAATCACAGGCATCCATACCTTCACAACTCCCTGGGGATACACCACCACACCGGACAGCCAGGATATCGCCTTCCTGGTCATGGTTCAGGGAGGCGGCATTCTTGAAATCGAGGAAGGAGATCCGCCCGTTCGCACCCTCCAGAGCGGCGATATCGTCGTGCTGCCTCGGAGAACTCGCTATATTCTTCGTGACAAGATGCATTCACCCGTCCTGCTCTTCACTGAGCTAACTGAGCTCCAGACACAGAGGCAGGGTGCTGTTGGCAATACGACACGCATCGCCAGCGGGTGCTACCGGTTTGTGAACATCAGCAAGAAGCCAGTCTTCTCCGTGCTCCCACCCATCATTCATCTGCGCAAAGAGGACTACCAGCCGATACTAGAGCTGGATCTGCTCGTGCGCCTGTTTCTGGCCGAAGCAGCGCACGAGGGCAGCAGTCAAGCTGCCATTCTCAACCGTCTGGCCGAGGTGCTCTTCATGCAAATGCTCCGCCTGTTTGCCACACAGACCCTGGAAAGCGCAAGTGGCTGGTTACGTGGACTGGCAGACCCGCCCATTGCAGCCGCACTGCAAGCCATTCACGCGGACCCAGCAGCGCTGTGGACAGTTGAGCGTCTGGCGGCTGAGGTGCATCTATCGCGTTCCGCCTTTGCCGAGCGCTTCAAGGCGATAGTGGGAGAACCACCGATGCAGTATGTCCAACGATGGCGTATGCAGCGAGCCGCACACTTCATGGACGCAGGAAACCTGCCACTCAAAACGATCATCGCCATGTCTGGCTACGCATCTGAGGCGGCATTCCGCAAGGCATTCCACCAGTGGAATGGCATGTTGCCCAGTCAGTATAAAGAAGGCATACAGCGACCAGGAGAAAAGAAGACGAAAGAGGAAGCGCTAGGCCTCGAAAGAACGAGCTGACTTGACTGTACATTTCAGCATACAATGGGATGCTGTCTGACTGTCATCCCTGTATGCCCCTCCCCTCATCGAACGGCCTGTCCTGTGCGCGTGACGTAGAGGCCCATCGCATAGGCAATCAGGGCCAGCATAAAGCCCAGAGCCATCACCAGCGAACTGGCCTCCCGTCCAGAGTTCACAAAACTCACGCCGCTCAATGCTGCGATCAAGATCCCTGCTCCTCCAATCAGTGAGGCGATCACCCATGCCCTCTGCCGACGAACAATCGCCAGACCAATCAGGATGAGGGACATCAGAACGAGCAGGAGTCCTATGGCTCCATGCACCTGCAAGGCAAGTATATGACTTTGTGTGTATCCCATCCCCTTCCTGGCGATCTGGCTCTTTCACGGCACTCTGGCCCTGCTGGTCGCGGCGATCGGGGGCTACTGGCTGGCGGGCAAAGCGCTGCGACCCGTGAAAATGATTACCCGCATGGCCAACGAGATGAGCGCGACCGATCTGCGCCGCCGCCTGCATTTGCAGCGCCGGGACGAGTTCGGCGAACTGGCTGCCACCTTTGATCACATGCTCGCGCGCCTGGAGGCCGCCTTCAAACGCCAGACGCAGTTCACTGCCGATGCCAGCCATGAACTGCGCACGCCGCTCACCATTATCGACCTGGAGATCAACCGGGCGCTGACGCAGATCGAGCAGCCAGAAGACTACCGGCACGTGCTGGAAGAGATCCAGGCCGAGAATGAGCAGATGACGGCGATTGTCAACAGCCTGCTGCTGCTGGCGCGAGCCGATACCGGACAGCTGAGGCTGGAGCTGCAAGAGGTCGATCTGAGCGATATTGCCCTGGCCAGCGTGGAACGCCTGCTCCCGCTGGCCCGTCGGAGCCAGATCACTCTGGCGACCGGAGACCTGCCGGAAGTGCTGGTCCGCGGCGATCCACAGTATCTGGGACAGATGCTGACCAATCTGATCGAGAATGGGATCAAATATAGCAGCGGCATCGGGAACCGCGTGTCTATAGCACTGGCTTGTGAACAGCAACGCTGGGGCGTCGTGCGTGTGCAGGATGACGGCCCCGGCATCTCCCAGGAGCACCTGCCCTCTCTGTTTGAGCGCTTCTATCGCGTGGATCAGGCGCGCTCGCGCAGGCAGCAGGGGTCTGCGCAGAGCAGCAAGCCAGGGAACGCTGAGCCTGGCGGCAGTGGGCTGGGCCTATCAATTGTGCAGTGGATTGTCCAGGCCCACGGGGGCCAGATACACGTGGAGAGCGAGATCGGAGCTGGCTCGCTCTTTGAAGTACGCCTGCCGCTACTGAACCGAGCGGGGGAATGAGGCGGTGATGACAGATCGATGACAAAACAGGGCGACAAAATTCATGCCTCTGTCATCTTTCAACCCTATACTGTGACTACACACTCATACAATGAGCGGGTGAAAACGCGAGTAACGCAAGTATAGAATAGAAAAAAAGGAGATTTCATATGCATTGGGGATTTGGCTTCTGGCCTCTGTTTCCATTACTCTGGATAGCGATAATAGTATTCTTCTGCTGGGGCGCGAGCCGCTGGTTTGGCTGGAGAGACAGGCGCGGGCCGATCTCCGCACCTTTTGACGAACCTTTTGGGCCGAATGCACTGGAGATTCTGCGCCGCCGCTATGCGCGCGGCGAGATCGATGGCACTACGTTCGAGCAGATGCGCGAGCGCTTGGAAAGTTCTGACCGGCCCCACGATTAGTCTCGCGGGGCGCTCCTGTCCCTTTCCCTGTTGCTCTGACCCGACCTCGTCAAAGATTGACGAGGTCGGGTCAGTTCTTTTGCGAATGAGGGTGATCCAAACCTCAAAGTTGTGGTATTGTTCCACTTTATTGGTACTACGGTCAATCACTTCGCGCAGCTTGACATTCGAAATGAACTTGAGGAGGAAGATCGTGCGCTCCACACTTCCTATGAGAGCAGGTTCCCTTTAGCATGGTTCTACCTCTTACTCCGGTAAGTGGCTTTTGACACTTATTTATGTTATCATTGACTTAGTGAAAGAAGAGGTAAGTACGTTGGTCAAGTATCGAGCACATACAGGATACCGTTAACGAATAACTCTTTCGGATCGGGCCGTCCCGATGCCCCAAGTTTTCCGTCAGGACGCAAGTACTGATGAACTGCGGCTACCTTTTCTCCCTTGTTGTTAAAATATATTATGTACTGACTTCGAGTACAGATGGGTACTTTAGCACGAGGTGAACTGGGGTGATTGTTTGCTACTAGTGCTGGCCGTAGTGTTCCACTTTTTGCTTTTTCCCAGTACTTACCGTTATTAAACATCCTACGCAGTTCCTCTGCGCTAACACGCTTTACGGGAGGTTTAGACATGTCCTATTCCCTCGATTTCAATATACGTGAACGATTAGCCGCATACCTAGCTAAGGAAATTTCACTTCACGAGTTCGAGGACTGGTTCTTTCCAGAGACTTGGGATGTGGATCAACTTGGTGACCTAGCCCTGACGAACTTAGTTTATGGGATTAAGCTCCGTTTGGCCGAGTTCTCTAATGGAGATTGGACGGAAAACGAGCTACGCGGTTTGCTATATCATTTCATAGAAGACTATGATATGAATAGCTCTCCTACCCAAGTACGGGTACAGTATGGAACGACAAGTATAAGTTCCCGTACTACATACTCTGGCCAATCCGTTGGTATAGAATTCTCAACGGTATACGTGTGAGGAGTTGATCTTCGAGGAGTACGTCAAACCAATACACGCCTTCCTGATCTACTATCATATTTATATTTAAAATTAGGTTGACTCCTCGATCTTCGCCTTCAAAGAGGGCAGACATCAATTGCTCGGGTAGTCTAATGCCAGAGGGAGTTTCTATTATCAATTTCACTGTATGCCTCCCTCTGGCACCACCAGACTTGAAAGAGATTAGGGCATGCAGATTAATAGGCATGGGGGGTAAAGTTTCTGGCGAGTGTGAAGCCGGGACCGTGAATGCTACACGGTCTACTATTCTGATTATGCTTATTACTTCATCCTTTTCATGAAGAACTTTCTCGCAGAGAAGGGCGGCGCTTAGAAAGGGACCATTACGATTGCTTGTAGTGGTCATGGTTCTCACCTCACAAACAGAAAGTAAGCAATACTTTCTTATCTCATTACATTTCTATTATTAGCTGGAAGAATTGGCATTCATATGCCTTGGCGTACCAGAATGTCTCCAAGATGTCTGCAAGTATAGCACACCTCTGGTTGCTTGTCAGTAGGAAAGGCCTCACGGCCTCACGAAACATCCCCAACGCCCGACACCCCATTCCCCAGATCATCAGCAATAGCCGCGAACTGCTCCAGGGCCGCCTGCAAATCCTCAACAATACTGGCGGCGAGCACAGCGGGTGACGCCAGCGCATCTGCCCCCTCAAGGCTCTCGTCGCGCAGCCAGAAGAGATCGAGGCTCACCTTATCGCGTTTGAGCAGCTCATCATAAGTGAAGACGTGGAAACGTTCGCCCTCCTGTCGCTCGTGACGGTTCTCGGGATGATAGCAAGCCACAAAGTCATCGAGATGAGCGCGGGTCAGCGGATTGGTGCGGAGCGTGAAGTTCTGATTGGTGCGCAGATCATACACCCACAAACGCTCGGTCCAGTGGTTCGGGCTGGCCGGTTTTTTATCAAAGAAGAGCACGTTGGCCTTGACGCCCTGCGCGTAAAAAATACCTGTGGGCAGGCGCAGCAGCGTATGGACATCACACTCTTGCAGCAGCTTGCGCCGGATCGTCTCACCTGCGCCCCCCTCGAAGAGGACGTTATCCGGCACCACGACGGCGGCCCGACCGTGTATCTTGAGCAGCGATTTGATATGCTGCACAAAGTTCAGTTGCTTGTTGCTGGTACTGGCCCAGAAATCATCGCGCACAATCACGCTGGCCTCGCGCTCTTCACGTCCCTCCTCGTTGACAAAGGTCACGCTGCTTTTGCGCCCAGCGTAATGGGGTTAATACATTTCTCGTTCGGACTCTTTGCAGACATTAGCAAATTCGATCATGCTTCCTTCGGGAGTAGGAATTTGCCAGTAGTGCAAACGCCACCCGGCTCCGTGTTTTTGGATCATGAGACGCCACGCTCTGGCGTGATCGCTGTGACGGATGAGCTGTGGACTATCTGCTGTTTCGCTTTTCCTGAATCGATGCAAGCGATAGCCGGGTATATTTTTTGCCCTATCCGCAATCACGTCGGAGGCAGCCCCAATAATGCTCCGCAGGACAACTTCATTAGTGTCTAATCCTCGCTCATTCACTGACTCAATAAAGCGCGGCCCTAGTCGGAAGGTGAGCGGGCTGACGATAGTGCCAGACTGATCCCTTTTGTACTGCTGTTTGATGGCGTAGATGATGCCATGTTCACCTTTGATCCATAAATCAATAATGTCTGTAAGAGGGAGCAAATCATCAGGGGTAATCAATAGCGGAAATGTTTGAATGATTTTGTTATCAGCAGGGCGGGCAAAGTCAGGGAGAGCGTCCAGAATAACGACTGAGACTGCTATCTCTCTTGAGCCATTCACTAATGCTAGGGTCGCAACATGCAGTCCTTGCCCAAAAGGATGGTCTATATGCTTACAAGCACAACAGTTAGCTAGCAGTATATGTAAGCCATCATGTAAATACTGGGGCAAGCGGGCAATAAATTGCTCCGGCTTGATGATGATCGACCCTACTTCGGGTTCTATAGCATACTCTAAGCGTTTCAAATGGTCTTCAAGGTCAAACGTATCGTCACGAAAGAACTCATTTACATTTCTTGCAATTTGGCTAATATTGACATCCAACCGATACTTTTGCTGTAATTGCTTCAATTGTGCAAAACTGGGGAATTGCCCATGAACTTCTAGAAGTTCTGATGCCTGCCGATCATGCAACCATGTAAAAGGCGCTGTGAGGGCTTCTTTCAACCAGGTAGTCAGATTTTCTAGCCATGCTTCCACTTCTGCTCTGGCTGCCTCATCACGAGGTGCCATGATGATCACAGGGTCGATCACAATATTAGCCATTGTTTGCTTTTTTCGCTCTTTTCCTCAGACCCGCTGCAGTGATTCTATCTTCTTGCAGCATCGTTTCGTCAAAAAAGCCATCCGGCCAGTTGAGGATATTGCCCTGTGGTGAAACTTCGATAGGGTTAAATCTAGCTGCGCCTTGTTTGTCCTGATCGACAAAGTAAATCAGGCAGTCACTGTTTTCTTGTCCGCCTGCTTGTACGATATGATAGCGTAATTGACTGACAAGATTCTCGCTGTGCGTCTCAATCAGACATTGTTTGCCACATTTCGCTAATCCCATGAAAAAATCGCCCAGGCGAGCCTGCACATGGGGATGTAGATGCAGTTCCGGCTGCTCGACAAGAAGTAGTGTTCTGCTGGGTGCCAGTAGGCCCATCACCAAAATGGGCAAAATTTGGCTGACACCAACACCAACTGCGGTAAGCGGTAATGGCTTATGCCCCTTCAAATGTACTACTTGCCAGCTTACTCCGCTTTGGCCCGCCATTTGAATCTTAACTTCATTTGCTACCCCTAAATAGCGCGCCCAGGTATCCAAAGCAACTTTTAATGTGTTCTGTTCACTTTTCTCATTAAAAGGGTTATACCACCTTATACGTGCATTTTGGTTAGCATCATAGACAGCCGCTGCATACTCTCCTTTTGGGCCGACGTCATCTAGGTCATTACTGGGTGAAAATCTTTGAGCTGCCTGCGGATCAGCCCTCAGCGGACCTAAGTAACGGATTTTGCTGGTGAAAAACTGAATGATCTGTTCGACTCCCTCTTCGAGATTCTCAACATAAGTATTATTGATTACAGCTTCCAACGCTTCATTTCCCTTATTATTGCGAATATTCCCTTGTGACAATTCTTCTGAAATGTTTTGTGCTATAATCTCACGGAGTTTATCACCTACGCTTTTTTTCTTTCGACCTCGTTTTAACGATCTGTACCAGCCTATCAAATCAGGGAGAGTTTGACCAGAAAATACTTCTGCGATACCCTCACCCTTACAAAGCTCAAGTACAGCCTCTTTCAGACTATTTGAAACCGGAATCTCTGGGCCAGAATGCTCAAATAACTCCTTAAAAGAAATTTTTAAGGCATCACCTGGATATTCAAGAGCTTGGTCTATTGCTCGCCTTAAGCGTAGCTTACGACGCTCTTCTATAAGATATTTTCCAATAAGACGAGTAGGAAGAAAATGAGAAAAGGATACCAAGAATGGACTGGGCAAGCGGCCATCGGCTGATTTTCTTTTTAATCTAAATGTACCTAGAAAATTTGGCTCTTCGGCAGTGTAAGGCACAAGTCTTAAATACTCGGGGTCAACATCTTTGAGAAATTCATCAAGCTCTAAGGGTGTTAGCGGCTTAATATCTATGCCAAATTCTAGCAACCTCTCGTTTTCCTCTTCTGGGAACAAAGATAGTTGTCTAGGAAAAGCAACCACTTCCAACGAAACGCTTTCAACATTAACTTTCGATGCTTCAATTGCAGAAGTGCTTGTACCATTACTACTTGCACTACGAAATCGAGAGGTAACCTTCACAGATTTAATATTTGTACTTAATCTAAAAACGATTCTTCCATCTGCTGGCCTAACCCAGTTGTTAGGAGGCGTTTTAAGTTCCTCTTTCTCCATTTCCAATTCAAAGCTGACCACCAACGTTCGCAAGCTAGTTTGCTCACTCAATATATCTTCAAAGGTTCCTAGCTGAACTTTAAGGCCATTCGTGAGTAAAGCTCGATCTAATATTAGTATTGGGCTGCTCAGCGTCTGCGCGATCATCAAAATTGACTGGATAAGGCTGCTCTTGCCGGAGCTATTACGGCCAGCAAGCACTGTGACAGGGGCTAATTTTAACTCACCCGAATCGAGGATGGGCTTGAAATTTTGTATTAACCAGCTTTTCAGCATCGTTGCGTCCCCTGTTTGTTGTTGTCCGGCGTGATTTCCCTTGTGGACGTCAGCTTCCCGCCAGCTTTTATACTGCTATTGCAAGGATACACGTTCATGCTGATTGTATCGTACTTTCTGCTTTTTGGGAATAGCAAACTTGCAACCCCGAGGTAGTCCACGTTCACGCCGTCAGCCACGGCGCGTTCATGCCCATACTCCATCACCAGGTTGCGGACGCAATCCGGGGGATTGTGTGGAAAAAGCCAAAGGTCTGCTTGTTCGGTGTCGCCGTGAGCCCGACGATAAAGGCGCCAAAGTACTCGAGCACGCCGCGCCACAGGTGATAGATGCTGCGGTGACACTCATCCCATGCAAAGGGAAGGAATGAGTAGAAAACTGTTCCTGGGAACGGGACCCAGGAACAGGAGCAGTATAACCTATTCTGTGCAAGATGAGCAACGGCTTGAGCTAATCCACCGTGAGGTACTGTAAACTGAAAAGCTGCCGCTCATCCGTCCACACCTGTTTTACGCTGAAGCCTGTGATTGCCGCCAGTTGCGCAAATTCTTCCAGGGTATACTTGTAAGAACTTTCTGTCCAGATGCTCTCGCCTAGCTTGAAGGAAATCTCGGCATCCCCTATGCGCACTTCCTGTTTTTTGAGACTGACCAGGTGCATCTCTATGCGACTTTCACCAGGATTGTAGAAGGCGTAGTGCCCAAATTGTTCAAGCCGGAAATCGCCGTCAAGCTCCGCATTGATGCGCGCAAGCATGTGCTTATTAAACTGTGCCGTAACCCCTTGTGAGTCGTTATAGGCACGATGCAGGATATTGAAGTCCTTCTTCAAATCCACACCGATTAGCAAGCCACCACCTTTACATACCTTAGCAATCTGCCGCAGAAAGCGCTTTGCCGGTTCACGATCAAAATTGCCTATGGTTGATCCGGGAAAATAGGCGATCCTGCGCGAAACCGGCCTTACAGGCAGAGGTATCTCGAAATCGCTCGTGTAATCGGCACAAACGGGAAGGACTTCCAATTCTGGATACACTGCCGCAAGCGTTGCTACCGCGTGGAGCAGATACTCTTTAGAAATGTCTATGGGCACGTAAGCAGCCGGAGTTTGCAGGGAATCCAGCAGCCTGCGTGTCTTTGTACTGCTTCCACTGCCATACTCGATGAGCAGACAATTCGGCCCAAACAGCGATACCATCTCAGCCATCTGCTCCCGCATGATGCTGAGTTCTGTGCGAGTAAGGTAATATTCATCCAGTTCACAAATCTGGTCGAACAGTCGCGAACCGAACTCATCGTAAAAGTATTTCGAGGGCAGTTCTTTGGGCATTTTCAGCAGGCCCTGCAATACCTCTTCGCGAAAGATGGCCTGCTCCGGCTCATAGTTATAAAGCCGGAGCGGGCTATGCCTATCCTGGAACATCTCACACCTCCTGCGCTAGTCGAATGCCCATGAATTGCCACTGCGCATCCGCGGGGAAGAAATTGCGGTACGTGGGGCGGATATGTGAAAGCGACGTCGCACAGGAGCCGCCGCGCAGCACGTACTGATTACACATGAACTTCCCATTGTATTCACCGACTGCCCCTGCCGCCGGTCTAAAGCCTGGATAGGGGGAATAAGAGCTTTGCGTCCATTCCCATACATCTCCATACATCTGCGCGAGTTTCCCACCTGCCGTAGCAACGTTCAGCGGGGCGGGATGAAACAGGCCGCTCTCGACAAAATTCCCCTCCACAGGCACATCTTGCGCTGCAACCTCCCACTCGGCTTCGGTGGGGAGCCGCGCCTCTGCCCAGCGAGCATACGCATCGGCCTCGTAATAACTGACATGGCAGACCGGCTCAGCCTTGTCTACTTCACGCAGCCCGCTGAGTGTCATCACCATCCAGCGACCATCGATGTTTTCCCAGTACAAGGGAGCCTTCCACTCCTCCGCACGCACCTTACCCCAGCCCTCCGAAAGCCATAGAAGGGGGTTTTCATAGCCTCCGTCTTGCATAAACTCCAGGTACTCACCATTTGTTACCAGGCGGGATGCCAGCTGGAACGGCTGCACAAACTGCCGGTGTCGAGGCCCCTCGTTGTCAAAGCTAAACCCATTCCCCTCGTAGCCGACCCAGTAAACCCCCTCAGGAAAGGAAATCCATTCCATTGGCGGCACACTGGAAGCAGCTCTTGCTCGTGGCAGGTAAACAGGATAGAGAGGATTACATGAAAGAACATGCTTGATATCTGTGACTATCAGCTCCTGGTGTTGCTGCTCGTGATGCAGGCCAAGCGTCATGATGGGCGTGAGTTCCGCAAGTTGTCTCCCATCCAGCTTCTCCAGCAGACCAAGCATATGTTCATCAACGTAGCGGCGATACTCGTAAGTCTCTTTCACCGTAGGCCGCGAGATCAGGCCACGCTTGGGCCGACAATGCCGTTCTCCGAGCGTGTTGTAATAGGAATTGAAGAGATAGGCATACTGCGGATGAAGAGACTGGTAACCAGAAAGAGCAGGGGAGAGCACAAAGGTCTCCCAAAACCAGGTCACATGAGCCAGGTGCCACTTGGCCGGGCTGACATCCGGCATCGACTGAATGACGTAATCTTCGGTGGCAAGGGGCTCACATAGCTGCTCAGTAAAGCTGCGAACTTGCTTGTATCGCTCTACGAAATATCGGTTGGACATGTCCTCGCTGACTATCTGGTTTGCCTGCTTGAACGTTGTCACTGTGCATTCTCCTTACACTAGAACATCCTGACTCCAGGATATCGAGGGGGCACAACATTATCAAACCGCACCCGTTTATACAGTCTTTGCCAACATGATTCTGTTACAGGTGCGGTATCGCACCTGGCACTCCTTGTGGGTGCCAGGCTTCCAAGCTTTCAATCAGCCACTATCCTAATACGTTTGACAGGGCACTAAAGTTTACTATGAGAACTGGGAAGCCAGGGTGGCACACACCAGCGTGATGCCACACGATCTGGCCAGCACCATGCCATAACTCCAGCAGGCCAGCACTTTGGCTGGTGGGCGACTTAACGCGCGGAAAGGCGGTTGACACGGTGAGGGTCGATAATGAAATTTGAGAGCAAGAATCGGAGTGCAAGTGCTCACCGGCGAGGAATTGTTGGTTGAGGTCTTCGTCAGGCTGATTTGATCTCAGTGAAGAACGCGGTGCAAGGGACGCGGTCTAGGGCACACGGACGCGGTCTGGGGGACCGTGTGCCCCAGACCTCGTCTGTGTGCCCCTACTATACGACGGATCGGCTTGCGAAGCCGGTGTATGGTAGGGACGGGGACGTGACGTGCTCGATAAATCGCCTCCACGATAAATCGGGAGGCTACGGATAAATCCGCACTCTACACCCCGCCCTTGGGGCCGGGTGGGGCGAGGCTATTCGGGAACCGTGCGGAAGCTGATTGCCAGGCGGTTCCAGCCATTGATGGAGATGATGGCCAGTGTCAGGTAGACCAGTTCCTCATCAGTAAATTGCTTGTGTGCTTCTGCATATACCTCGTCGGGCACGTGGTCAACGGAAACCAGGGTTACAGCCTCCGTCCATGCCAGGGCTGCCCGCTCACGTTCGCTATAGAACGGGGCCTCGCGCCAGGCAACGAGTTCGTAGATGCGTTGTTCGGTTTCACCGCGCGACCGCGCAGTTTTGGTATGCAGATTGATTCAATATGCACAGGCGTTGATCTGTGACGAGCGAATCTTGACGAGTTCGATGAGCAAAGGCTCCTGAGTGGCCAGATTGGATGACCGTACCAGGTGGTCCAGGCCACCCATGGCTCTGCCCACACCCTGAACGACCTTGCTATAATCGAGCCGTGGTTGCATTTCCATATTTCGCCTCCTTACGAAAGGAACGTACTGATGCTCGTTTGTAACGGCAGATAAGATGTCTCACAGGAAGCATAACACGCCCATGCGCTTACGACAAGGGGAATTACTACCACCTTAAGGGTGTTTGTTTAGTTGTCTGGTAACTCTTCAATTAAATCGCAAATACTCACCCCTAAAGCTCTAGCGATACGATGCAAAATGTAGATAGAAACATCGTGATGTGGGTTGTGGAATAGAGCTTGAGTAGTGTTGTAACTTACATCAGCAATTCGTGATAATTTTGCCATGTTAATGCGTTTTGTCTCTGCAATTTCTTTAACTTTCAACCGTATCATGCTCTACCCCTTCGTCGTGTATCCTGATGACACTCTATCAAACACCCACCCTTGACACAAGAACTTTCTAGCAGTTATGCTTAGAAGTAACTGCTATAGAGTAATCATTCAAACAGAATATCGACATACAAGGGGTGAGAGAACATGTCTGAACTACGTACAAGCTACGCTCATTTACAACCTGATTCAATCATTCATTATGTACTCCTACCGTCCAATCAGCCAACACAACCACTACGGGAATGGAAAGGTTCAATCAAACGTGTTGTGAGCACTGGTATGGTGTTAGTTGAAAGTTTAGAGCAGGGATATGAAGGATTGACCGAGTTTGTGTTACTCAGTCAAATTGTAGCCGTTTACAAAGCATGATGCTATAACGATTACCATTTTGACAACTCGCAAATGTCTTGACTTCTTTCCTTTACTCCGAGGGCGATCAAGTTTCTGTTGGTCCTTGGGTGATAACGGAGGGAGCCAGAGTTTGTTTTCGGTTGGCATGACTCTTGCTCCATAGGGACTATTAGGGGTTAGGCACTCCCCTGGGGAGTGCCTCTCGCTTTACTCGAGATACGCCATTGCCGCCCGTGTCAGCACCTCGACGCCGATGGGTAGCGCATCCTCGTCAACATTGAAGTGTGGATGATGGTGTGGGTACTTTGCCCCCTTCTCCTCGTTGCGGGCACCTACAATAAAGTAGCAGCCAGGGACGGTATTGAGAAAGTATGCCATGTCATCACTGCCGGTGGTCATGACCCCTTCGCTGCTGTCTGTGTGCTCCTCACCTAGCGAGGCGACTGCTGCCCCACGCACCAGTTCCGTCATCGCGGCATCGTTCGTACACGGTGGACAGCCACCGAAGGCTCGCACATCGCAGCTACCACCCATGGCGCTGGCAATGCCGCTTGCTAGCTCGCTGATGCGACGCAACAAAAGCTCGCGCTGTTCGGCACTGAAGGCACGCATGGTGCCCTGCAACTCTGCCGTTTCGGGGATGATGTTAAAGGCAGTTCCGGCCTGGATGATGCCGATGGTGATGACGGCCGGGCTGAAAGGTGAGGTTTCACGGCTGATGAGCGTTTGCAAAGCCGTGATGATGTATGCTGCGATGGCAATGGGATCAACCGCTTCATGTGGCATGGCGGCATGTCCTCCCTTCCCTTTCACCGTGATTACGAGCTTGTCAGCGCTGGCAAAGACCGTGCCGGCCCGCACACCGACGCGACCGATGGGATAGTTGCTGATCAGGTGCAGGCCAATCACGCCGTCCACATCTTGCATTGCGCCCTCTTTCACCATCGGCTCGGCCCCGCCGATGACTTCTTCTGCCGGTTGGAAGATAAACTTCACATTGCCGGTCAATTCTGCCTGGCGTTTGCTCAAAATATCGGCCACGGCGAGCGCGATAGAGGTGTGTCCATCGTGTCCGCAAGCATGCATTTTGCCATCAACGGTGGAACGATAGTCGATCTCATTCAACTCGTGGATGGGCAATGCGTCCATATCGGCGCGGATGGCGAGCGTTTTTGTGTTCCCACCCGTCTTACTGGCATTGCCGCGCAACAAGCCAACCACGCCCGTCCTGGCGATGCCTGTTTGTACCTCCAATCCAAGTGCCTGCAGGCGCTGGGCTACAATACCGGAGGTGCGCACCTCCTCAAACGCGAGTTCGGGATGCTCATGCAAGTCGCGACGCAGCGCTACGATACCGGGGACAAGTTCATCAATGTCGGACTTCAAGCGGTCGGTTGCAAATTCGGCCATAGACCCTCCTCTGTGCCGGGAAAGAAACGGTTACTTCAACGCAAAGATTGCGTCTTGTCTATTCTATCCTACCATGACTCTGTTGGCGATTGTGATTGGGGGTGGCAGGATAGTCCTATTCCGTGAGCACTGGTTTTGCCGTCCCCTTTGGTCGTGGGCGAATGGGGATCAGGAAGACCATGACCATAGCCATAATGGTAGCGGCCATGCTCAGTAAAAAGGCATCGTTAATGGCCAGCATGTTGGCCTGTTGTTGCAACAGCTGGATGAGTTGCTGGATGGCGGCGGCTGTTGCGGCCTGGGGGCTTGGAGCGCCACGTGCCATAAAAAAGGCTATCTGTTGTTGCAGCAGCGCCCCAGCCGGGGAGCTTGCTGTCACCTGCTCCGCCAGGTGGCCGTAGTGGATGTCGGTCTGGGTCTGGACTAGCGATGCCAGAAATGCTACCCCGACCGAACTCGTGATGTTGCGTATGACCGAGTAGAGCGAGGTCGCCTGCGGCAAATCCTTCGGTTTGATGTCCGAGAGCAGTGCAACGGTCATCGGCTGTATGGAGAGTCCTACTCCAAGACCATTCAGGAAGAGCAGCAACTGGAGCTGCAAGAAAGGAGTGTAGAGCGAGACGAAGGAGAGGCGCCAGAGGGCGAAGGACAGGAAGAGCAGGCCCGGAATAATCACCAGCTTCACCCCGATCCTGTCAATCAGCCGTCCTCCGACTACCACCGACATCATCGAGCCAAACGCCTGTGGCAACAGCAGGATGCCTGCCTCGTAGGCGGTCAGCCCGCGCAGGTTTTGCAGGTAGACCGGAACCAGAAACAGGCCCCCGAAGAGGGCAAAGACGACAAGGATGTAGGCCATGTTGCCTACGCTGAAGGGCGCGTTGGTAAAGAGCCGTATATCCAAGAGCGGCTCCCTGCCGAGGCTGGCGGTCACCATCTCGACGACCACAAAGATGGCTAAGCAGAGGATACCAGCCGCCAGAAAGCTCAGCACTTTGGTGGAACCCCAGCCATCGGTACTGAGATCCGAGAAGGCGTAGAGAATGGCGCTGGTGCCCGCGGCTGAAAAGACGAAGCCCGGAAGATCAAAGTGGCTATTGGCACCGGGCCGGAACTCACGCAAGAGGAAAAATCCCATGACGAAGCCCACGATGCCAATCGGGAGGTTGATGTAGAAGATCAAAGGCCAGCCAATGGAGGTGACGATGTAGCCCCCAAGGGTCGGGCCCAGAGCGGGCGCCAGCAGGATCGGAATACCCAGCGCGCCGACCGCAGTCCCGCGCTCCTCAGGTGGAAACTCGCGATAGAGCAGGGTATACGACATCGGCAGCAGGGATGCGCCGCCAGCGCCCTGCAAGATGCGGAAGGCGATCAGCACCGGCAGGCTCCACGCAAGACCGCAAAGGGCCGAGCCAATCGTAAACAGTGCAAGCAACACCAGGTAGAACCGTTTGAGTCCGAGAAGCCCTGACAAGAACGGGGTGAGTGGCGTTGCCACCCCTTGCGCCAGCGTATAGCCGGTAGCCACCCACTGGACGTCGTACAGAGGTGCGCCAAAGTCGGCTTGCAGGCGCGGGATGGCAATGTTGACGATGGTGACATCCAGGACACCCACACGTGCTCTCATTACCTGCCCCCCAGGCAGGATTGCTCGGCACTCTACGGTGGTTCGCAAGCGTTTTTTTGCTGCGGGCTTGGCAGCCTGCGGCTGCCAAGCCCGCAGCAAAAAAACGCTTGCCGCTGTAGAGTGCCGATTTATCGAGCACGTGCGGCGAGGAATCAGACACCTGAGTAGTTACCTCGTTTCTTCATTGGCACTGCCCACTGCCAAAACCACCCTTCCTCTACAGGGTCAATTCAGTTTCTCTCTCTCCATCATCCACTGTTCTATTTTCCACTCAGCCAGGCGTATCACCTGCTCTACTGGCACCGTCTCACTCGCCCTGTCCTGTTGCCATGCCCGTTGTAGACGCTTCCTCCTGCGAGCATCACGCATGTTGAGGCTAATAGCGAGCGCAACCCAGATCACCAGGAACAACACAATGCAAGTGAGAATGATATCAATGGGATTGTCGATCACGGTAGCACCTTTCTGTTGAAGATGTATCTTTCATACAAATCACGGTATTGTTGTCGAGTATGCCAACGTCCCACAAAGTCGCACAGTTGTGTTGCAAAAACGCTTGAGGGATCGCGAGAGACACGAAGTTGGCTTTTCTATCAGCTGTTACGTATCTTCCAGCTACCGTATTTATAACAACTGTATGAGTGCGGTGGAATCATTCCACAAAAGTGCGCTTGTGTTGGGTAAGCAACACAACAAGAAAAGTGATGGGAAATTCAGTGCCACCTATCAGGCGTTCTTCAGAACGTCTCTGTCGTCCTCTGGCAGCCAGGCGAAGCCCTGCTTGTCGATAAGGAACGCTCCTGCTTCTTCCACTGGACAATGTCGCGCAGATCAGCTCTCTGCTACTAGTATGACGAGGGTGCGCCATCAAGGCGCCATGAGCAGCGCCATGAAGAGGAAGGTTCATAGGACAGGACCCGGCCATGGTGTCAGGTGAAGCTGCCGGCAAGAAGGCAAACAGGCTAGCTGAAATGAGAGGCAGGTAGCAGGGAATGAGCTATTCCCTGCTACCTCGTTCAGTGGCCTGTTGCATCGTCTCCTGCACCACCGCTGCCAGAGCCTTGATGAAAAGCGGTGAAGTGTTCAGTGACTCGATACGAGCAAACTGGATACCGTGCTCTTCCGCCTGCTGGCGCGCGCCGATCTCAATATCGTAGAGGATTTCGAGATGGTCGGCCAGGAACTGCACCGGCGCGATCAACACGTGCGTATGACCGGCCGCTTGCAACTGAGGCATGATATCGGCAAAATCCGGCTTGAGCCATTCCTCCGGTGTGTGGCCAGCACTCTGATAGCAGAACATCCAGCGATCGGGTGCAAGTCCCACCATCTCGGCCACGGTGGCAGCAGTCTCTTTGAGATCGTTGATATACGTCGGTTCGTTCTCCACAACGCGCTTAGGCATACTGTGTGCGGTCAGCAACACGGGTATGCGCTGGCGTACTTGAGGAGGGAGACGCAGAAGGGCTTGTTGTACACGCTCAGCCAGTGCCTGCAAGAAGTAGGGTTGAAGGTGCCAATCCTCGGCAATCTTCACCGTGAGATCGTCACGTTGTAGGTTCGCGGCAGCCTCTCTGAGTGTGCGGATGTAGCCCCCCATGATGATCGGTGAGTACTGCGGTGACATAATCACGCCGATCAACTGATTTACGCCAGTCGCCGCCTCGACAACTGCATCGGCGATAAGTGGCGGGGCAAAACGCATGCCAACCGTCACGTGAAACGTTGGGCCGTCAGGATGCTGGCGGGTCAGTTCTTCCTGGAGGGCTACGGCTTGCTCTTGCGTGATATGCAGTAGTGGGGAACCGCCAATTAGCGCGTAGCGCCGGCGGAACTCGGTGATTAACGCCTCGTCTGCGGGGCGGCCACCACGCACGTTTGCCAGGTACGTTGGGATGTCATCCAGTGTTGCCGGTGAGCCGTAGGTCATCAGCATGACACCAATATGCGAATGGGTTGCCATATCTTTTTCCTATTCCGTTAATGTTCAGGGGAGGACCTTTGCAGTCACCCAATAGGCATCAACTTGACGAAAAGCCCATCAACGTCCGTAGGGGCGAGGGTGGCTGGGAGGAGCGGGGAGGGCCTTTATGGTCGCCCGCCGTCCCTTTCTGTCGCCAACCATACCGGGCTACGCGGGCGACCATAAAGGCCCACTCCACCCATCCCAACCACCCTCGCCCCTACGGATCATCCAGCCTCCTGCCGCTCTCTCTGGCTTAGATTGATGCTTATTGGAGGACCTTTGCAGTCATCCTACCTCCGTGTTGCCTCGTGGACAGCATCAACCAGTCGCCGCAAGGTGTCTGGGGATGTGGGAGCCAGCACGCCATGTCCGAGGTTGAAGATGTGGCCCGGACGGTTTTCTGCGCGCCGCAACACATCATGCATGCCTTCCTCGACAACATCCCAGGAGGCCAGCAGGCGTGTGGGGTCGAGGTTGCCTTGAATACCACGGTCGTAGCCAATACGAGCCCACGCCTCGTCAAGGTCAACACGCCAATCGACGCTGATGATATCACCGCCTGCTTCGGCCATCAATTCTAACAAACTGGCTGTACCAGTGCCAAAGTGAATCGAGGGCGTTCGCGTCTGTTTCACCGCTGCGAAGATACGCTGGCTGTAGGGTTGTACGAAGCGTCTGTAGCTGCTGGGACTCAGTGCGCCAACCCAGCTATCGAACAACTGCACAACATCGACGCCCGTGCTGATCTGGGCAAGCAGGTAACGGGAAACAACCTCGGTCAACTTCTCCATGAGGGCGTGCCAGACCGCCGGCTGACCATACATCAGCGCCTTGGCATGCCCATAATCACGTGAGGGGCGACCTTCGATCATGTAGCAGGCCAGTGTGAAGGGGGCACCGGAGAAGCCGATGACAGCCTGTTTCCCTGCCAGTTCGCGGCGTACGAGTCGAATCGCTTCCAGGACGTAGGGGGTAGACTCCTCAGCATCGATGATACGCAAGGCTTCGACATCCTGTAGTGTACGAATGGGGTTGTGGATAATCGGGCCAATGTCCGGCTCAATCTCGAATGAGATACCCATACGCTCAAGCGGGAGCATAATGTCCGCGTAGAGCACGGCTCCATCGACGCCCAATTGCTCGACAGGCATGAGTGTTACCTGCGCGCAGAGTTCGGGTGTCTTTGCCATCGTGAGTATATCGTAGCGTTTGCGTAACTCGCGGTATTCAGCGAGGCAGCGACCAGCCTGGCGCATAAACCAGACAGGGGTGGCATCGGGTTGCCGGTGGTGACAAGCAGCAAGAAAACGTGCCGCGCCAGTGTGCGGTGGCACTACTGTATGTTGTTCCATTAGAGATTCCTTTACATTCAATGGACATGATTTTATATGATAGCGCAATTGCGGTCTGGTGGCAACTCGGGATTGTGCTTTGGGTGGCAGAACTCGAAAAAGGGCACTGCCTCGTGGGCAGGCATGTGCTTGGGCAACCACGAGAGCGCAGGCAAACACTACCGTGGCAGGGCAGGCAAAGGCAGTTTATACCCTGGTGTACAATGAATATAGCAGACATGGATCTGACCTCTCATGGCGGCAACATCAACGGGCACATGAGTATCGGCAATCTGCCAACGGCGAACGGCCACTTCAACGGCGTCGGTATCCTCCAACTTGATGCCAATGGTCAGGCCGATGTGTGCGCCATCACCGACAACTGTACGATGACGATCTGGACCTACGGCTACGTAGCGTGACATAAGAAAGGGATCATATGGATCACAACACGCCCCACGATAAATCGGGTGCCTACAACAATCGCATCGATGCCCACATCGCACGCCTCGAGGACCTCATCACCCACCTACTCGAGGGCTTCTGCGTCGACGAACTCAGCGCCTACCAACGCGAACAGTTGGCATTGAAATATAGAGGTCTGCTCCTGCGCCTACTGCGCCTGCAACAAAAGGTCGAGGCCGACGAGACCGAGAGCCACAACAAGTCGTCCCTGGAAGACTTGTTGAGAGCGATCGACCGGCCCCTG
>WNFT01001503.1_pt1 | contig 19702 bp, 17 predicted proteins | sample 5400191 | NCBI WGS metagenome assembly WNFT01 (sample SAMN13153359, study PRJNA577476) | soil metagenome | isolation source: 80 cm saprolite under Madrone tree | place: USA:California | collected 2016-06-14 | reverse complement strand
CTGAACGCCCACGGGATCAGCGTCGCCATTCCAAGCTACGACCTTTGTCCCGGCGTGACGGTGGACGACATTGTCAAACAGATGCGCGCGGCATCGCGTGAGCTGGCGCGGCTTGGGCGGTCTCTCGTCATCAGTGGCCATTCCGCAGGTGGGCATCTGGCGGCCTGCATGCTGGCGACCGACTGGCCGGCGTTCGATACTACGTTGGCTGAAGGCCTCGTCGTGGCGGCCTACGCCATTTCGGGCCTGTTCGACCTCGGACCGGTGGTCGAGACCTCGATCAATAATGCTTTGTGCCTCGACCATGCAGCGGCCCGGGCTGCGAGCCCGTTGTTCTGGAACGCGCCCTTGCGCGGAAGCCTTGACGCGGTGGTCGGCGAAAACGAAAGCGCGGAATATTTCCGGCAAAGCAGGACGATCGTCGACCTCTGGGGCGCGGCTGGGCTCACGACACGGTTCGGGGTGGTTCCAGGCGCCAACCATTTTACCGCGATTGCCCCTTTGGCCGATCCAGAGTCGCCGATGGTGCTGCGCCTGAAGGAATTGGCGGGGCGATAGGTTTCAAAAAGTGTTGGATGCCCGGATTCAGTCTATTGCACCAAATTGTTTTAAGTATAAAATGTTTGGCAATAAGGCGTTGTCGTCCAGATTGGTCCCAAAGCTATCATCGCGAAAAACGAGGGGCGGTGGACATGTCGGGTGGAATTCCCAACCTTGGCCCATCGGGTCACATTGACGATTTTGCCCGGCGAAATCTTCCGCCGTTGCACCAATGGCCGGAACTGCTTCTCGACCGGCCGGAGTTTCAGTATCCCGAGTATCTCAATGTCGCGGTCGAGCTGACCGACCGGATCGTAGAGAAGGGATACGGCGATCGTATCGCGCTCATCGGCAACGGCCGCCAGCGCACCTACAAGGAGCTGGCAGACTGGTCGAACCGCCTTGCGCATGCGTTGGTGGAAGATTACGGCGTGAAGCCCGGCAACCGGGTCCTGATACGCTCGGGCAACAATCCGGCCCTGGTTGCTGCATGGCTTGCGGCAACGAAAGCAGGCGCCATCGTTGTCAATACCATGCCGATGCTTCGTGCCGGCGAATTGACCAAGATCGTTGACAAGGCGGAGATCGGCCTGGCGCTGACTGACAGTCGCATCGCCGACGAGCTGGTCGCGTGCGCCAAGACCAGCCCATTTCTCAAGCAAGTCGTGAATTTTGACGGAACGTCAAACCATGACGCCGAGCTCGATCGGGTGGCGCTGAACAAGCCGGTTCGGTTCGATGCGGTCAAGACCGGCCGGGACGATGTCGCCTTGTTGGGATTTACCTCTGGCACCACGGGCGAACCAAAAGCCACGATGCATTTTCATCGCGATCTTCTGATCGTCGCGGATGGTTATGCCAGGGAAGTACTCAACGTCACTCCGGATGATGTCTTCGTAGGGTCACCGCCGCTTGCCTTTACGTTCGGACTCGGCGGTCTTGCTATCTTTCCATTGCGGTTCGGCGCTACCGCGACGCTGCTGGAAAACGCGGCGCCCAGCGAGATGGTCAATATCATTCAAACCTACAAGGCCACCATTTGCTTTACCTCGCCGACGGCCTATCGGGCGATGATGGCCGCAATGGACAAGGGCGCCGATCTTTCGTCGCTACGTCTTGCGGTTTCGGCGGGGGAGACCTTGCCGGCACCGGTTTTCGAAAGCTGGATCGGCAAGACAGGCAAAACGCTTCTCGACGGGATCGGCAGCACGGAATTGCTGCATATCTTCATTACCAACCGAATAGGCGATGCCGTCGCCGGTACGACGGGCCACCCGGTTTCCGGTTACGAAGCAAGGATCGTCGACGATGACATGAACGAATTGCCGGCGGGAACCGTCGGGAAGCTTGCGGTTCGCGGCCCGACCGGATGTCGCTATCTCGCGGATTCGCGGCAGTCCAGCTATGTTCGCAACGGCTGGAATCTAACAGGCGATACGTTCATCCGCGACGAGAAGGGCCGCTTGTCTTTCGTGGCCCGATCGGACGACATGATTATTTCCGCCGGCTACAACATCGCCGGCCCGGAGGTTGAAGCGGCGTTGCTGTCGCATCCCGCTGTGGCCGAGTGCGGCGTCGTCGGTGCGCCCGACGAAGCGCGCGGCATGATCGTGAAGGCCTACGTGGTTCTGGCGCCCGGGATGACAGGAGATGCCACGCTGACGACCGACTTGCAGGACCACGTCAAGCGCGAGATCGCCCCCTACAAATATCCGCGCGCGATCGAATTCGTCGCGCAATTGCCCAGGACGGAAACCGGCAAACTGAAGCGATTTGCCTTGCGGCAGATGGTTCAGGCCGGCGCTTCGTCGTCAGGCATGGCTGCGGAATAAATGTTTCTGAACTGATGGAGAACGGCTAGTGAGCACGCCAAAAGGGCCCACGCTTGCGGTCTTGCCGACCACCAAGGGTGAGGCTTCAGCCGACGGCCCGCAGATCTTGCAGCCAAGCGGTTGGCCGGCGCCGAAGGGTTACGCCAACGGCATGGCGGCCGACGGCCGCCTCGTGGTGACCGGCGGCGTGATCGGCTGGGATCATCAGGGCCATTTGCCGGCCGGCTTTGTGGCGCAGGTCCGCCAAACCCTCGGCAACATTTCAGCCATTCTCGCGGAGGGCGGCGCGCGGCCCGAACACCTCGTTCGTCTCACCTGGTATGTCGTCGATATGGATGAATATCTGGCGAACCTGAAGACGCTTGGCCAGATCTATCGCGATATCTTCGGCGCGCATTATCCGGCCATGGCACTTGTCCAGGTCGTGCGTCTGGTTGAGAAGGCAGCGCGGGTCGAGATCGAGGCGACGGCGGTCGTGCCGCGTTAATTCCGATACGACGTATCTACCCGGTCTAGCTTCCGCAGCAGCGCCGGCCAGGCGAGTTCACCGTTGCGATTGGGGAGATTGGGGCGCGGTTTCACCTTGTCGAAAGTTTTCTCCAGAACGTCCTGCGGCGGATAGACCAGCTTGGTATTGCAGGACAGCGCCATCACTTGCACCTCGCAGGCGCGCTCCATGCGGTACAGCAAGTTGAATGTCGCCGGGATGGTGCGTCCGACCACGAGCAGTCCGTGGTTACGCAAGACCATCGCTTCGTGGTCGCCGAGGTCCCTGACCAGCCGCTCCCGTTCGCCGACATCGTCGGCGATGCCTTCAAAGTCATGATAGGCGATGTGAAGAAACCGCATCGACGTTTGCGCCAGCGGAAGCAACCCGCATTCCATTGCCGAGACCGCCATGCCCGCCGGGGTGTGGGTATGCGCCACGCAGTCGACATCGTGCCGGGCCATATGGATCGCGCTATGAATAACGAAGCCGGCGGCGTTGACGCCATAGTCCGAGGCGTTGAAGAGGACGTTGCCTTCGACGTCGACCTTGATCAGGCAGGATGCATCGATCTCTTCGTAGAGCATGCCATAAGGATTGATCAGGAAATGGTTGTCTGAGCCGGGAACGCGGCACGAGATGTGGTTGGCGATCATCTCGGTCATGCCGTACATGGCTGTGAGGCGATAGCACGCGGCGAGATTGACCCGGGTTTGCCATTCCTCGGCGCTCACCTGTTCGTGCACCGATTTGACGACCTTGATGGCGGGAGAGTTCACGGAAGGGGTCATGGAGCGTCTCCGTTAGAAAGCCGGCGGCATTCGTTAAGTCCAAGCCTGCTCGACAGATCGTCAGGATACTTGCAACACCAGTTACCCCGCAAGACAGGTGCCGCGGCAATCATTGCAACGCAGCCATCGCCAATGCGCTGCGGTCGCCTGATGCACCAGCAGACTGCCGATTTATAAGTAGTCCTGCCAGCCTCTCAAATCCCGAAACGGCTTCAGCGCAGCGAGCTTGCGGTATGCGGCGGCCGCGGTCCGTATCAGGCGCTTTTCACGCTTCGCGCTGAGAAATTTCAAGGGCGGGGGAACACCGTTTCCTCGCAGGGAGGTTGCCAAAGAATGGCCGTTTGCATCGTCGTTTAACTGGCCGAGAGATCTCTGGGCCTTGCGCAGATACTTCAGGGAAGCTTGTTGTTTGGAAAATTTCCTGTCTGGAAACAGATCTTCGAACGCTTCGATCGAATAGCACAGCTTCTTGTTCATCAGGCGCAGCCGATGTCGCTTCTTGGGGCCCATTTTCGGAAGCTTGCGGCGCTTCTTCAGAATCTTTTCTTCCCATCGTGTCAGTTTGTGCGCGCTGTACGTGGCGATTGGCAGTGCGCGCTCCTGGGCGGCCAGCTTTCCCTCCTTGATCGACCACGGTCCATTCTCCACCCAGCCGAATATGCTTTCGATCAGACGCCGATACCTGGCCGACTGAAGCGCCCGAGCCAGATGGCGATGGCTGTCTGCGCGCTTCTCGTTCCAGTGCTCATAATCGGACATTGCCTGCGGCCCCTGCTTGCCGGCGGCCTTCAGTCGCTCGATCGCGACGTCCAGATCTCGCACGCTGCCGAGCTGAGCATTCAGCCACTTCAGTTCATCCCTTATCCGCGTCCGCTCCGGGTCATCGACCATCGGCGAGAAAAACAATATGGCGGTGCGCAGGCGCGTGAGCGCAATGCGCATTTGATGCAGGGCTCCGGAGTCGCCTCTGTATGTCGCCTCATGATTTGCCGTCAAATTTTCAAGACAGCGGCGCGCTACCACTCGAAATGCCGTGTCGCACGGCATCGTCGGATTCAATCTCAAGGTCGGGTGGGGCGGTTTGTGCTCCGCGGGGACGGCCCGAGAAGCGGCTTTACTGGCTGATTTCGGGGATCGCGACATTGCTGTTCTGCGCTATTGGGCCTGAACCACCCCGGAATGAGCGATCCGGGTTTGGCATTGCTTCAAAGTCTGCCGGGGGCGTCCCGGATGCATCGATGACGCCTGGTCGACCGCGCCAGTATTATATTTCTCCTGAAGTCCGGCAATCTCCGGCGTCGGGCCGGACGCGCCTCCGGTAACCGGCACGGTTTAACCGGGTCGCCAGCTCGGCCGCGAGAAAAAGGCCGACAAACCCGATACTTAGCTCGCCGCGCATGCGGCTCGCTGCCATCCTCCCCGTAAACACCGCATAGGCGAGGACGGAATGGCCCTGCGACAGTATCCGGCCCGCGCGTTGCGCCGCGTGCGTACCGATCCGGCGGACAAGGGGATGCGTTGAGGGGTCCGTCAGATGCGCCAAGACACGCTCCTGCATGCACAAGTCAGCCGTCATTGAAGGGGCCATGCGCGAGAGGACCTACGGCTTGAGAACTGCGGCACCCAAAATTTGTCCGGTCCGCAGCTTTGTAAGGACCTCGTTGGCTTCAGCAAGCGGGAATGCCGTCGTCTGGGTCCGGATGCCGGCCTGCGGGGCAATTTTGAGGAAATCCAGCCCATCCTGCCGCGTGAGATTGGCAACCGACACCAGCTGTCTTTCTTGCCAAAGAATATCGTAGGGAAAGCTCGGAATGTCGCTCATGTGGATTCCCGCGCATACCACCCTGCCGCCCTTGCGCACCGCGCGCAGCGCCGCCGGCACCAATTCGCCGGCGGGGGCGTAGATGATGGCGGCATCCAGCGGCGCGTCTGGCAGCTCGCCCGAGGTCCCGGCCCAAACCGCGCCGAGCTGGCGGGCAAAATCCTGCGCCGCGATATCGCCGGATCGCGTGAAGGCATAAACGGACCGGCCCTGCCAGCGCGCGATCTGGGCGACGATGTGCCCGGCCGCGCCGAAACCATAGATGCCGAGCCGCTCCACGCTGCCCGCCATCACCAGCGATCGCCAGCCGATCAGGCCGGCGCACAACAGCGGCGCGATCGAAACGTCGTCGCCGTCTTCGCCGAGCGGAAAGGCATAGCGCGCATCGGCAATGGTGTGCGTGGCGAAGCCGCCGTCCCGCGTGTATCCGGTGAACAGGGGACGATCGCAGAGATTTTCCATCCCCTCCTTGCAGAAACGGCAGACGCCGCAGGTATAGGCAAGCCAGGGGATCCCAACCCGGTCACCGGTCCGGTGGGTCCTGACATTGCTGCCCACGAGCTCAACGCGGCCGACGATTTCATGGCCCGGAACAACAGGATATTTGATGCCGGGAAGCTCCGCGTCGACCACATGAAGGTCGGTCCGGCAAACCCCACACGCGCTCACTTTGACGCAAATTTCTCCCTCGCCGGGGGTGAGTTCTGCCCGCTCCTGCATCCGGAGAGGGGCCCGCGGGGCCGGCAGCACCATCGCACGCATTTGTTTCTCCGCCAGCAACTCTTGTTGACACCATGATAACGCATATGGCCGGGAGCATGAGTTGCGGCCGCGGTTCCGAGGCGAAGACGAATCCCGTCGAACAGATACTGGCAACGTAAAGATCAGGCTTTGAAATCGAGCGCTACTCAAGGCTCTTCAAATAGGACAGCAGGTCATTGATCTGGTCCGGATCGAGTTGAAACGCCGGCATCGTCGGATGACCGGTCTCGATGCCTTCTGCCAGAGCCTCGCCAAGGGTTTCGACCGGGTAGCGCAGATGCAGGGTTCGGAACGGTGGCGCGATCTTGAGCGGACTTTGAGTCACGCGATCGACGGAGTGGCAGCGCGCGCAATTGGCCAGCGCGAATGATTTGCCGCGCTCTTCAGCAGGCGAGGCAGCCAGAACCGGTGTCATCAACATCAACGTGGCGAGCGTCTGGTGGAGGGCAACTCGCAGCATTGCGGACCGGTCCCTTCAATTGCCTACAGCGCCGAGATAGCGCGATCAGGCAGGGCATGCTTGATCTGCATCAACGGCCAGGCGGAGGCCCTGACCCTCCTGGCACGCTCGTCTAATGCCGTTCCTGTAACTTCATCCGTGTCAATGATCGCCACCTGCGCCAGGTCGCCGTACGCATTGCGTCGGGACCAGGCCGGTGACGGATGCCGACCTGCGCCCCAAATGCCTCATCGAATGCATTGCCAAGCCGCAGGCGAGAGGGCAATCATGCCTGAAAGGATTGCGGCCAACACTGTCCGGTAACGCCATCCAATTCACAGGGGAGAAATTGGATGCCCACGCTTCATCAGCTCGTTCTGGCGTTTGCGGTCATTGCCGGTTTCCCCGCCAGCGCGCAGACGGCTTATCCCGACCGCCCCATCAAGATGATCGTCCCGCTGGCTGCGGCCAGCGCCGTCGACGTCGCCGCCCGGATCGTGACGCAGAAAATGGCCGACAATATGGGCCAGCAATTCGTGATCATGAACCAGCCGGGCGCGTCCGGGCTGATTGGCGCGGAGCAGGTCGCGAGAGCCGAGCCGGACGGCTACACAATCGGCGGATTTAACGACAGCATCATGACCATGGTGCCCAACCTCCAGTCCAAAATGCGTTGGGACATCCTTAGGGATTTCGAACCGGTGTCGCTCGTTGCGACGGTGGAGTGGGGGCTGGTCGTCAACAACCAGACCCCTTACAAAACCGCGGCAGACCTGATCGCGGCAGCAAAGGCTGCACCTGGAAAGATCGACTATGGCTCAGGCGGTCCGGGCAGCCCACAGCATCTTGCGATGGCGATGTTCGCCTCCGCCGCCGGCATATCGCTGACCCACGTGCCCTACAAAGGCGCCACGCAGGCTGCGACCGACATCGCCGCCGGGCAGGTCCCGGTCGGCTTTCAGGGTCTCGGGACTGTCGCCGCGCTGGTGCGCGGTGGTCAACTCAGACTGATCGGGGTGACCACGCAGAGCCGACTACCGCAATTTTCGGATGTGCCCACCGTTTCGGAATCCGGCCTGCCCGGGTTCTTCTTCAATTCCTGGTTTACGATCATGGCGCCGGCCGGGACGCCGAAGGACATTGTCGCCAGGCTGAATGTCGAAATCGTGAAGGCGGTGGGTGATCCCGAGATTCGCCGCAAGCTCGAGGACCTTGGCTTTGCGGTGCGCGGCGGCTCGGCCGAGGAGCTGCGCGTCATGACACGCGATCAGCTCGCCAAATATGCCCGGGTAATTAAGGAGATGGGTATCGCCAACGAATAAAAGCGCCGGTCAAGTGCGGACCGCTTCGCAAGTCCTCAGTAGCAGAAGTACCGCCGGCCGTCGCGGCCGCGATACGTCTCCGCGCCCTGCGCACAGGAATTGGCGCTACGGGCAAATGAGCCGCGGAGCTCGTTCCTGAGCTGATAATCGCCAGTATAGGGATTGTTTGGTCCCTTGTTCTGGCAGTTGGCGTTTGGGTAGAACTGAGCGCAGTAGCCGGGGTTGTAGATAACCTCCTGCGCCGTAACCTTCGTTGCGGCAATTGCGGACACGAGAGCCAAAACTCCCAGCAGGGCGAATTTCGTCACGGGTGTTCTCCTTGCAATGCATCGGCATGCCGGTCGAACGCTCCGCGCCCTTGCGCCGTTTAACGTTCAATGGCCAAAACTCGTGCAGTTAGTGCATTTGTTGTATGGAAAGGTTCACCATGAATTTCGGCCCGAGCAGGCCGAGCCATCATCCGGCGGGCGATCTTTCACCAGCAACCAATTGAAAGCCCGAGGATACCGGAGCTTTCTTGCTGTGCGCATCGAGCCGGCGTATAATCGAGGAGTGTGGCGGACGGTCGCACTCGGCCAACCTTGCAGGCAGCGCGATCCGTCGATGATGGGCAACGAAACTGTTGGATGATGGGGTGCCCGAAGATAATAAAGCTGTACCTCGGCCGTTTGCGAGCAGCAAACTGGCTGTGCTGCGCAAACATCCATACTTTTGCGATCTCGACCCTGAAGCGTTCGATCAGCTCTGCCGCTATGCCAAACATTTGACGCTGAAGCGTGGAGCCACGATCGTTTCCAAGGGAGATCCCGGCAACAGCCTGATTGCGGTGATCAGTGGCACCGTAAAGATCAGCGTGTCTTCCCCGGACGGCCGTAGCGCGATTTTGAATCTCATCGGCGCCGGTGAGATTTTCGGAGAAGTCGCGGTGCTCGACGGCTTGGCGCGGACTGCCGATGCCACCGCAAATACCAATTGCGAGATTTTTGTTATCGACCGGCGCGAATTTATTCCCTTTGTGCGAAGCCAGCCGGAGTTGGCGATGAAGTTCATCGAGCTGCTTTGCAAGCGACTGCGATGGACCAGTGACCAGGTGGAAGAGGTTATTCTTCAGAATTTGCCCGGCCGGCTCGCCAGCGCGCTTCTACGTTTAACCGAGAAATACAAGCTCGCGCCGGGAGGCCGAACCATCGCTATCACTCAGCAGGAAATCAGCGAGATGGTCGGCATGAGCCGGGAAAGCATCAACAAGCAGTTGCGAGCCTGGGCAGCGCGCGGTTGGGTTCGCCTCGAGCACGGGGCGATCGTTGTACTCAACGCCGAAATGCTTCGGGAGCTGGCCGAAGCAGGATCCGATGAAGGCGATTAGAGCGACCAATAACGAGCTTGACGGCGCCGCTCGGCTTTGACCCGGCACATCTCACAAGTCTTTGATCCAGGCAAATGTGAAAGCCTTCACATGGACTTGGCGCGCATTGGGCTAGTCACGCTTGGTGCAGATCCGCACAGTGGAGGCATTTATGCAGGGCTTGTTGGACAAATCAGGCAAGATTATCAGCCGCGTCTACCAGCGCTGGGGTATTGGAGTCTTTGCCTTACCGGTGCTGCTCGCGATCGCTCTGGTCGGTTTGGCGATGACCCCACGGGCCGCGCCGAACTGGATAACGCAGGCGACCGAGGCTGAGTTTGCAGGCGCCAATTACCGGCTAGAGACTGCCCCCGCGCAACCCGCGAACCCGGCTATCGAAATTCGAGCCGCCAAGGCCAATTGAGGCAGGCGACAGCCTTGTAGCGTAGCCGGTATCTCGGCGCGTCGATGGGCCCCGACTGGCTTGACGCAATTTTCCAAATCAAGATCGCGGCCATTGACGGCGGCTATTTCGGCTGCCGAGGAAGCCGGCGTGCTCACGCGCCTCGCGCTGATCGGGACCGGTCAACAGATCGATCAGGCTTTGGGCCTGTCGAGCATTGGCGGCCTGCGTGGTCACGGCCGCCGTATACATCGTCGAGAGTTCACATCCCGGCGGCAGCGGCCCGGACAGGACCACGCCCGGCGAGCTGATGATCTCGGTCGATTGCGTACAGCCGATCGGCCGCAACGCGTCGCTTTCCGCAAGGCCGCGCATCGCGGTCGCGCCATTCGCAAAGATCTTGAGGCGGCCGATCAAATCGTCGGCGATGCCTAGTTGTTGCAGAATTTTTGCGACATGAGTGCCGGCCGTTGACGCTCTTGTATCGGGAACAAAGATTGCGTCGGCCGCGAGCAATGCGGCGCGCAGCGTCGCGGCGTCGGGGATAGCGACCAGCGGATCGCCGGCGCGCACCGCAATCGCTGTTTCGACCTGGCTGATATCCGCGATCGAGGCGTGAACGATCCGGTTCTCTTCCGCCAGCTTGGCGATGATTGCCGCCGTCAGCACTACAATGTCGGCCGGCGTGCCACCGCGCAATTTGTCGGCCATGGCGCCAACGGCGCCGAACTCTCCCTCGATATCGAAGCCGGTCCGTACCTTGAATTTTGGCGCTAGCCCCGCAACCAACCCTTGAGCCGCTCCGCCACTGAGAATTTTCAACGCAGTCACGACGCCAATTCCATCGCCGCGATCAGGCTGTCGCGGGTGATCGGCAGGTCGCGAACCCGCACGCCAAGCGCATCGAACACGGCGTTGGCAATCGCGGATGTGACGGGGCCGTGCGCAGCCTCGCCGGCGCCGAGCGGCTCGCTGTCGGGCCGCGAGATAAGTTCTACCTGCACCTCAGGCACCTCGCTAAAGCGAAGGATCGGATACGAGGCCCAGCTGGTGCTGGTGATGCGCTGCCGGTCGAAGCGAATCCGTTCTTTCAACACCCAACTGGTGGCCTGGATTGCGCCGCCTTCGATCTGATTGATCACGCCGTCCGGGTTGATGGCTTCGCCGACATCGACTGCGATCGTCAACCGCTTGACGCTGACGTCTTCAGCGCCCTCGACCTCGGCGACGACGGCGCAATACGCGCCCGTGTTCTTGTAGCGCGCAAAGCCGAGGCCATGGCCGCGGCCGGCCTGCTTGTCCGGCTTCCAGTTCGCGCGTCTCGCGACGGAGCGGATCACATCCTGTGCCCGCGAATCCGACAGATGACGCAGCCGGAAGGCAACCGGATCTTCGTTGCGCTCGCTTGCCAGTTCGTCGACAAAGGACTCGATCGCAAAAACGTTGCCCTGCCCGCCAAGCGTCCTTAGCGCGGACGTGCGTATCGGCATGGTGAGCAGCCGATGGCATTCGATTTGCCACGATGGAAAATCGTAGAGTGGTATCGAGTTGCGATCGGCGCCACCGCCATTGGCCTGTGCCGGATTGGTGGCGATGTAGCGCGGAAAGGGATTCGCCAGTTCGGTCGCCGCAAGCAAAGCAGGCTGCGCCGCGCGTCCGGGCCGCGCCGTATGGCCATTGCTCCAGACGCGGTGTCGCCATTCGATGATCTCGCCTTGGGCGTCAAGATCGGCTTCGATTTCGATCGCCATCGCCGCGCCGAATGGCGCATGTGACATATCGTCGTGGCGCGACCATTGCACCCGGACCGGCCGGCCGCCGGCGGCTTTCGCAAGCAGAACCGCATCAAGCGCCACGTCGTCGGCGGCGTTATGCCCGTAGCAGCCGGCGCCCTCCATATGTTCGACGATAATCTTTTCGAGCGGCAATTTGAGCACCAGCGCGAGATCGGCGCGGAGAAAATAGACCCCCTGACTGTGGGTCCAGACATGGACGCGGTCGCCGGTCCACTGCGCGATGGCGCAGGACGGCGCGATCGAGGCATGCGCGAGATAGGGACGGGTGTACTGCCGCCGGATCGTGCGGGCCTTTGGACGTTTTCCTGAAGCGGTTTTCGTGTCAATGACCGTCGGCTCGGACGGCTGGGCTTTCAACCATTCCGCCAATCTGTCTTCATCGGGTAGCGTTTCGCCCGATGACCATGTCGCGTCCTTGCGCAAGGCGCGCAGCGCATTCTCCGCACCATCCTCGGTTTCGCTGAGCGCACCGACAAAATTTCCGTCGCGCACGATCGCGACAAGGCCCGCGACGGCACGCGCGCGATCCTCGGAGAGGTTAACGAGTTTCGCTGCGGCGAGTTCGGGTCGCAGCACTCGGCCATGCAACATCCCGGGCAGGGCGAAATCGTGAATACGGCGATGCCCGAAAACTTTGTCTGGGATATCGACCCGCTGGATTGAACTGCCGGCAAGGGTGCGTTGCGCCGATGGTTTAGGCGTCGCGCCTGCCTTGGCGTCGCGGTCCAGTGAGACCTCCACGGCGAGTTCCCAGTAGCTGGTGCTTACATTGCCGGGCCCGGAGATGGTGCCGTCCTTGACGTCGAGCGCGTCGATCCCGACGCCGAGGCGATCTGAAGCGGCATCGAGAAAGATTTGCCTGATTTCGGCGCAGGCGTGGCGGATGGCGCGTCCCGACTGTTGCACGGAAAGACTGCCTGACGTGACGCCCTCATTCGGGCTGGCAGCCGTCGACGCGCGGACCATCTGCACGCGGCCGATATCGACATCGAGCTCATCGGCGGCGATCTGGGCCAGCGCCGTCACGATGCCTTGCCCGATCTCCACCTTTCCCGGAGAGATCATCACTCGCCCCTCAGTCGAGAACCGGACCCATGACGACAGGACAGGGTTTGCCGCAAGACTGACCGGCAATTTTGCCGCGGAGGGGGGTACGGGCCTGGTCATCGGCCTTGCATCTCGGCCGCCGCGCGCAGCACCGCCCGCACCATGCGGTTGTGCGAACCGCAACGGCAAAGATTGCGGTCGAGCGCCGCCTTCACCTCTTCGCCGGTGGGATTGGGGTTTCGCATCAATAGCGCGGCGGCGCTCATCAAGATGCCGGAAACGCAATAGCCGCACTGCAACGCCTGCTCGCCAATAAAGGCGCGCTGCAATGGATGCGGCCTTTGCGGGTCTCCCAGTCCTTCGATGGTGGTGATGTTTTTGTCCGCGACCGACCACAGCGGCGTGTCGCACGCGGCCACCGCGTGATCGTCGACGATGACGTTGCAGGCGCCGCATTCATTGGCGCCACAGCCGAAATGCGGGCCGGTGATGCCGAGTTTCCCGCGCAGGATATCGAGCAACGATCGATCGGGATCGGCGTCGATTGCGGTCTCGGCGCCATTGAGGCGGAATCGAATACGCGGCATCGAGAGGGGACCTTGATTCTGGTTTGTTGACTTACGGCTTGTCGCCGAATTTCTTGACGACCTCGGCCCATTTCACAATATCGCCGCGCAGATATTTGTCGAACTCCTCAGGGGTCATCGACATCGGAACCACGCCCTGTTCGGTCCAAAGTTTTATGATTTCCGGCCGCTTGACCGCGGCATTCACGGCCGCATTCAACTTGTCGACAACAGGCTTCGGCGTTCCCGCCGGCGCCATCAATCCGAGCCAGATGGTTGCCTCATATCCGGGGACTCCGGCTTCGCCGGCCGTCGGGATGTTCGGCAGCACGCTTGAACGCGTCTTGCCCGTGCTGGCGAGCGCTCGCACCTGGTTTTCACTGATATTAGGCGCCATCGCCGGAAGCGCGTCGATCATCATCTGCACCTGTCCACCGATGACGCCGCTGCGCGCTTCCCCGCTGTTGCGGTAGGGCACGTGCACCACGTCGATCCCGGCCATGGTTTTGAACAGTTCACCGGCCATGTGATAAGGCGTGCCCTGACCGGACGACGCGTAATTCAGCTTTCCCGATTGCGATTTGGCGAGCGCGATGAATTCCTGCAGCGTCTTTGCCGGGACCTGCGGATGCACAACGATCACAAGATCGGAGTAGTTGACCGGCGCGATCGGCGCCAGATCGCGCATCAATTCGTATTTCCGCTCCGGAGCCAGCGACTCATTCGCGGTCTGGGTATTCGACATCATCAACAGCGTATAGCCGTCGGGCGGCGATCTGGCGGCCTCGAGCGTGCCGATCACTCCGCCGGCGCCGGTCCGGTTTTCGACCACGAAGGGCTGCCCAAAGTTCTCCTGCAAGACGTTGCCGATTAGCCGGGCGGTCACATCGGCCGGCCCCCCGGCGCCGAAGGGAACGATGATCTTAATCGGGCGTGTCGGATAATCCTGCGCCAGACATTGCGTCGCAAGAAGGCTTGTCGCCGCAAGAAGAGTTGTCGCCAACGCACGCGCACGCCTTGGGCCGGTCATTTCAATCTCCCGAATCCTGATCTTGCTATATTAGACTGGCTGTTGCCAAATCCGGATATCAAGTCTAACTGCAGGGGCAACGCGCTGTCGACGAAAGACTCGTGGTGAACAGCAGGAATAAAACATAACTTCTGGTGTGCCCAGTCTCGCCAGAACAAAGGGATGGACGCCAATGAAAAATCCCGGGATGACGCGCCGCACCGTGCTCAAGGGGTCAACGGCCTTGGTTGCGGGTGCTGCGTTCTCGACCCGTGTCATGGCATCAGCGCCGCCGCCGGAGCCGGTCACGCCTGCGCTGATCGAGGCGGCGAAGAAAGAAGGTCAGGTCATCTACTATACCTCGACCGATCTCCCGGTCGCCGAGAAACTGGCGAAGGCGTTCGAGGCGAAATATTCCGGGATCACGGTGCGGGTCGAGCGTACTGGCGCAGAGCGCGTATTCCAGCGTATCGGCCAGGAATATGCCAGCAACATCCACGCAGTCGATGTGGTGAATTCCTCCGATGCGGCGCATTTCATCGTGTGGAAGCGCGATGGCATTCTGGCGCCCTATGTGCCGGAGGACGTCGCGAAATTCTATCCCGCCGAACACAAGGACATTGACGGCCAGTTTGCCAGTTTCCGCGTCTGGCTCAGCATCATCGCTTACAACACCAATCTGGTGAAGGCGGAGGAGGCCCCGAAGAGTTTTGCCGATCTGCTTGATCCCAAATGGAAGGGCAAGATCGTTAAGGCGCATCCCGGCTATAGCGGCACCATCATGACCGCCACCTACCAGATGCAACGCGACCTCGGCTGGGCCTTTTTCGAGCAACTGGCAAAGCAGAACATCATGCAGGTGCAATCGTCGGCCGATCCGCCGAAGAAGCTCGATCTCGGCGAGCGCGCGGTGATGGCCGATGGCAACGAGTACAACATCTTCCAGCTCAAGGAGGCCGGCCGTCCCGTCCAGCCGGTTTATGCCAGCGAAGGATCGCCACTGATTATCGGCCCGAACGGTATCTTCAAGGACTCGCCTCATCCGAGCGCGGCAAAACTGTTTCAGTCGTTCAGCCTCGGCCGCGACGCCCAGCAGTTGATCATCGACGTCGGCGGTTTGCGTTCGGTGCATGCGCAGACTCAGGAGAAGGCGGGCCGCAAGCCGTTCAAGGATATCAAGACCATGAAGGATGACGCCGCAGCCGTGGAAAAGGAAGGCGACGCGATCAAGGCACGCTACACCAAGATCTTCCGCGTTTGATGCGTCGACGGCGATAATGACATCCGAGCTGCCAAAAACCTCCGTCGCCGAAACGCTTGCTGAAAAGATCGTCGCGCTGAAGGCGGCCAGCCTGCCGGCGGCAACCACGCGCAAATGCGAGGATTTGGTGATCGATGTGGTCGGCTTGTGCGTGACCGCGCGCAACGAGGATTATGTCGGGAGCGCGCTTGCGGGCTGGGACGATGACGGCCCATGCACGGTGATCGGCCACCAGCGCACCTTGAACGTCGCAGGTGCCGCCTTCGTCAACGGCACCGCGGCGCATGGCGAAGATTTCGACGACACGTTCGAGGGCGGTCCAGTGCATGCCGGTACGGTGATCGTGCCCGCGGTTCTCGCGGCCTGCGAGCGGCACAATCCCGATGGCCGCATGGTGCTGATCGGCATCGCCGTCGGCACGGAAGTTTTGTGCCGGTTGAGCCTCGTGGTGCCGAAGGCTGTCCACAAGGCCGGGTTTCACCCGACCGCGATCTTCGGTGCCATGGGGGCGGCTGCGGGCGTCGGCGCGGCGCTCGGTCTCAATACCCGACAGATCGTGGACGCGCTCGGCATCGCCGGAAGCATGGCGGGCGGCATCATCGAGTATCTCGCCGAGGGCGCGTGGACCAAGCGGTTGCACGCGGGCTGGGCGGCGCAGTCCGGCATTCGGGCGGCGTTGTTGGCGCGGCAGGGATTTGTCGGTCCGCGCACCGTGTTCGAGGGCGTGCACGGCCTGTTTCATGGGTTTGCGCATACGACCCACGGCGACTACGAAGCGCTGACGGCCGATTTCGGCACGCGCTGGGTGACGGATACGCTGGCGTTCAAGCCGTATCCGTGCGGGACGATGGCGCAGCCCTATATCGACTGCGCGAGGCGGCTGGCCGCGCGCGGCGTCAGGCCCGAGGACATCCGCGAGATCGTGTGCGAGGTGGCGGAGGGGACGGTGCACCGGTTGTGGGAGCCGCTTGCCGACAAACAGCAGCCGCGCAACGGCTATGCCGCCAAATTCGCCACCCCGTATCTGCTGGCGACCGGTTTTGTCCGCGGTGGCGTCGGCCTTGGCGCCTTTACGGAAGAAGCGATCGGTGATTCCGGCGTGCTCGCGCTCGCCGCAAAAGTGAAGTATGTGATCGATCCCGAAAATCCCTATCCAAGCAACTATACCGGCCACGTCAGGGCCGTCATGAAGGACGGCAGCGTGGTCGAGGAGCGCCAGCCTTATCTGCGCGGCGGCGCGCAGGAGCCGCTGACCCGGCAAGATGTGACCGACAAATTCGTGCTCAATGCGCTGCACGGCGGCTGGACGCGGGCGCAGAGCGACGCGACGCTGAAGCTGCTGGCGGGATTGTATCAGGGGAAGATAAACCTATCGTCACTACGCGAGTAGCCGTCATGCCCCGCGAAAGCGGGGCATCCAGTAATCGCAACACTATCGGATGAATCGCGGACGCCGGTGTTTACTGGATCGTCCGCTTTCGCGGACGATGACAAGCCGAGGAGCAGGACGTGAGCGCCAACAACGAACTCAAGGGCAAGGTCGCAATCGTCACCGGCGCAGGGCGCAATATCGGCCGCGCGATTGCGCTGGCGCTGGCGGAGGGCGGTGCATCCATCGTGGTCAATGCGCGCAGCAACCGTGCCGAAGCGGATGCCGTCGCGCGCGCGATCGAGGCTTTGGGCGTCAAGGCGCTGGTCCACATCGGCGATGTGGCGGATGCCGCAACCACGCAGGCGATGGCGGATATGGCCGTGAAGCATCTCGGCCGAATCGATATCCTCGTCAACAATGCGGCGCTGCGGCGGGAAAAACCGTTCGCCGAGATGAGCTACGCCGAGTGGCGCGAAATTCTCGACGTCACGCTCGACGGCGCCTTTCACTGCGCTAAATCCTGTCTTCCGGCCTTGCGAAAAAGCGGCGCGGGCACCATCGTCAATATTGGCGGCTTGAGCGCGCACACCGGAGCGAACAACCGCGCCCATGTCGTGACGGCCAAGGCCGGAATTGTCGGCTTTACGCGGGCGCTCGCGCACGACCTGGCCTCCGACGGCATCACCGTGAATTGCGTCGTCCCAGGGTTGATCGGCACGCCGCGCCCGAAAGACAAGCCGGAACCCGCGCATCACCTGAACCATCAGACCATCACCGGCGAGCGCGGCAAGCCCGAAGATGTGGCCGCGGCGGTGCGGTTCCTGTGCAGTCCGGCCGCACGCTACATCACCGGGCAGGCCATCCACGCCAATGGCGGGGCTTATCTCGGCGCATGATGCATGGCACGCTTTCGGATTCCGCTGCGGAATGCCGGGTAAATGCACTCGGCTATCCCTGTTTTTGATGCTACCTATCGGCGCATGAACCAACAGCCAAGAATCGACATCCGGCATTCCACCTGTCCGCACGATTGTCCGTCGGCCTGCGCGCTGGATGTCGAGGTGATCGATGGTTCCGCGATCGGCCGGGTGCGCGGCTCCAGGCTGCAGAGCTATACCGCAGGCATTGTCTGCGCCAAGGTCGCGCGCTATGCCGAGCGCATTCATCATCCTGACCGGCTGATGCAACCGCTGCGCCGCACGGGAGCCAAGGGCTCCGGTCAATTCGCCAGAATCTCCTGGGACGAGGCGCTTGACGAAATCGCCGATCGTTTCAATGCGGCCGAGCGCGAGTTCGGCGCCCAATCGGTATGGCCCTATTACTATGCCGGCACCATGGGGCTGGTGATGCGTGACGGCCTCAACCGTCTCGCCCATGTGAAGAAGTACTCCCGCTATTACTCCACGATTTGCGCGAATATTGCGCGCGTGGGATTTGCCATCGGCACCGGCAGGATCGCCGGCGTCGATCCGCGCGAGATGGGCGTCTCCGACCTGATCGTGATCTGGGGCACCAATCCGGTGAATACCCAGGTCAACGTGATGAAGCATGCGAGGCGCGCCCGGAAAGAACGCGGCGCCAGGATCGCGGCCGTCGATATCTACAACAACGACACCATGAAGCAGGCCGACATCAAGATCATCCTGCGGCCCGGCACCGACGGCGCTTTCGCCTGCGGGGTCATGCATGTGCTGTTTCGCGAGGGCTACGCCGATCGAACATATATGGACCGCTACACCGATTGTCCTGGCGAGCTCGAGGCGCACCTTGCGACCCGCACCCCGGAATGGGCTTCTTCCATTTGCGGTGTGCCGGTGCAAGAGATCGAGGCTTTTGCCCGTCATGTCGGTCAGACAAAACGCGCGTTCTTCCGCCTCGGCTATGGCTTCACCCGCAGCCGCAATGGTGCGGCGCAGATGCACGCCGCGTTGTGTATTCCTGCCGTGACCGGCGCCTGGCAATACGAAGGCGGCGGCGCGTTTTTCAACAACTACGCGATCTGGCGTTTCAACGAATCGCTGATCGAGGGCCACGACGCGATCGACCGCACAACCCGGGTGCTCGATCAATCGCAAATCGGACGCATTTTGACCGGCGACGCCGAGGCGCTGAGGGGCGGACCACCAGTCAAGGCGATGCTGATCCAGAACACCAATCCGATGGCGGTAGCGCCCGAGCAGGCACTGGTGCGGCAAGGCTTTGCGCGCGAGGATCTGTTCATGGCGGTGCATGAGCAATTCATGACCGAGACCGCGCAAATGGCCGATATCGTTCTGCCGGCGACGATGTTCATGGAGCATGACGATCTCTATTACGGTGGCGGCCATCAGCATATTTCGGTGGGCGCCAAGCTGATCGAGCCGCCCGGCGAATGCCGGTCCAACCATGAAGTGCTGCAGGGCCTCGGCCGCCGTCTCAACGCCGTACACCCCGGCTTCGAAATGTCGCCGCGCGAATTGATCGACGCCACGCTGAAGAAGAGCGGCCATGGCGACATCGAGACGTTGGAGGCTGATCTGTGGCGCGACATCCAGCCGGATTTTCGCACATCGCACTATCTCAACGGCTTCGCGCACGCAGACAAGAAGTTCCACTTCAAGGCCGACTGGGCGCATCCTCCCTGGGGCATCGCCGGGATGGGTCCCTGGGAGAAGATGCCGTCGCTGCCCGACCATTGGACCATCATCGAGGAGGCCGACGAGGCGCATCCGTTCCGGCTGGCGACAAGTCCGTCGCGCAGCTTTCTCAATTCCAGCTTCAACGAGACGCCGTCGTCGCTGGCGCGCGAGGGCGCGCCGACCGTGATGATGCATCCGGCCGATGCCGCAAAGCTTGGCATCGCCGATGGCGACGCCGTCACCTTGGGCAATACGCGAGGCGAGACAACGCTGACCGCAAAAATATTCGA
>WNFT01002205.1_pt1 | contig 19708 bp, 15 predicted proteins | sample 5400191 | NCBI WGS metagenome assembly WNFT01 (sample SAMN13153359, study PRJNA577476) | soil metagenome | isolation source: 80 cm saprolite under Madrone tree | place: USA:California | collected 2016-06-14 | reverse complement strand
CCAACGACATGCTGCAGCGGCCGCGATCGTCGCGCATATTTTATGGCGGCAAATTTTTCGCCTACCCGCTGAAACCATTCGAAGCGCTCGTCAAGCTTGGTATTGTCCAATCGACCCTTTGCCTCCTTTCCTCGCTCAAAGCGCGGCTTTTGCCCGTGCGCAATCCCCGCAATTTCGAGGATTGGGTAACCAATCAATTCGGACGGCGTCTCTTTAATATTTTCTTTAAAAGCTACACCGAAAAAGTCTGGGGGATGAGCTGCAAGGAAATTTCCGCCGACTGGGCGGCGCAACGCATCAAAGGTCTTTCCCTGGGCAGCGCGATCAAGAACGCACTTTTACCGCAGCGCTACAATGGTGATCGCACCAGAGTAATAAAGACGTTGATCAACTCATTCCGTTATCCCCGCCGGGGCCCCGGCATGATGTGGGAAGCATGCGCCGAGAAGGTGAAAACCCGGGGTGGGCGCGTTGAGATGGGCTGCAAAGTCACCGGTTGCGCTTACGACGAGCTAACATCGACCTGGAACCTCCAGTTCAAAGATCGACAAGGTGCTTTGCAAAATCTCGCTGCGGATCACGTTATTTCCTCCGCGCCCATGCGCGAGCTGGTTCGCGGGCTTTCGCCGCAGGTCTCCGAGCGCACTTTGTGCGCGGCGGAAAGTCTCAAGTACCGCGATTTTCTCACCGTCATGCTCATCCTGGAAGAGCGAAACATGTTCGATGACAATTGGATTTATATTCACGATCCGAGCGTTAAAGTCGGCCGCATTCAAAACTTCCGCTCCTGGTCACCTGAGATGGTGCCCGATCCAGCAAAGGCCTGTTACGGCCTGGAGTATTTCTGTTTCGAGCATGACGGCATTTGGGACTCGAAGGACGAAGATTTAATCGAGCTGGGCAAGCGCGAGTTGATGAAAATCGGCCTGGCCAAAGAAGGCGACGTTGTCGATGGAACCGTCGTTCGCCAGAAAAAAGCATATCCGGTTTACGATGACGATTACGCGCGACATGTTGCGACGATTCGGCAGGAACTGGAAGACCGTTATCCAAATTTGCACCTCGTCGGCCGCAACGGCATGCACAAATACAACAACCAGGACCACGCCATGATGACCGCCATGTTGTGCGTCGAAAATATTTTGGCCGACACTCAGCTCTACGATCTCTGGCAAGTTAATCAGGACGCCGAATACCACGAAGCCGGCGCACCCGCGGTGGAAGAAACGCAAGGCACCGCTTTACGATTGGTGCCGACGCGCGTTGTCAGTGCTTCTCCCGAGCTCGCACCAGAAGCGTAAACTTTAGCGCGAACTGGGCTAAGGTCGGACGAATACTCCGTGATGAATCTGTCGCGGTAGAGGGCTCCTACTTCGCACGTTGCGAATGATGTACGGATGAGGCCATCCAGACTTGAACCATTTGCTTTTGTTAATCATCTCTGCGCCTCCTTCCAACACATGGCGCTTCGAGTGATAGGTGGCGAAGATGAGAATGCTTTCGATCTGATCAATGCGATGGGCGGTGATATGTCCACGCGCGAGTTTCACCGCACCGAGGCTGACTCGAAATGAGTGACGCGGATGGCGTCTGCAGAGTCGTTGATACCGCGCGCGATGATCCCGCTGCCGCAGTCGTTCGGAGACGCAGCTTTCAAAGACTTTGCCTATGTAAAAGATCTTTGGGTGGGACGAGCCGCGGTAGCCCAGAATCATGTAGAGCCAACCTTCTGCGTCATGTGATGATCCGCTTTTGATGATCGTTTCGTATGGAATCGCTCGCGTCCATGTAATTTCGACTTCGTAGCCGTAATCTGGGGCTACTCGTTCGAGTTTCATAAGCGCGTATGGTCGCGGAATAGCAAAAAAAAGGGTTTCGCGCTATTGATAGTACGGCCATCGCTTACAAAGCGATTCCGCGTCGGGCTTCGGAAACTTGGGGCAAAGATCCATTATTTCTGCCGGTGTGATGCGGGAGATGTACGGCTGGTTCTCACGCAGTCGGCGCACTATGTCGTCGCCACAGTCGACGAGTAATTTCTGGCAAAGCTCGTGAGCTTTTCTGTAATGGATGTCGTCGCTCGGAAGTAGTCCCACTGTCTCGCTGAGCGCAAAAATTTCAGAGAGCCCTTCCTCAAAAAAGGTGACCTCGTGTCGCGGTACCATCGATAGTAGATGAAATCCCTCCAGCGCAAGCTGAAATCGTCGCTGATTGTCATCAACATGAGCTTGAATGTAGACGATGACTTTAGTGAGCTCCTCATTGTGGGGTTCAACTCTAATCTCGGCCTCCTCCTCCTCCCGCACATCAAATTCGACGTAGTGTGCGCGTTTCCCATAACGTGCTTCTGCCCGCAGAAGCAATTCCACCAGTATCTGTTTTGATTCGCCGTTCATTGATAAAGGTCTTAAGTCGCGTCAGAACCCATTGATGAGTTTTTCAGCGAAAAAGGGTGTTTTCGCTTGCCATCTCTCTGGGTTTTTCAACTGCTTGCACCAGAAATCCTTTATCCTGCATCCATTTCCAAATCGCAGTTGGTATCGTTTTGTCGCAGGTGAGCGGATCGAATTCTTGGTAAAGCTTTCCAATCAGGTCGGACTGGAGCGTCCTGAGAGTACGGTCTTTGAGATAACAGACGGGCTTTCCCAGTCCCAACATGTAGCCGACCTCCAGAGATACGTTCGGATTGAAATGCTCGTCTTCGATCCGCTCAAATATCGCGATAGCAAATCGGCATCCGTAAACGTACGTGAGCATGTTAAAGAACAAGTCGTCGTGATACTGTTTGTCATCAGCACGCAATGCGACAAAACCGTGCGGATCCAGCGCGCCTCTGACCGCGCGCAGAATACTCTCATGCGCGACCGATTTGCCGAACTGCATGATGATAAAAGCCAATCGAGATGGATCTGGAAAGTCGGCACGGAACTTTCCTAAGCTTTGAGTGATCTCTACTGGAGCGCGGCGGATCGTCAAATCCTCGAAGGGCGAAAAATTACTATCGGCTGCCCGAATGCCGTCGGGCGTGATGTAGCAAGCGCGAGAATCGAAGACACGATGAGCGGACCTTCCATGTCATAGATTATGTGAAATTCTTCGGGAATACTGCCGTCTCGGACGAGCTTTAGGAGCTCTTTCAAACATTGTTTGTGACGTTCAGTTAAGTATTCCATTGAAGCTTAAATCTTAGCCGAGGTTTTCAATCGGCGGACAGGAGCAGAACAAATTTCGATCGCCGTAAACATTGTCGATCCTGGCGACGGCCGGCCAGAATTTGTGTTCGCGTGTCCACGGCGCGGGAAAGGCGGCTTCTTCGCGCGAGTAGGGATGGTCCCATTTCTCCGACGCGATTTGTCGCATCGTGTGCGGCGCGTTTTTGAGCGGATTATTTTTCTTGTCGATCTTGCCGTTCGCGACCGCTTCGATCTCGGCGTGAATTAAAATCATCGCGTCGCAAAACCGATCGAGCTCGTGTTTCGCTTCGCTTTCCGTCGGCTCGATCATCATCGTCCCCGCGACCGGGAACGAAACGGTCGGCGCGTGAAATCCGTAATCCATCAGGCGCTTGGCAACATCTTCCACCTCGATCCCGGCACTTTTCCAAGGTCGAAGATCGACAATGCACTCATGCGCGACCAGGCCGCGCTTGCCTTTGAATAGAACCGAAAAATGCGGATCGAGCCGTTTGGCAATGTAATTTGCGTTTAAAATCGCGACCTCACTCGCGCGTTTCAAGCCGTCCGCGCCCATCATCCGGATGTACATCCACGAGATCGTAAGAATGCTCGCGCTCCCGTAAGGCGCCTGGGCAACCGGCCCGACGCGTTTGTTAAGATCGACGTCTCCATTCAAAGTCGCGGCTGACGGCAAAAACGACGCGAGGTGTTTGGCGACGCCGATCGGACCGACGCCAGGTCCGCCGCCGCCGTGCGGAATGCAAAACGTTTTGTGCAAATTTAGATGGCAAACATCGGCGCCGTAATCGCCCGGCCGGCATAGTCCGACCTGCGCGTTCATGTTCGCTCCGTCCATGTAAACCTGGCCGCCGTAGCCGTGCACAATTTCGCAAATCTCGCGGATCGTCGGCTCAAAAACGCCGTGCGTGCTCGGATAAGTCACCATCAGTGCGGCCAAATCGCGTGCGTGCGCGTCTGCTTTCGCTCGCAAATCGGCCAGATCGACGTCTCCATCTTTTAACGTGGCGACCGGCACGACCTTTAGTCCCGCCATGACTGCGCTGGCCGGATTCGTTCCGTGCGCGGAAGTCGGGATCAAACAGACATTGCGACGAGCTTCACCCCGCGATGCATGATATTCGCGGATCGCGAGCAAGCCGGAATATTCGCCCTGCGACCCGGCATTCGGTTGCAACGAAACGGCAGCAAAGCCGGTGATTTCGGCGAGCCAGTCCTCCAACTGCTGGAACATTTCGCGATAACCGGTGGTCTGGTCGACAGGCGCGAACGGATGGAGCTTGGCAAATTCCGGCCATGAGATCGGAAACATTTCCGCTGTCGCATTCAACTTCATCGTGCAGGAGCCCAGCGGGATCATCGAGTGACACAATGAGAGGTCGCGCGACTCGAGCTTGCGCAGATAACGCAACATCTCCGTCTCGGTATCGTGGGTGTTGAAGACAGGGTGAGTGAGAAACTCCGATTCTCGATCTTCAATGTTCGACTTGCCGATCGCCTTGGACACTTCATCAAGATCAATGTCGCGGTCCCGAAGGTCTGGATAAGCATCGATAACGGAATCTAAGATTCCGCGCAGGTCCTGAAGCGTTGTCGTCTCATTCACGGAGATGCAGAGAAAGCCATGTTCAAGCGGCCGGAGATTGATTCCGCGTTTGGCCGCAGCTTCGGAGACTACAAAAGCGTCGCCATATGCATGGACGCAAATCGTGTCGAAGAATTCCGGACTAACAGGCGGATGTCCGAGCCTTTCAAGTCCGCTCGCGAGAATGCGGGCCATTCGGTTTATTCGCTGAGCGATGGCGCGCAGACCGCGCGGGCCGTGATAAACCGCGTACATCGATGCGATGACAGCAAGTAAAACCTGCGCCGTGCAAATATTGCTCGTGGCTTTATCGCGACGGATGTGTTGCTCGCGTGTTTGCAACGCGAGGCGATAGGCGGGTCGGCCTTCGACGTCGTGTGAAACGCCGACGAGACGACCGGGCATGTGTCGTTTGTATTGATCGCGCGTTGCGAAGTAGGCGGCGTGCGGTCCGCCAAAACCGAGCGGAACACCGAATCGTTGCGTGCTGCCAACCGCAACGTCGGCATCAAACTCGCCCGGCGGTTTCAACAAAGTGAGCGCGAGAATGTCGGCCGCCACAACAACAAGCGCGCCGGCATCGTGCGCTTGCCTGACGAATTCTGCGTAGTCGTAAATTACGCCGTCCGTCGCCGGATATTGCACAAGCGCGCCGAAGACAGTGTCGCCGAATTTGAAGCGCGAAAACCTATCGATCTTAACTTCGATGCCGAGCGGTTTCGCGCGCGTGCGCACGACTTCGATGGTTTGCGGATGGCAATTGTCGGCGACGAAAAAAGTTTTTCGATCGAAAGCGACGGCGTGACAGAGCGTCATCGCTTCGGCCGCGGCCGTTGCTTCATCGAGCAGCGACGCGTTGGCGATATCGAGCTTTGTAAGATCGACAATCATCGTTTGAAAATTGAGCAGCGCTTCGAGCCGGCCTTGCGCGAGCTCGGCCTGGTAGGGCGTGTAGGCGGTGTACCAGCCGGGATTTTCGAGGATATTGCGCTGAATGACCGGCGGGGTGATGCAATCGTGATAACCAGCGCCGATAAACGAGCGCGCGACTTTGTTTTTTGCGGCGAGCGCGCGCAGCTCGGCCAGCGCTTCGGTCTCCGACTTGGCTTGAGGCAAATGCAACTGTCGATCTAAACGGATGTTCTTCGGAACCGTCGCATCGACTAGCGCCTCGAGATTTTCGAACCCGGCGTTGCGCAGCATCTCGCGCACTTCGTCGTCATTCGGGCCGATGTGGCGACGCGCGAAGGAATCGAAGTTAGCAGTTCGTTCGCGCAGTTGCATGCGTGACGGTATGGAAGGCCTAATCCAGTGCAAGCTTCACACAGGTAAGGACGGTTCACCGAACCGCCCTGGGCGATTGAGGTCAACCGTCCCTACCGCCTAGCTATTTTGTATCGTAGGTTTCGACGCCGTGGCTTTTCAATTCGGTGCGCAACTCAGCGAGATGCTGATGATTTCGCGTCTCGACCGTGCAACGAACGTGCACGGCGGAAACATCCGAACTTCCAAACGCGCGATCGTCCATCGGCAACAAGGCCGCGAGCGGGATCATCGTAACCGTCGATATAAGCCAGGCCCTTTTCTTTCGCGATTTCGTGCGCGCGGGCTTTTGCTTCGGCAAAATCTTTGCCGTGCAGGACCACATTTGCGCCTAGCTCTTCGCAATTGTTGACCTTAATCAGCGGCGCGAATTTTGGCATGACCACAGTCGCCGGAATACCAGCAATTTCCCCTGATAAGCCAGCGCCTGGGCGTGATTGCCAGCCGAGGGCGCGATCACACCGCGTTTTTTTTGATCGGGCGAAAGTTGCGCGAGGGCGTTGCGCGCCCCGCGTTCCTTAAAACTTCCGGTGCGTTGCAAGTTGTCGAGCTTGCAAAAAATCTCCATGCCGGTGATTTCGCTTAGCGGGATGGATGGCGGGCAGGGCGAGTAAAAAACCGCGCCTTTTATGCGGTCGCGCGCCGCTTCGATGTCTTTGAGCGTGATCACGCGGTGTGAATGTTCGCGCAAGATCGACAATCGACAACTCCGACATCCGTCGGGAGCGAAAGATCGAAATGTAGCCGCTTCGCTCTGCGAAGCACAGGAGGAAATTTGTTACGCGTCGAGGGCGTGACGGATTGCTTGCGCGAGTTGTTCGGGGTCGAAGGGCTTGGGCAGAAAGAACATTCCATTGTCGATCTTGTCGCCCGACTGCCTCATCTCCTCGAGATAACCAGAAACGAAAACAACCTTGGTTCGCGGGCTCGCTTTGCGCAGCCAATTAGCAAAAGAGCGGCCGCTCATTTGCGGCATGACCATGTCGGTAAGCAAAAGATGAATTTGCCGGCTCGAATTCTCTCCGATCAAGGATTGAGCGTCATCGCCATTGGCAGCTTCTATGACTTGGTAACCAAGGTTGCGAAGAACACGGACCGAGATGTGTCGCACGCTGATGTCGTCCTCCAGCACAAGAATGGTTTCAGTACCGGTCGGCAGCTTCTTTCCGTTTGGTTTTTGGCAAGTGGATGGCGGAGCGGGGACTTTGGGAAGGTAAATTCGCGCGATGGTCCCTTTTCCTTCCTCGCTCTCGATGCGAATGTGGCCGCCGCTTTGGTGCACGATGCCATAACTGGTGGCGAGGCCGAGACCACTGCCATGGTCCTTTGTCGTAAAAAAAGGCTCGAAGACATGTGCCTTCACTTCATCGCTCATGCCGGTGCCGGTGTCGGCGATGCTGATCAGAACATATTCGCTGCGGGCACACTCGCCGCGTAAGAAAGCAGGCTCCGTTTCTCCGCTAAGATCGACAATCGCGGTTTCGAGCGTGAGCCGACCGCCATTCGGCATAGCGTCGCGTGCATTTAGCGCCAGGTTCAAGATGATTTGAGTCAACTGCCCGGGGTCCACCTTGATGTAAGCGTTTTCTTTTTGATCGAGCAGGTGGGAGACGATGCGAATGTTCTCGCCGATCAATCGGAGTACAGAGCGCTCGAGATTAGCAATGAGCGAATTAACTTCGATAACGCATGACTCAAGCGCCTGCCTGCGGCTAAATGCGAAAAGCTGCCCCGTCAGACTGGAAGCGCGGCCGGCGGCATTGCGAATTTCGGCGACATGGCTGGCCAGCGTTCCTTTCGGGCCTATCTTGGCCAGGACAAGGTCGCTGTAGCCGAGGATGGTCGTGAGGAAATTGCTGAAATCGTGCGCGACACCACCCGCGAGCTGGCCAAAGGCTTCCATTTTTTGCGAACGACAAAGCTGATCCTGTAATTGTTTTCTCGCTGTGATGTCCATGAGCGAGCCGACGCAACGGATGGCCCGGCCTTGGCCGTCTCGCAGTATCAGCGCGCGTTCGAGGATGTGGAGATAATTTCCACCGGCGTGGCGAAACCGGTATTCGCCACTCCAATGCTCGCCCCTGCCGGCGAGAGCCGCGCCAATACTGGCTATAACGCGCGCGACATCCTCGGGGTGAATGTGCTCTTGCCAAAAACCGATCTGCGTTGGAATGGAAGATCGAGAATAACCGAGCAGGCTCGCAAGGCCTTGGGGCCAAACGAGAGTGCCGGTTCTTACATCCCAATCCCGAACTGCATCGTTCGTAGCCCGGGCAACGATCTGAAGATGGTCCTGGCTTTGAACCGAATTGTTTTCAGATAATGAGCAACTCTCGGTTTCATTGGTTTTACAAGCATTGAAGGGCGGCGTCGATTTGTCGTCGCCGTGCCCTGTTAAATGATTCCCCGTAGCCAATCGCATGCGTCACGACAGTCGAAACCGCGCATAAAGAGAGCTAGTTCCGTGCCTTGATAATGTGGCTGTGGCGGAAACCGAATGCGTCGGTTTTTAATTCGCTAGAAAAACTCGCGTGACCATGGCTATTGAACTCGAATGAGGGTGAGAGTACGCGATGGGCGCGCGCCTTCAACTCATGATAAGCTTATCACGCCCATGATGCTTCGCTTAGCTCACTCACTAATTATCGATCTAAAGAGCGATTACCATATTAGCACGATCATCCTCAGCTAATGCGAGATTCGGTGCAGCGTTCCCATTCTAGCCGCAGAGACCGCCACGTTTCAGCAGGTCAAATAGCCGGCAACGCCGCCGTCGCTCTATTGCCGGTCCTAGCCTGTTTCCTGGGCGGCGGCACGCAAAAGTGGACGGAGGGAATCGTGCTGGCTGTGCTTGGATTGTTCATGCTCATTCGGCCCCCGCGCGTTTCGCTGGGCGCGGTCACGAACTGCGTTTTCGCCGCGCTGATCGCCCTGGCTGCGATCGCGTTCCTGCCCGCGCGCTGGTTCTTCCTACCGCCCTGGCGGAGCGCGATGGCCAACGATCTTACGATCTCGCTCCCCGCCACTCTCACGCCGCAGCCGTGGATCACGGCAGGTTGTCTCATCAGTTTGATCGCCGGAATGAGCTGGCTCTATCTCGTAGGAACGCAGGAACTCGAGCTTCGTTCCGCCCGTTTTCAGCTTCGGCTTTTCGTTACTGGAATCGTTGCTCTCGGCGCGATTAGCATCGCGCTTTATTCGGCGCATGCGGCCTTTCCTTTTTGGATTAATCAGCGCGGCTTTGGCCCATTCCCGAACCGAAATCAAACTGCGGACCTCTTTGCGATCACGGCGATCGTTCTACTTGCATGCGGGCAGGATGATCTTCGTCGCGGAAGAAGGAGCTGGCCTCTCTGGATTGTCGCGCTCGGGGTTCTTATCGCGGCCCTTGTAATGAATTTGTCGCGCGCCGGTTTCGTTATTCTTGTGGGCGGGAGCGCGCTCTGGATCGCTATAATTGCGCTTCGGCAGCGCTCCCCTGCGCGGATTGCACTCGGGTTTTCTCTCCTGCTGCTCTTGCTCAGCGCAATCCTGCTTCTGGGCGGCGATACATGGGAACGATTTCACGTTCGGGGGCTCGAGGGCATGGGAATTTCATCTGATTTTCGATGGCTCATTTTTCAGGACACCTTTCAAATGATTCGCGCCTCACCCTGGTGCGGAATCGGCCTTGGAAATTTTGATGCCGTGTGCGCCATTTTTCGCGCTGCTTCGGGCGGCAACACCCGCGCTTTGCATCCGGAAAGCGATTGGCTCTGGTTGTGGGCCGAGCTAGGGTGGCCTGCGGTTGCACTGATCATTATTGGCGCTGCGCTTGTCGCCCGCCGAGTTCTGCCTTTGCGTGAGGGAACAAATCAGCGCTTCCGTCTCGCCGCGCTGATCGGCGCTATCCTTTTCGCGTTGCACGGCGTTGTTGATGTTTCCGGACATAGGGTTGGGACTGCCTTTTCCGGCATCTTCTTGTTAGGGCTCTCCCTGCACCGCCCATTGAGTCTCAAGCCAAGTGTGTGGATCGCCGGCCTTTCACGCCTGATCGGTCTCCTCCTGTTGGTCAGCGGCGTGTCATGGGCTGTCGCCGCCCGGATCAAAGCGCCGCTTCCCGGATGTGTCGGAGTTACAAACGCCAAGGAATTATCGGCAGATGCAAACCGCGGCCGCAATTTCGCGGAGACCATTTCACTGACGACCCGCGCGTTATTATGGGCGCCGCTCGATTGGCAGCTTTATTTTTTGCGTGCCATCGCCGAAGTGGCGGAAAAGCAACCCGACACTGCGCTGGATGATTTCCGCCGCGCGCGTTTTCTCGAGCCGAACGGCTTCGAGCTTCCATTGGCTGAGGGCAACGCCTGGCTGCCGTCTCAGCCAATGCTTGCCGTGACCGCATGGCGAGAGGCGTTGCGCAGAGCTGGCTCACGGCGGGCGGAAATTTTCTCCATCATGTTGACGGACGCGTCGAACCAAAACCCGGAGGTTAGCCGGATGATGGAGGAAATCGGACTCCCTCAGCACGACTTGATCTTGCCGTATCTCAATCGAGTTTCTGGCGCCGCTTTCACGCACGGAGTCGAAAAACTTTTAAGAACCAACCCGGATTTAAAGACATTCACCGCCGCGGAAAAGCTCGCTTTCTTCGCGCTATGGTCGGAGCGGGGCGATCTTTCGGAACTTTGGAGCCAAACCAAAGAGCATCCAAGCTGGATCCCGGATGCGTGGTTAGGCTTGGCAAGGTATTACGCAGGTCAAAACGATTTTCGCGCGGCCTATGAATTGACTCAGCGCTACGGCGAAGCTGTTGCGTTGCCGCGTGCTGCGGATTCATCGCTCGAGGAATTGCAAAACCGCTTTTACTCCGCTCCTGACAATTACGTGGTCGGTTACGCCCTGTATCGCGCGCAGATTCAGCGGGGCCGAACGGACGACGCGCTGTTGACCGCGCGCCATTTTAGCGAACGTCCGAATTCGCCTGCCTATTTCCATTTATTGGAAGCGCAATGTTGGGCGGCCAGGGAAAACTGGGAACGCGCCTGGTCGGCCTGGCAATCATTTCAAGCCGCAAAAGGAAGGTAACCCGTTGCCGAATCAACCCGCGCTTTTGCTGCATGTTCGCGTTGTTTTGATCGACAATCACTCCGCGATCGCCGCTTGCGCTGCAGCCAATCGGGCAATCGGAATCCGGAACGGGCTGCAGCTCACGTAATCCAGACCGAGCCGGTGACAGAACTTAACGCTTGTCGGTTCGCCACCGTGCTCGCCGCAGATTCCAAGCTTGATGTCCGGGCGCGTTTTGCGCGCGAGGTCGCGCGTAATTTCCATTAAACGGCCAACGCCCTTTTGATCGATCGAAGCAAATGGATTTGCATCGATAATATCGAGCTCAGCGTAAGCGGGCAGGAAACTGCCGGAATCGTCGCGACTCATTCCGAGCGTTGTTTGCGTAAGGTCATTGGTGCCGAAACTGAAAAACTGCGCGTCACGCGCGATCTCATCCGCAATTAACGCAGCGCGCGGAATTTCGATCATCGTTCCAACGAGATAATTAAATTTCGTCTTTTTTTCCTTCGCGACCTCGTCCGCCACGCGATGGACGATGTCGATTTGGAGTTTGAGTTCCCGCGGAAATCCGACGAGCGGGATCATGATCTCCGGACGGACCTTCGTTCCCTTGTGTTGTACTTCAGCCGCCGCTTCAAACACGGCGCGAGCCTGCATTTCGGAAATCTCGGGAAAAGTAATGCCCAGCCGGCAGCCGCGATGGCCCAGCATCGGATTAAATTCGTGCAGCTCGTGCACACGACGCGAAATTTGATCGACCGCCACTCCCAGTTTGTTCGCCAGTTCGTTTTGCTGAGCGTGATCGTTCGGCAAAAATTCATGCAATGGCGGATCGAGAAAACGAATTGTCGCCGGCGCGCCTTTCAACGCCGTAAAGATGCCGATGAAATCTGCGCGTTGATACGGCAGCAACTTGGCCAGCGCTCGCTCTCTTTCTTCCTTCGTCCCGGCGAGAATCATCTCCCGCATGGCATCGATGCGATCGCCTTCGAAAAACATGTGCTCTGTTCGGCAAAGCCCGACGCCTTCTGCGCCGAACGCGACCGCGTTTGTGACTTGCTCCGGCGTGTCCGCGTTTGTGCGCACTCCGAGAGTCCGGAACTCATCCGTCCAGCTAATCAATTTTGAGTACTCTTGATAGGTCGCGCTTTTTTTGGCGCCGAGCGATCGATCAACCAGCACTTGAACAATCTCCGACGGCGCCGTTGTCACTTCACCGGCAAAAACTTCGCCCGCGCCGCCATCGATCGAGATGTAATCTCCCTGTTTCAACGTTGTTCCGTTCGCGTTGAGCGTTCGCTTTTGGTAATCGATTTGAATACCGCTCGCACCGCACACGCACACCTTGCCCATTTGACGCGCCACCAAAGCAGCATGCGATGAAACGCCGCCTCGCGAAGTGAGAATGCCCTCCGCCGCGATCATGCCACGCAAGTCTTCCGGCGAGGTCTCGATCCGCGCGAGCACGACTTTCTCCCCCTTCTCCGCGCGCGAGACCGCCTCTTCCGCGCTGAAAACAACATGCCCGCAGGCGGCGCCCGGTCCGGCCGCTAGACCAGTGCCGATCTTTTTTGCGCTGTTCGCTGATTGTCGATCAAAGATCGGCGCGAGCAGATGCGCGAGTGAATCCGCAGGAATGCGTCGGACCGCTTCTTTTTTCGTAATTAATTTTTCCTCGACCATATCGACCGCGATGCGGACGGCGGCGTGACCGGTGCGCTTGCCGTTGCGCGTTTGCAGAATGTAAAGACGGTTGTCTTCGACCGTGAACTCGAGGTCCTGCATGTCCTTGAAATGCCGCTCGAGGAGTGCGCGCACTTTCATGAGCGATTTGTGTGCGGCCGGCATTTCCTTCGCCAGATCGACAATTGGATGTGGCGTGCGCACACCGGCCACCACGTCTTCACCTTGCGCGTTGATCAGATATTCGCCGTAAAAAACTTTTTCGCCGCTCGCTGGATCGCGGGTGAAAGCGACCCCGGTCGCGCTCGTTTCCCCCATGTTGCCGAAGACCATCGTCTGCACGTTGACCGCCGTTCCCCACTCGCGCGGGATGCCATATTTGCGGCGATAAACGATCGCCCGGTCGTTCATCCATGAACCAAAGACGGCGCCGACCGCGCCCCAAAGCTGTTCCTTTGCAGCTTGTGGGAAGGACTTCCCGGTGCGCTCTTTGATGAGCGCTTTGAAACGCTGCACCAGCGCTTTCAAGTCGGCCACAGTTAGTCGCACATCCGGAAAATCGTGCTTGCCGTAACGCTGATCTTTCAAGTGCTCGATCACGCTCTCAAACGGTTCGTGATCTTCACCCGCCCGCTTTTGCACGCCCATCACCACGTCTCCGTACATTTGGAGAAGACGGCGATAGGAATCCCAGGCAAAGCGATCGTTCCTCGTTTTCCTGGCCACGATCTCAACGACTTTGTCGTTCATGCCGAGATTGAGGATGGTGTCCATCATTCCCGGCATGGAATCGCGCGCACCCGAGCGAACGGAAACGAGCAGCGGTCGCTCCTTGTCACCAAGTTTCTTGTCGACCGACTTCTCGATCTTTGACAGGGCCGCCGTCACTTGGGCTTCCAACTGCGGTGGATAGGTTCGCTTGTGTTCGTAAAAATAAGTGCAGACTTCCGTCGTGATGGTAAATCCGGGCGGGACCGGCAAACCAATTCGCGTCATCTCGGCGAGATTCGCGCCCTTGCCACCAAGCAAAGGTTTCATCTTTCCGGCGCCGTCGGCGTGTCCCTCGCCAAAATAATAAACATAACGAGGCGTCTTCGTTTTTTGCGGAGAAGCGGACCGAGGTTTCGATATCGATTTTTGCTTCCCCTTTGCTGTTCGGCGCAAACTGCGCCTGAACGATTTCGTTTTTTTGGACATGCGGAAAATTTATCGGCTCGCCGAACGCGCCAAACTAGTTCCGGGCATTTAAGTGTCAACGCGCTGTGGTGGGAGGCGTGTCCCGGCGGGTCCAAGAGCATTACCGCCAACCCGGCTGCCCCTAGCGAAGATCGAAATCTATGATCGTGCGCTCAGGCTGGCGCTCTCTCGCCGTTTTCGATCACTTCCCCGATTGCCGCTGTGAATTCATCCACGCCCGTGCTTGGCACGATAATAGTGTTGCGACGCCCGTGCGCTTCCTCGGTGATCCGCAAAAATTTCCCCCGGTCATTCTCCCGGAATTCCACGTGGAAATGCTTGCGTTCGATCTGTAGCTCTTTCGCCTCGATGATATTATCCATTTCGGAAACGGCGGAGTTTACGCTGCTCCGATTCAATAAGGGAAGAAGATTCTGCACAAAAAAGTTAGGGCAATTTCGCAGACTCCACCGTCGTTACGTTAAAAGTTATCGCTTTTTTTGGCTCGGCTTTTTCATCGTTGCTCGATCAGCCAGCGCAAAGTCGATCTGCCGCTTGAACACATCGACTCGCGCGACGAAAACGCGAACCTGATCGCCCACCGCGAATCGCTTTCTTGACCGGCGGCCGAGCAAGCACCGGTGGGCAGGATCGAACAGATAAAAATCATCGGTCAGCGCGGAGACGTGAATAAGGCCGGTCACAAGCACATCTGGCAACTCCACTACCAGCCCGTAATTGCGGACATCGACAATCGCCGCGCGAAACACCTGTGGATCGCGTAGATCGAGTTGGCGCTGAAAAAATTGCAGCTTTTTCATCCGGACGGCTTCGATTTCGGCTTCAGCCGCCGTGCGTTCTGTTTCCGAAATATGGTCGGCAATGGACGAGATTCGGTTAATGTCGAGTCCTGACCGAGACCGCAAATTGCGCCCGGCCAGCGTGCGATGGACTACGAGGTCCGCATAGCGTCGAATTGGGCTGGTGAAATGCAGATAATTCGCTTTTGCCAGTCCGTAATGTCCGAGCGGCTGTGGCGCATAACGCGCGCGTTTCAAACTTTTAAGCAAGCCGATTTTGAGCGCCTGTTCTTCCGGTTTGCCGCGAATCGACGCGAGAAAGCGCTGAATCTCGGCCCGATGAGAAAGATCGCCCACTTTGTAATTAAAACTGAGCACGAACTCGCGATACTCTGCCAATTTTTCCGGATCGGGACTTTCATGAACGCGATAAATGGTTGGAATTGCGCGATGCTTCAGCTCGCGCGCCACCGCTTCGTTTGCCGCCAGCATGAATTCCTCAATGAGCTGATGCGACTCATCGTTCTCCACTCGCTCGAGTTTCACGGGCACGCCCGTTGGATCGACATGAACTTTTACTTCGGGAAAATCGAGATCGAGTGAGCCATGTTCGAACCGCTTCCGCCGCAGCAGCGATGCAAGCGTCCAGGCGGTATGCAATCGCTTGCTCAGTTCGCCGTCAGACTTCGATTGAAGAATCGCGTAAGCTTGTTTGTACGTCACTCGCTGTGCGCTCCGAATCACGCTTTTCGCAAACCGCGCGCTTTTTGCGCGACCGTTTTTGTCGAACTGAATGAAAACCGAGTGGGTGAGACGGTCGACACCCGGCCTCAGGCTACAAACGCCGTTGCTCAATCGCTCCGGCAACATCGGAATGACCCGGTCGGGCAAATAAACGCTGTTGCCGCGCCGGCGCGCTTCGCCATCCAGTGCGCTCTCCGGTTCGACATACGAAGCGACATCGGCAATGTGCACGCCCAGCTGCCAATTTTCATTGTCGATCTTCTCGACATGAATGGCGTCGTCAAAATCGCGCGCATCATCCGGATCGATCGTGACGATGAATTTTCCTCGCAAATCTTCGCGGCCTTCGATCATTCGCCGCTCGACCGTTTCCGGAATTTCACCGGCTTCATCGACAACACTTTTTGGGAACTCAGTCGGAAGCCCACATTTTCGAATGATCGACAACATGTCGACGCCGGACGCAGCGGCGGGTCCGAGCACTTCGATGATCTCACCTTCCGGATTGACGTGACGCGATTCCCACGACTCGAGCCGGACGACTACTTTGTCGCCCACTGTAGCGGCGGTATGTGACCGTCGATCTTGTGCGGCCCGCACATAAACGTCGTGGACGAGCCGCGGATCATCCGGGACGACGTAATAAAAATTGCGCGAATGCTGCAGTGTTCCGACAACCGTATCGCGCGCACGCTCTAGAATTCGAATCACGCGGCCCTCGCTTCGTCCTTGTCGATCTTTCGGGCGCCTCGGAACCGCATCGCGCGTAATCCGCGCAACCACGCGATCGCCATGCATGGCTGTGCCGGTGTTCTCCGCAGCGATAAAAATATCGGCCTGGCCTGAAGTTTCCGTTGTCAGAAATCCGTAGCCGGCCTGGTGGATCGACAATTTACCCGTCACAAGATCGGCCTCAGCCGGAAGGACGTAGCGATTTTTCCGGATGCGCGCGATCTCGCCTGAGCGTTCCAGTTCGCACAGCATTTTTCGAAACGCGATGCGTTCGCTGCTTTCCAGCCCGAGTTTGCGCGCGATCTCGATCTTATCGAGTGGCCGGTAATCTTTTCCCGCGAGGAGTGCGAGAATCTTTTCTCGAATTTTGCGTCCGTTTTGATGCATACAAGCGAAAGCTTATTGTTAGGCGACTGTCGATCTAACGAGATTTCAACGGGAGGTCGAAACAAATGCAAAAAACGATTGTAACCGTTACATCTGCGATTGCCTTGGCGGCAATTGTTTCATTGGTGGCAGGAGGTGCGAAAATAAAAATCACGAGTTCAGCTTTTCAAGAAGGCGGCGACATTCCGTCGAAATTCAGCCGCGACGGGCAAGACATTAATCCGGCGCTTCGGATCGAGGGAACACCGTCGAATGCGCAAAGCCTGCTCCTTATCATGGATGATCCAGATGCGCCGGTAGGTTTGTTTACGCATTGGCTGGTCTGGAACATTGATCCGAAGACAAGCGAAATTGCGGAGAAGAGCGTGCCAAGAGGCGCAGTGCAGGGCACGAACGATTATCCCACTCTCGGTTATGGCGGACCGCAGCCGCCCTCTGGCGCGCATCGCTATTACTTCAAGATCTTTGCGCTCGACCAAACGCTGGACTTGAAACCGGGCGCAAAACGCGCGGAAGTTGATGCAGCGATGCGCGGGCATGTGATTGCGCAAGGCGAGTTGATGGGACGCTACTCGCGACAGAAATAGCGATGGAGGGCGCCGCGCTGTCCGTACCCGATATTTGGGACACGATCGCGTGTGCCCCTCCGTCGGTCTTCGAATAATCGAGCCGGCATGATAGTCTCAACTCGTAATGGGTGAGACGCTTTGGAAAGTCGGCGGACGGGTTGTCGAGCTTTCACGCCACGGGATGATCATGGGTGTGCTCAACGTCACGCCCGATTCGTTTTTAGACGGAGGCGAATTCTTTTCCATCGACAAAGCGGTCGCGCGCGGGTTGGAAATCGCGGCCGAAGGCGCGCGGATTGTCGACGTTGGCGGCGAATCGACCCGGCCCGGCGCCGAAGCTGTCGGCCTGGAGTAAGAACTTCGCCGCGTCGTTCCGGTGATCAAACGCTTGCAGGCAAGGATTGACATCCTCATCTCGATTGACACCTCCAAGAGCGAAGTGGCAAAGGCGGCATTGGATGCTGGTGCTTCCATTATTAATGATGTGACCGGAGGACGAGGGGACGAAAAAATGTTGCCACTTGCCGCGAAGCGAAACGCTGCCTTTATCATCATGCACATGCAGGGAAATCCGCGGACGATGCAAGTCGCGCCGCATTATGTGGATCTTGTCTCCGAAGTGGCCGATTTTTTTTTACAACAACATGCCCGCGCCCTAGAGTGCGGCATTGATCCCATGGCTATCGCGTTTGATCCCGGAATTGGTTTCGGTAAAACGCTTGAGCACAATCTCGAGCTCATCGGCAAATTTGGTGCTCTCCGAGTGCAGGAACGCCCGCTCGTGGTCGGCGTTTCGCGAAAAGCATTTCTTGGCAAACTGGTCGGCTCTTCGGCCATGAGCGACCGGCTCGCGCCGACAGTCGCTTTGACTTCATTGCTGCGCTCGCGCGGCGCAAACATCATTCGCGTGCATGATGTTAAAGAAAATGTCGATGCATTGCGCGTCACTGAGGCAGTGCTGCAATGATTGAAGAACTCCTTCATCTTTGGCTGAAGAGCTGGCGCAGCATCTTCGAGATCATCCTGCTGAGTGTCGGGATTTATTATGGCTACCTTTATTTTCGCGGAACACGTGGCGCGAAAGTGTTGACCGGACTGGCGATTGTTTTTTTGACGCTGACGTTGATTTCGCAGTTGCTCAATCTTGTCGTGATCGGTTGGATCGTGCGCAGTTTCTCGGTCTTCCTGGCGGTCGCGTTGGTCGTGATTTTTCAACCAGAGCTGCGGCGCGGCCTGGCCGAGCTCGGCGGACATCCGATTTTCTCTCTCACCAGCGAAAAACGGGAAACGGTCCACGACCTCGCCGAGGCCGTGACACAACTAGCCAACAAACAATATGGTGCACTCATTGCCATCGAACGCGACACTTCGATTCGCGTTTATGAAGAAACTGGTGTGACGATTGACAGCGATTTTTCCGTTGAGCTTATCCTCACAATTTTTCATCCAAAGGCCGCTTTGCACGACGGCGGCGTGATCGTGCGCAATGGCCGGATTGCAGCTGCGGCGTGCATTTTCCCCGTCAGCCAGCGCGAAACGCTCGACCGGAGTCTGGGATTGCGTCATCGCGCCGGTCTCGGCATTACCGAGGAATCAGACGCGGTCGCGGTGGTTGTTTCCGAAGAGACGGGTGGAATTTCCATTTGTCATCGGAGACGGATTGAGCGGAACTTTACTCCGGAAACGTTTCGACAACGGATCGCGGAAATTTTACTGCACAGCAATTATGAAGAGACTGATCCTGAAAAACTGGCGCGCGAAGTTGATCTCCCTTCTCCTCGCGACAACCCTTTGGTACCTGATCAAAAAGAACGTAGCGACGACCCCCTTGCCGTCTGAATCGACCTCCAGTGCGGCGATGACGGAAAAACGCTGACGCGCCGTTTAGCGCAGGAAACGCGCGAGATTCTCGTCTTCCCAGCGGCGAGCGCGCCGGTAACTGGGAAAATCGCGCTCGCGGCGGTTGAACTCTTCCGTGTGCACGCGCCGCCGCCCTCGCGATACGATTTCGTCCGGCACCACAGAATGCAACATCTCGTGATAAAGCACGTAACGCAGAAACCAAAGCGGCACGAACGGTTGATCGAGTGATGGATTGATTCGAATCACCCGGTCTTCTTCCTGAATGGTTCCGAAGATAAAATATTCCCTCGGTCGATGTTTCCGTCGGCGGCCCCACATCACCTTGTAACCTCGAAGACGTCCGCGGAAATAGCGTTCGTTCAATTGCTCAAAAATAGGGCGCAGATCGAAATACTTTCCCTCGTTCCGCAGATTCAACTGGCGTTGCATCGGCAGTTTTGGATGGGCGAGTTTCCGTTTTGTTTTCTTGGCCATTTCTCGATTCCCTGATTACAACGAACGAGCAAGAAAGCATTTTAGTGGCCTTTGACAAGCTGACAAGAGAAGGCGTTGACTATTTGTTGTTTAATTTATAACTCACTTACCATAAACTATTTAGGA
>WNFT01005022.1_pt1 | contig 19717 bp, 15 predicted proteins | sample 5400191 | NCBI WGS metagenome assembly WNFT01 (sample SAMN13153359, study PRJNA577476) | soil metagenome | isolation source: 80 cm saprolite under Madrone tree | place: USA:California | collected 2016-06-14 | reverse complement strand
GTAGCCGTTGTCACACTGTGGCACCAGGGTCAGGCGGAATTCGAGCTGGACCGGGGTGTGCGGGTCTATCGGGTTCGCTCCTCGATGCGGAGAGCGCCGTGGCTCTTCAGCGGCGAGGGGAGGCAGTACGCCCCGCCGTTTCCCGATCCGGAGGTAGTGCTGGCGCTGCGCCGCATCATTCTGCACGAACAACCTGAGATCGTGCATGCCCACAACTGGCTCGTGTGCTCCTTTCTACCACTGAAAGCCTGGAGCGGGGCCCGGCTCATCGTGACCTTACACAGTTATGATCTGGTGTGTGCGAAGACGACACTTCTGTATCAGGGCTCAACCTGTGATGGGCCCGGTTTTACGAAGTGCCTCGGCTGCGCTGTCCAGTACTATGGCCTGGCCAAGGGAGTGCCTACTGTCATCACCAACTGGGTGATGGGCCTGATTAAGCGAGATCTCGTTGACATGTTCTTGACAGTAAGCCAGCCAGCGGCAGTTGGCAATGGCCTGGTTGGCAGTCGACTGCCGTTCCAGGTCATTCCCAACTTCCTGCCCAGCGAAGCCGGTGTGCCAGAAGGTGATATTGAGCCCTATCTTGCGCAGCTCCCTGCCCGGGATTACCTCCTCTTCGTCGGCGCTTTGAGCCGGCAGAAGGGGGTAGATGTGCTGCTGCGTGCATACGCGGGTCTTCCCAAGGCTCCCCCTCTCGTCCTCATCGGGTATCCCACGCCGGAGTGGTCGATTCTGAGTGTGGATTGTCCTGACAATGTCTTTGTCCTGAAGGCCTGGCCGCGCTATGCAATCATGGAGGCGTGGCGTCGTAGCATGCTGGCACTGGCTCCCTCAGTGGTGCCTGAGACCTTTGGCATGGTGGTGATGGAGGCAATGTCGACCGGGCGCCCGGTCATCGCCTCTTGTATTGGTGGCCTGATCGACCTTGTTGCCGACGGCGAGACCGGTTTCCTGGTCCAGCCGGGTGATTCATTAGCTCTACAGCAGGCCATCGAGCGGCTGCTGGCGGACCCCGATCTTCGCAGAAGTATGGGACAAGCCGCGCTGCGCAAAGTCGTTGAGTTTCAGGCGAGCACAGTTGTGCCGCGCATCGAGCGGGTATATGAGGAACTCCTGTTGAGCAGGTAGTGAAAGCAAAAAACTTATGAATATAACAGAACTAGTAGATGGCGGGAATCCTTCTGATAATTTAATTTGTCCTCGATGCAGTACTTCATTGCCGCCAGACGCAATATTCTGTGGTTCTTGTGGTGAGCGAATCAAAAAGAAGCAAAACGAGGAGGAGGAAGCACGCATTGAAAATGGTGACAACGACGCACAAGAGCAGGAAGCTGATGAGACTGTGCGCCTCCCATCGCTCTCACAGGCACATTTGAAAGAGTTGCAATCGTACCGGTCACTCAAGAACAATAGAAAAACTGAACAGACCTATAAAAGTAGTTCGCTATCTCAAGATGTAGAAGCTCCAACATTTATAGGTATGAAGCTGATCAATGATAAGGCTCCTGAATCTCTGCTGGTGTCCAACAATAACTCAGTTGTTACCGGATCGACATCCGACGCGTGGGGATGGCTGCCGGTACTCAGCCTGACGAGTGCCGTTGGAGTATTCCTGGTAGCGCTAGCAGGCGATGCGGGGCGTGTCGCATCACAGTGGGCCGATCTGCTGTTTTGGCTCGGTCTGTTAACGCTTTTCTTGCCAATCGCGCTGCGCCTTCTCTCATCAAAGCCGGCACGACGGGAACGCATCGCTCTTCTCCTTATGCTAGGAAGTGCGCTCTACCTCTTCCGAGACTTAGAATACCCGCTTTCTTTCGCGTACAATGACGAATTTATACACTGGCGAGAAGCACAAGATCTCGCTATGAGCGGACATCTCTTTGGTGCAAACCCGCTCTTACTAATTGGTCCCTTTTATCCCGGACTGGAGATTCTCACAAACGCCCTGAGCAGTCTGACGGGACTCTCTATTTTTGTCTCGGGGATGATCGTGGATGGCGTGGCGGGGCTGGTGCTCGTGCTGGCACTCTACCTGTTCTACGAATACCTCAGCGGTTCTGCACGGCTGGCAGGGATCGCCACGCTGCTCTATGCCGCTAACCCAAATTTTTTCGGCAATACGGGGTTCGCCTATGAGTCTCTAGCCGTACCGCTCGCGGCGTTCGTTTTGTTTGCCATCGTCCGCCGGAGCTATACACCTGCGGGTCGCCGTAGAGGTCTGACGCTGGCGATCTGGCTCGGACTTGCAGCGGTAGTGATCATACACCATGTGACGTCGTATCTGCTTGTAGCGTTTCTCCTTCTCTGGACGGCGTTGTTCCTCCTTTCCCGTATGGTGGCATTTTTTCAGCACAGGCGCGATCAGAAAGTTCAGGCTGGCCCTGGTGGAGCGGCAGTTGTTGGCTTAGTGCTGTGTTTCGCCTGGCTGACATACACCAGGTATTTGGCAGTGGGTTACCTGCGTCCATACTTTGTAAGCACAGTGAGTCAGTTCATACACGTACTCGCCAGTGAGAGCGCACCCCGACAATTGTTTCATGACGGTTCAGGATTTGTGGAGCCTCTATGGGAGCGCGCGACGGCGTTCGCTTCAGTAGGATTAATTTCGCTGGGACTGCTGTTTGGGCTGTTCCAAATCTGGCGACATTACCGTGTCAATGCAGTCACCCTTGCATTAGCTATCGGAGCACTCGCATACCCGGCCAGCCAGGTGCTCCGCCTCGTTCCGGCTGGAACGACTACCGGGGCGCGAACACAAGCATATGTGTTTGTATCGGTTGCATTTGTACTGGCTGTCGGAGTCACGCATTTCTGGTTGTCCCGTGTGCCGAAGTGGAGGTATTCAGCAGCGGTCGTGGGAGCGCTAGTTATCATATTCGTCGGTGGATGGGTCACGGCTACCGCACCCGTGTGGTGGCGTTTACCAGGTCCATATCTGCCAGCTGCTGATCATCGTTCAATAGATCCGGAGAGTGTGGCTGCAGCGCAGTGGGCACGCTCGTATCTCGGGCCTGGACACCGGGTGATCAGCGATTCAGTCAATACGGTACTCTTGGCAACGTATGGGAACGAGCGGGTTGTAACGACTGCGTACGATAACATCATAGTATCATCGGTGTTTCTCTCACCGCACTTTGATGCTAGCGTAGAACGCGTTCTACGGCGGGGTGATATTCAGTACATCGTTGTCGATCATCGATTCAGCACTGGATTGCCGCGCAGGGGATACTACTATGACGAAGCGGAGCCCGACCGTCTGATGTATACCAGGCCACTTGATCCAGCGGTGCTTGCGAAATTTGATGGCGTGAAGAATGTGAGCCGCATCTACGATAGCGGCGATATCGTGATCTATGACGTAGAAGCCATCACAAGTGTGCCATCGACTGCTTCTACGCCGAAACCCTCGTGCCCGCCCGCGCCACGGACCGCTGTATCACTCTCCTATCCAAAGATACCCAAACTCTATTCTGGCACCATTTACGATATACCAACCGGCCTGACTGCAAACATATCACTTGCAGGCATTCAACAACAGCAAGGGGCCATTTGTGGCAACTTCATTGAAAAGCCCGAGAATAATCTTTTCAGCCAAATGCCCACGAATGGTCCTTTCAACGGAACCATCGCTACCGATAAACAAATTCAGTTCATACTTACCAGCGATACAGGACGAGCTACTTTCTCTTTTAATGGAGCAATACAGCCAGGCGGCACTATTGCAGGAACGTATTGCAACCTTGAGGTGGCTTCAGGAAAATGTAGCGACTACGGTCTTTGGAGCGTTTCTCCTGTGACATGAGTCTAGTGCCTTACCTGAGCCGGTAGAAAGGCCGGGACTTTTCTAGAGAATAATAGGAGCACTTGATAATGAAGCATAGATCAATGGATCTACTCGCGGTGGTCGCGACCACTATTGTTGCCGCCGTTTTGGCAGTGCTGGTGCCACCGGACATTGTGCTTATCCGAATCTTGACGTTGCCGCTTGTACTCCTTTTACCGGGCTATGCGCTCGTCTCTGCACTGTTCCCCAACCGCTCGCTCGGAGTTGCGGAGCGCCTCATGTTTAGCCTGGGTCTAAGCCTGCCGATTGTGATATTGGGTGGGCTTGCACTCAACTGGACGCCGTTTGGCTTGCGCGCAAGCTCGTGGGCGGTGCTCTTAGCTGGCATTACGCTCGCTGCCAGTGCTGTGGCGCTTGTACGCCGGCGAGGACAAAGTATGTCTGCTCCAGGATGGTTGAGTGTTGGAAATGTTGGATTCACTTTGCGCCAGGGACTGCTGCTGGGCCTGGCTGCGGCAATAGTCTGCGGAGCGGTAGCCGTGTCGATCATCGGAGCGGAACGGCAATCCTATGCGGGATTTACCCAGCTCTGGATTCTGCCAGCAGGGGGAGCCAACGCAGAGAATGCTGTTCGCCTGGGAGTGAGCAACATGGAGTCGACGGCGATGGAGTACCGTCTCGCTGTGAACGTGGGCGGCAAGGTAGTAAAACAGTGGCCTGCTATTGATCTCGAGCCGAACAAGCAATGGGAAGCCACGCTCGTGCTACCGCCAACCGCGTCTGTTGCAAGAGTAGAAGCGGACCTCTACCGTGCCGACGCTCCCACGACGATATATCGCCACGTTGTGCTTTGGCTTGGCACATGAGGGGAAGCGGTGCGTGTCTAAGTGCATGCCCCGCGCCACGGCGGCGGAGAAAACGGAAGCGAGTACTATGAATTTCGACGAACGAGCCATGCGGAGCCCCTGGCTATTGGCGCGCTCGCTGGCGCAGCGCGCACGCAGCGATTCTCTGCTACGCAACAGCATCTTCATCATGGGTACGAATGGTGTTACAGCATCATTTGGGTACCTCTTTTGGATCGTGGCAGCCCATACCTACTCGACCTATGCTGTCGGCCTGGGATCGGCACTTATCTCGGCCATGTCCTTGGCCTCGACCCTCGCTACCCTGGGTATGGACGCCACTCTGGTGCAGACGCTACCTCGCCGTGAAGCGGGCCACGCATGGTCACTCACGCTGAATGCCGGCCTGGCTACCGGTATCCTGGCTGGCTTGCTTACCGGGGCCATTGCGGTAGTGACTCTTCCGCTCTTCTCACACCAGTTCGCTATCGTTGAGCACAATGCTATCTACGCCCTGGCCTTCATAGCCGGTGTGCCGCTCATGACCGTTTCCGTACTGCTGGATCAGGCCTTCGTGGCAGAGCGCGCTGCGAACAATATGCTCGTGCGGAATGCGGCTGTTGCGGTCCTCAAGATTCTGCTGCTGGCGCTGCCAGTTGTGCTACTTGTCCAGGTGGGCGCACTGGGTATCCTCTTATCCGGGGTCGTGGCTATGGCAGTTATGCTGATCGGAGGGCTGCTGCTGCTGCTACCACGTCTGGGGCGAGCCTACTGCCTGGCAGCACGCGGCATTGTGGGGCAAGTACGCTCGATGTTTTCATCACTCGTAGGAAATCATTTCATCAACCTCGGCGGCGGGTTATCGCAGTACATCTTGCCGGTGTTCGTGGCGGTTCGGCTATCGCCAACTGATAATGCCTACTTCTACACTACAGGGAAGCTGAGCAGCCTCTTCTTCATGATGTCATCAGCGGTGGCAGTGTCGCTGTTCGCCGAAGGATCGCATGCGGCGGACGATCTGCCGCGCAAAGTACGTGCTAGCGCTGCGATCAGCGGCATGCTATTAGGCCCGGCGATGCTGGTCTGCTTTTTGGGCGGGCGTTACATCCTGTTGGTGTTTGGGCCAGGCTATGCTCAACACGGCCTGACGCTGTTGATGATTTACGCCGCCTCAGCAGTGCCTGACGCAATCACCAATATCTACGTGAGTGTGCTACGCGTGCAGAGGCGCCTGCGCTTCGCTGCGTTGCTCCAACTGAGTATGGCAGCGCTCACCCTGGCTCTAGCATGGATATGGCTCCCGCTGCTGGGCATTGCAGGGGTGGGTTGGGCCTGGTTGATCGCTCAGGTAGCCGGAAGCCTGGTAGCAGGAGTAGACGTTATCCGCATTCGCCATCATCGACGTGGGATCGGTGGATCGGCTTTCGATTCAGGTCGTGCAGAGACGGAAGACTCAGATCAAGAACTATCCGGGGAGGTTAAGCAGTAATGACAGACAAGGGGCCGCTACGTATATGCGTTGTTGGTGCGGGAACGCGCTTTCTGGGCGGGATTAGCTACTATACACTCCACCTTGTGAAGGCGCTGGCCCTCTCCCACGAGGTCTCAGTGATTTTGATGCGCCAGTTGTTGCCGACACGCTTTTACCCCGGGCGAGAGCGGGTGGGCGCAAACCTGACCCGGCTGGAATTTGACCCGCTGATAAGAGTCTTTGATGGGGTGGATTGGTACTGGCTGCCCAGCATGCTACGGGCTCTGGTCTTTCTCATGCGGGAGCGCCCAGACGCTGTTGTTTTCCAATGGTGGAGCGGGACAGTGCTGCATTCGTATCTCCTGCTTGCTGTGGTAGCGCGGCTGCTGGGGGCGCGAGTGACGATTGAGTTCCACGAGGTGCTCGATCCAGGGGAGGCAAAGCTATCGCTGGTACAGGCCTATGTGCGCCTCGTTGCGCCGTTCATGGTGCGCCTGGCGCATGGCTTTGTCATCCACTCTGAATGCGATAGAAAACTGTTGCAGGGGCATTATAACCTGGGGCAACGTCCTGTCGCGCTGATTGCCCATGGCCCATATAACCATTACCAGTTGGCCACCGAGGGACAGGGACATCGAATCGCGCCGGCAGCATGCTGCAATCTCCTGTTTTTTGGCCTGATTCGGCCGTATAAAGGGCTCGAAGATCTCATCAGAGCGTTCGATGCGCTGCCAGAGAACGAGATCGTCAAATACTGGCTCACTATCGTTGGCGAGACCTGGGAGGGATGTACCATGCCGACAAGCCTCATCGACCGAAGCCGGTACCGCGATCGGATCACGTTTGTCAACCGCTATGTATCCGATGCGGAGGTGGCAGAATTTTTTGCCGGGGCAGATGCCGCGGTATTTCCCTACCACCGGTCATCAGCGAGCGGGCCGCTACACATTGCGATGAGCTATGGATTGCCGGTAGTGGTAACGCGCGTCGGTGGCTTGATCGAGGCGGTGGCCGGCTATGAAGGTACCATCAGGGTACCACCCGGAGATCCTGCTGCGCTTCGAAGCGCGTTACTGGAGGTAGCGAAACTCCATGGGAAACGGTATAGTGATCCCCACTCGTGGGAGCACACCGCCACGCGCTACCACGAGCTATTTGATGCTCTCCGCTCGCTTTAGCGACATGTGATTGTTAGAGATGCTCTACGCATATCTACCCATAAAGCCTACGAGGAAATACCCACTAAAAACCCTCGTACTTTTAGTGTTCTCCATATTAACTGCGTGTGTTAGAGTATTGTCATCCTGACCTATTGCTGGATGCAGTGAGGTCCCAACCAGGCCCCAGGACTGATAGGCTACGCCTTCCTTCCACAAGAAAGTAGCGAGGCCTGGATCTATGTTGCCATGATCTGAGACGTTTAGCACGGATGCTTTGTTTGGATCAGATGCGCATTTGGAGTATTGAGCATGATAAAATTCATGGCCTCACATCGTCGACAGCAAGAGAAAGTGAGTGCCTACTTCCAGTCTATGTCGTCGTACTGGACGGACATCTACGCTAGTGGTAGCGTGCAGGGTAAAGTCTACCGGGAGCGCCAGGCAGCGGCGCTCGCCTGGATTGACAGCCTCGCCCTTGTACCAGGCTCCAAAGTACTCGAGATCGGCTGCGGTGCAGGCTTCCTCTCGGTCGCGCTGGCCCAGCGTGGGTTGCGCGTTCAGGCCATCGACCCTGCTGAGGCGATGGTCGAGCTAGCGCGTCGGCATGCGGTGGAGTCGGGGACCGCCGAACTGCTCTCTTTGGCGGTGGGGGATGTTTCTGCGCTAACCTTCGAAGATGGCTGCTTCGACCTCGTGATTGCTATCGGCGTTATTCCCTGGCTCGAGCAACCGGAGTCGGCGATCCAGGAGATGGCTCGCGTGACCAGGCCGGGTGGTCATATCATCCTCACGGCCGATAACCGGGCGGGGCTGGTCGTGCTTCTCGATCCCTGGTACAATCCGGTGCTCAGGCCGCTCAGGCTGCTCGTGAAGGGTGCACGCGCCCGGCTGAGACCTCATCTCCCGTCGCCGGGCGCACCAGAAGCGACCTTCCACTCCCGCCGCTTCATCGACGAAGCTCTGGCGAGCGCCGGACTCGTCAAGACCAGCGGCAAGACGCTCGGGTTCGGGCCATTCACCTTCCTCTACCATAGACTCCTGCCGGAGGCGCTAGGTCTCCCGCTCCATCAGTGGCTGCAGCGCCTTGCCGATCGCGGCGTGCCCGTACTCCGCTCCACCGGCGTGTCCTACCTTGTGCGGGCCAGGAAGTTGGACTCACTGCCGCTCGAGCAATCAACGAGCGCCACCGAGGAGGCGGTGAGCACCGCACGCAGTCAGCATCAGCCCTCTAAGGGGCCCTTGACTGAGGGAAGCAGGGCGTCTCGTGGGGTAGGAGTCGGTGAGGCAATGCACGACGAGCGACAAGTCCATGGTGCTAACACGAGCGAGTTCAGTGCCTCACATCGTCGACAGCAAGAGAAAGTGAATGCCTACTTCCGGTCTCAATCGTCCTACTGGAAGGAGGTCTATGCCAGTGGGGGCGTGGCGGGTAAAGTCTACCGGGAGCGCCAGGCAGCGGCGCTCGCTTGGATCGAGAGTCTGAGCCTTATGCCGGGATCTCGTGTGCTAGAGATCGGCTGCGGGGCAGGCTTCCTCTCGGTCGCGCTGGCCCAGCGTGGGTTGCGCGTTCAGGCCATCGACCCTGCCGAGGCGATGGTCGAGCTGGCACGTCGGCATGCGGTGGAGTCGGGGACCGCCGAACTGCTCTCTGTGGATCTTGGCGATGTCTGTGCCCTGGCCTTCGAAGATGGCTGCTTCGACCTCGTGGTTGCTATCGGCGTTATGGCTTATCTCAAGCAACCGGAGTTGGCGATCCAGGAGATGGCTCGCGTGATCAGGCTGGGTGGTCATGTCATCCTCACGGCCGGCAACCGGGCGGGGCTGGTCAATCTTCTCGAGCCCTGGTACAATCCGGTGCTCAGGCCCTTCACATCGCTCGTGAAGGGTGCGCTCGTGCAGTTTGGGCTTCGCCCCTGGTCACCGAATAAGGCATTGCACTCCCGCCGCTTCATCGACGAAGCTCTGGCGAGCGCCGGACTCGTCAAGACCAGCGGCAAGACACTCGGGTTCGGGCCGTTCACCGTCCTCCACCATAGACTCCTGCCGGAAGCGCTGGGTCTCCCGCTCCATCAGCGGCTGCAGCGCCTTGCTGATCGCGGCGTGCCCGTACTCCGCTCCACCGGCGTGTCCTACCTTGTGCGGGCCAGGAAGCCGACGTCCAGCTGCCCACCTTGATGATCCTTTGGACACAAGCCTGAGAGGCTTGCCTTCGAGGCTAGAGAAGCACTTCGACTAAGAAAAGGAGGATTCATTGATGCGTGTGGTTAGAAACGCTGGAAGAGAACTCAGTACTCAGCAGTATCTGCGCTTGATAGGTGTTGCCGAGTTGCCTGCGCTGACAAGCCCGTTTGACCCTGGCTACGACCCGGTTGCGGTCGAAAGCCATCTCGAGCAGAGCGCTCATCTCATGGCTTCTCTCAAGATCTCGATGGCGTGCTGGATGATCGCCGATGAAACGGCGACCCGACGCAAGATTGCTGCGGCGCGGGCACACAATGTGCCGACAGTCACAGGAGGAGGACCCTTCGAGATAGCCGTGGCCCAGGGGCAACTTGAGGCCTACCTCGACCTGTGTGCAGGTCTCGGCGTCACGCGCATCGAGTGCGGAGAGGGCTTCACTGAACTGTCTCAAAAGCCACGGGCGATTGTGCAGGTGATTCACGAGCGGGGACTCGAAGTCCAATACGAGATGGGCAAGAAACACGAGGGGCCTTTCACCGAAGAGTCACTTAAGGAAGCCATCGCACTCGGCCATGCCTGGCTTGACGCTGGAGCCGTGCAGGTTGTGGTCGAGGCTCGTGAGAGTGCACGTGGGGTGGGGATGTTTGATAGTGAAGGAAAGCTCAACCCTGCTTATGCGGATCGGTTCGCTGAAGAATTCGGGTTTGATGTTGCCATATTCGAGGCCCCCAACAAGCCAAGCCAGTTTGCCCTGCTGGAGCATTTTGGAAACCAGGTCCATCTTTGCAATGTGCGCCTGGAGGAGCTACTGCGTGTCGAGATCTTCCGGCGCGGTCTCCATTCGGACGCTTTCGCCAAGCCTAACCTGCGGCCTGCTCGTCCGGGTCTCGAAATAGGGAGATAGGAGTTTGACATGCGGAAGACGGTAGTGATCGACTGCTTCCCCGAAAACCTGCAGAACTACAAGAAAGGCTACGCGATTGTGGCGGTCGATGTCATTCGGGCGACAACGACAGCCATAACCGGCGTCGCTCTGGGTCGCAGGTGCTTTCCAGCCCCCACACTTGAGGCAGCAGTTCCGCTCGCCGCGAGATTGCCTAATCCTCTCCTCGTGGGAGAACTCGGCGGAAGTATGCCATATGGCTTCGACATGAACAACAGCCCAGCCGATTTGGAAGCCAGGACTGACATTCATCGCCCCATGCTTCTCCTCTCTACCTCTGGTACGAGGCTTATCTGTGGAGCCGCAGAGGGGCAGGCAATGTACGTTGCCTGCCTGCGGAACCACAGTGCACAGATCGCCTACCTGGCCGCTCACCACCCGGCAGTCGCCATAATCGGTGCCGGGTCTCGAGGCGAGTTTCGCGAAGAGGATCAACTGTGCTGCGCGTGGATCGCGGCGGGTCTCCTCGCCGCTGACTACGAGCCACAGAACGAAAGGACGGTCGCAATCGTCGAGCGGTGGCGCAACATGCCTGTTGACGCCATCGTGGATGGTGCGAGCGCTGAGTATCTCCGAAAAACTGGACAATCTGGGGACCTTGAGTTCATCTTGACCCACATCGATGACCTCGACGAGATCTATCGATTTGAGAGGAGCGAGCTAGTGAAGCTAGCCGTGGAGCAATTAGTCGGGGAAAGTGCAGGAGCGCCACTATGGTAACTGTTTGGCCCCATCCTAAAAGGGATTCGTTGGATACCTCGGTGCCCGTCGCCGTTATCACTTGGGGTGACCAGTCGTTCGGACACGGCATTGCACGGAGTTTGGGGCGTCTGGGCATTCCGGTTTACGGCGTCCACTCGAATCCCCGCTCTCCGGAAGCTCGGTCTCGCTACTGGCGGGAGAACTTCATCTGGGATATCCGGAAGGCTTCTCCGGACGAATCCGTCGACTGGCTACTCCAGCTCGCTCGAAAGACAATGCGGCAGCGCTGAGAGAAGGCTTTCTTTTTCCTCACCAACCTGCTGGGCTTGCTCGTTCGCTCTCCAGTAAAAAGCAGATGTACTTCCTCTGCAAGAAGTACTCGATTCCGACAGCGGAGACCGTCTTCCCTCGATCCAGAGAAGACGTCATCGAGTTCCTCAGGAATGCGACCTTCCCCGTGATGCTCAAATGCATCGACTATACGGCCCTGCGAAGTTTCGACACGAGGAAGAAAGTGATCCTTGGGGACGCAGAGACCGTGCTGAAGCACTATGACAAGATGGAGGCGTCAGAGGACATCGCGAATTTTATGCTGCAGGAGTACATACCGGGCGGCTCGGAGATGCTATGGATGTTCAACGGATATTTCGACGCGGAGTCGAGGTGTTTGTTTGGCTTGACAGGTAAGAGGTTTCGCCAGTATCCGGCCTACACGGGGATGACAAGCCTGGGCATATGTGATGCAAACGACGCCGTGGCGAGGCAGACCAAGGACTTCATGAAGGCCATTGGCTACCAGGGTATCCTGGACATTGGCCACATGTACGATACCCGGACCGGCCAGTACAAGCTCCTGGACGCCAACCCGCGCATCGGCGCGGCGTTTCGCCTCTTCGTCGACACTTGCGGCCTGGACGTGGCACAAGTGCTCTATCGAGACTTGACAGGCCAACCCGTTTTGCCTGGAGGGCCGCAGGTGGGCCGCAAGTGGGTCGTTGAGAATTACGATGTGGTCTCGTCACTGACGTTGTACCGTGATGGCAAGTTGGGCGTGCGAGAGTGGGCACGCTCGTTCCGGGGGGTGGAGGAGGCTTGCTGGTTCACCTGGGATGATCCTACTCCCTTCTTTACGATGGGGTGGTTCTCTCTCAAGTTGGTATTTGAACGGCTGTTTATGAAGAAGGTTTCAAGAACTTTCAGAAGTAGAGCAGTTGGAGTCAAGGCTAGGCTGGAGGGCAGATTGACCGATTGAAATTGCTTTTCTCGCCCCCACATGCTGCAGTTTGCATTTGCATTTTTCGCAAAATGACTCGTAGTGCTGATTGTCACAGCTGATCTTAATTTTAAAAACATCAAAGACCCTATTCGAAAGCTTTTTTTTGCAATTCATAAGGATTTAGCCGTCCGTGTTTTCGGGAGATGGTCTCTGTTAGTATTAGCGAAATAGTTGCACTCTCGCTCAACACGGCATGAGTGTGCAGGCAAAGGCGAATGGTGCTGGTACAGTTGGGGTAGCCACACGTATGGCATACCACCACCTGTGCAGGGAGGGAACTGAGATGGATGCGATCATCGGGAAGTACAGGGCACGTATGGAGGAGACCGGCTTAGTCCTCACTCACACCACGGGAATAAGTTTTGATCTGACGTTGGATGAGGCGCTAGGACTTATGGAACTCATCAAAGGCTACCAGGATGCAAGAGCGGCTGCACAGCACGACACGGAGCCAAGAATTGAGAAGGTGGTTGTGGATGAGGAATCCAGTGGTGATACGGATCAGACCGGCGAATAAGCCTGATTGTTGTGAACCCCGTAGAGAGGGGAACCTGGTATCTGTGTTCAATATCCCTGCATCTTGTCCACAACATTATAGAGGGGTTCGCCAACTAAGTAGCGGCGCAAGTTTTCCTCGAAGAGCAGCGCGGCTCGTTCGTCATACTGTGGAGTGAGGCCAGCAGTATGAGGGCTGATGAAGACGTTTGGAAGGCGCCAGAGCGGGTGGTTGGGAGGTAAAGGCTCCTGGTGAAAAACATCCAGAGCAGCTCCTGCAAGCTGTTTCCCCTCCAAGGCGCGAACCAGGGCTGATTCGTTACAGACATCGCCGCGAGCGATGTTCACCAGGAAAGCCGTTGACTTCATGGCCCGGAAAGCGGCATCATCGAACAGTTCCCTGGTCTTCGGAGTCAGCGGTACGGCGATGACCACGACGTCACTCGCGCTCAGCATGCCGTGTAGTTGCTCGGGTGTGTAGTAGCGATCGGGCAGCGTCCCCTCGGGGTCGCCAATGCCGGGGAACTGGAAACCGCGATCGCGGTGGTCGGTACTGCGATGCATAGCCAGCACACGCATCCCGAAGGCGACGGCTAAGCGCGCTACGTGGCGCCCAATACTGCCATATCCCACAATACCGATGGTTCTCCCCTTCAATTCCTCTGGAACAAACAAAGAAGAGCGCTCTGCGTGCGACGGCCACTGCTGCCGCTGCTGCCATTCGAGTATTTGAGGAAACCGATGGAACCAGGCCAGCACGACCGTGAGCACATACTCAGCCATATTGATGGCATGGACGCCACTTGCCGTAGTAAAGATAACCGGGGTCGAAAAGAGGGGATGATCGAGGATATGATCCGGGCCAGCCGAGTATAACTGCACCCAGCGCAACCGGGGGGCCTGCTCTGGAGAGGGCAAGGGAGTGGCGAACGACGTGTAGAGAATCTCCACCTCTTGCCACAGCTTGTCTGGCATTGCTCCGGCAGAACGGGTCGGCCATCGCTCAATCTGAAGGTTCGGCGAGAGGCGCTGCAATCGCTCCAGCCAGTATGCCTCGATGTGAGCCGTGATGAGCACTACGCAGGACTCGTTGGTCATGGGCAAGCCCTCCATAAGCTACTGGTTCATCTTCACCAGAGAACGATCGACGCTATCGAGTGTAGGACGGCCGGTGAGCGCCATGGCGAGCTCGAGTTCCGCCCGCAGTATCTCCAGCACCTGGCTTACGCCTTCCGCGCCGTTTACCGCGAGCCCCCAGAGAATTGGCCGCCCAACCAGAACAGCCCGTGCCCCCAGCGCCAGCGCCTTCAGTATATCAGTGCCACGACGTATACCCCCGTCTAGATAGACCTCGCAACCCCCATCGACAGTTTGGACGACTTCAGGGAGTGCTTCAATACTGGGTGAAACACTATCGAGTTGACGACCGCCATGGTTGGAGACCACGATGCCGTCTACCCCATGCTGAACAGCCAGCAGCGCGTCCTCCGCCGTGAGAATGCCCTTGAGAACAATGGGCAGCGAGGTCAGCGACCGCAGCCAGGCCAGCGATTCCCAGGTGAGGGAAGCATCTACTCCAGCAGGCTCTTCATCCGTGAAGTTTGCCTTATGCATATGTGATGGTAGGCGAAAACCGCTGCGAATGGCTCGCTCTTTGTGTCCCCAACGCGGAGAATCTACTGTGAACCATCAGCGTACCAGCTCTACCCGCAGCCCGTGCAGTCGCACACTCACCTTCAGGATGCGCAAGGCAATGGAATGCTGTTGGCGCTATCAGAAGAGGCATACGGATAGGAGTACCCAACACGGTGGTACGCAGGTCACAGGTACTGGCATCCACCAGCATGCGCGGTCGAAGCCGAATGCGCTCCAATGCAGTGCGGTTGGCACGCAGTGTCACTTCGTCGTCGCTGCCACTCGCATAGTAGCTCCAGGCAGCCGGTTCCATACGAGCCTGTGCAAGCGCTTCATAATCGAAAACATTTACCGGTTCCATAAGGCGAACCTTTCACATTAGATGCTCCCAATCGTAGGATTAGATGTTGAAGTGGGTATGCTACTTCCTGGGTTGGTTACATAACCCAACCCGCTTCTAGAAGTGGTGAAGATTGGTACACCGTTCTGCCAATCAATTTCGAGCATCTTCCTGGTGTTGGAAAGAGTGGGTAAGGTTATCACACTCTTACGTGTTGCTGTGTCGATAACGTCTCCAGAATCACCAACATAGACGAAACGTCCATCCTTGCTATGTTGAATCCAACCGTCTTTCAAGCAATCGTACGCGCAATCGGATTCGTTGCCCGCCATTGATGTTACTTTAATATCAGCAACCTGCACGGGTGCTGAGGCAGGTACACCACTGACATCAAAGACATGGACACAGCTATTGGGTGAGTCCATCACATAGAGTTCCTTCTCATCGGGAGACAAGGAGATACCGTGACTTGGAGCACTCGGTCCCCTACCATTCCAGGAGAATCCCTTAATACGCACTGTATAGAGTACCTGACCCGTTTTAATATCACTAACCTGGAAACCAAGCAAACCAGTGGAGGTAGTATACGCTATCGTTTCCGAACCGTTAATAGTAAAGGGTCTGACGCCGCTAAAGAGAGGACCAATATTCTTGATTACCTGGTTAGTTCTTGTATCAGCAACCTCAAGATAGTTGTGATTCCTACCGCCCAAGTATACGTGAGCGCCATTTAGACTGACAACCGTGTTGTGAGGACCTCTGCCGCCGTTTATGGTACCCGTCTCATTTCCGCTGTTTGCGTCAATAACATACCATGTCCCATCAGGAGTTATCTCCCCATCAGGCATATAAATCGTCTTGCCGTCGGGGCTAATAGCCATGCTATCAATGCCATGTGAATAGGACTTCGTCCACACGAGTTGGTCTGCAACTAAGTCATACTTGAGCAGTGATCCGTTCCCATTGTTGCCACCGTCACCCCCGTAACTAATATAGAGCATATGCGTAATTGGGCTTGCGACAACACCTCTGACTCCTGCAGTCGTCGGCAGGCGGATGGTCTTGACCAGCTCGTGACCTTTATCCATGTCATAGACATACATCCCGCCATCCGGGAAGACGTACTCATAATGCCGGATAATACTGCTGCCCGCCGTAGGTGCGTTCGTGCCTCCTGTTGCTGTCCCGGCCAGCACAGGGGGGTACGTAGCATTACCTTTGAACTGCTGCAGTTTATTCACCCCAAGAACGGTCAGAAGAATAAGAATGACGAGAACGACAAGGCCAACAATACGTGGACGATTGCGGGAGAGAAAAATGGTTCTTACTAGCATGTTCCTGGTAAACTCGTTCATAGTGATACTCCAGAAAGGGATGGGTATACCCGCGCCACTTTTTTAATCCTCATAATTGGTTGCATTGTTGGTGGGCCTGGCAGCCGTGCTGCAGGTGCGCTGTCGCAATATGAGCGGTGGTCTTGGCTTCTGTGTAAAGTCGAACGCATTAAACATATCGTTGGCCCCCTTGTCGCGCTTTGTCAATGGAGCAAGCCCCAGGATGTCTTCCGCGAAGCGCAGCATCGACGAAAACTCATATTGCGTATGGTCGATATACCCCTTTTTCGCGTAGGGCGAGATGGCGATCAAAGGGACACGGAAGCCCAGGCCATAGCCGTCGATCTGCTGGGGCGGCACATGGTCGTAGAAACCGCCAAAGTCGTCCCAGGTGAGAAACACGGCTGTCGATGACCAATCCGGCCCTCGCATCAGTGCATTCAACAGTTGAACCGTCCAGTTCTCCCCTACACACACACCAGTACCGTTTCCCGGGTGCTCACTAACGTCAAAGGGACTCACGATCCAGGTGACGGTGGGTAGGAGCCCATGTGCAGCGTCGTACAGGAATTCTACATTCGGCACAACATACTGCCAATCCTTGCCATAGCGAATATGTTTGATCGCATTGAAGACTGAGTAACGGTAGGCATATCCGTACGATGGTGGTGCATAATAGCGCCAGCTATAGCCTTTAGCATCCAGCTCATCGGCCAGCGTCTGGAAGTTGAAGCAGGCCTCTTGTAAGTGCGTCGACCCATCGCTGTTCATTACCTTGACCTGCTGTTTGGGAACGTCGCACCCCCAACCATTAAGCTTGGGATTATCAACTGGATTGTCGATAGCCCCACCCGACTGCGCTGCAATTGTATACAGGTGATTGGGGAAGGTGGGTCCCATCAGGGACGAGAACATATTATCACCGAGCACAAAGTTTTCCGCATAGAGCCAATAGTTGGGGATATCGGACTGGTACAGTTGCGTGAGGCTGTTATTGGCGTAGGGATTGTTCCGCCGCATTGCATAGGTGGTAGTCTCGCTATTTAATAGATCGAACTGATCCATCTTCCCGCTGTCGTAGGCCATCCTGGCTCCCTGAGGAGAGTGCTCTATATCCAGTATAGAGTCCTTCCCATGCTGCAAAGGGATGGTCTCACCCTCGGAATCCACCGCAGTCGTCGCACCATTAGCACCGGGATACGTACCAAAGTAGTTGTCAAAGGTCCGGTTCTCCTTAATCAAAAAGACGATGTGCTTGATATGCTGAGCGGCAACCCTTGCAGTCGATGACGAAGAACCATTGGATGAGCATGCGCTCAGCATCACCACCAATCCGAGTAGCCCATAATTGATGAGGTGAGAAAGATGGAATTTCTGTCCTGGTGCGGTGATCCTGAAAGACCTCATCCATTGCGCTCCATTTCTATGGTAGCTGGATGAACCTGCTGACAGTCTCAGCAGGTTGTTTGCCTTCTCAATGCCGAGAAGGAGGTAGTGTCTTAAATTTTATGAGGCTCTTATACCTTCATGCTATGACATCAAGTTTTCCGCAAACCGCTGTATGGCTGCTGTAGTGCCTCCCTGTCATTGGTCGTCAACTCACCTACCCCGGCTAACGGCGGAGAATACTTGAGCTGCTGGCAAGAGACGTCGACCATGGTCGAGCACAAATGCCCAGCCGGTCATATCCCTTTCGTAATCATCAGGATAGGGAAAAGCTGGACGCGGTGCGATGATCCAGGCGACGGCACCAAGGACGCCCTGATCATGCTCCGCCGCAACCTCTTGCAGGACGCCCCGGTACACTAACGCCTGCCACTCGGGACTGCCTGTAGGAGTGGGATCTGTAGTTGGCGCTAGTCCATTGCTCGCGCCGAATTCTTCCAGCAGGATCGGTTTGCCCTGTGCTTCCTGACGCACGGCATTCAGGTAACGTTGGGTCCATTGCGCGGGTGTGAAGCCGCGTTGGACGCCCTGTTCAAATTCATACAGATGGGGAGACACGACATTCACCAGGTCAATGAACTTGGGAATATCTGCCGGGTCTTGCCAGTCAAACTCTCCTGGATGCCCCAGAACCTCGCTCTTCCAGCCACCGATCGTGACGGTAACCGTCGGCGCGACCTGGTGGACGTATGCCGCCTCCTCTCGCAGCTCAGCCATGCGCTGGGGATTGCTCAGATCCGGCTCATTGCCGAGGTCTACCAACCAGAGCGCAGGGGCATCGGCCAGCCCATAGTGATCCAGGAGCGTGCGCGCGTGCTCGAGGGCTGTGTGTCTCCCGCCATCTACAAGCAGCAAAATGATGTGCATATGATGATTTTCCGCCTCGTCGAACACGTAACGCCAGGCTGCTCGGGAGCGTTCCTGTCCGGTGAGAGTCCACCGAACATCGGTGATGCGCAGCGTATTGATGCCAAGCTGGGCGGCCAGGTCGAAGAAATTACCACCACTTGCAGTTGTGACGGTATAGGGTGTACCGGGTATCATTGCGGTTATATCCACATTAACTCCGTAGGCAACCTGTGAGGGTGCCCGCAGCGGTTTGTGTATGCTCCTATTTGTTGTAAACCATAGCCCGAAGAGCAAGGCCGCTAATAGCCCAAGGAGCAGAGCTGATACACTGCCTTTGGCCACTGAGAAACGATAAACCGTCAAGCTCTTCACAACCATAGCTATTATAGCCTCAACAGAGCCTCTTCTTGAACCCATGAGGGTCTGAAAAGCAGTTTAACAAAAGCACTTGGCAGAGGCAACCATAAAAGCACGAAAGTTTTTAGCGGGTATTTCCCCACAGCCTTTATGGGTAGATGTATGATGTGATTCAGCTACTATCTGGGGAAAAGGGCGTAGGAATCATCACCACGAATCGGTTCTATCAGAACTCAAACAACACCTTGGCCCAGAGGGAGTTCGAAGATTGAACCAATTTACCAGGTACCTCACGAGACCGATTGGCTGTGGACAAGGTACGCCGCTTCGGTGCGGTTCTGTACGCCAAGCTTGCTCAGGATACCTTGCACATGCTTTTGAACTGTTTTCTCAGAGATGTGCAGTCCCTCGGCAATCTCGCGGTCACGGTATCCCTGGCTGATTAACTGGAGTACCTCGCGCTCCCGTATCGTCAACTCGGCCAGCCCTCTGAGTGTCGCGTTGCTCTGCCTGGCACGATAGCCCGACCCTCTCTCAGTCCCCCACAGCGGCAGTGCAGCAGCGCGTAAGCGCTGCATCAGGCGCGTCAAGAGCACTGGACGGAGTACAAATTCATCGTGGCAGAGCATCTGGATCATCGTCATGAGATCACCTGGATCAACGTCCTGTTTGGAGAGGTAGCCCTGCGCCCCCGCCATAATCGCTGCAAACGCTTCCTGCTCGTCCTCTACATCCGCGAGCGCTATGACGCGGGAACCGGGATAAAGCTTCTTTAAGCGGTGTATCTCCGCAATCCCATCACCGCGCGCAATGTGCAGATCCAGCCAGATGGTATCGGGCTGCAGTTGAGCGACCTGCGCTTCAGCTTCGGTGTAATTCTGTACCGTGACGACGAG